>Ga0213882_10000671_pt1 | contig 11076 bp, 11 predicted proteins | sample BarmaccoBMER_R09_FD_160106 | JGI IMG/M metagenome (GOLD analysis project Ga0213882, IMG submission 160106) | Barbacenia macrantha exposed rock microbial communities from rupestrian grasslands, the National Park of Serra do Cipo, Brazil - ER_R09 ...
CGCCACGCGTTACGTCTACATCTGGGCCGATGGCATCCATCTCCAGGCGCGCCTCGAAGACGAGAAGCAGTGCATCCTGGTGCTGATCGGCGCGACGCCGGAGGGCCGCAAGGAACTGGTCGGCTTCACCGATCGGCGCCCGTGAGAGCGCGCACGACTGGCGCGATCTGCTGCTCGATCTGAAGCGGCGCGGGCTCGAGGCGTCGCCGCGGCTTACCATCGCTGACGGCGCGCTCGGGTTCTGGAAGGCCGCCGGCGAGGTCTGGCCGAAAACGCGCGAGCAGCGTTGCTGGGTGCACAAGAGCGCGAACGTGCTCGCCAAATTGCCGAAGAGCCAGCAGCCCAAAGCCAAACGCGCGTTGCAGGAGATCTGGATGGCTGAAACCAAGGCCGCCGCCGAACTGGCGTTCGACGCGTTCGTGGAGAGCTACGCGCTGAAATACGCGAAGGCGGCGGACTGCCTGAGCCAGGATCGAGACGCGCTACTGGCGTTCTACGACTGTCCGGCCGAGCATTGGAAACACCTGGGACGACCAATCCCATTGAAAGCACCTTCGCCACCGTGCGCCACCGCACGATCCGATCGAAGGGCAGCCTGTCCAACAGGACCGCGCTCGCAATGGTCTTCAAACTGCTCGAGGGCGCACAGAAAAGCTGGCGACGGCTCGACGGACACAACCAGTTGCCAAAACTCGTTCTCGGTGTGACATTCAACGACGGGATCGAGGTCATCGCCAAGCCGACTGACCGTCAGCCCATAACCGCCGCCGCCTGACCGGCCCGGCCGTCACCAAAATTTGGCGATAGCTCTTGCCCCATTATTGCTAGTGCTTGGAGGAGTCGCTGAAATAGCGAATGTAGGAGGCTCTAGTCACGAGCAGTCCCACTTTGCGGGCAGCCTTCGCGAATCGTTTGAACTCTTTCTTTTCGGCCTTTTTCAGCTTCAGTTTTTGCCACTTGGCCAGCTTTCCCGTTCGGTCCCCCAACGCCCGACATGACTATTTTTCAAGCGTGACCGATATTCGCCGGCGTGGACCGCTTGTGAGACAGCACCATCACTTAGTGCACGACGCGGCAAATGTCGCTCCCGTAAACTGTAGTTGCACCCTGAAATATTTTATCAACCGGAGCGTCCGGACATTTTGTGTGAGTAACGCCCGCCCGGTCAAGAGGTCATCGCTTTCGGTTCTCGTTGCAGAGTGACGCTGTGTCCGCATGAGCGGAGGTCGCGGAAGGGGCACAGCCCAAATTGGTCGTCTTGGCGGTGGCTGGCGCTCCTCTCGGAATGGTCGGCGCTCTCTCCTTCTCGCGTGCTGCGGCCAAATTCGATTGGACCTCTTGTTTACCTTGAATGGTACCGTTGCTGCCCCAACCGAGATCGGTACTACGCCGTGGGGGATGCGGCGGATTTTTCCAATCCTCGGAGGCCGATTCGAGGGACCGAAGCTCCGCGGCCGCCTGTTGGCCGGAGGAACGGACTATATGCTGGGCCGAGGTGACTCGGTGCTGATTCCCGACGTCCGTGCGACTCTCGAAACGGTCGATGGTCATTTGATATTGATGAACTACAGCGGCTATCGCCACGGCCCTGCTGAGGTGATGGATCGGCTGGCCCGCGGCGACGCTGTCGACCCATCGGAGTACTATTTCCGCATCGCGCCCCGGTTTGAGACCGGCTCGCAGAAATATGCTTGGCTGAATCGAACGTTGGCTGTCGGCACGGGTCACCGGCTACCTGCAGGTCCAACGTATGACATCTACGAGGTTCTGTGAGTAACCATGCCAGACCTCGCCCCTCCTACCAGTCATCGCGATCTCAGCTCGCTTCGTGTCCATGAGTCCGATCAGCGGGGTCTCCTTTTGATTCTTGTAATGCGACACCGATGAATTTCCGATGCCCGGCCGGTTTCACGGGATGAGACCGGCATTTCGCCGGGCGACGAAAACTCAGAGGAGACCGCTATGAATATCGCAAATAAGAGTGTTTTGATCACTGGCGCTAACCACCGCATCGGGAGGGCGCTCGTTGATGACGCGGTTCGGCGTGGAGCAAGCCAGGTTTAAGCGGCTGCGCGCGGCCAGTTCCAGCATCCCGACAAGCGTGTGACGCCGCTGGTGCTTGATGTCACCGATGCGCGACAGATTGCGCGCGCAGCCGGCGCGATCCGAAGCCTCGACGTCCTCATCAACAATGCCGGCATCGCGATCTACGACGATCTCGGCGATCCCGAAATTATCGAGCAGCATCTGGCTGTGAACCTGTTCGGAACGCTCAAGGTGACGCGTGCGTTCCTGCCGCAGCTTGCCCGCGCCGAAGGCGCCATCGTCAACAACCTCTCACTGGCCGCGATTGCTTCGCTGCCCATGATCCCCGCTTACTCGATTTCGAAAGCGGCCTCCTCCAATATGACGCAATCGATGCGAGCGCTCCTTAAAGGCCAGGGCGTGACGGTCCACGGCGTTTTCTTAGGCCCCATCGACACCGACATGAACCGCGGCCTTGAAATTCCAAAGGCCCCGGTGGCAGTCGCCGCGCAAGGCATCTTCGACGGGTTGGAGAAAGGCGAGGAGGACATCTTCCCCGATCCCGCTTCGCTTTCTGCTGCCGAAGGCTGGCGCGCCGGCATCACCAAGGGGTTGGAGAAGGAATTCGCCGCCTTCGTGCCGCCGGTCGCGAGCTGACAGCGTCAGTCTCACAGCACCACCCTCCGCCAAGAAGCCGCAAGGGGGAGGGAGCGCAAATTAGTTGGTATCATTTCCACGAAGAAACTCCGCTCACCGACAAAAATCGCGCCTATGCACCGGTGAATTGCCGACCTCTCCCCGGTTTCACTCATGAGGGCTGGATCCTTGGCTCACACCAACACAGGAGGACAACATGCATTCTTTGACAGGCAAGACTATGGCCGTGGTCGGCGGCAGCCGCGGCGTCGGGCGAAAAATTGTGGAGGCCGGCATCCTCAATGGTGCACGCGTGCTTGCGGTCGCGCGCGATCAGGCAGGGCTGACGCAATTGGCCGAGAATATTCCGGGCATCGAAATCAAGGCACTTGATGCGACTGACGAAGCCGCTCCCGCAAGCGTGTTCAGCGTGTTCAAGCCCGACGTCCTTGTGATCGCCGCTGGCGCGTTTCCCCCCGCCGCGCGGCTTCATGAGCAGAGCTGGCAACAGTTCGCGGTCAATTGGGAGAGCGGCGTCAAGATCGCGTTTCACTTTCTCAGGGCCGCGCTGTCGACGCCGCTGGCCCCAGGCAGTACGGTGGTGCTGATCTCATCCGGCGCGGCACTGGCGGGCTCGCCGAACTCCGGCGGCTATGCCGGAGCGAAACGCACCCAGCTCTTCATGGCCAATTACAGCCAGAAGGAATCCGACCGCCTGGGGCTGGACCTGCGCTTCCTCGCGCTCGCGCCGCGCATGATGCCGGACACTGATCTCGGCCAGCACGCAATAGCCGGCTATTCCCGCTATCTCGGCATTTCCACCTCCGACTTCATCAAGAGCATAGCGGCGCCGCCGACCTCGTCTGATGTGGCAGCGGCTGTCATTGACCTCGCAACCAGGCCAAACCGGCCGAAGGAAAGCGTGTTCGTGGTCACGGGAACGGATCTTCAGGCGGTAGCGGCCTAATTGGCCTTGAACAAGACGATTGGAAGTCCAAAATACGGGTTGTCATGACAGCGGCGGAGCCACCTCGCGAAGGCAAATCGTTGGACCGTTCAAGCCAGGCGTTTGAACGGCTCGCCGAACCGCTCCGCCGCGAGATCAAGGTGCATTGCTACCGCATTCTCGGCTCGCTGCACGACGCGGAAGATCTTGTGCAGGAAACCTTTTTGCGGGCGTGGCGCAGCTTTGAGAGCTTTGACGGCGGAAATTTTCGGGCTTGGCTCTATAAGATCGCCACCAATTCCTGCCTCAATGCGCTCGAGAGTCGCAAGCTCGCCGCGGCTGCTGCCCGACCAGCAATTCCCCGCGTCCGCGGAGTTGCCGAACGGCCGGCCTGCCGCAGACGTGGTGTGGCTAGAGCCTTACCCGGACTCTCATCTCGAAGGCATTGTCGACGACGCGCCGACGCCGGAGGCGCGGTATAGCTCGCGCGAGGCGGTAAAGCTTGCCTTTGTTGCAACCATTCAGGGACTGCCGCCGCGTCAGCGCGCGGTGCTGCTGCTGTGCGATGTGCTTGGCTGGACATCGAATGAAGCGGCAACCCTGCTTGGTGGCTCGACGGCCTCGATCAACAGCGCGTTGCAGCGGGCGCGCGAGACGTTGAGTAAACGTTATCCCGACGGCCGGCCGCAGGTCGCGCCGAAGCCGGATGCGTCAGGACGCGACCTCACCGTGGGTGGCACATTCGATCCAGGTGCTCACGTTGGAACACGATGTAATCTCCAGGCTCACTTTGTTTTACCGGCCTGACGGGCCGCGCCTCTTCAGTGCGTTCGGGTTTCCGCTGATCCTTTGAGCGACGTAATCTTATCGTTGTTGGGCACGTATTCATTGTTATTGGGATATCTCTTCGTCTTCTTGATTGGGAAGCTTTGTAGGTGGTCCTCGTAGGTGGTCTTGATCATCGCATCGCTGACGGAGTGTCTGGCGTAGACCGACCCTCGGCCGCCGCGATAACGGTGATTTCGATCGGGAATGCCCATACATCCGGCCGTCGCGAGCCCGCTTGTGCTCGGTGCCGCCGTTGGGGTCGGCATCTCATCGGCAGTCATGTGCGCGCCAGTGCGATTTGATGCGATCGATGCTCGGCAGCTCTTGTGTCGGCTCTTTCCAATGTCAATCGTCGCGTAACGGAGGGGGAAAATTTCCAGGTCAGACCTTGCCGGTCCCGCAAGGGGGGCACGCATCAATCCGCGGATGCAGCCGTTCCTCAAGCAAGCCCAGATGCCGGTCCGCAAGGCGGGTGCGATCCCCGGCGGATAGGCGCGGGAGCGCGATTGGGCGGCGGCCCGGAAGGAGGCAGGACGGGCCGGTTCAATGCGCGCCGCCGGGCGAAGGTCGTCACCTCGCTTTCGCGGCAGGGCGGTGGGTGGCAGAGAGATTCCGTAGGTCTTTCAGCGCGCGGCGCGTGGTGGTCAAGGCGAATGTCGTTCGGCTTAATCCGCAGCAGCGGGGCGGGCGAGCTCGGAAGATGCGCGGGACGATGAAGCAGGGCCTCGGATGCCCGCTCTTTCGAACGGGACGGGGTCGCCCGGTACGGTGGACGGGGCAAGGCCTATTCGGCTCTCGAGACCCAGGCCGACGGCAAGGCCTTGATGGAGCGCGGCCGAGAAGATCGCCATCAGTTTCGCTTCATCGTCGCGCCCGTGGATGCAGCCGAAATGGCAGATCTCCGCGGCTTCCGAGACCTCATGCGCCAAATGAAGTTGTATCCTCAACATCGCCGGCGACTATATCGCCCTTGGCATCCGCCACCGTGCGAGCGAGCTGGTTACCCGGGAACTGGGCCACCAGAGCGAGATCGCGCTCAACTAAGCTGCAGAACGAGGTCGAGGCCGAGCGCCTGACCCGGCTCGACAAATGCTCCTGAGCGAACAGCAGGAGCAGGGGTGATCGACCTGCGACCAGGGGAAGACCGATGAAGAGCACCCTGGCGCGGCCTTTGGTCGGGCCAAGGCTGGAGGCCAGCTCGGACGCGGTGACCACGCCGCGCTGGATCCTTTTAGTGATGCTGACTTTGTCGCCAGCGCGCGTTGAACTCTGCATGCGGCGCTGAACCTCCTGCTACCTGATCAGACGGCTGATATCGTCGGCCTCGGGCGCAACGCTGGTGTTGATGCGGTAATGATCTTGGTACCGGTCGTTCCGAACCAGGACTTTGCCTGGTCCTGGCCGCGGTAGTCCGCCCGGATTTGGGCTGCATCCTGCCCTCCGATCACGACGGCGATACTGTTGGAGCGGCTCAGCTCGATGAATGACTGCTGGATCGGCCGCAGCTGTGGGAATCATCAACTACATCCGCCTGCTCGAACAGAAAGCGACCGTTACATCACACTGGAAACCAACGCCCCGCGCAATCATCCCCGCGGGCAGGCTGACCAATCCACCCATGCTGGCAAAATGCGGTGAACTCCGCTCAGCTTGTGCAATACGAGAGGACACGAGCCCGACGTTCCCGACATCAGCGGGCGATCGTGCAAACATCTACGTGTTAGCTGGGCTCTACTCGTCCGGCTGAATCCTTCTCTGCTGGGGCGCTTCGTCTGGCTCGAGCAGCATATCGATGCCTACGTCGAAGCATATAACCTCCGAGCTGAGCCCTTCGTCTGGCCAAGAAAAAAGTCCGTCAACGCCGCTTCAAAGACCAGCGTATCACTCGGCTATGATTCCGGGTACTAGTTGGCGTCCAACGAAAATTCTTGAGCGAAATCTCGCTTAGCAATGACTCAATGGCGGATTCATTCGATCATAGAGACAGTGTGCTCGCGAGCCGAGTGTTTGATGGACGACTTCCTTTTGTCAAACTTCTGCTACCACCCCGGGAGAGAAGGGTCCTCCGGTGCCGTGTTAATGGAGCGAACCTCTTCAAACACTGCTCGACGCTCGGGCGATACCGTCACCGCAATCGCAGCCAGAAGTCGCATAACAGCCTCGCGTTCCAGCACAAGAATCGTCATCCACATCACGTCCGATTCGACTTTTAAATCCTGCGCCAGGAGCCAAAGTCAATACTTCCGCTAGAATCCGTGGCTTATTGCGATCTTCGCCGCGATACCGCGGGATGCCGCCGTCAGTCCGTAGCCGAGCCCGAGATTGACAACCGAATCGGCGACCTTGAAGTCAGTGATGGCATAGACGATGTGTGATTGCTGATTGAGCGGCCCGAAGTTTCCGATCTGCCCGGGGACGCCGGAGTATTCGACGCCGACGTCGAATCCCCCGCCGAAGCTGCGCGTCAAGCGCGCCGCTGCCGCCAGGCTGGTGATGGTGTTTGCGCCTATCCCGGTTACGACCGTCGGACTCAGAATCAACTGATAGGCCTGGTAGTTGAAGCCCACGATCGGCGCGAGGCCGACTGCAAATCTCGTATTGGTCATGGCAAGGGGTGGAAACTCGGCTCCGGGCGCCGTGTAGGCCAGGTGAGCCGTCAGTCCGAAAAATACGGTGCGCGCGCCTGCGTCCGGCATCAGGACAGTGTTGCTCAACCGAATGCCGTTCCAAGCAGGCGAACCATCCGCGCCTCCCGACAACGACGCCGAAGCCGCGAGTGCGAGCTGATACCAGTCGGTTACTCGGTAGTCGATTTCCGTTTCCGAGAGATTGGCGCGGCTCGCCGCCGCCGCGCCAGTGACGACGGGCGCTGCGGGCAGGGAGTTCACGGTCTCGCGGATCGTGAATCGACTGAGGTCTGCTTGTGATTGCTCGTCCGCTCCGGCCGGCAGCGCCGTTGCGGCCGACTCCGCCATCAGAGCGAGCGCGAAGCAAGCGGCTTGCGCAATGTGGCGGAAGCTGGCCGAAGCCGGCAAACGCGGATCCGACGTGTTCCGCGGGTGCTGCGGGGTGCCGTGCCCGCGAGCCTCGCCGATCATGCCTCCAGAGCGGGCGCAGACCGCGTGGCGGGAATCGCCAGCAGCGCGCTCACCAAGACAGCATCTCATTCGTGTCCCCCCTGAGGTTACGGCCAGCCCTGCGCCATATTTTCAGTCGCGTCAGACTAGAGATCGACGCCGAGCCGACGGAGAAACGGCGTGGGCTTTTACAGGCAGTCGAAAACTTGCAGGGAAGACCAACGCAGCCAGCGGTCGGCTCTGCCCGTAAGAGCCGACCGTTTGGCGACGATGACGCTAAATCGCTGGTACCCTATTGCGCGGCCTTGGCGGCCTCCTGTGCCATCGCGAGTTCGTTGTCCGCCGTGCCGTCGGCCGCCCGTGCCGCCCTCACGTTGGCGTCGGCGGTCTTGTCAGCGGCCAGCGCCGCCTTCAGCGTGGCATCCGTGGCCTTGTCGGCGGCAGTGGTCGCAGCCTTCACCGCCGCCATGTTCGCCGCAGTCGGGTTCTTCTTTTCGGCAGCCAGCGCAGCCTTCAGGTTGGCTGCGGCCTTTATCTCCGCGGCCAGCGCGGCCTTCACGGCGGCGTCATCGGTCTTGTCGACGGCTTGCGCAGCCTTCAGCTTGACGTCGTCAGTCTTGTCGGCGGCTTGCGCCGCTTTCAGCTTGGCTTCCGCGGCCTGTCCGGTATCAGAGGTCTTTGCTGCCGTGTTCGTCGCGTTAGGGTTCTTGGCCACCGCCGCCGCAACATCGGCTTTGCCGTCAGTCATCTGCGCCGCCCTCACCGCGGCGTCCGCTTTCCTATCGGCCGCCTGTGCCGCCTTCACGTTGGCGTCGGCGGTCTTGTCGGCAGCCAGCGCCGCCTTCAACTTGGCCTCCGCGGCGTTGTCGGCAGCGGTCGCGGCCTTCACTGCGGCCATGTTCGCCGCACTCGGGGTCTTCTTTTCGGCGGCCTGCGCAGCCTTCAGGTTGGCTGCGGCCTTTATCTCCGCGGCCAGCGCGGCCTTCACGGCGGCGTCATCGGTCTTGTCGACGGCTTGCGCAGCCTTCAGCTTGACGTCGTCAGTCTTGTCGACGGCTTGCGCCGCCTTCAAATTGGCGCCGGCCGTTCTGTCGATAACCCGTGCCGCTGCGAGCCCGCTCGGTGCGTGGCTGGACGCCGCGGGTGCCGGGGCGCCGGCGTTGTTGACCACTGCCGGCATCGCCACCGGCCTTGCTGCGATCGCAACCGGTGCTTGCGGCATCATTGCCACATGAGGCGCGATCATCGGCAGCGCCGGCATCGCCCCCAAGTGTGCGGCAGATGCTGGTGTGCTCAACGTTGCAACGCCGAACAGTGTAGGTGCTAGGGCCAGCACTGTGCCGCTGGTGATGAGGCGACTCATCCGACTCTCCTTCGCGTTCCCAGGTCATGCGCCGACCATCAGCTCGGCGTCGGCGGAGATATTCAGAAATAGTCTTGTCATCCACATGGCCCAACCGCGTGCTGGATCGTAAAAAAACTTGACGCGCGTGCCCTACCTTGAGTCACATTGTGAAAGTGTCCCAGATCGAAACGACAATCAGGCTTTTGCCCGGCGCGGTGGAACTGCTGCAGCACTCGTCCGCATCGGTTCGTCGCGCCCCAGCCCTCCGATGTCGTTTCTATTTCAACATGCAGGGCTGGCGCTCAAAACGAGAGATCGTAGTAGTTCTGCCGGAGACGAGTGCTCCTATAGCGCTTCCCAGTTGTGTGCTTTTTCGAGCAGCTTGTGCCGACGCCCGTAAGGCAGCGCGTGTTCGGGATTGCGCTCGGTTACGAGGACATCAACGATTACGACGAAACTGCGGTACGATCCGGTGATGGCCGTGCTGGCGGGCAGCTGCAACCAAGGCGAGCGAATTGCGATTCGATGACGGGCACCTCTAACCCGTCTCGAGCTAACTAAATCGGGATGTCACAAGATCGCGCACCATCCAGCAGCCATCGGGAACGCCGTTCGTCACGTTGTTCCTGGAGGCGCACCGGACGGAGCCAAGGGGAGAGCATCCTCGATCTCGACACGACCGACGATCTGCGACATGGGCAGCAGCAAAGGCGGTTATTTCACGCTTATCTGCTACCACACATTTTTCTGTGGCCATCATCTGCTGGCGGCGAAGCCGCGGCCTATCGACATCGATGCCGGAGAGGATCCAATCGAGGAGATTGCCCGGATTGTGGCACAGATCCGACAGCGCGGCCGCACACGCGTCTCCTTCTGTGCGCCGACTGGGCGTTTTGCACGCGATGCGCTGATGAGTTGGTGTAAGGCCAATGAGGTCGGCTTCATCTTCGGATCTGTCAAGAACGTCCTCTTGTGCGCGCGAGCTAGGCCGAGTTCGTCGAAGCCCGCGAATGCGGAGCCTGCAGTGGCTGAGCATCCTCATTCCCAGTCTTCTGGATATGCGAACTTCCAGGCCGCGGAGACGGCAATCGCTTTGCACGTGATCGCCGTAGTTCTACGGGCGGTAACGTTAGTAGTGCGTAGAGTGATTCGAAGCAAATCTCAGTAGCATGACGCGGATCGTTGCTCTCGTTTTCAAACCGTCATCTTCGGAGTTGGCAATGCGATTCCTTGGTCGCTTTCGTATTCTGACCAAAATTCTCGCGATCGTCTTTCTGTTGAGCTGCGTCGCTGGGATCATGGCCTATCTCGGCATTTCGGCGCTCGGCGATCTGAGCGCGAAGGCCGACGCCATGGCTGCGGCAGCCGACCGCGCACTTTTGGCAGCGCGCGCCAATCAGAACGTCCTTGCTTTGAACCGCGCAGAGTTTCGCAGCGCCCTCGATCCACGCGACGAGAATCGCCTGGCCGCACGCGAGGTGATCGAGATCCAGCTCAAGCAGTATCAGGAGCGCTTCGAAGAGGTCAGCAAGACACCGGACGAGATGGCCCAAGCTCTGCTTCCCCATGCGAGCGAGGCGTTTGCCGCCTACAAGGCTCAGATGGGCGCGACCCTTGCGGCGATCGATGCAGAGAAATCTTCAAAGTTGACCGAGAGCGCCGAGAAGTTGCGCGAGATTGTCATGAAGAGCCGTGCGGCGGCGGAGAATCTGCAGGCTACGATCCGCGCCGTGGCTGATCGCCTGGATGCCAGGGTCGAGGAAAAGAGCAAGGAAGCTCGCGAGCAGTACGAAGCGACCTCACGATTGTTGCTGATCGTGGCCATATCCGGGGTCATTTTCGGCGGCGTGCTTGGCTTCATCATCGGGCAGTTCGGGGTGGCCAAGCCGATCCGGTCGATCGTCGACCTGCTGCAGCGGCTGGCCATGGGCAACTACGATGTCGAGGTTCACAGTGCCGACCGCGCAGACGAGGTGGGAGACGTTGCCCAGGCGGCGGTCGTCTTCAAGGAAAACGGCTTGGCCAAGATCCGCATGGAGGCCGAGCAGAAGGAGACGGAGAAGCGCGCCGCCGCGCAGCGCCGAGCCGACATGCTGCAGCTTGCCGACCGCTTTGAGCGCGCTGTGGGCGAGATCATCGACACCGTCTCGTCCGCCTCTACCGAGCTCGAAGCCTCCGCGAGCACGCTGACGTCGACCGCGGCGCACGGCCAGACGCTT
>Ga0213882_10000672_pt1 | contig 11071 bp, 11 predicted proteins | sample BarmaccoBMER_R09_FD_160106 | JGI IMG/M metagenome (GOLD analysis project Ga0213882, IMG submission 160106) | Barbacenia macrantha exposed rock microbial communities from rupestrian grasslands, the National Park of Serra do Cipo, Brazil - ER_R09 ...
GTAGTGGACTACCTCCAGTTGATGCGCCACGAAGGACGGATCGAGAGCCGGGTCGAGCAGGTGAGTCAGCTCAGCCGCGGGCTCAAGGGGCTGGCCCGCGAACTGAACATCCCGGTGATCGCGATCTCGCAGCTGAGCCGGGCCGTCGAGCAACGAGGTGGCGACAAGCGGCCGATCCTGTCCGATTTGAGGGAAAGCGGCGCGATCGAGCAGGATTCTGACCTCGTCATCTTCATCTACCGCGAGGAGTACTACCTCGGGGCCGAGTCCGAGCGTCCCGGCGAGGCCGATCTGATCATCGCCAAGCACCGCAACGGTCCAGTCGGCGACGTCGTCTTGACGTTCCAGAAGCAGTATCCGAAGTTCATGAACTACGCCGGCTCGAGGTTCGCCGAATGACCACGCCGCGGGCGGCATGGAGCACGGGCTGAGCGGAGATGAAGTGCCCGTTCGGGATCTGCGACGGCTCCGGCCTCGTGGTCGACGAGACCACCAACACCGCCTTTGACTGTCGCTGCCGGGACCAGCTGATCGCGCACGCGAAGGCCAAGAGCCTCTCCGCCGTGATCCCGCGGCGGTACCGTGACGTAGCTTTCGAGCGCCCTCCGGTGACCGATATCGACCCCCATGTCGTTTCCGCCACGCGCCACTACACCGACACGATTGACCAGCAGATGGACTCTGGCCGCGGGTTGTGGTTCATGGGCCCTGTCGGGACGGGCAAGACCACCCTGGCAATGCTCGTGTCCAAGGCTGCGCTCGAGGCCGGTCGGTCCGTGGCCATCTACTCGCTGCCACGATTGTTGAACGAGATCCGGGACATCCACCGTGCCGAGCGCTCGCACATCGATCTGCTCGACCGACTCACTGCGGTGGATCTCCTGCACATCGACGACGTCGGCGCCGAGCGCAAGAACGAATGGGTGCTGGAGGAGCTCTATTCGATCGTCAACGGTCGCTACGAGGAGCAGCGCTCGATCGTGATCACCACCAACATCCTCGACCGTGAGGCGCTCCGCGATCAGATCAGTGAACGGACCGTCTCGCGTCTGACCGAGATGTGCGACGAGCTTCCCCTGCTCGGAGAGGATCGGCGGTTGGATCTTCGATTCGCGTAAGCGCGACCACGACCTCGACGGTGGCCGGCGACGGTGCCCCCTCCCCCTACACTGACCTTCGCCATGCCGGGACCCGCGAATCTCGCTACCGAATGAGGCCCCTGAGGACGTAGAGCGATGCCAGGGATCGTGGTCGTTGGCGCCCAGTGGGGTGACGAAGGCAAAGGGAAGGTCACCGACCTGCTCGCCGAGCGGGCCGATGCGGTCGTCCGCTTCCAGGGCGGCAACAATGCGGGCCACACGATCGTCCGCAACGGACGGACCTGGAAGCTGCACCTGATTCCATCGGGCATCCTGCACTCCGGCAAGCTGTGCGTGATCGGGAACGGGGTGGTGATCGATCCGAGGGTGCTGACCGACGAGCTCGGCGAGCTGCGCCGCACCGGGGTCGACACGAGCGCGCTGCGCATCTCCGCCAATGCGCACCTGATCATGCCCTACCACCTCATGCTCGACCACGCCGGCGAGGCTCGGCTCGGCAAGCTGCAGATCGGCACGACGCGCCGCGGGATCGGGCCCTGCTACGCCGATAAGGCGGCGCGGCTTGGGATCCGGGTCCAGGATCTGCTCGACGAGAAGATCCTCAAGCAGAAGATCATCGTCGCGCTCGAACCCAAGCGCCTCTCGCTGCGCCCCTACGCGAAGGATCCGGCGCTCGACCTCCAGGCGATGGCCGAGGAATACCTGACCTACGGCCACCGCATGGAGAGCTACACCGCCGACACCACCCGACTGGTGCACGAGCAACTCGACGCGGGGGCCGTGGTCGTCTTCGAGGGGGCACAGGGCGCGCTGCTCGACATCGACCACGGCACCTATCCGTTCGTCACGTCCTCCAACCCCTTGGCCGGCGCGGCCTGCATTGGCGCCGGCGTGGGCCCCAGGGACATCTCCGAGATCTGGGGCGTGGCCAAGGCCTACTCGACCCGTGTGGGCGCGGGGCCGTTCCCGACCGAGATTGACGGACCCCTGGCCGACCTGCTGCGCGAGCACGGGGGTGAGTACGGCACCACGACCGGGCGGGCGCGACGGGTTGGTTGGCTGGACCTGGTCGCGTTGCGCTACGCGGCGCGGATCAACTCGATGACCGCACTGGCGATCACCAAGCTGGACGTGCTCTCGGGACTCGACCGGCTACAGATCTGCACGGGCTACCGCGGGGCCGAGGGCGCCGAGTTCGACCACTTCCCATATCACCAGTCGGTCCTGCACCACGCGACGGGCGAATACGTCGAGCTTGAAGGCTGGGCGGAGGACATCGGCGAGTGCCGCAGCGAGAGCGACCTGCCCGCTTGCGCCCGCGACTACGTGAGCTTCATCTCCGAGTTCATCGGCGTGCCCGTGGTCCTGCTCGGCGTCGGGCCCGGCCGCGACCAGGTGATCTGGACGGGCGCCAGCGACCACACGGCCGTCGCGGCCGAACACGCGACCACCGCCAGCTAGCGCGGCCGCGACGGATGGCCCACGCCCGGCCACGGAGCGAGCACGAGCACCAGCCGGGCATCGCTCAAGGCGCGCACGGCGCGCCGTTCGCGCGGCTCGAAGTGGGAAACGAAACCGGCCCCGCCCTTGATCTTGCGGCCGTCTTTGGTCACCTCGATTTCCCCGTTCGCGACGACCAAATATGTTCGTTCGTGCACCTGGTGCTCACGGAGCTCCTCGCCCGCGGGGAGGTGGATCGCGATCGCCCGGGTCTCGTCGTCGGAGCGGAGCACCACGGGATGGTGGGGCTCGATCTCCAGTGAGCGGATGTCCCAGGATTCCATTTGGTCTCTCGGAGCCGGGGGATCGAGTGGACCCCGTGGCACGGAGCTTAGTCACTCATCAGGAGGCGCGGCGAAGAGACATCAGCGCCACCGCTCGAGAAGGTCCTCATCGGGCACTCTGCGCACGTAACGGCCCGGCACCCCCATCACGACCGCCCGGTCGGCCACGTCGCGGGTGACCACGGCGCCCGCGGCGATGAACGCCTCCTCGCCGATCTCGACGCCCGGCACCAGCACTGCACCGCCGCCGATGCGACAGGCCCGTCGCAACACTGGACCTTTGAGCTCGCCGGGGTGGTTGTGGCGGCCCATGGTGTGGTCGTTGGTGGTGATCACTCCCGGACCGATGAAGACGTCGTCCTCAACCTCGGTGCCGCCGGTGATGTACACGTCGGTCTGGATCAGCACGCGCGCGCCGATGATCACGTCAAAGTCGATCGAGGAGCCGCGGCCGACGACGGTCCCGGAGCCCAGGGTCGCCCGCTCCCGAACCTGGGCTTGGTCACCGATGATCACGGCCGACCCGACGGTCGCGCCGGTGTAGACGATCGCTCCGCAGCAGACCGTGACCCCGTCCCCGAGCGACAGCCGTCCAAGCGGACCGGCTGCGCTTGATCCGGGTCGCAGGCGCGGGCGCTTGCCCAGCACCGCGCCGTCCTCGATCACGCAGCGGTCGCCCACGGTCGTGCCGCCATGGACCACCGCTCCGGTCCCGATCCAGGTCCGCGCACCGACATGGGCGTCGCCGTAGATCGTCGCTCCCGGAGCGATCCTCGTGCCTTCGCCGACTGCTGCGTCCGCCGAAACGTATGCTCCGGGGGCAACGCTCTGCGCTTTGCCGGAGGAGTCGCCGGCAGCGGCGCTAGACCCGGACACGGTCCTCCCGCCGCGAGAGCTCGAGCGAGCGCTGCAGTCCCTCGAGCACCCGCACGACCCGTAGGCCGCTCTCACCGTCGGAGAGGGGTCTCTCGCCGGTGCGCACACAGGCCAGGAAGTGCTCGCATTCGAGCCGTAGCGGTTCCACGTTCGCGATCCGCGGGCAGTAGCTGGCCCCGGCGCGGGTGATGTACTCGCCATAGCCGCGCGCGTCCTCGTCGAAGCCCTTGTCATAGATGGTGAGCTTGCCCTCCAGGGCCATGTCGTCGAAGGTCGCCATGCGACGCGAACCTACGACCACTATCCGCCGCTCCTTGTGGGGATCGAGCCAGGAGAGGTGAAGGTGTGCGGAGAGACCCGAGGGAAAGCGCAAGAAGCAAAAGACGACGTCTTCGACGCCTTGGCGCACGTATGACTCGCCGTGTGCGATCAGCTCTGCTGGCTCTTCGTCGGCGAGGTGGAGCACGACCGAGACGTCGTGAGCCCCGAGGCTCCACAGCGCGTTCTCATCGGATCGCAGCTTGCCGAGGTTCAGCCGGTTGCCGTAGATGTAGTAGATCCGGTCCCCGAGCTCGCCCGAGGCGATCAGGTCTTTGAGCTTGCGGACCGCAGGGTGATACTCGAGCAGGTGCCCCACCATCAGCGTGCGGCCGCCACTCTCTGCGACCGCGACCGCGCGCTGCGCCTCCGCGACCGACCGGGCCAGCGGCTTCTCGACGAAGCAGTGCTTGCCGGCCTCGAGCACCGCCGCCGCGAGCTGCGCGTGCGTGGAGACGGGCGTGGCGAGGGCGATCGCGTCGAGGCTCCCGTCGTCCAGCAGATCTGAAAGCTCGCCCGTAAGTCGCGTTCCGGGTGAGAGCAAGCTGAGGTGCTCGCGTGCCTGAGCCGAGCTGTCACAGCACCAGGCAAGCTCGCATCCGGGCAGCGCGGCGAAGTTGCGGGCTAGGTTGGGGCCCCAGTAGCCGAGGCCGGCGACCCCGATCCGGACTGGCTTGGCATTCATTGGAGGCGGAGTGTAAGCGCGCTGACGACGCGCTCTGCGGCGCGCCCGTCTCCGTACAGCGGCGGCCGCTCCGCCGGCGGCTCGCGGCTCAGGGCGCGTGCAGCCGCCTGGCGGTCGAGATCCACCAACGTGTTCCAGCCGCGCTCCACGGTCTCGCCCCACTCCGTGATCGTGCGCAGCGTGATGCAGGGAACGCCGGCCAGATAGGCCTCCTTCTGGATGCCACCCGAGTCCGTCATCACCGCGCGCGCGTTGCACAGCAGCGCGGCCAGCTCCAGATAGCCGAGGGGCGGGGTCAGGATCAGCTGCTTCGCTTCCGTCAGCCGCTCCAGCAGACCGTTGCTGTGCAAGCGATCCCGCGTACGCGGATGGACTGACCAGACGACCGGGCATGGCATCGAGAGCAGCAGCTCGGCCAATTCGCGGAGGCGTGCGGGCTCATCGACGTTGCCCGGCCGGTGGGCCGTTGCGAGCACGTACTGGCCCCTCCGTACGCCCCGGTGATCGAGCAGGTCGGTCCGGTCACGGGCCTGCGGCTGGACCTTCAGTGCCACGTCCACCATCACGTCCCCCACCTGGTCGATTGGTCCGGGCACACCTTCGCGCTCCAGGTTTAGAACGGCGGCCTCCGAAGGGCAGAGCAGAATCTCGCTGCAGTGATCGACGAGGACGCGGTTGAGCTCCTCCGGCATCGAACGGTCGAACGAGCGCAATCCGGCCTCGACGTGGGCTACAGGCACTCCGGCCTGAGCACCGGCCAGCGCGCCCGCCAGGGTGGAGTTCGTATCGCCGTAGACGACCACCACGTCGGGAGCTATTTCGTTAATCACCGGCTCCAGGGCCGCCAGCATGCGGGCCGTCTGCGAAGCGTTGGAGCCAAGCGAGACCCCCAGCTCCCGGTCCGGCGCGGGCAGACCCAGCTCGTTGAAGAACACCGCCGAGAGCTCCTCGTCAAAGTGCTGGCCGGTATGCACCATCACCTCCTCGTGTGCGCGGCGGAGCTCCGGGGTCACGGCTGCGGCCTTGATGAACTGGGGCCGGTTGCCGATGACCGTCAGGACCTTCATCCTCCGGCCGCAAGCTGTGCGCGAACGCGCTCGGAGACCGCGGCTGCGACGTGCGCGCTGACCGGCCCGCCAGCGTCGAACGAGTGGTCGTCGATCTGCGCGACCGGCTGTACCTCACGCGTGGTGGAGGCGAGGAAGGCCTCGTCGGCTGCACCGAGGTCATCGAGCGTGCAAGGGCGTTCGCTTGCGCCGGAGACCTCGATCACGAGTCCGCGGGTGATCGAGGCGAGGATGTGGTCGGACAGCGGAGGGGTGAGTAGGTCTCCGTCCTTGACCCAGAAGAGCGAGCTCGTAGGCGCCTCGAGCACGCGTCCGTGCGGCGTGACGAGCAGCGCCTCGTCGAAACCCCGCTCGCGCGCCAGGCGCGTGGCGAGCATGTTTGCCGCATAGGAGAGCGACTTCACGCCGTCGAGGACTCGTGTGGGCGAGTAGGTGACCGAGGAGAGACGGACCCGCTCTGGGCCGGGGGTCAGCGGCTCGGTCAACAGCACCCTGCGGCCCCCGCGGGTGACCACGATCCGGAGCGTGTCGTGGTCGGGTCCGGGGCCGGCTTGGGCCAGGAGTCGCGCCGTCTCGGCCCGGACCGACTCGAGGTCGAGCGGCAGCCGCAGGTTGCTCGCCGAACGCTCCAGGCGCCGGAGGTGGGCCTCGAGGGCAAAGGGCTTGCCGTCGTAGACGCGGATCACCTCGAAGACTCCGTCTCCCCGCAGGAACCCCTCGTCGGTTGCGCTGACGGTGGCGTGCGAAGCGAGCATGATCGCTCCGTCGACGGAGGCCAACGACGCCGATGATGACACCGACGGGAGCCTAGTGGCTAGCTTCGGGGATTCGAGCGGTTCTCCGCCGGCGAGAGCGCCGCCGGTGCGGCCGCGCGAGCCCGTCCCTCGCCCGTGGCCGCGTACTCGGGCCTCGTCCATGCCTCGGCCAAGTGGACGATCGTCGCCGCCGCGGCCGCCATGTCCTGCACCGAGGTCCACTCGCGCACCGAGTGATACTCGTGCCCGCCGGTGAAGACGTTCGGCGTCGGCAGGCCCATCTCGCTCAGCCGGGAGCCGTCGGTGCCGCCCCGGATCGGCCGGCGCACCGGTTCGATTCCCTCGGCCCGGATCGCCGCCTCGGCAGCGGCCAGCACGTTGGGCACGCGCTCGAGGTGGCGGCGCATGTTTTGGTACTGCTCGCGGATTTCGATCGCCAACCGGGCCCGGGGTTCGGGATCTGTGACTTGGTGGGCTGTCATTTCGAGCAGCGCCAGATGCCGCCGGAGGGCGTCGTCGTCGAAATCGCGCAGAATGGCGCGGAACGTCGCCTTTGCCGGCGTGCCGTTCAGCTCGTAGACATGGATAAAGCCCTCGCGGTCGGACGTCGTCTCGGGCGTGAGGGTGTCTACCGGCAGCAGCGACACGATCCGCGAAGCCAGTCGCAACGCGTTTACGAGCTTGCCCGTCGCCTGCCCAGGGTGCACATCTACGCCCTGCACCGTTACGACCGCCTCGAGCGCCGAGAAGGTCTCGTCCTGAAGCTCTCCCCGCTCCGAGCCGTCGAGCGTGTAGGCGCAGTAGGCGCCGAAGCCGTCAAGGTCCAACAGGCTGGCACCCGCGCCAATCTCCTCGTCGGGAGTGAAGGCGACGCGTAACGTGGGTCGCGGAAGCTCTGGGTGCGAGGCCAGGTAAGCGACAGCGGCCATCACTTCGGCGACGCCGGCCTTGTCGTCGGCGCCGAGCAAAGTGTCGCCGCTCGCGGTCACGATGTCGTGGCCGCGCTTCTCCTGAAGCTCCGGCATCTGCCGCGGATCCAGCACCGTCTCGCCGTTGGGAAGCTCGATCACTCCCCCGTCGTACCCGCGGTGGACGATCGGCTGCACCCCGCCGCCGGGCGCGTCGGGGGTGGTGTCGAGGTGGGCGAGCACGCCGATGACCGGCGCCGGGCTGTCCACGTTGCGCCGCAGGGTTGCGGTGACGTAACCGTTTTCGTCGAGTTGCACGTCTTCCAGTCCGGCCGCGAGCAACTCTTCCACAAGCATCCGGCCGAGCACCATTTGGCCTGGCGTGCTCGGTGATCCCGAGCGGTCTCGGCGAGATTGGGTATCGATCCGAACGTAGCGGCAGAAGCGCTCGAGCAGGTCGCTCGCAAGCTCCCGCGCGAGCTTCGAGGTGAAGCCGTCTGACGGCGCAGCAGCCTCCTTGGGGTAAGGACCGCGGTCCTCGGGGCGCCCCGTGGAGTTGGCGCGGCGGTCTTCGCGGCGAAGAACATTGTCGTCAAGCATCGTTTGATCAATAGCACAAGCCGTCCCGCTGCTCGTAGCTCGGCGGCGCGAACGAAGCGAGGCGTCCGATCGCGGACGCGGCCGCATCGGCTGCCAATGGCCTAGCGGCCCAGGATTCGCGCCGCAAGCACGGCCGCGTTGCGGGGATTGTCGACCCCCACGCACGCCACGGGAACGCCGGGAGGCATCTGGGCAATGGCCAGCAGGGCATCGAGACCGCCCGCGACCGAGCTGCGGGTCGTGAGCGGGACGCCGATGACCGGCAGGTCACAGTGAGCCGCCACCACCCCGGGCAGGGCCGCCGAGAGCCCGGCCCCCGCGATGATCACGCGCAACCCCCGCATCTTTGCGTTGCGCGCATAGTCGGCAACCTTGTCAGGCTCGCGGTGCGCGGACATGACGCGCACCTCACAGCGGATACCGCGGTTGTTGAGCTCCTGCTCCGCGGCCTCCATCGCTGCCATATCGCTCTTCGAGCCCATCACGATCCCGACCACCGGCGCGTCCACCTCGATCTCCGCGAATTCCCGCTCGGGCTCGGCCACGGCCTGGAGCGTCGGCTCGGCTCCGCTCTCTCCCGTCCCTTCGGTGGGCACCTCAGCTTCTTCCTTTCTCATTTCGAACTAGGGGATGCTCGGTCCACCGCGTCCAGCGCGATGTCGTGTCGCAGCTGCTTGCCCGAGAACTCAATCATGTCGGCGGCAGCATAGGCCGCCTCACGGGCGCCGGCGGGGTCAGTTCCCAGACCGGTGACGCCGAGCACCCGGCCGCCGGCGGTCACGAGCTCGCCGGGGGCGAGGCGCGCAGTGCCGGCGTGGGTTACGTGCACGTCGGGGGGCACGCGCTCGAGGCCGGAGATCACGTCGCCTGTGGAGGTCGAATCGGGGTACCCGCGGCTCGCGAGGACGACCGTCACCGCGCTCTGCGGGGCCCATTCGAGCTCCGTGCCCCGTAGACCGCCGGGCTCGATCGCGCGCGCAAGCACCTCGAGCAGGTCAGAGCGCAGCCGCGGCAGGATCGCCTGGGTCTCAGGGTCGCCAAAACGGACGTTGAACTCGAGTACTTTGGCGCCGTCCGCCGTCAGCATCAGCCCCGCATAGAGGACGCCGTGGAACGGCGTTCCGCGGCGCCGAAGCTCGTCGAGCACGGGCTGATGGACCTCCGCACAGATCTGGGCCGCGCGGCGCGCGCCGATCGCCGCGACCGGAGAGTAGGAGCCCATCCCCCCCGTATTGGGCCCGCGGTCGCCGTCGAAGATGCGTTTGTAGTCGCGGGCCGACGCCAGGGGGAGGGCCCGATGGCCGTCGCACAGGGCCAGCAGCGAGAGCTCCTCTCCTTGCAGGTGCTCCTCGATCACCACCTTCTCGGTGTCGAAGCGTCGCTGGACGAGCAGCTGCTTGAGCGCGACCTCCGCCTCGCGTCGGTCCAAGGCGATCACCACCCCCTTTCCCGCGGCCAGGCCGTCTGCCTTGATCACGGCCGGGTAGCGATCGATCGCCTCGAGCCCCGCCGCTGCGTCGGTGACGACCACGTGCGCCGCACTGGCTACGGCCGCAGCCTCCATCACCTCCTTGCTGAAGGCCTTCGACCCCTCAAGCGCGGCAGCCGCCCCACCCGGTCCAAAGCACCTTATGCCCGCGCTTGCCAGCACGTCCGCGACCCCTTTGACGAGCGGCGCCTCGGGCCCCACGACCACCAGATCTACGCGCTCGTCGCGCGCAGCAGTCACCACCCCGTCGAGGTCCTCTGCCTCCACGTCGAGGACCTTGGCTTCTGCTGCTATCCCGGCGTTGCCGGGCGCGCAGAGAACCTCGGGCGCGCTCCGGGAGCGCGCCAGCGCCTGGACGAGCGCGTGCTCGCGGCCACCGCTTCCCAGCACCAGCACGCGCGGCCTGGCCGCCGACGGTTGTCCGTCGCGCTCAGATCGAGCCAATGAAATCGTCGATCGGGATCGCGCTCAGCGTCTCGTATTTGGCGGTGCCTCGTGATCCCAGTTCGAGCGACACGCGTGCGATCGTCTTCTCGTCGGGCGCCTCGACGACGTTGACGAAATCGAAGTGGCCGAGCGTTGCCCACTGAGCCTTGACGGCGGCGCCCAGCTGCTCGACCTCACGGTTGACCTCCTTGATGCGAGCCGGGTTGTTCTTGATCGTCTGGACGCCCTCGGGCGTCAAGGTCGAGAGCATGATGTAGGTAGGCACCGCAGTCCTCCTGGTCGTGGGTTCGCCCGAGACTTCTACCACGGAGGACCGGCTGACCGGCGCCGGCCGCCCGGCCTTTGGTCACGCAGACCTGACGGGTTCCCTCGTGTCCGCGCGCGCAAGCGCGACCTCGCCGCCGGACGCGTCCACCACAACCGTGTCTCCGGGCACGAACCGACCCTCCAGGATCGCCAGCGCGAGCGGATCGACGAGCCGCTTCTGGATCACCCGCTTGAGTGGCCGAGCGCCGTAGGTGGGGTCGTAGCCCAGGTTGCCCAGGAGCGTCCGCGCCGCGTCGGTCAGCTCGACGTCGATCTCGCGCTCCTGCACCCGCTCGATCAGGCGGGCGACTTGGAGATCGACGATTTCGGCGATCTGCTCGCGGGTCAGCGGCTTGAACTCGACGATGTCATCGAGGCGGTTGATGAACTCGGGCCGGAAGTGCGTCTCCACCCCTGCCCGCCCGCCGGGGACATTGGAGGTCATGATCAGGACCGTGTTCTTGAACGACACGGTCCTGCCCTGACCGTCGGTCAAGCGTCCGTCGTCCATGACCTGGAGCAGAGCATTGAACACGTCCGGGTGGGCCTTCTCGATCTCGTCGAGCAGAACCACCGAGTACGGCCGCCGGCGGACGGCCTCTGTCAGCTGGCCACCCTCCTCGTAGCCGACGTACCCGGGCGGCGCACCGACCAGACGCGAAACGGAATGCTTCTCCATGTACTCGGACATGTCGAGGCGGACCATCGCGTCCTGGCTGTCGAACATGAACTCGGC
>Ga0213882_10000673_pt1 | contig 11055 bp, 11 predicted proteins | sample BarmaccoBMER_R09_FD_160106 | JGI IMG/M metagenome (GOLD analysis project Ga0213882, IMG submission 160106) | Barbacenia macrantha exposed rock microbial communities from rupestrian grasslands, the National Park of Serra do Cipo, Brazil - ER_R09 ...
GCCTTTTCCACGCGTGGCGCGAGCAAGACGGGCTTGGGTAGCTTCTGTCTCTTTTACCTCTTGCCCGCTCGTTTCCCGTTTGCCAGTTAAAGTCGAGAAGAACATCGGACGTTTAGGTTTTTGTTGTGGTACGACTGGCGACGTTGCTTCCTCTACAGAGACGGCTGTATCTTGTGTTGCTTGTTCGTTCTGTGTATCATCTGTAGAGGTCACCAGACTAGGCTTATTGCGCTGCATGCGTGCTCGCCTTTTCTTGCTAGTGCCAGTATATTCTCGACTCATGACTGACCCCCTGATCGATCTTTATTGGACTGCTGTGTACTTCCATTGTACCGTACCTAATCATATATGTGCAATGTGTGGGCGACCGCGAGGGTCGTCCCTACATCGTCACCCGACTATATTTTTCCTTTACTAGGTGGTGGGCCATGTCCAACTCTGACTGGCTCAACTCATCTGGAACAAAGATAGTCTTGAGCGCCTGGCCGAAGCCGTCACGAAATGCTACGGCTACGTCTTCCCAGGATACTGCAGGTACGAAGGTATGGAGAGGCGTTGTTTTTTCTCGATAGAGCAGCAGTGCGTTTCGACGAGCCTCTTCCGATGGATAGCGCAGCAGGGAGAAAAATTCCGCTGCACGGTCATCAAGTGGCAACGAACCCTGCTGCAGGAGTGCATCATCCTTCCACATTTGCGCACTACCTATAAGTTTGAAGCCACTGCTGCTCAGATCAGCTTGTGTCGAGGAGGCAAAACAGGCTGCCGATGGACGCTTGCTCACACGTCCATCGCTCAACTCAGCATCCACTCCTAATCGCGCAAAGGCTGCGATGATCCCTTGGGCAAGATAGGCATAAGAGGCAACTACACCCGATGGAATGTCATAGCGTTTGCTTATCACGATGCTGTACGTAAACTCGTCGCGATGATAGACAGCACGGCCACCAGTAGGACGGCGCACGAGAGCTACGCTACGCTGCCGACACTTCTCTACATCTATCTCACGCTCGACATTCTGAAAACGCCCCAGTGAGATCGAGGGTTGAGACCAGCGAAAGGCGCGTAGAGTCGGAGGCACTTTGCCCTCAAGATGATGCAGCAGGATAGCCTCGTCGATGGCCATATTCAAGGTAGCGCTCTGTATGCCCGTGTTGAGAAAACGATAAGCTGTGTGCATAATTTTACTTACTGTACCACACACAGTCAAACATTATGTAGTAACTGTCGGGAATAGGTTGCGCACGCAAAGCGTTGTTAATAACGAAACAGGAGGTGCGCATGGGATTTCATGGGATGAGCGGTGGTATGGCCGCTTATGCAGAAGAACAGAAGAGACGTGGGCGTAAGACTGACGCTCAGACCGTAAAGCGCGTTGTAGCCGCCTTTCGCCCATACCTGCTACAAGTTATACTGGTAGCCATCGCTATCCTGCTCACAACCGTTCTGGGGCTGGTGAACCCGCTTCTCATCAAGTTTATCTTTGATGACCTCTTCGCTAAACCACCTAACGAGAGGTTGCTGATCTTCTATGTCACGCTGATGGTTATCACTCCTATCGTCACAGGCATCATTGGCGTGGGGCAGACATACCTTAACAACATCATCGGGCAGCAGGTGATGCGTGACTTCCGCAACAAGCTCTATCAGCATTTGCAGAGTATGTCGCTGCGCTTCTTCACCGCTACTCGCACGGGTGAGATTCAGTCACGCCTCTCCAACGACGTAGGAGGTGTGCAGAGCGTAGTCACCGACACTGCTACGAGTACAGTCGCCAACGTCTCAATAGTCTTGAGCACTGTTATTGCCATGGCCTTTCTTAGTCTGCCCTTAACTTTCGTCTCGCTCGGCTTGCTGCCTATATTCCTGTGGATCACCTACAAAGTCGGCAAGGTGCGTCGCACTACCAGCAAAGAGACACAGCAGAGTCTAGCGTCGCTGACTGCGATCATGCAGGAGACGCTCTCGGTGAGCGGCATTCTGCTGATGAAAACCTTCGGACGTCAGAAGCATGCACAGCAGCAGTTTGAGAAAGAGAATCAGCAGCTCACCGACCTGGAGATACGCCAGCAGATGATCGGGCGCTGGTTCTTCATGCTCATCGGCACGTTCTTCTCGATTATGCCCGCTATCATCTACCTAATCGCAGGTTGGCAGATTATTCATCACGTCGACACGCAGCTCACGTTAGGCAGCATCGTGGCTTTCACCACGTTACAGAGCAGATTGTTCTTCCCTATAGGCCAGTTGCTTAACATTCAGATCGAGATACAGGGCGCACTCGCTCTCTTTGACAGAATCTTTGAGTACCTAGATTTACCAATCGATATCCAGGACAATGCTGGCGCGCTACATCTTAAATCCAATCAGGTGCGTGGCGAAGTTACTTTCAGAGACGTTTCATTCACCTATAAACGTGATGAACCGAGTGTGCTCAAGGGACTCGTGGATAACGAGAGCGATCACGGGGAAAAGGCTACACACGTAGTCTCACCTTCAACGCCTACTACTGACGAGGCCAGCGACCGCCCAACGCTCAACCATGTCTCCTTCGATATCCAGCCAGGGCAACTGGCTGCTCTCGTTGGACCCAGCGGTGCAGGCAAAACTACTGTTACCTACATGGTGCCACGACTCTACGACGTGGATAGCGGTGCAGTGCAGATCGATGGCAAGAATGTAAAGGATATTGCCCTTGAGTCGCTTAGCTCGATTATCGGTGTCGTCACGCAAGAAACCTACCTGTTCCACGCCTCAATTCGCGAGAATCTCCTGTATGCACGCTCTGATGCAACTGAGCAAGAGATGATAGCGGCAGCCAAAGCAGCGGCCATCCATGATCGCATCATGGAACTCGAAGACGGCTACGACACGATAGTCGGCGAGCGCGGCTATAAGCTCTCTGGCGGCGAAAAGCAGCGAATCGCTATAGCGCGCGTCATTCTCAAGAATCCGCGCATCCTCATTCTGGACGAAGCCACCAGTGCTCTGGATACACACTCCGAACGCCTCATCCAAGCAGCGCTGGAGCCATTGATGAAGGGCCGCACGACACTGGCTATCGCCCACCGCCTCTCGACTATCCTCTCTGCCGATGTGATTCTGGTGGTCGACAAGGGCGAGATTGTCGAGCGCGGCACACACGAGGAACTGCTCGAACGCGGTGGGCTGTACGCACGGCTCTACAACGAACAATTCTCACAGCGCATTACCGAGGAAGAACTTGCAGTTTAGCGCTGCAACCACATCCCTTTACCATACGTAAAAAAAAGTGATGGTCACGCACGAGTACCATCCCATTGGTCATAAAAAGGTGCAAGCATTGGCACTCATCAGCTATAATATCTTCTAGGTAATGGACCGTGGCGATAGTGGGTGAAATATGCAGACGAGGTTTTGAGGTGAAACGTTCGCATCTAGCGCGTGAGATTGTTGAAACAGTAGCGTTAACCCTATTAATTTTTATCGCGATTCGCTTTGTTATTCAAAGCTACCGCGTCGATGGACCGAGCATGCAACCAGGTCTCAGCACCAATGAATATGTACTTGTGAACAAGGTGACATATCTGTTTCATGTGCCAGTGCGTGGTGATGTCATCGTCTTTCACTACCCCGGTGATCCAACCAAAGACTTTATCAAACGCATTATAGGCATCCCTGGAGATGTCATCAGGACGAATAGCACCGACGTGTGGGTGAATGGTCAGAAGCTGAACGAACCGTACATCAGTGTTCCGGCTAATCCAAGTGCTAATACATGGAAGGTGCCGCAAAACGAGTACTTTGTGATGGGTGATAACCGAGATGTGAGTGATGATTCGCGTTATTGGGGTGATGTGCCGAAAGACTTTATTGTCGGTAAAGCCGTGGTGGTGTATTGGCCTTTCAATAACTGGCAAGTGATTAACACTTATCCCTCGGTCTATGCGCACATCAGGGTCAATAGCTAGAAGGAGCGAAGCTCGTGAGCCGCGTGTACCCGCAGTTGCCGCGTAATGGCCTTCTGTATACCCTTATTACAGGACTACTAGCTGGTATACTCAGTGTGCTACAAAGTATTGCGCTCAACCTCTTAAATAGCGGAACCTTTCAGCAAGCCAATAAGGAGATCGCCACCAGTGGCGGTGAACACGCTAACACTGCCCTTGCTCTAGCGGGGCTTGCTGCCTTGACGCTCCTCATCAGCCTGCTCATTTGTGCTGCTGCAGGCTATATCGTTGGCAGAATTGCTGTGCAGCGCCGTCTAGGCTTTCTCGCTGGCGCTCTAGCTGGTGCCATTACCTACATGGGAGCATTCGCCGTGCGCTACATCCCCAACTATCCTGGCAACGCAGTCCCCAGTGGTAGCGGCAGTGGTGGGGCCATTGTTGGTGCGATTGTGCTCTCGATAGTGTTTTTGCTGATGTGGGCTATCATTGGTGGCCTGCTGGGCCGCTTGGGAGCATGGATCGCAACCAGAAAACATCCCTATTATGTGAACGTGAAGACGAACAAGGGAACAAGAAAAATTCCAACCTCATGAGGTCGGAACTTTTCTTGTTCCCTTGTTCGTCTTTCCCTAGCTCTCGACAATCTCTATAGAGAGCAACTTATCGCCTAGCTTACTATCAACTTGTGGGTCGCGCTCACGGATAGACGTCAGCACATCCATACCCGACGTAACTTGACCAAAGACGGCGTGCTTACCATTCAAGTGTTGCGTGGGGCCGTAGGTGATGAAGAACTGAGAGCCGTTCGTGTTACGGCCCGCGTTTGCCATTGACAACATACCAGCCTTGTCGTGTTTGAGGTTAAGAGCGCTCGCTTCATCATTGAATTTGTAGCCGGGACCACCTCTACCAGTGCCAGTGGGATCACCACCCTGAGCCATGAAGCCGCCAATCACGCGGTGAAAAGTCGTATCGTTATAGAAACCCTCGCGAGCCAGAAACACAAAGTTATTGACAGTAATCGGTGCCTTGGCCGCGAACAACTCGATGTGGATGTCGCCCTTTTCCGTATGCAGAATTGCTGTATACTTTTTGCTAGCATCAATTCGCATCTCGGGTGGCTTGTTATACTGTTGTGACAAGAAAAACCTCCTAAATCTTAAGGTGCTGGAACTACAATAACGTGTTCCAGCACGTCCGGTTTACTATTCTTAGTAGCTGGGTCATCGGGATTAGGTCCCTGAATCTTTTGCACCACATCCATCCCCTGGACAACATAGCCAAAAAGATTATACGACTTTTGCAACTGCTTCGTGTCGTCTACAGTACAGATGAAGAATTGGCTACCGTTCGTATTGGGACCACTATTTGCCATTGCTACCGCACCTGCTGTGTATGCTCCCCTCACCGATTCATCTGCAAAGCTATAGCCGGGTCCTCCGTTACCGTTGCCTTGTGGGTCGCCACCTTGGATGACGAACTTAGGCACGACACGGTGGAAGGTGAGACCATCATAGAAGTGATGTTGTGCCAGGAACACAAAGTTATTGACGGTTTTGGGGGCCAGTTCAGGTTTCATCTCTACTACAATCAAGCCTCGGTTTGTGTTGATGCCAGCACAATAAATTGTCTTTGTATCAATAGTCATAGCTGGCGCTTGCTTGTAGCTATGAGTGATTTTCTTTAGCTCGGAGGCGCTTGGCGCTGCTGCGGTGTCGGTAAGCTGCTTAACCACCTTGAGACAAGGCGAAGTGCCAGCAGGTGAGGCCGTAATCAATGTCGGCGTTGGCTTAGGTTGCATAGGTAGTACTTTGGGAGGGGCAAACGGGCCAACGTGATAGTAGTAAAGAGCATATATACCCAGAGCGACGATAAGAACACTGAGCGCCGTCGCCCAGGGATAGCGCGCGATGCCACGGGCAGGAGGCTTATAGCCAGGCGTACGTCGACGAGGTGGAGCTTCTTTGACCTCTAGCCTCGATAGTTGAGAAGCGTGCGCCCTTGCAATTTTTGCTGCACGTTGCGTAGCAGCGCGTTTTTTCGTTTTTGGCATAGGATTGCTGCCGATACTCCTTGTTTCTTGCTTTTGCTAGATGCTATCATAGCGTTCTTGCGCAGTTGGGTCAAGCCCTCAAAAGTGAGTAACCTAGCCCATGCTTCCCTCTTTACAAACGAGTTTTTGCGGATAACTACGTGGAAAAGTATGTGGATAACTCAGGTGATTTAGTGGATAAGTAGCTGATAAGTCACTGTTATGTCATATGCTACGCTCGTTGTAGCCCACACCATAACAGCGATCTATCCACATATCCACAAGGCACGGAGGGTTTCAGCAATTGATTTAGCACGCTAGATTCGTTACACTTGTTGAGCAAGGAAGGATCAAGGGTTTCCATTGTGTCAGAACACGAACGTATGTGCTAGTATATAAGAATTAGCCGACAATTTTCTAACAGGGTCCATCGAGGTGAGTACTCCTTGACCCTCAAAGAAACCTTTTTCGCGGCAAAGTAGAAGAGCGTCATAGTGGCTGGAAGGGGGAAGAGGCGACGTTTAGTGATGCGAGAAGAGAACCGTGGAAAAACTACTACCACAAAGTATAGAGGCTGAGTGCGGCGTACTCGGAAGCATTATCATCGACCCAGAAGCGGTCGTGCTAGTAGCTGATTTTTTGCAGCCCGAGGACTTCTATCGCGATGCTCACCGCACGGTCTACGAGGTCATCCTGCAGCTTTATGAGCAGCATGAGCCAGCCGACTTTATCACTATTTGTGATGAGTTGGAGCGGCTTAACAAGCTGGAGCAAGTAGGTGGGGCCAGCTATATTACTTCGCTTATCAATCAGGTTCCGACCAGCGGCAACGTCGAGTACTACGGCCGCATCGTCGAACGCACTGCCATCCTGCGCCGCCTCATTCACGCTGCTGGAGAGATTGCTGCTACCGCCTATGAAGAAGGTGACGCCGATGCCGCACTAAATAAGGCTGAGCAGCTCATCTTCAGCATCGGCCAGCGCCATAGTCGCAGCGACTTCTCCTCTCTACGCGAACTGCTCTCAGACTACATGCAGAAGCTGGACCAGCTTCACGAACGGCGCGGCTCCATTGTCGGTGTCCCCACTGGCTTCACCGACCTGGATCGTTTGACAGGAGGGTTGCAGAAGTCGGATTTGATTATTTTAGCTGCGCGGCCAGCTATTGGAAAATCGAGCCTAGCTCTGAGTATGGCCCATAATTCGGCCATCAAGCACAAACAATCCATCGCCATCTTCAGTTTAGAGATGAGCAAAGAGCAGTTAGTGCAGCGCCTACTCTCAATGGATGCTGGCATCGATCAACAACGTTTGCGTACAGGCTGGATTGAAGACGACGAGTGGGAGCGTATCATCTACTCTATGGGGACACTATCAGAGGCTAATATCTGGATCGACGACACGTCGGCTTTGTCCACTACCGAAATGCGTAGCAAGGCACGACGCCTGCAGGCCGAGCATGGCGTAGACGTGATCATCGTGGATTATCTACAACTTATGCAATCGTCAGTGGGTGGTAAACGCAATGAGAACCGCGTACAGGAAATCTCAGAGATCAGCCGCAATCTCAAGGGGCTGGCGCGTGAGTTGGATGTGCCTGTGCTGGCACTGGCACAGTTGTCGCGTGCCGTGGAGAGTCGGCAATCGAAAGTGCCACAGTTGTCAGATTTACGAGAAAGTGGCAGTCTGGAGCAGGATGCGGATATAGTAATGTTCATTTACAGGGATGATGTCTATAACCCAGATTCAGAACGCAAAAATATTGCCGACATCCTTGTCGCCAAACATAGAAATGGACCCGTGGGCGAAGTGAGCCTGTATTTTCAGGCCAGCCAGACACGCTTCTGCGATCTGGAAGTCACAGCGCCAACTGACGAGTAATGAGGGGTGGACGCTATGAGAGCCTTTACGGGATTCCCATCGGGAAAAAATCCATACGTTCCAATACCGGAGGTGTTCTTTACGCAGGTGTTACCGGAGATTGAGGATAGCGCCGAACTAAAAGTGACGTTGCATCTGTTCTGGCTGCTGGCGCAAAAGCAAGGGAATCCACGTTGTACGAGTGACCGTGAATTGCGTGCGGACCGTGTACTGCTCCATAGTCTCAAGCGTAGAGGGGATCCGCGACCGCCAGAGGAACGTTTGCGCCAGGGGTTGGACCAGGCTGTGGTGCGTGGCACGTTGCTACGCATCTATCTCAAACTAATGAGCGAGGGCAAAGAGGAAGCCGAGGTGATCGGTTGGTATTTCTTCAATACGCCCCGTAGTCGCAAAGTTGTCGCAGGACTACAAGGAGGTGAGATGATACCCGTTCGACTTCTCACGACAGAGGGAGGGCAGGAGAACAGCCCTATCGTTCCTGCACAGGAGGGAACTCACACGAGAAGTCTGGATAGAGAGCACGACAACCTACGCGACGTGCAAGTACAGATAGAGCGCCCTAATATTTTTGTATTATATGAACAAAATATTGGTCTACTTTCACCATTAATCGCTGATGAGCTTAAGGATGCCGCCGATCAATATCCAGCAGAATGGATTGAGGCGGCGTTCCGCGAGGCAGTACAGCAGAATAAACGCAATTGGAAATATATTCGCGCCATATTGAGGCGCTGGGAAACGGAAGGCAGGCAAGCATGGAAAGCTTGAATGATATTATCAGTCGCACGGGGCTACAGCGTCAGCGTTTGACAGTCCAACGCTCACAGCAGGGAAATCCACCTACACAGCGCCCACAACCACTCAACGCCCATCGTCGCTTGCGAGAACAGACGGCGCGTATGGATCAGCAGGAAGATATGCTTTCCCCTCTTTCTCAACTTCGTCACACGGCACCGAGCACAACACAACCGTATCAACGACATCCACAACAGCGTCCACGCCCGTTGCAAGAGGGCCGTCAATACTCCTCTGCGCCTCAGCCATACCATCGTAGCGACAACTACACTTCTACGCCACGGGCTGATGCTCTTGAAGAGTGGGACGAAGATGAGGACGGGACTACGGGCATGCGTTACGGTGATTGGGAGCGCGTAGAGGAATTACCTGAGCCACCTACACCCACGAGAGCCGCCAAGCAACCCCGTTACCCTCGCCAGACGCGACCCCTTGATCCGCAGGTGGTAGCCAATATAGGGCGAGGAGGTGAACCTCTGCCGGAGCTGCTACGTCCTACCCAAGTCGCCTCACGCGAGCCTCCACAAGTCGCAGTGCATGAGCAGGTACTGCAGTATGCAGCAGTAAATGTACCGCCGCCTATGCCAGCACGGCAGGTCTGTCCCTTGTGTAGGGGCGCTGGCTATTTGCGCAATGATGTTCCAGTTGGCCATCCTTTCTTTGGTAAACCTATTGAGTGCGAATGCAAGGTAGCTGAAAAAAAGGAAAAGAGACGCCAGCAATTGCTCGAACTTTCCGATCTAGCTGCATTTCGTCATATAAGCTTTAAGAATTTCCATGTAAATTTTCCAGGCATGCATCCTTCCGTACGCGAGGCGTTTCAAGAAGCAAGTCATTTCGCACGCAATCCTAATGGGTGGCTTGTACTTGTCGGCAATAACGGCTGTGGTAAAACTCACCTTGCTGCTGCTATTGCTAACCAGTGTTTGCAAGATGGCGCTGTTGTGCTTTTCACTGTCGTGCCCGACTTACTTGCTCACCTGCGCGCAACCTTCAGCCCAAACTCAACCGAGGCATACGACGTGCGCTTCGCAAAAATGCGTGAGGCAGAGTTACTTGTGCTTGATGATCTAGGAGCGCATCAGAGTTCTCCCTGGGCCAATGAAAAGCTCTTTCAATTGCTCAACTATCGCTACAATACGCGCTACCCTACGGTTATCACAGCGAACGCGTCGGGCTTAGCAAGCGTTGATGAGCGTATCATTTCACGCCTATCCGATAGGAGCTTGGTCACTACCGTGGTACTGAACGGTGCGCAAGATTATCGGCGGCAAAATCCAAGAAGAGATTTATTAGGGAAGTAGTAGTGATTTTCTATGCAAGAGAGCAAATATTTGCGCACAGGGAAGTGTGAGGCGTGTGACGAAAGGGGTGAGGTCATGATCGCTTCTCCTTGTGCTAATTGTAAGGGGACGGGCGAAATAGTTGTTTTTGATGAAGATGACAGTGAGCAATTGATAGCCTGTCCGCTCTGTGAGTATGGATTTCTATACGTGGCACAGCCATGCAACGTCTGTCATGCGACTGGCGTAGTCTATACCTAGGCATGGTACCTGAGAATAGCACTCGAAGACAATGAGTGCTATTCTCAGGCAAATTTCTTCCTTTTTTTCTTGCGTTCGCAATGTACAGGTGATAATATAGCTCTATACATATGTCTATCAACGGTTCACCCTGACTTTTATGAGATGAGAATTGGAGAGGGGCCGTTTAAATTAGAAGGAGCAAACATGGGCACCATTTTTGATCCTCGCGATCCAAAGTGGATCAAAGAGTCGAGAGAACTCTTAGAGCCAAAAGGCATCATTCCTGCAGTTGTTGAAACTACACCACGTGGCGAACGTTCCTGGGACCTCTATTCGCGTTTGTTGAAGGAGCGTATCATCTTCATTGGTAGCCCTATTGATGATCTGGTCGCCAATACCGTCGTTGCGCAACTGCTGTACCTACAGAGCGAGGACGCCAGCAAAGATATCAATATGTACATCAACTCCCCCGGCGGCAGCATCTACGCTGGTCTGGCCATTTACGATACCATGCAATGGCTACGGCCAGAGGTGTCTACTGTATGCATGGGTATGGCGATGAGCATGGGGGCTGTGCTGCTAGCCGCTGGCCAGAAGGGTAAGCGCTACTGCCTACCCAACTCTACCATGCTGATTCACCAGCCGCTTGGTGGTGCTGAGGGCCAAGCTTCTGATATCGAGATCACCGCACGCGAAATTCTGCGCCTGCGCCGCAACCTGTACGAGATTGTTGCGCACCATACGGGCCAGACTCCCGAGCGCATCCAGCAGGACTCCGACCGTAACTACTATCTGTCTGCACCGCAGGCAATGGAGTACGGCCTTGTTGATGAAGTGCTTGCACCGAACGAGGAGAAATAACCAAGAGTTCAAAATACAGCTTCCCGCTTCGCAG
>Ga0213882_10000674_pt1 | contig 11051 bp, 8 predicted proteins | sample BarmaccoBMER_R09_FD_160106 | JGI IMG/M metagenome (GOLD analysis project Ga0213882, IMG submission 160106) | Barbacenia macrantha exposed rock microbial communities from rupestrian grasslands, the National Park of Serra do Cipo, Brazil - ER_R09 ...
AGACAAAGATGGCCGATATGGTGATCTCGGGAGCGCCCGTCTCCGTATTGGTCGATCATGGGCTGCCTGAGGCGATTCTTGAAATCCTTGTGGGCGCCGGAATCGGCACCGTCGAGAAGCTCGGCTCCATGACGCCGGAAGAATTGGAAGCAATTCCGGGCATCGACGAGGAAACGGTTAGTCAAATCCAATCAACCGTGGTCTCTTTCTATGGACAATATGAAGAAGAGGCACCGGAGAGCGAAACCGCTCCGGCCACCGCAGAAGAGTTAGAGAATGTAATTGAAGAAACGGAGAGCGAAGAAGCGGGTTTGCTCGAAGGCGCCGAGCAGGCTGAGCCCTTGGCTTTCCAGAATATTGAAACCGGTGTATTGGAACACGATTTAGCCCGCCATGAACCCGCCCTGCTGGAGGAAATCGATAAGGGTGAAGTTCTTGATCTGGGGCGCGTGGAAGGATTGTCCGGCGCACCTTCCGCTCTAAGAAGTCTTGTGGAATCAGATGAGAACGGCGACGCCGCTCCTTCTGATACCATCAAAAATACTGAATAATCAGCGAATTGCCGTTGTGCAAGGAGTTATCTAGCAGTTTCTTCTATGAAGAAAGTCAGAATCAACGAGCTGGCGCGGGAGCTTGAAGTGAAACCCGGCGTCATCATTGATCTCTTGCCCGAATTGGGCGTCCACGAGAAAAAGACGCATTCCAGCTCAGTCGATGAAGAGGTTGCGCTTGAACTCCGGCGGCGCTTGTGCGGCAGCACCGAAGGTCCCCAGCGTGAATCGCGCGATGAAAGTGTATCCAAACCTTCGTCCCCAGCCGCAGAGGAAGCCGTCGCGCCGCCTGTAGAATCCGAGCCGCAGGAGCCGGTGGTACGGCCTCCGCTCAACGCGCCACTTCGTCCGCACGGAACTGCCACTCCGCCCCCTGCCGCGCCGACACCTCCGCCGCCCGCTATTGAGACCTCGCAGCCTGAAGCCGAAGCAGCTAGCGCGACAACGCCCTCGGCCAACCCTCCTGCCGGAACCGTCTCGTTGCCAGAAGGGCTAGTTGAGCACGATCGGCCGATTCCTTCATTCCGTCCTCTCCGGCCACCTTTAGGAGGCGGCGGCGCGATTCATCCGCCGCTGGCTCAACAGTCGGGCCAACCGCATACACCAGGCTTGGTCAACCGGACGATTGCGATTCCAGCCAAACCGGCTCCAACATTGCCGTTCAAAACAAGGCCTTCGATGCCGGTGGCTTCTCCGACCGGCCCGCGTCAACCGCTTCCGCCGGAATCTCCCAAGCCGGTATTGGGAGAACGCGCGGCTCGTCCCGGCCCTGGCGCCGAGCTGCCCCCACCGCCACTACAGACTCCTCTGCCCAAATCCCCACTGGCGCCTACGCACGTGGTTGTTCCCGGTCCGTCAGCACCATTGGCTTCATCACCCACTGTGCCGGGCTCTCCCGCTCCTCGGCAACCGGTTCCGCGGCCGTCTAGTGGTCTGACGCCCGGCGCTCCCATTGCTCCGCGTCCGGCCGGGTCGCGGCCTGGGTTAGCGGGACAGCCGGCGGCCCGCCCAGTGGTTCCGCCCCGTCAGGATATTCTTCAGCGGTTGAACAAACAGCCGACCCGGCCCGGTCAGGCTGCTTCTCCCACGGCAGCGCGTCCCGGCGCTCCCGCGCGGCCCTCGCCGGCACCCGGTCAGCCGCTCTATCGTGGACCGATCCGCCCTGGCCAGCCGATCGTGCGCCCTGGCGGTCCCGGCTTCCCCGCGCAGCCGGGCCAACGCCGGCCTGGCGGCCTCCGTCCTTTGCACCCGACTTCGCTCCGGCCGGAACCTGCCACCGTACCGACCGAGCCGGGGCGCCGGCATCAAGCCAAACCGGGTGTCCGCGGACCAGTTCGCAAGCGTGAGGATCTGGAAGAGGGAAACCTCCGCGAGCGCATTTCGAAGCGGCCTACCATTGCGGAACCACCTCCGATCGATCGCGAGATCACCGTCTCGGAAGGCATCAGCGTCAAAGAGCTATCCGAGAAGCTCGGGGTGAAGGCGAATCTCGTCATTAAGAAACTCGTCGAGAGAAAGATCTTCGCCACCATTAATCAGACGCTCGATGTGAAATTGGCCGAGGAGCTGGCGCGTGAGTTTGGCGCATCGACCAACCAGGTCAGCTATGAAGAGGAGTCAACCCAGGATATCGGGCTAGCCGAAGCGCCCAGGGACCTGGTCAAGCGTGCTCCGGTGGTCACCATCATGGGTCACGTCGACCATGGGAAAACATCACTTCTCGACGCCATTCGCCAGACGAATGTGGCGGGCCGCGAAGCTGGCGGCATTACCCAGCACATTGGCGCCTACTATATCGAGAAGAATGGCCGCAAGATCGTGTTCATCGATACTCCCGGCCACCAAGCGTTCACCCGCATGCGCGCCCGCGGCGCAAAGGTGACCGATATTGTTGTCCTGGTTGTGTCGGCCGACGACGGCGTAATGCCTCAGACGCTCGAAGCGATCGACCACGCCCGAGCTGCCAATGTTCCGATCATTGTCGCGATCAATAAAATCGATAAACCGGACGCACAGCCCGAGCGAGTCAAGCAGCAGCTTGCCGATCGCGGTTTGCTGGCGGAAGATTGGGGCGGCGATGTGGTGATGGTCCCCGTCTCCGCCAAGATGGGCCAGAACCTCGACCTCCTTCTTGAAATGATCCTCCTGGTGGCGGATCTGCAGGATCTCAAAGCCAATCCGGACCGGCCCGCCGTGGGTACGGTTCTCGAAGCGAAGCTGGACAAGGGTCGCGGGCCAGTTGCCACCATGCTGGTTCGTAACGGAACTCTTCGCGTCGGCGATTTCTTTATCTGCGGCGCGCTGTTCAACAAGGTCCGCGCCATGTTCGACGACCGCGGCAATCCCGCCAAAGAGGCTGAACCCTCAATGCCGGTGGAGGTTATCGGTCTGGAAAGCTTGCCTGAGGTCGGCGACACGTTCCAGGTTGTTTCCGACACTTCCAAGGCGAAGCAGATCGTGATCTACCGCGAGGCCAAAGCTCGTGATGTAGCGATGGCCAAGGGAGCTCGTGTCGCGACTCTTGCTTCTCTCAATGAGCAGTTCAGGGAGGGGCAGCTCAAAGAACTGAATCTCGTGATTAAAGCCGACGTCGGCGGTACGGCCGAAGTACTCTCCGACACGCTTCAACAGCTTTCGAACGAGAAAGTTCGCGTGCGCGTGCTCCGAACCGGCGTAGGCGCCATTACCGAAGATGATGTCCTGCTCGCGTCCGCCTCCGATGCGCTGATTATCGGCTTTAACGTCAGGCCAGAGCGGAACGCTCAAGCTACCGCCGAGCAGCAGAAGGTCGATATTCGCCTGCACAGCATCATCTATGAACTGATCGACGAAGTCCAGCGCGCCATGACAGGACTCCTCGAGCCGGTCTATAAAGAAACGATTCAGGGTCATGCGGAGGTGCGCGAGACCTTCAAGATCAGCAAGGTTGGAACCGTTGCCGGCTGCTACGTCTCGGATGGCGCGGTACGGCGCGACAGCCAGATACGCGTGCTGCGTAATGGAGACGTCGTGCATACGGGCCGCATCGAAGCGTTAAAGCGTTTCAAGAACGATGCCAGCGAGGTAAAGAACGGCCTCGAATGCGGTATTTCGATTGTCAACTTCAATAACGTCCAGATCGGTGACGTTCTCGAAGCATTCACAATGGAGCGGATTGCGGCTGAGCTGCCTCCTGCGCTGGTGCAGTAGTTTCAGGGGCTACGTCTGATCGCCGCGCTGCTACGGCAATGGCCTCGATCGGCATTCTCACGCTCGACATTCACGTAGAGAGCTCGCATTCTTTGAAAGAAAAGCGGCACGTGATTAAGAGCCTGAAAGACCGGTTGCGTCAGCGCTTCAACGTCTCGGTAGCTGAGGTCGATCACCTCGATTCCTGGCAGGCCTCGGTCGTAGTGGCTGTGACCGTCTCCAATGATCGCGTGCACGCGGAGCAAATTCTCCACGCAGTGGAGGCGCACGCCGAATCATTGCTTGGCGGCGATTTGACCGGCACCGGCATCGAGTGGGTCTGAGGCAAACCAGCCGTACACTCAGAGTGAGGGCGTATGGACAGTCATCGAGTTGAACGCGTTTCTGAAGCATTGCGCGAAGAACTCGGCGAGCTGATCGCGTATGAGCTGTCCGATCCTCGGATCGGAGACGCCGTAGTGACCGAGGTGCTAGTATCCCCGGACATGCGGCACGCTCAAGTGAGACTCCATTTGTCAGACGATGAGTCCGGACAGAGGGAAACTATCCAGGCGCTGGATGGCGCCAGGCATTTCCTTCGGCGTCAGCTTGCCGAGCGTCTGAATCTCTATCGCGTCCCCGAATTGCACTTTGAAGCAGACGTATCCCTTACGGGCGACCAGCGGATGGAGCACTTACTTAAGCGCATTCGTCGGGGGCGTCCTCGCCAAGAATAGGCGTTCGACATTAGCATTTCGCCACTAGCGTGTAGACTCTAATAGTCAACAGCATGGGTTCGCGCTTTGGCCCCACTTACAGTTGTACTTGCCTCCCGAGGATGGCACCCGAGGAGGATCTATGCGACTGGCTCCTTTAGGTGGCCGGTTTCTGGAGGCTTGCCGGAGGAGAAGCACGGACGTTCGCCCGGTCTGGTTCATGCGCCAGGCCGGGCGCTATCTCAAGCCGTACCGGGATATTCGTTCCAAACACTCTATTCTCGAGATCTGCAAAAAGGCGGAGCTCGCCGCTGCCGTGACTCTACAACCTGTCGAGATCCTCGATGTGGATGCCGCGATCATATTCGCAGATCTGCTGTTGCCGGTCGAGCCGATGGGGCTAGATCTCGAGTTCATTGCCGGCGAGGGTCCATCGATCCACAACCCGATAACGGCGCCGGAGGATATAGACGATCTCTCTACAAGCCGCACCGACGACCTGGGATACGTCGGCGAATCGATTCGACTTGTAGGTCGCGCTCTCAGCGGCAGAGTTCCCGTTATCGGATTCGTGGGAGCACCTTTCACACTCGCCAGCTACATGGTCGAAGGAGGCCCCTCGAAGACATTTCTAAAGACCAAGAAGCTGATGTTTGGCGACGAAACTATGTGGCGGCGCTTAATGGGCAAACTGGTCGACGTGCTCGGGGATTTTGCGGGGCTGCAAGTAGGCGCTGGCGCGCGAGCGGTTCAAGTTTTCGATAGTTGGGTGGGAGCGCTGAGCCCCGAAGACTATGTTCGCTATGTCCAACCATACTCACGGGCCTTGATTGAGCGTATTCGAGCAGCGGGCGTACCGGTCATTCATTTTGCAACGGGAGCAGCCGGCTTGTTCCGCGAGTTGCACGCGGCAGGCGGCGATGTTCTCGGCGTCGATTGGCGTATCAACATCGACCAGGCCTGGATGGACATCGGCTATCGATCGGCTATTCAGGGGAATCTGGATCCAGTCGCATTGTTTGCACCCTTACCCGAGCTGCGCACCAAAGTCACTGATCTCTTGCGGCGAACGGGAACACGCCCGGGCCATATCGTCAACCTTGGTCATGGAATCTTACCTGAGACTCCCGTCGAAAACGTGAAGTCCGTGGTCCAGATCGTCCGCGAGTTCCATCGCTGAAGTGGCGAACGACGGCGTCATTATTGTTGGCGGCGGGGTGTCTGGCCTGGCGACTGCGAACTTTCTTGCCACCAGGGGAGTCGCCTCCACTCTCTTTGAAAAGAACGATCGCTTAGGCGGCTTAATCAAGACGGATCTGGTGGAGGGCTGCCGTCTCGAAGCCGGGCCTGACAGCTTCCTTTCAGCCAAACCTGCCGTTACTGAAATTGCCGGGATGCTAGGTTTGGCTGATCACATCATTGGCTCGAATGATAAGGCCCGCCGGGTTTACGTTGTACGCGACGGGAAGCTTGTTGCCATGCCCAAAGGAATGGTCATGATGGTTCCGGCACAGTGGGGGCCGGTTTTTCATTCGCGTCTGTTTTCAACGGGCACTAAGGCTCGGCTGCTTGCCGAGATTTTTGAGAAACCCACCATTCGGTCTGAAGATGTCTCGGTCGGCCAGTTCGTTGAGGAGCATTTCGGGAAAGAGATTCTCGAATACATAGCTGAACCGCTACTCTGCGGAGTCTACGGTGGAGACTCGGCGAGCTTGAGCGCCGAAAGTGTCTTACCTCGTTTCCTGAGCTATGAAGCCAGATACGGGAGCCTCATAAAAGGTGTTCGCGAGGAAAGCGCCAAAACACCCAGGTCCGGCCCTCTCTTTTCGAGTTTTCGAAATGGCATGGGGGAGCTGATTGATGCTCTGGCGAGTGGCTCTCGATCGTATTGCAAGATCGTCCATTCGGCAGTAACCAACCTGGAACAGACGACGGCCGGATGGCGAGTGGCGGCAGACGGAAAGACTCTGGAGGGGGCGGCCCTCGTCCTTGCCTGCCCAAGCTATATAACTGGAGAGCTGCTGGCAAACATTTCACCGGTTCTCGCTTCCCACCTGAGTTCGATTCCTTACTCTTCGGCAATTCTGGTAACACTCGTACTGAGGGCGTCCGAAATTAAGGGCAAACTGGACGGCTTCGGTTTTCTGGTGCCTCGCGCAGAGCGCCGGTCTATTGCCGCTGCCACGTTCATCCATAACAAGTTTCCCGGCCGGATCCCGCCGGAGTTGGCCGGTATTCGCGCGTTCATCGTCGGAAAGGAGGCAAAGGAGTTGCTGAATGCACCTGAATCCGAACTACTGAACTTGGTTCGTGAGGAGCTTCGCCGCCTAACTGGCGTACAAGGACAACCAGTTTTTTCGAGCGTTTATAGGTGGCCTGATTCTATGCCTCAATATGTGGTGGGACATAAAGAACGGCAGCGTGCGATAGCGGACTGCCTGGAACACTTTGCCAGTTTGTATCTCGTCGGCAATAGTTATGACGGCATAGGAATACCGGACTGCGTTCATTTAGCAAGACAGGCAGCGGATCGTCTCTCACGTGAATAAAATTTCACCCTCGACAAAGGAACTTCGACCGGGCCGGGAAATCTATGTGTCTAATCTTCGGATAGCCGGACGTCTCATATATGTGAGTTGATTCCGAATCGAGAATAAATGCGAATGAGAAATCCCGTATAAAGGAGGGTGTGAAGCATATGAAGGTATTAATGGGAGCGCTGCTCGCAACGCTGGTTGCTATTCCAGCGTTGGCGCAGAAGGGCGTTGACGCCCGGCTTCAAGCAGCGACTGAGACTTTACAAGCAGCGATGAATGCGAATGACAAGGGGATTCCGCAAGATCTGCTGAACAAGGCATCTTGCGTAGTAGTGATTCCTAGTGTGAAGGCGGGCGGCTTTATTGTTGGTGCTGAGTACGGAAGAGGCTTTTTTACGTGCCGCCGGGCTAGCGGGGTCGGCTGGAGCAGCCCGGGTTGCATTTCGGTGAAAGGCGGCAAATTCGGCCTTCTCATCGGTGGCAAGGAAACGGATGTGATCATGCTGGTGATGAATAAGAACGGCATGGAGCATCTTTTGAGCGATAAGTTCCAACTCGGCGGAGAGGCTTCAGCGGCAGGGGGTCCCGTAGGGCGAGATTCTTCTGCAATGACAGACGCTGAGATGCATGCCGAAATCCTGACCTACTCGCGTTCGCGAGGCATCTTTGGCGGCCTTGATTTAGCTGGTGCCGCGGTGACCCAGGATGAGAAGTCGAATGACGAGCTATACGGCGAGTCGATCACGAATAAACAGATCATCGGAGGTACCGAGCACACGCCGGAAGCGGCTCAGGCTTTCATTCACACGCTCGACAGAATCTCTTCCCGCAAGTAACTCGCGTCTCCTTCAGGAAGAACACGGGCCACCCCCTCGGAAACGAGGCGGGTGGCCTTTGCGTTGTTCGGGAGCAGTGATTAGAGACAATAGTGATTGGCTTCAACACAAGACAGGATTTGCGTGGCCCTTCTGTATGGCGGCCGGTCGGGAGAACACGAAATTTCCGTGCGCTCCGCCAACTCGGTGAGAGCGGCACTTGATCACTCCCGCTATGAAGTTTCCGACATCTTCATCACTAAAGAGGGCAAGTGGATGCCTGCCCCCCTTTTACCCGAACCGGGTGCCAATCCCGGTATCGACGTTGCCTTTCCGATGCTGCACGGCACCTTCGGGGAGGACGGAACGCTTCAAGGCCTCTTGGAATTAGCGGGACTGCCCTACGTCAGCGCCGGTGTGCTTGCATCCGCGGTATCGATGGACAAGGCGATGACGAAGCGCTTGTGCCAACTGGCCGACCTTCCCGTCGTCGAGCATGTCGTAGTGAGCCGTACGTGCATCGAGCTTGGAGCCATTGCGCTACCGTTCGATTATCCGGTCTTTGTAAAGCCCGTCAATCTCGGGTCCTCAGTTGGCATATCGAAGGTCGAGAGCGAGGCAGGATTGATGGATGCCCTCCGGCTGGCAGCCCGCTTCGACAACTCCGTTATCATCGAGCGCAGCGTGAGCGGACGCGAATTTGAATGCGGAGTCCTGGGCGGCAATCCGCCGAAAGCATCGATACCATGCGAGATCATTCCATCTCAGAAGTTTTACACCTACGAAGATAAGTATTTTCTTGATCAGGCTCGCATCGATCTACCTGCAAAACTGGATGACGAGCAGACAGCCCAGATACAACGCCTGGCAGTCTCCGCATTTCAGGTCGTGAAATGCGAATGCATGGCGCGAGTCGATCTCCTCATGGACAGCGCGACAGGCCAATTTTACGTGAACGAGATCAATACGATTCCTGGCTTCACCTCGATCAGCATGTTCCCCAAGATGTGGGAATACTCCGGCTTGCCGTATCCAAAGCTGCTGGACCGGCTGATCGAGCTGGCGATCGAACGCGCTGAGACCCGGTTGCAAACTCAGTATGCGCTGTAGCCTGGCAGCCAAGCTGTGCTTGGTCAACACGGTATGCAGACTCGCCCTGGTCTGCGCGTTGCAGGCGCAACAGGTACCTGAAAAGCCGTCGTCCGCCCCTCTGGAGAGTGCGGGCAAAGCGGCGGATAAACCTGAACTTCAGGGTGACCCAGCAAAAGACGTGACGCCGTACCTGCGGAAGTTTATCGACATCCTCGCCACGGTTCAAACGGAATCGGCAGATCCGGAGCCGGTCGATAAGCTGGTCTACGAGGGTGCGATTCCGTCAATGTTGCGCCAGCTTGATCCGCACACTCAGTTTTTCGACCCCGCGCAATTCAATCAGCTCAAGCAAATGGAAGATTCCGAGCAGAAGGGCTTTGGAAGCATCGTTTCCGTTCTTCCAGGGCAGGTGATTTTTTTACAGACGCTTCCCGGAACACCTTCGAATAAGGCGGGCATTCAAGCCGGCGATGAATTGGTAGCAATAAATAACGTCGGCATCGCAAGACTCGAGCCGCAGCAGATAATTGAGTTGCTGACGGAAGCGAGACAACAGAAAGTAACAATTTACATTCGCCGCCCAGGAAATGCGCGCATATTGCCGTTTACGCTGACTCCGGAACTGGTGGATTCGCCCAGCGTAGACCGGGCCTTCCTGCTCGCAACCGGCTATGGTTACATCCGCGTATCAAGCTGGGATCTGCAAACCGCCAGACAGCTTCAAGATGCGATCCAGAAGCTGGGAGGAAACAAGCTGGCCGGACTGGTTCTGGATCTGCGCAACAATCCGGGCGGAATTGTGAAGACGGCTCTCGATGCGGCCGCTCTATTCCTGCAACCCGGACAAAAGATCCTGACAGCCAGAGGCCGTACCAGCGAAGTGGAAACGGCGTCTGTACCAGACAAGGTCTCCCCTTATCAATTCAAGATCGCGGTCCTTATTAATGAAAAGACCGCGAGCGCCTCCGAGATACTGTCTGGCGCCTTGCAGGATCATGACCGAGCGGTGATTGTCGGCGAGCCAAGTTACGGCAAGGGGTTGGTGCAGAGTGTTCTGCCGCTATCGGAAGGCACCGGACTGGCTATCACGACGGCTTTTTATTACACTCCGAGTGGCCGGTCGATTCAGCGCCCCCTCCGGAATTCCGCTCTTTCAGAGACATTTGCCGAAAGCAGTGCGCCTCAGCTTCCGGAGTACAAAACCGATCGCGGGCGTGTGGTTCGGGGAGGCGGTGGTATTCAGCCCGACGTGCTCATTAGCCCAGCGCCCCTTAGTCGTCTTGAAACCGTTCTGGAAGCCAGCGGCGCCGTGACTCAGTTCGCGACCGATTACCTTTCAAAGCATGGGCCGCTGTCAAGCCCTTTCGAGGTCACACCGGAGATTCTCGACGAATTAAGAGTATTTTTGTCGGCGCGACAGATTCAGCCCAACATCGCCGAATGGGGGGCGGAGCGAACCTGGATCAGCAATCGCCTCAAGCAGGAGATCGTTACGCAGGCGAAGGGAGTGGATAAAGGGGACGAGATCGAAGCGGGGCATGATGTTCAGGTTGAGGCAGCGTTAAAAGCGATGCAGGACAAATCGCTGTCGGCCGCGCGCTGACTTTGCGAGAATCTCTATGCTCGCTCGCTCCTGCCTACATGTATGACGGTCAAGGGGTTGTCTCTCGTGCTTTGGCCTGATTCCGTTCTCTCACGCACGGCGTTTGGCTCGCCGTCATTCCTCTGCGTGTATTGGGGTTCCTGGCGACGTTCGGCCTGAAGACGATAATTGATCGATGGAATTAGAGCCGAGGTTGGCCCGGCGTAGTTTGTCGGTTCCTTCAGGTATATTTAACGCGGCCGGTTTTCGGCCCGGCGCGGCATTTCTTCCCTGGGTGCTGGTTTCGCATCGTTGGCGGTTCTCGCAACCGCGAATTGATCATGCCCGAATCCAATTGAGGTTAGCTCGTACGCTGTCAATTGCATCGACCAGTGCACCGAAGTGCTCATAAATGCATGGAACGTTAACACTTCCTGGCGCCTAGCAACGGAAGGACCCTCTCGAAGCTCAGTAGCCTTTTACCTTCCGGGCCGGTGATTGGGTCTGTCCTGAGTTCCCCCACTTTCCGAGGAGAGGAACAATTCCGGTTCGATGCTCGTAACTTACGGCAGTATCGGGAGTATTGACCT
>Ga0213882_10000675_pt1 | contig 11039 bp, 8 predicted proteins | sample BarmaccoBMER_R09_FD_160106 | JGI IMG/M metagenome (GOLD analysis project Ga0213882, IMG submission 160106) | Barbacenia macrantha exposed rock microbial communities from rupestrian grasslands, the National Park of Serra do Cipo, Brazil - ER_R09 ...
TGGTGACTGCTCTGTGAGACCAGTGCTGTTTAGGGGTACGGACGAAGCTTCTGGCGAGCGTGTTGCCGGCGTCCACGGAATCCTGAGCTGCGTCAGCACCAAGTTCAGCGACGGCTTGCCGGACTTCGAACGCGGTGGGTTGGATCATCGGAGCGCCAAACGAGACGCTGATGGGGAACGGCAATTTTCGTAACGAGCGCCAAAGAGAGGCTCGGCGGTCCAGACTGAAGATGCTGCCCCAAACGCCGCCCAGATGAACGGGAACGACAGGCACATCCAAACCTTGCACGATCTTTTCGAGACCACGATGAAATTCCCCGATATTGCCACTCAGCGTGAGAGCGCCTTCCGCAAAGATGCACACCACATGACCTCTCTCGAGTTCCTGGCGCGCCAGCTCGATGGCTTTGAGAATCGTGCGGCGACCCCCGCTCGGAACGCGGATCGCATGGAAGAGGGAGAGGACGCGTGCGAACCGATCATAATACTCCTCGGCGACCATGAACCGCACAAAACGGCGTACACAGGCTCCGATCAGAAATCCGTCTACGTATGACACGTGATTCGCGACCAAAAGCGCTGGACCGCGTTGAGGAACGTTATCCTTACCGTACAAGCGGATGCGATAGATCGCATGCGTCAGCACGTAGAGAAGAAAACGGACGGTAAAGTTGGGGACGAGTTGGAGAGCGTAGAGGCTTGCAAGGACAGTCAAGATTGCACTGACCCCAATGACGCCCGCGGCGGAAAAGTGCAGAGCTTCATGGAAGAGCCAAACGACGCCGGAGGCCAGCATGATGCCGAGGGTATTGACGAAATTGGCAGTTGCGAGAATCCGTCCTTTTTCATCCTGAGGCGGGCGATGCTGCAGAATTGCGTTGAGCGGCACGATGAATAATCCGCCCATGAATCCGAGCACCGCCAACACGATCAGGGCCGGAACCAGGCTGTGAGCTGGGAATGCCAGCAAGAAGGCGGCGATTGCCATTCCGGCTGCTCCGATGGGAATCAGGCCAGGCTCGATCTTGTCACCGGATAGGCGCCCCGCCGCCATGCTGCCGACGCCGATGCCGATAGCCAGGCTCATCAAGAGAAGACCAATCTGCGTTTCGGTGCAGTTCAACGTTTCCTTCCCGAATAAGAGAAGAATCATCTGAAAGAGCGCGCCGAGAAACCAGAAAAACGTTGTGCCCACTACGGTAAGCGCTAAAGCTCGGTCCGTCGTGAGCCGCTTGATCCCCGCGAAAACGTCGCCGAATGGATTCCACGAGAATGGCCTTTGAGTGGCCGGAGGGGGTGTACGCGCGATCCGCAGGCTGGTCAGGGTACCGAGAATAGCGATCGCGATCAGGACGACGCCAATCAGCGCCGGCTCATTTTTCCACGCGGCGACCAAGGCGGTTCCCGCCACGGTACCAAGGATAATCGCTACGAACGTACTCATTTCAAGGAGCCCGTTGGCACGCGCCAGATGTTTCTCTTCGACCAATTCGGGTACGATGCCGTATTTCGCCGGGCTGAAAAACGCTGCCTGAGTAGCGGTAAAAAACAACACGGCGAGCATCCACTCGATGCGCCCGCTCAGAAGCGCAAACAATGCAAACGTCATGGCGGCGATCTCAATCGCTTTGGTGATGATAACCACCGTTCGCTTCTCGAACTTGTCGGCAAGCTGTCCGGCGTACGCGGAGAAGAGCAAGAAGGGCGCAATGAAGATGAATCCGGCAAGCGAGAGATACGTGCCGCTGCTGGCCCTGTTGGTCGTTACGAGCACGGCCAAAAGAGAAACAACCAGCTTATATACGTTGTCGTTGAAAGCGTTCAGAACTGCATCCAAAGGAATGGCTGAACGCCTTTTACCTTCAGAACCGCGGCGTAGGTGCTGGTGTTCGTCATCATCTTCTTGGTCCTCCGCAGGTGGAATGGCAACTTGCAACCCAACGCTTAGCTTATGTTTTTTCAACGGTATACTCGCGAGCGGCGACCCGGAATAGAAATTAACTGTACATTTGCTGCCTGGCCCCATACAATGAATGAACAGTGGCCTTCCTCAACCCCGCCAACCGACGATTTCTTACGGCGGTATCAAAGCTGCTGTACGCGGACCCGTTCCTGCCGGACATTTTGGTCTACGAGCGCGAGGCGCTGGGAGGGGAGGCGATTGAGGAAGAGCCGATCTGGAGCATGACCGTCAGCGATCCCGATCGCGTGCGGGCTAATATTTGGCGTATCGTCGGGCGGCTCGAGCCGTTGCTAAAAACGCTTCGGACAGCGCTCGCCGCATCAGGCGAAGTGCGAGAGGCCGATCTGATTCTCTACGAAGACGGGCTGCTGTACTACCTTTACTACCGCTACTATCAACAACTTGTTCTCTCGACATTTCGGCAGCAGGGTAAGGAGAAGTCGCGGTGGGCCTTTTACCGGGAATTTCGGGACGAGTGGAGCCATTTTTTTCAGATCGCCGGCGTGAGATTTCCAACGGGTCACGAGCCGAAGCACACGTTCGCCTGCTATTACCAGGTCGTTCGCGCGTTTCACCACATTTTCGAGCAGATCATCGGCAACTCACGACCGGCGGCGCGATTGCGGGCAGCGATCTGGCAGTCGATCTTTACGCATGATATCCGCCGCTATCGCAGAACGCTCTTTTCACGCATGAGCGAGTTTGCAACGTTGATTACGGGTCCTTCCGGCACCGGCAAAGAGCTGGTGGCACGCTCGATTGCGCTGTCACGCTACGTCCCGTTTGACGAGGGCCGCCTGAGTTTCGAAGAAGATCTCACGGGCCTCTTCTTTCCACTCAACATCGCAGCGCTTCCTGGAACACTGGTCGAATCTGAGCTGTTCGGGCATAAGAGAGGTTCGTTCACGGGAGCTGTGCAGGACAAACGAGGATGGCTGGAAGCGTGTCCTCCTCTTGGGGCGGTGTTCTTAGATGAGATTGGAGATCTTGACCCGGAGATCCAAGTAAAACTCCTTCGCGTAATTGAGACCCGGACCTTTCAGGCGTTGGGCGAGAGCAATGCCCAATCCCGCCATTTTCAAGGAAAGCTGATCGCGGCCACCAACCGGAACCTGGCTTTAGCCATTCGAAAGGGACGCTTTCGGGAGGACCTTTATTACCGGTTGTGCTCGGATCAGATTGTGACTCCGTCGCTACGGCAACAGATAGATGAATCTCCGGGGGTACTTCGTGATTTGATTCTCTTCATGGCGCGGCGAGTGGCCGGCGAAGAAGCAAGCGTTCTGGCGAAAGAAACGGAGGAGTGGATTGAAAAGAACCTCGATCCCCAGTACCCTTGGCCGGGAAACTATCGCGAGTTAGAACAATGCGTGCGAAACATTCTCATTCGGAAGGAGTACCAAACATCACGACTGGCCAGAGAACTAACTAATCGCGACGTCTTCGCCGAAGCACGCTCCGGAAATCTAACCGCAAACGAGCTGTTGAAGCGGTACTGCACGCTGGTTTACTCGCAGACGCGGAGTTACGAGGAGACCGCCAGGCGCTTGGGCATCGATCGTCGCACCGTAAAGGCAAAGGTAAGCCCAGAGCTTCTGGCGGATCTTGACACTACCAAACGGGCTGCTGGGAGGGGTCCAACGTGAAGCATGTCAGTCCCTCGCCGTGATGCCAGAACTGCGTTCCTGGGACCTGGTCCGACTCCTCCGCGCCGGAAAACGTAGCGCAAAGGTCATACCTCATATCCGCCCTGACGCGATATTCATACGGCGTCTTTGTCTCCGGGTCGAGTGTCTGCGACTGACTGATTCCTTTTCCGATTAGCTCAGAAAGGGTGGCGGGCAATTGCTTGCCCGATTGGTTCGATAAAGGCTGGTTCAGGGCCGCGCGCTGGTGCCAGGACTGAACAGCCTGGGCGATTGCCCTGAGGTCCTGGACTCTTCGGCTATCCGCTTCGATACGACGCTGCGCGGAAGGAGTGCCGGCGACTCCGATGCCGATACAGAAACTGATGACGACCACGGCGGCAGTGCCAATCCCGAATTTGAGGCTGCGGCTTCTGGCGGCTGCGACATTCGTATTTCGGTCCCAGCGCAAGGAGCCAAGATAGTAGACAAAGATGGCCCCACAGATAACCATCACTACCAGCGCTTTCAGTACGAAGCGGGACGTCAGTTCACCGTTCAAGAAATAGTTTAAGAACCAAATCAGATCGCAAATCATAGCGCCAGCCGTGAGCAGCAGGGCGATGTAGGTCAGCCACTTCCGCACGCTTGACTGCAGCCGCTCCGGATGATTTTGCGCCTCGCGCAGGATGGTACGCATGACGAGCAGAAAGATAGGGAACGCAACTGCAATGCTGGCCATCTGCCAGGTAACTGCGTTCCGCAAGTTGTAAACCTGATCTCTGGCGACGGGATCGGGAAACCAGTGTTCAATGAAGCGAAACAGCATGGACCCGAGTGCGCTACTCCACGTCGCTAGGGTCGAAAACGACAGTAAGTAGAGAAACGCGTCGCGTGAGGATTCGCCACCCGCGGTGCGCTCGGGAATGGAAACGCCTGTGGTCCGTTCCCAGTAATTACCCAAGGCGGCGTAGACGTCATCCTGAGGCCAGCCACGGCGCGCCAAGAACGAAGCCAAGAATTCGTCTGATGCCCCTTTTGCTTTGCTCGCCTCTATGAACTCCATAAGCTTGACAGCATCTGCTTGTTGCATAAGTGCTCCTTCGGGACAGCGTGTGGCAATCCTGTGGCCCGAAGGGAATTGTACTGAGGCCAATGACTTAAATCGACGGGAGACCGAGAGCTTCGATTGTGGAGTACAATTGATGATCAACGATGTACATTGAATGTACATAGGGTCCGCCTAATACGAGCGCTGTGCAACAGTTCCCAGCCTGAGGTGGCATCTGTAACGATACGTAAGGCGCTGTGACGTAAGTCATCTCAGGCACAGATTGAGATTACGCGTTCGTTGGCCGTCCTTCAAACCATGCACGAGAGGCGTTCGACGCCTGAGGATTCTTGATATTACGACGTTGGAATGCGGCCACCACCCAGAACAAGATGACGCCGCTAATGAACAGCGCAAGGCGGTGATGAACCCATGGAATACGCGCAAGACGATAGCTCATATGACCATTCCCGATTCGAAATGATTCCAAGATCCCGGACCACACCTCACCAAGCATTAGGCCGGCAGTGCTGGCGAGAAGCGAGGCGATGGTTATCATGACCGCCACAGTCGTTCGTTCCTCGCGCGGTCCATAGAGGCGATGAAGGCGTCGCGCGAACACACTTGTCAGGCAGGTATAAAACAGGGTAAACGACAAAATGACCGCGGAATCGAAACCATGGCGACGATGCCCCAGAGATCGCCGGACCTCCTGCTCCTTAACATCATGGCTGGTTCCAATGGTCTCGAACAGAGCCGCCATGCATTCATCTCTGGCCCGCTCATACTCCTCGATCCCTTCAAAGTGACTCGTGTGCAGCCCCCTGTGTGTATCGGCATATCGAATCGCGAGATCTTCGGCGAATTCCGCGTCGTCGCTGAGATGTTGTCGTTGTGATGCCAGTTTGAGATTCAGCGGTTTGGCCCCAGTCTCACTCGGCCATCTGCAGTCAGAGTTGGGTTCACGATGCCGTACGCATGCTGTCAGACAACTGAGCACGAGAACCAGAAATCCTGACAGGCGCACAGCTATGTAGCATTCTACCATTTAGGTGGATTTACGAAAAGGAGTTGTGAACCGGGGAATATGTCGAAAAACGTCTGCGAGCGGCTGAGGCGGTATCTATAGCATCTGCTGAGCGGACCAGAATGCCGCGTGAGAGCCGGATCTGGAGCCGCTAAAGCCCGTTCCGGAGGGAATTTCTCGCCTCTAGAACGGGCTCGTTGCGTTGCTCTCTTGCAAAAGTTAGTGCGCCGCAGCTAGTAGGGACATCCGTTATAAGACGGATAGTTGCTGTACGGCGCGCCGTAGTAGTACGGACTCGAGTATGCGGGCGCGTAATACCTCGGAGTTGGAGCGTAGTTGAAGTACATATAGTTTCGATCGCGCCAGCCGCGGTCCCAATCTCTTCGGACGTGCCAGTCGTGATCTTCGCGGCCCCAACCTCGCCTTTCGCGGCCCCGATCGCGATCGTGGCGTTCATGCGATTCTCCCCGATCGTGCCAATCCGCCGCCTTTGCCGCGTTCGGCGATACCACTGCGAGCGCGCCAGCCAACACCAAACTAAATAACCCAACCCTTTTCAACATGGGAACCTCTCTTTGAGTCTTTTCAAAAGCCTCTTTGGGCTTTCCTGAAGGTTCGATGTGCTTCATGCTGTGTCTGGTTGCGCCGAGAGCCAGTGAGATGGGATGAAGCTTTGATTAACACGCATCAGGGCTGGTTTCAATCGATCATCTACTGTGGAATGCAACCGGCATGAGCTGCTCAGGTTCCGTTTCTCGGCCCATGCTCCGGTCGATCATCTATGGGATGCTAGAGAAGATGCCAAGCCCCCAGGGACATCCGCTCGAAGGCGAGATGCTCCAAGGCACTCTCGATTTGCTGATTTTGCAAACCCTAGTGCTTGGCCCCGCGCACGGCCACACCATCGCACATGTTATTGAGCAGCGCTCGGAGGAGGTTCTACAGGTCGAGCATGGCTCGTTATATCCAGCGCTGCATCGTTTGGAAAACCGTGGCTGGATCGCGTCCTTCTGGGGCACCTCGGAAAACAACCGTAAGGCCCGATATTACCGGCTCACCGCAGCGGGCCGTAAACAGCTTCTCGAGCACACGAGCCGTTGGGACCGGCTGGTGCGCGCGGTGAATCGGGTCCTTCGACCAGCTGAAGAGTAGGTCGAGATGCGCTGCAACCGTTTCTTTCGCCGTAAGCATTGGGACCAGGAGCGCGCCCGCGAACTGGAGGCGTATCTCGAAATCGAAACGGACGAAAACCTCGCGCGCGGTATGTCTCCCGTGCGGGCGCGTCAGGCCGCGCGACACAAACTCGGAAATTCCACCCTGATTCGCGAGGAGATCTATCACATGAACAGCATCCTGTTCTTTGAAACTGTGTGGCAAGACGTTTGCTATGCCGTGCGAACGCTCGCAAGGAGTCGCGCCTTCGCGTTCGTCGTAATCGCATCGCTGGCGCTCGGCATCGGAGCAAACACCGCCATTTTTAGCTTGATTAACGCGGCTCTGTTGAAAATGCTTCCGGTGAAGAATCCCGAGCAACTGATCCAATTCAAGAATGTCAATCCGGCATTCGAAAACGACATATTTGCCTATTCGGCTCTCAAAGAATTCCGGGATCGCAATCGAGTGTTTTCTGGGATGCTCGCGTTCTGCAACTTAGAGTTCAAGCTGGACGTTGAAGTAAACGGCCAAGGCGGCGTCGCTCGAGGGCAGGCAGTTTCCGGCGATTATTTTTCCACGCTCGGTGTCAATGCCGCACTTGGGCGCACGATCGAGCCCGGCGATGAGAAGACCGCGAATCCCGTGGCCGTCATCACTTACAAGTACTGGCGCGAGCGCTTCGCATCAAATCCCGCGGTCGTGGGAAAGAACGTACTCATTAATAACTCTCCTTTCACGATCATCGGAGTGACGCCGCCCGAGTTTTTCGGTGTCGAGCCCGGCAGTCCGATTGATGTCTCATTTCCACTTACGACGATGGCGGAGGTGAACCCGGGGCTGGCGATGGCCGGAACGCGCGCCGACATTCTGACCGCACCTTTTCGCACCTGGCTGAGCATTATGGGCCGCCTGCAGCCGGCTGTCACAAGGGAAAAAGCACTAGCCAATCTGCAGCCGGTTTTCCGGCAAGCCATGCGCGAGGCGGTTGCAGGGCTGGCGGGTTTGCCATTTGATTCTCCCGCGTTCCGGCGGTCTTACCTGGCAAGCACCTTTAGATTGGAGTCCGGCGGCAAAGGACTCGCCGCGTTGCGCCAGAAATATTCAAAACCGCTTTGGATCTTGTTGGCCATCACCGGCCTGCTGCTTCTTGTGACGTGTGCGAACGTTGCCAATCTGATGCTCGCGCGAGCGAATGCCCGCCACAGAGAAATTGCTGTACGGCTGACTGTGGGCGCCGGAAGCATGCGACTGATCCGTCAATTCTTTACTGAAAGCGTTTTGCTCGCGGTATCCGGCGGCGCTCTCGGGCTAATCGCCGCCTTCTTCGCGTGTAGATCTCTTTTGGCTCTGATGTCGCGTGCGGGCGCACCTCTTTCGCTAAGCGTTCAACCTGATACCGGCGTGCTCGGCTTCACGCTCCTTGTCTCCGTGTTTACAGCCCTTGCATTCGGATTGGCACCCGGGTGGCGAGCGGCCCGGCTCAAGATTGAGAGCACGCGGACCCCCGGTATATCAGGCAGCCGCTCGAGAGTCGGAAAGGCGCTCATCGTTATGCAGATCGCTGCCTCTCTGGTCCTCATGATCGCCGCCGGCCTCTTGGTGCGCAGCCTGGAAAATTTAAAGGACTTCTATCCGGGTTTTAACAAAGATAATGTTCTTTTGTTCTCCGTCGATCCTGGCACGATTGGCTATAAGGGAGACTTGGTTATTCCAGTGGACAAGCGTCTGCTTGACCGGATCAATCGAATCCCTGGCGTTCGCTCGGCAACCTTTTCCTTTTTCAGCCCTCTAAGTCTTCACGGCTCCACCTCGCCAAGAGTTGAGGAGACGATGTCACAGTCCGTCAAGGCAACAGAGTCGGTCGGCATAAACGAGGTCGGACCGAAGTATTTCACAACGCTCCAGATTCCCGTGCTGTACGGCAGGGACTTTACCGACGCCGATCAAGCCGGAGCTCCAAAAGTGGCCATCATCAATGAAACGATGGCGGACGATTATTTCGGCGAATCAAACCCGATGGGGCGCCATATCAGCGTGCCGGACTGGAACGGCGATCCGAGCTGGCGCACAATCGTCGGCGTGATGAAAGATGTGAAGAATAGCGATCTGCGGGAATCGCCAACTCCGATGGTTTACTTGCCGCTGTTCCAGTCGGTGGAGGGCGCGGTGACATTCGAGGTCCGCACCGCGATGGACCCTCATCGCATCGTGAAAGCCATTTTGAAAGCTGTCAAAGCTACCGAGGGCCGCTTACCGGTCTCGGATGTCAAGGGACTAACCGAGCAGATGGATCAATCGTTGATGCAGGAGCGTCTGGTCGCTTCGCTTTCGAGCCTGTTCGGTGTGCTAGCGTTACTTCTGGCAGCTGGCGGGTTGTATGGCCTGATGACCTACGCGGTGAATCGAAGGACGGGAGAGATCGGGGTTCGCATGGCGCTGGGCGCCGCGCGCGGACAGATCGCCGGCATGATCCTGCGCGAAACGCTGCAGCTTGTCTTTATTGGTCTCGGGATCGGAATTCCGGTGGCAATTGTTACATCGCGGTTGATTAAGAGCGAGCTGTACGGGCTGAAATCTGACGACCCCGCTATCTTATTCATTGCGATTTCCATCATGGCAGGCGTTGCCTTTTTGGCGGCCTATCTCCCGGCGAGGCGAGCATCGCGAGTAGAAGCGATGGTGGCGCTGCGAACCGAATAGTCTGTGCTGCAACCGTGGCTACTCGCGAAACTCTGAAAACTACTTGGCGCAGCAACGCGCTCGAAGAGAGTCCATGTAAGCGAGCACAATGTCATCCTCTTCCACGGACCACATCGAGTTTCCAACCGAGACGCTTTCAATGGAGGCCATCGCGCCAGGTTTGCAAGGGCTGCGGATCGCCTTCGTGAATGTCTTCTCTGTAAGCCATCAGGATGGCTCTTGGACATTGATAGATGCCGGCCTGCCATTTAGCGAGAAGCTGATACGCAACTGGGCGGAAAAGAATTTCAGGACGGCTCCGAAAGCGATCGTACTCACCCACGGCCATTTCGACCACGTCAGCGCGGCTCGCAGTCTAGCTGAGGAATGGGACGTACCCATCTACGCGCATTCCCTCGAGTTTCCTTATCTGACCGGGAAACAGGAGTATCCTGCTCCTAATCCCGGCGCTGGTGGAGGATTGATGAGCGCGCTTTCGCCGATTTATCCCCGGGGTCCTGTCGATCTCGGCAACCGTCTGCGCGCAATTCCTCTGCGGGACGGATCGCCTGCTTTCGCTGAGTTGCCTGAATGGCAGGTCTTGCACACTCCCGGTCATACGCCGGGGCACGTCTCGTTCTTCCGACCTCAAGACAGAGCGCTGCTCGTAGGAGACGCGTTCTGCACCACGAAGCCGGAGTCGTTCTTTGAAGCCGCACTAGCGCAACCGCCCGAACTCCATGGGCCTCCGGCCTATTTCACGTGGGACTGGAGTCTGGCCGGGAAATCAGTTGAGCAGCTTGCGAAACTCGATCCAAACGTAGTCGCACCGGGGCACGGGAAACCGCTATCGGGGGCGGATCTTCCGGATGCGCTGAAAAAACTCGCAGCACACTTCGGCGAAATCGCAGTTCCTGACAACAAGAAAAGAGCGAGAGCAGTGTCTGAGTCGCGCTAAACTCCCGGAGGCCGCGGAGTATAGGTTGCCTGAGGTTGGTACGGGGCCGGCTGAGGATGGACGGGAGCCGGCTGACCTAGATAGGCTCCGCCACTTTCAAGTATTCGGCGCGCCTCCTCGCTGAACAGAACCCATAAGCCGTACATCCCGAGCGCGGTACCAAGGGGAATGTGGAATAGATGCAGCACGGAAACGACGATCATCAGAATGCGCGACCACGGCTTGTAATTAATTAGTCCCCAGCCGCCCAGAATCGATGGCAACGAAAGTACTAGGAAAAAGATCGCCAGGGCGAGGCCAATGGTCGCTATGATCGGCGCAGCCATCGCGGCACCAGGATCTGTGTTGTAACCTCTCCTGACCTGTTGCGAGACGAACGCGGCCACGCCACCCATGACGAACAGGAGAAAGACGCCCACCATCGCGGTAAGCGACCCCATGATTATGTTCAAGATCCCGAGAATCCGGATGTGCTGCTGCATTGTTCCTCCAGCCCAAGGGCTTACGTTGAATGATACGTCAAAATCGATAGACGCGTTCATTCGCCCGAACGTAATATCAGCAGCTTAGCCGCGTGATTA
>Ga0213882_10000677_pt1 | contig 11014 bp, 7 predicted proteins | sample BarmaccoBMER_R09_FD_160106 | JGI IMG/M metagenome (GOLD analysis project Ga0213882, IMG submission 160106) | Barbacenia macrantha exposed rock microbial communities from rupestrian grasslands, the National Park of Serra do Cipo, Brazil - ER_R09 ...
TCACGTCCGACGGGGGTTTTGACTGTCGTTCGTCGAAACCGATCGGGCGAAGCCGCCGCGTCCGAGACTTTCATCAGGATCACCGCCGACGGCGCGGTAACCGCCTACAATGGTCATGTCGACCTCGGCACCGGCATCCGCACCGCGCTCGGCCAGATCGTCGCCGAGGAGCTCGATGTCTCGTTTGCCCGCGTCGTGGTCGTGCTCGGCGATACCGCCGTCGTGCCGAACCAGGGCGCCACCATTGCCAGCGAAACCATCCAGATCACGGCCGTGCCCCTGCGCATCGCTGCGGCGCAGGCCCGGCAGTTTCTGGTTGCGCGCGCCGCGCAGCGACTCGAACTTCCGCTCTCGGAGCTGACGATCGAGGACGGCTTGGTGCGCGGCAAGGACAACCGCAGCGTCAGCTATGGCGAGTTGATCGGCGGCGAGACGATTCGCCTCGAACTCGCCGATGACGTGCCTGTGAAGCCGCCTTCGCAATATACGATTGTCGGACAGTCGATGCCCCGGGTCGACCTGGCGGCCAAGGCGACCGGCGAACTGGTCTATGTGCACGATGTCCGCGTGCCCGGCATGCTGCACGGACGGGTGGTGCGCCCGCCCTACGCCGGCGTCGATGCCGGCGCCTTCGTCGGCACCAGTCTCATCTCGATCGACGAGACGTCCGTGCGCGATATCGCAGGGCTCGTCGCCGTCGTCAGGCTCGGCGATTTCGTCGGCGTGGTCGCCGAGCGCGAGGAGGATGCGGCCAAGGCCGCCGCAAGGCTGCAAGTCGCCTGGAAGCCATCGCCGACGCTTCCTGATCTGAAAGACATCGAGACTGCTCTGCGCGCCAACCCGTCAACGCCGCGAACCTTGGCGAACAAAGGTAACGTCGATGCAGCGATTGCGGTTGCCGCCAAGCCGATGCCCCGGACTTATGCCTGGCCCTATCAGATGCATGCTTCGATCGGGCCGTCCTGCGCCGTCGCCGACTATCAGCATGATCGCGTCCATGTGTGGTCGGGCACACAAAACCCGCACATCCTGCGCGCCGATCTGGCGCTGCTGCTCGAACGGCCGGAGTCCGAGATCGAGGTCGTCAGGCTGGAGGCCGCCGGCTGCTACGGCCGCAACTGCGCCGATGACGTCACGGCCGACGCGGTGCTGCTGTCGCGGGCGGTCGGCCAGCCCGTGCGCGTGCAATTGACCAGGGAGCAGGAGCACGTCTGGGAGCCGAAAGGCACCGCACAACTGATGACGGTCAATGGCGGGCTGAATGCCGACGGCAGCGTCGCGGCCTACGATTTTGCCACGCGCTATCCCTCGAACGGCGCGCCGACATTGGCGCTGCTGTTGACCGGCCGGATCGCGCCAAAACCCGCGGTCATCGAGATGGGCGACCGCACCGCGATCCCGCCTTACGATTACGACAATCTGCGCGTCGTCGCGCATGACATGACGCCGATCGTCCGCGCCGCCTGGCTGCGCGGCGTCTCGGCGCTGCCCAACACGTTTGCCCATGAGTCCTACATCGACGAGCTTGCAGCCGAGGCCGGCGTCGATCCGATCGAATACCGGCTGCGCTACCTCAAGGACAAACGCGCCATCGATCTCGTGAATGCCGTCGCTGAGCGCGCGGGCTGGGCACCGCGGCCGGTGCGGGCCGAGAAGGACGGCGATGTCGTGAGCGGCCGCGGCTTCGCCTACGCGCTCTATGTCCACAGCAAGTTTCCCGGCTACGGCGCGGCATGGTCGGCCTGGATCGCCGACGTCGCAGTCGACAAGAAGACCGGCGACGTCAGCGTGACGCGCGTCGTCGCCGGCCAGGATTCCGGGCTGATGATCAATCCCGACGGGGTGCGGCACCAGATCCAGGGCAATGTGATCCAGTCGACCAGCCGCGCGCTCATGGAGGAAGTCTCGTTCGACCGCCATGCCGTGACGGCGCGCGAATGGGGCGCCTATCCGATCATCCGCTTTCCCGACCTGCCCAAGATCGACGTTTTGATGCTGCCGCGTCCGGATCAGCCGCCGCTCGGGGTTGGCGAGTCCGCCTCCGTGCCGAGCGCGGCCGCCATCGCCAATGCGATCTTCGACGCGACGGGCGTGCGCTTTCGCGAGCCGCCGTTCACGCCGGAGCGCATTCTCGAAGGCCTGCGCGGCCGGCGGCCGGCAAAACCCGAGATACTGCCCGCGCCCTCCGCGCCTCCGCACGCCCTGAGCATCTGGAAAGATCTGTTCGGGACGTCGCGAGGCGTGCTGGCCACGATCGGCGCCCTCTGCGCGGCCGTGATCAGCATCGGCGCGGCCGTGCTGCCAGGGCGCGCGATTGCCCCGATCGCGCCGCCCGACCCATCGGTCTACGCGGCGGCGACGATCGCGCGCGGCGCGCAACTGGCGGCGCTCGGCAATTGCGCGGTTTGCCACACCGCGGACAGCGGCATTGCAAATGCCGGCGGACGGCCGCTAGAGACGCCGTTCGGCGTGATCTATTCAACCAACATCACGCCTGATGTCGAAACCGGGATCGGCGGCTGGTCCTACCCGGCCTTCGTGCGCGCGATGCGCGAGGGCATCCATCGCGACGGCCGCCATCTCTATCCGGCATTTCCCTACACGCATTTTGCCAAAGCGACCGATGCGGATCTGCAGGCGCTCTATGCCCATCTGATGGCGCAGGCGCCGGTCAGAGCCGACATTCCGGAGAACCGACTCGCCTTTCCGTTCAATCTGCGCCCGTTGCTCGCGGGGTGGAACGCGCTGTTTCACGAGACCGACGCGTTCAAGCTGGACGCGACTCGATCGGAGCTATGGAATCGCGGCGCCTATCTGGTCGAGGGTCTCGGCCATTGCGGCGCCTGCCATTCCCCGCGCAATGCGCTCGGCGCGGAGCGTGCGGAGGCGCAGCTCGCCGGCGGTTTTGCGGAAGGCTGGGAAGCGCCGCCGCTGACGTCGCTCTCGCGCGCGCCGATTCCCTGGAGCGAAGACGAGCTCTTCGTCTATCTACGCTCGGGGCAGTCGCGCTCTCATGGCGTCGCGGCAGGTCCGATGGCGCCGGTCATCCGCGATCTCGCGCGCCTGCCTGATGCGGATATCCGCGCGATGGCGGTTTATCTCGCCTCCTTCAGCACCCATGCGCTCGATCGGTCCGCGCAGGATGCGCTTGCCGCAAAACTCGAAAGCGACACGAAAACCACGTCCGCGTCGTCCCCGGGCGCACGTCTCTATCTCGGCGCCTGCGCTGTCTGTCACGAGGTCGGCGGGCTGCCGCTGTTCGGCGGCCGGCCGTCGCTCGCGCTCAACAGCAACCTGCACAGCGACAGGCCCGACAATCTCATTCAGGTGATCCTGCACGGCATTGCCGCGCCCGCATCTGATGACCTCGGTTACATGCCAGCCTTCGGAGAGAGCTTGAACGACCGGCAGATCGAAGAACTCGTCTCCTACCTGCGACGGCAATTTGCGCCCGACAAGCCGGCGTGGCTCGATGTCGGCGCTCGCGTCGCGCACATCAGGCAGACGGCGCCGGCCGATTGATCGATCAACGTCATCATGGCCGGGCTTGTCCAGGCCATCCACGTTGGCAGCGGAAAAGAAAGGCGTGGATGCCCGCGACAAGCGCGGGCATGACGGGCTTGTGCGATCGTCTGTCCTATTCCTCCCCATCCGGGCAGTTCCCAAATTGGCACCGAGCACCCAGATTGGATTCAAATCCAATGGAGCTTGCCATGACCGATTCACCCCTGTTTTCGCTGTCCTCCGCGATCGCGGACGTGGTCGCGAAAACCGCACCTGCCATCGTTTCCGTCCACTCGCATCGCTCCCGCGCTTCCGGCTTCGTCTGGAAGAGCGGCTTCATCGTCACCGCCGATGAGGCGCTTGCCGAAGAAGGTGAAGTCTCGGTCAGGCTGGCCGATGGCACGACGCGGCCGGCGACGATTGCCGGACGCGATCACACGACCGACGTCGCGCTGCTGAAGGTCGACACCGCCGGCCTGACGCCGATCAAGCTATCCGCCACGGTACCAGCCCTGGGCTCGCTCTCCCCTGTCATTGCCGCCGCGCACGGCGCGCCTGCCGCCCTGCTCGGCACCGTCTCGCTTGTCGGCGCTGCGTGGCGCTCGATGCGCGGCGGCGAGATCGACGCGCGGATCGAGCTCGATGTGCGCCTGCGTCACGGTCACGAGGGCGGCCTCGCGCTCGATGCGTCGGGCAACGCCTTCGGCATGACCGTGTTCGGGCCACGGCGCGTGCTCGTCATTCCCGCAGCCACGATCGAGCGCGTGGCTCCGAAACTCGAGACCCACGGCCGGATCGCCCGCGGCTATCTCGGCGTCGGCTTGCAGCCGGTCGAACTCGACGACGGCGTTGGCGCGATGGTGATGAGCGTCGACCGAGCGGGGCCGTCCGCCGCCGCCGGTTTGCGGCAAGGTGACGTCATCGTCAGCTGGAACAATGAAAAACTGTCCAGCGTCCGATCGCTGCTCCGCTCGCTCGGCCCCGACAGCGTCGGCAAGGTCGCGGATATCGTGGTGCGTCGCGCCGGCGAGCCGGTGAATGTCAAGATAATGATCGGCGAAAGGCCGCGCGCGTGAACGAGGAGACACAGCCTCCGATCGTCATCGCGATCGAGGTCGATGACCCCGCCCTGGCTGACCGGCTCGCGGCGCTGCTCGGCGGCGTCGCGGGCGTTCGCCTGGCGGCAGTGGGAGAAGCGCCTGCGGTCAAGCTGGTCTCACCGGATCGACACGGGGAGCGCGCGGCGAGCGGCATCGAGCTGACACCGAGGGAGCTCGACGTGCTCGCATTGCTCGCCGAGGGCGCATCCAACAAGGACATCGCGAGGCGGCTCGGAATTTCAGTGCATACCGCGAAATTCCATGTCGGGTCGCTGCTGGAAAAGCTCGACGCGACAGGCCGCACCGACGCCGTCGCGCACGCCGCGCGGCGCGGCGTGATTCATTTATGACAGAGGTAAAGTAGCTCAAGCCCGGAGCATCGTCATGGCCGGTCTTGTCCTGGCGGCCCGGGGACGCGGTGCAGAGCGAGCGGCGGATCAATCCCCGCCTGCCGCATAACCGCCATGGCGACGAGATACGTGCAAAATTCTGCGCCGCCTTGCATGATGGCCGTGCGGTAGCGTTAAGCACGACAGGCGCAACGCGCGGTGGGGCGCCGCCCAAGGACAGGAGATGACCAGCTTCCTGATCGTTGACGATCACCCTAGGAAGCCCTGGGAAACGGCGCGCGCTCAGCGCTTACCGAAGCCAGCAAGATCGACCTGCCGGTTCCGACGGCCGACCCGGCCTCAAGGCCGGCCGCTCCGAATTGCAATGACATCACGGGTTGACATGGGCCGGAGAGAACGCCACAGGCTACCTATGCGCCGCACGTTGGCATGGCTTGCCGCCCTCATCCTCGTTCTTGCTCCCGTGCTCCCGGCACGGGCCACCGAGACGCTGCGCGTCGGCTTCCAGGCGACGGGGACCTTTGCCTGGGTGCTCGACGTGATCCGCCGTCACGATCTGGCGCGCCAGGCCGACCTCGAACTGCAGACCGCCGAATTTGCCTCGACCGACGCAGGCAAGCTTGCGATCAACAGCGGCTCGGTCGACATCGCGGTGTCGGACTGGCTTTGGGTCGCGCGCGAGCGCGCGCTTGGCGCAAAGCTGCTGTTCTATCCTTATTCAAGCGCCGTCGGCGCGGTCATGGTCAAGGCTGATTCCCCCGTCAAGCAGTTCGATGATCTCAGGGGCAAGGTGCTGGCGGTGGCCGGCGGCCCGATCGACAAGAGCTGGCTCATCATCCGCGCTGCGGCGCTTCGCCGCGGCATCGATCTGAAGCGCGAGGCCAGCCTGCAATACGGCGCGCCGCCATTGATGTTCCAGAAGCTGCAGCAGGGCGAAGCCGATGCCGGGCTGAATTTCTGGAATTTTTGCGCACGGCTGGAGACGCTCGGATACCGGTCGCTGATCGACGTGCGCGATGCCGAAAAAGAGCTCGGCCTCAAGCAGCCCGTGGCCATGATCGGCTACGTCTTCTCCGAGCAGCTTGCGGCGGGTCATCGCGACGCGATCAATCGCTTCATCAGGATTGCGCAGGCTGCGAACGAGCTGCTGCGGCAGTCGGACAGCGAGTGGGACGCACTGCGTCCGCTGATCAAGGCCGAAGACGAGGCAACCTTCACCATCATGCGCGAGCGCACCCGCGAGGGCATGCCGTATCGCTCGATCGACGAAGAGGCCTCCGATGCGCGCGTCCTGTTCCGGACACTGGCACAGATCGGGGGTGCGGAACTGGTCGGTCCGGCCGGCGAGCTCGATGCCGGGCTCTACTACTATCCCTCGGCCACGCACGGGGAATAGCCGGTGGCGCGCGCGCTGTCGGTCGCCGCATTGATCGCGATCTGGGCGGTCGCGGCCGTGCTCGCGCACTCCCGCCTGCTGCCCTCGCCGCTCGGCGTTGCCGAGACCATCGTGGCCGATCTGAAGTCCGGCGAACTGCCGCTCGAGATCGGCTATACGCTGGCCAGGGTCGTCGCATCGTTCACCATCGCGCTCGTGCTCGGCTCCGTCGCCGGCTATGCCATGGGGCAATTCCGTACGATCGATCGCTATGCCGATCCCTGGCTGGTCGCGCTGATCAACCTGCCGGCGCTGGTGACCATCATCTTCGCCTATGTCTGGATCGGCCTCAACGAGACTGCGGCCATCCTCGCGGTCGCGCTCAACAAGCTGCCCAACGTCATCGTGGTGATGCGCGAGGGGGCGCGCGCACTCGATCCGGGACTTGACGAAATGGCGCGGGCCTATCGGCTCGCGCCGCTCACACGGTTGCGTCACATCGTAGCGCCCCAGCTTGCGCCCTACCTTGCGGCCGGGTCGCGCTCGGGCCTGGCGACGGCCTGGAAGATCGTGCTGGTGGTCGAACTGATCGGGCGGCCCAACGGCGTCGGCTTCGTCCTCGGCAGCGCGTTTTCGCTGTTCGACATGACCAAGATTCTCAGCTATGCGGTGACCTTCATCGTGCTAATGCTGGCGATCGAGAATTTCCTGGTGCAGCCATTTGAACGACGCGCGCAACGCTGGCGACCGCGACGCCCTTGAGCTTCGCATCTCTTCCAAGGTCTACTGCGCGGCTGATGGCACGGCCGTCGAAGTCCTGCGCGGTCTCGAGCTTGGTCTCCAGGCGGGTCAATTGGGTGTCCTGCTGGGCCCGTCGGGTTGCGGCAAGACCACCACGCTGCGGATCGCCGCCGGGCTCGACCCGGATTTTTCGGGGCATTGCCGCCCCCCGGGATCGGGCCGCCTCGGCATCGTCTTCCAGGAGCCGCGACTGCTGCCCTGGCGCACGGTGGAGCAGAACATCCGCCTGGTGCTGCCGCCCGAGCAGGCGGACGTCGACCTCAGCGACCTCCTCGATACGCTCGGCCTTTCCTCGCACCTTGCCCGCTATCCCGGCGAGCTCTCCCTTGGGCTGGCGCGGCGCGTCGCGATTGCGCGAGCCTTTGCGGTGCGGCCCGATTTCCTGCTGCTCGACGAGCCTTTCGTGTCGCTGGACGAGGCGACGGCCGCACGGCTGCGCGAGGAGTTGCTCGCGCTGACCGGCCGCGGCCACGTCACGACGCTGCTGGTCACTCACGATGTGGAGGAAGCGATCCGGCTCGCCGATCGCCTGTTCTTCCTATCGGACCGGCCCGCCCGTATCGTCCTGGAGCGCTGCCTGCCGCCGCCACGCGGCGCACGCAGCCCAGCCACGATCGCCGCAATCCGGGACGAACTGCGCGAGCAACTCGCGGATGCCAAAGCGTCAGGCTAGTTTGCTCTCAATCGCAAAACGCACGAGCTCGGACGAGGTTCGAATGCCGAGCTTCTGGCGCATGATCGACGAGGTGTTGGCGATCGTCTTGTAGGATGCGTTGATCATCCAGGCGATCTCCGACAGGCTCTTGCCGGAGCCGAGCAGCCGCAAAATCTCGATCTCCCGCGGCGTCAGCTTGGCGAGACGTCCTTCGGCCGAGGTTGCGCGGGCGAACGCAATGCCCTGCGCAAGCGCCGGTGGCAGGAACACCCCGCCGCCGGCGACCGCGCGGATCGCCTTGACCAGATCGGCCGGATCACCCGACTTGGACACATAGCCCTTGGCACCGCTGTCGATGGCGCGCGCCGCAAAGATCGGATCGTCATTCATGCTGAACACGATGATGCGGGCGCTCGCATCGCGCGCCAGGATGCGCCGGGCCAGTTCGAAGCCCGACACGCCGGGCAGATTGATGTCGAGCACGCAGACGTCCGGGCGCTCGGCGACAAACGTGTCAAGGCCGGTTTCGGCGCTCGGCGCCTCCAGGATGACGATGTCGGGATCGTCCGCCATCAGGGCCCGACAGCCCGAGGCCACGATCGGATGGTCATCGACGATCAGGACACGCATCGCAAACTCCACCGCGACGCATCATCAGGTAATCGAGGCATTGTGCAGGACAGCCGGAAATACTGTACCGTTCAATTAGATAGCCGTCGATTTGTCCTGTCAACGCGATTGGCAGGGGCACTGCTTCAAGGCGGCGGACGGGAATCCTGACGATGTGGCGGACGTTCTCGCTGCGCACGCGGCTCAACCTGCTTCTTGCCCTGGTTCTGGTCCTGGGGCTTGCGATCAATATCGGGCGGCTCTTGCTGGAAGCAGGTCCCCGCGTGCAGGCCGAAGACCAGAGCGTCGTCAAGCTCGCCCGCGAATTCGTTCAAACGCTGGTCGCCGATCTCAGCGAGTCCGCCGAACCCGATGCGCGGCTCGACCAGATCGTCACGCGGCTTGGCGAACTCCGCCACGTCAGCATCACGCGTATCCGCGGCGGCGCCGGCCGCGCCCCTCCCTTGTCCCCGCATCAAGATACCGCCGCCGACGCGCCAACGGTGCCGGGCTGGTTCGTCACGCTGATCCACCCCGAGCAAACCACCGTCGACCTGCCGGTCCTCGTCAACGGCCGATCGCTGGGCACGCTCGCGATCACCTCGCATCCGACCGACGAAATCGCCGAGATATGGGACGGCATCGTCACCCAGCTCGAAGTCGGCAGCGCCATCGCGATCATTCTCTTCGTCATCACCATGACCGTGCTGAACCGGGCACTCGCGCCCATTCAATCGCTCGCGGGCGCGATGAAAAACATCGCCGCCGGAGATTACGAGACCAGGGTCACGCCGCGTGGCCCGCCCGAATTCGCCGCGATCTGCAGCCAGTTGAACGACCTCGTGGCGACGCTTGGTCAGTCGCTTCGCGACAAGCAGCAGCTCGCCGAGAAGATTGTGTCGCTGCAGGACGCCGAGCGCAAGGACGTCGCGCGCGAGTTGCACGACGAGTTTGGTCCGCATCTGTTCGCGCTGCGCGCCCATGCCTCGGCGCTGGCGCAAGCCGCGACCGCAGATGCCCCGGATATCCGCTCCTTGCGGAAGCACGGCGACAGCATTTTGGCGCAAATCAACACGCTGCAGCACGTCAATCGCCGCGTGCTCGACCGCCTGCGTCCCGTGGGTCTCAGTGAGCTCGGCCTTACCGATGCGCTGGGCGCCCTGATGCGGCTCTGGCGCGAAGCCAATCCCGGCGTGACCATCGAGACCTCGATCTCTCCGGAACTCGGCCGTCCCGGGGATACCGCGGAGCTCACGATCTACCGCATCGTCCAGGAAGCGCTGACCAACGTGTTTCGCCATTCCGGCGCGACCCATGTCGAGATCGCCATCGAACCGGCCGCGCCGCCCAAGGGACTGCCGGCCGCCGGCGCCGCAACGTTGCTTCGCGTCCGCGACAATGGCGCAGGCCTGCCGGCCGCCCACAGGTCCGGTTTTGGCCTGATGGGAATGCGCGAGCGGGTGCTGGCGCTGGGCGGCACCCTCACGGTCGCGTCAAGCGAGCAAGGCGTGCTGGTCGAGGCCCTCGTGCCGAACGGAGCGCCGCCCTAGCGCTGAAGCGGAAAGCAGCCGGATATTCCCAACGCAAAAGATCGCGCCGACCTCATGGCTGCTCCGCGTTGAAGAGCGGCAAAGACTTTCATCCGATATCGAACTTGACGCCCTGCGCAAGCGGCAGCGTCCGGCCATAATTCACGGTGTTGGTGACGCGGCGCATATAGGCCTTCCACGTATCCGAACCGGATTCGCGTCCCCCGCCGGTCTCTTTCTCGCCGCCGAATGCGCCGCCGATCTCGGCCCCCGACGGTCCAATATTGACATTGGCGATGCCGCAATCAGAGCCGCGCGCGGAGAGAAAGATCTCCGCCTCGCGCAGGTCGCTGGTGAAGATCGAAGAGGACAGTCCCTGCGGGACGGCATTGTGCAGGGCGAGCACCGCGTCGAAATCGCGGTACGGGATCACATAGAGGATCGGCGCGAATGTCTCCCGTTCCACCGGTCCGGTCTGCCGCGCGATCTCGACGAGCGCGGGGCGCACGTAGTAGGCCTCCGACCGGCCTCGAACCATGACCCGCTCGCCGCCGAACACGATGCCGCCGGCGGCCTTGGCAAGGTCCAGCGCCGCCTGCATCTGCTCATAGGCGATGCCGTCGATCAGCGGACCGACCAGGGTGGCGGGCTGCAGCGGATCACCCGTCGTGACGGATTGATAGGCCTTTTTCAGGCGCGGCACGAACGTACCGTAGACATCCTCATGAACGAACAGGCGTCGCAGCGTGGTGCAGCGCTGGCCGGCGGTACCCATCGCCGCAAAGGCGACTGCACGCAGCGTCAGGTCGAGATCGGCACTGGGCGTCACGACCGCGGCATTGTTGCCGCCGAGCTCTAGAATAGCCCGGGCAAATCGCTTCGCGAGCCTCGGGCCGACGTTGCGGCCCATCGCGGTCGAGCCGGTCGCCGAGACCAGCGGGACTCTTGGGTGATCGACCATAACTTCACCGACATCGCGGCCGCCGATGAGGAGTGTCGCGAGCCCTTCCGGCGCTTCGCCGGCCTGTCGACGGAAGCGCGCCAACGCCCGCTCGAACAGCGCTGTCGTCGCCAGCGCCGTGAGCGGTGCC
>Ga0213882_10000678_pt1 | contig 11010 bp, 10 predicted proteins | sample BarmaccoBMER_R09_FD_160106 | JGI IMG/M metagenome (GOLD analysis project Ga0213882, IMG submission 160106) | Barbacenia macrantha exposed rock microbial communities from rupestrian grasslands, the National Park of Serra do Cipo, Brazil - ER_R09 ...
ATCCTCCGTCCGGGCTCACACCGGATACCCGCCTGTCGCTGCGAGTGGTTAAGCGGTCCTTACTATCCCTGCGCCAGTGTTAGATCCACAGGTCAGTACTCGACCTTGATAAGAGGTAAAGACTACGCCATGCGGGGACAAATGGGAAACGCGTATTAAGCGGAATCGAGCCCGAGCCGCACGACCAGCCGCATCTCGCTGCTATCCGCCTTCACAAACTGAGGATCCAGCAATAGGTGGAAGACCTCACCCCTGAACGTTACCAAGACTATTCTCCAGTCACGCGGTGATTGGCTGCGCGTAGGATGATGCAGGGGCGGCGGAATGTGGAGTGCTGCGCGCCCACCGCGATGAGCTGCTCTTGCTCGCTATCGGCCGTGGCCTTCACCTGGTTTCGTCTAGCCTCACCTCGCGCGGTCAACTAACCGCGTTAACGGCGTCAACCCGTTTATGGGTGAGCATCCGGCTGCACTGGCGCTAGCTACGAAATGCCTACCAGGACGGGCGAGTTTTTCGTGAGGCAGGCGGTCCAGGGCCGAGTTGCCGTCCGAATGTGATTGTAAGAAATCGGTTATTGGTGGGCGGTCGCAGTCTCGAACTGCGCGCATCCTGTTAGTAAGAGTCCCGTCAACCGTCAAGAGCAGCTTCGCGTGAAACCACAATGACCAAGTCTGCGAACAGAGTTCGGGACAGCCCGTCTTCCGAGAAGTGGAACACGGTTCTTCCTTCGGCTCCTTCGATTTTTCGGGGCTAAGCAAATTCGGACCGACAATGAATTATGGCAATTTTCGGCAAGCCTCCTTGCGATGAAGCCGTGATTGTTTCGGCTCCATGCGCCAGGCGGGCTCCGTCAGGAGGCAGCTGGATTATAGCGACGACCATCCTCGGTTCCAGTATGGCGTTCATCGATGGCACAGTCGTGAACGTAGCGCTACCGGCACTGCAGTCGGCCTTCAATGCGACCATCTCGCAGGTCCAATGGGTCGTGGAGGCCTATGCACTTCTTCTTGCGGCACTACTGCTCACGGGCGGAGCCTTGGGTGATCTGTACGGACGCCGGAAGGTGTTCGCCGCAGGTGTGGCGCTATTCTCTGTAGCCTCGGCCTGGTGCGGCCTTGCGCCGAATATCGGCCAGTTGATTCTGGCCAGGGGTCTTCAAGGGGTTGGGGGCGCCCTGCTAATCCCGGGCAGCCTTGCGCTCATCAGCGCTAATTTCCCCGAGCAGACACGAGGACGCGCCATTGGTACCTGGTCCGGCTTCACATCCATTACGGCCGCGATAGGTCCCGTGCTCGGCGGATGGCTGATCCAGAACGGCTCATGGAGATGGGCGTTCTTCATCAATCTTCCACTGGGACTGATCGTCCTCATCTTGGCTTTGTGGAAGGTTCCGGAAAGCAAGGCCCCCGGTTCCGGAGCAGAACTTGACTGGCTGGGCGGCCTGTTGGCCACTATAGGCCTTGGCGGAATCGTCTTCGCTCTGATTCAATCGGCGCTCATCGCCGGCATTCTGGGCATCTTGGCGCTGATTGGGTTTCTATGCTGGGAAGCCCACACCGCGTCGCCTATGGTCCCGTTTGGATTGTTTCGTTCCAGGAATTTCGCCGGGGCCAATCTTCTGACACTCTTCCTCTATTCCGGGCTGGGCGGAGTGTTGCTCTTCCTTCCCATGAATCTGATAGAGGTGCAAGGGTATTCGGCGTCGGAAGCAGGCGCTGCTCTTGTGCCTTTTATTCTGCTGATGTTCTTGCTATCGCGTTGGTCAGGCGGCCTTCTCGACCGGTATGGCGCAAAGCGTCCTCTTGTGATTGGTCCGCTGGTCGCAGCGGCTGGGTTCGCGCTGCTCGCCAGACCGGGCATCGGCGGTTTCTACTGGGCGACGGTCTTCCCGGCTGTGCTTGTGTTGGGGCTGGGGATGGCGGTAAGCGTTGCGCCACTGACAGCGACAGTAATGAACTCTGTGGATCAGGCGCGCGCAGGCACTGCTTCGGGCATTAACAATGCTGTATCACGGATCGCCGCGTTGCTCGCCATAGCCGCATTCGGAGCAATGCTGAACGGTATCTTCCATAGCGCTTTGCAAGGGAAACTCGACGCACTCCCGCCGGCGGCGCGCGCAGACATCGACAGGCAGCGGTCCAAGCTGGCGGCCATTGAAACAGAGGATGTACAGGCGCGGCAAGCCGTCAAAGAATCATTCATCGCCGGGTATCACGCAATAGTGTGGGTTGCGGTCGCGCTGGCGATTGCCAGTTCTCTGAGTGCAGCCGCATTGATATCGAACAAAAGCAGTCCGTGAAATTGACAGACGAGCTCATGTCTATAGCGGGCCACATGCCCCGGGCGCGGCGGGCCATGTTCGTATGGCCGAACGCACGGGCCTGGCACCGCCTCTGTATCCCTTCATTGGAATGGTGGGCGGTCGCAGGCTCGAACTGCGGACCTCCTGCTTGTAAGGCAGGCGCTCTAACCGGCTGAGCTAACCGCCCGGCGTAGACAATTCTCATTCTAAACCGACGCGATTGGATGATCGTGATTTAAACTCCGCTGGGTGATACGCTGTTCGCAGGATTGGGACTCTGCCAAGGCGCCTCGTGCCGGTTCTATCGTCGTGGCCGGGCTCCTATTTGGCGCCTCAAGGAAAGTGATCAGGACCATGAGAAACACTGCCGTCGGCCTTTTCCTACTGTGCGCTGTTCAGCATGCCGCTGCGCAAGTCCGCCGCGTGCAAATCCCGCTATTTGAACCCGACCCTCTCTGGTCGCGAGCTTTGCCTAACAGGTGGGTAACCGGTCAGGTGGGCGGACTGGCGGTCGATGCCCATGACCGCCTGTGGGTATTCCATCGCCCCATGACAATCCCGGATGGAGAAAAAGCCGCGGCGCTGAATCCTCCTCAAGCCGAGTGCTGCATTCCCGCCCCGTCCGTATTGGAGTTCGATACGAACGGAAAATTCATCCAAGCCTGGGGCGGTCCGGCTCAGGGCTATGAGTGGTTCGCATCGGAGCACGGCATCTTCGTAGATCACAAAGACAACGTCTGGCTGAGCGGAAGCGCGCAAAATGACAACCATATTCTAAAATTCACGAACAAGGGAAAGTTCCTGCTTCAGATCGGCCATGCGGGAAAGAATCGCGGCAGCAACGACACTGAAAACCTCGGCGGCCCGGCGGGTCTGTTCGTGTACAAGAAGACCAACGAGCTGTTTGTCGCGGACGGCTACTTCAACCATCGAGTTATTGTTTTTGACGCCGAAACGGGCGCGTACAAACGGCATTGGGGCGCATACGGGAAAAGGCCTGATGACAGCGTGAAGTTTCCCCCGCGCGCGCAGCTTGTTCAAGGGCCGCCGCCCGAAGGCTTCAACAACCCCGTCCACGCAGTTCTGGTTACGAATGACGATCTTGTCTACGTCGCAGACCGCTCCAACAACCGTCTTCAGGTGTTTAAGCTGGATGGAACGTTCGTGAAGGAAGCCTTCATCGCCAGGAATACGCTCCAGGCCGAAGGGAGCGTACATGCATTTGCGACCTCGCCCGACAAAGAGCAGAAGTTTTTGTATGTTGTGGATGGCTCGAATAAAGCCATTCGCGTGCTGAACCGGCAGACGCTGGGAGTGGTTGCATCCATCGGCGGGCACGCGGGCCACAACGCGCGTGAGTTCTTTCACATTCACAGCTTCGCGAGCGATTCGAAGGGCAACCTGTTCCTCGGCGAAGTGAATAACGGGCAGCGATATTACAAGTACTCCTTTAAAGGCATGGGCCCGGCGACTACGGACTGAACTTCAGAAAATCGCGATCGGATTTACAGGCGAACCGGTTCCATGCGGGATCGGCAAGGGAGAGATCGTCAGCATGAACTCCCATCGATTCCGCGCACCGGCGGCCGCGCTTAGCGCCTCGAAATCGCCCCGGTCGAGGATGTGAACCCCCAAAATTTCTAAAACGAAATTGTGCAACGCGGACTTCGGCAGATCGCCCGCGGGCTGCGGTGAATAGCCGGCTGTCTCCCATCCCAGCAGCGCCACGTCGCGTTTCTTCAACCATGGAATGCATGAATTATCCAGTCCGGCGGCGTCGTCATTCGCCCACGGACCCACCTTGGCGCGCCGCGCCCATTTCCCCCAGCGAACAATGAAAGCATCGCCCGGGCCGGCTTTCGCCCCCGATTTCTTCTCCCATGCTTCCAAATCCTCGGGGAAGATGCGCGTTCCCGGCTCCAAATAGTCCACGCCCTTAAGCTTGGGAATATCGTACAGGACGCCTCGCGTGACGATTCCATTCTTCATCGTCAGTATCGAATTCCTGGCCGCACCGCCCTCCTTGGTGACCAGGGTTCTCGGAGCGCCATTCCACATTTTTCCATCGAAGAAGACGTGCGCGAACGAATCCAGATGCGTCGTGCCCGGACCATGAATACACGGATAGCCGATTCGGTCCATTACCGTGCCTGGCGTATCCATTGTCATCGCCCATTCGATCGGGCATGGATTATCGATTTCCTTGGCGGCGCTTGCGTCGCGAGCGAGCGATACCGTGAATCCCTCCTTCACCAGCGCCGCCGCCTGTTTCCGTTTCGCCGGCGTGATCAGGTTCAGCGTTCCTAGTTCATCGTCCTTGCCCCAACGTCCCCAATTAGACAGTTCTTTTTGCCAGCGTCCGTACTCTGCTTGCGTCGTCAGCGGGTGTTGAATTGTGGACTGTGCAGCGGCACGCTTGGCGGGAATCGCCAGTATCGCGATTGCCACGCCCGGCAAAGCCAGTGCAGCGGAAGAAAGTATTAACCGCTTCATCGTTCCTCCACTTGAAGGCCGAATTTGGTGCGCCGATTATATCGAAGATTTAATAGGAAAGCGGCGCCACGGATCGTTCGGATGAAACATGCTACCGTGTCCTCCAAAGGAGTTGCGATGACCACAAAACATCTGAGCATAGCCACGCTCGCGGTTTTGGCTGCAGCCGCTTTGCCGACCGCTGCTGAGAGCGCCGTTGAAGGCGAAGCCCAGGACCGCGACGCGACGCGCTGAAGAAGATGATCGGCGATCTTCGCTGGCGCGCCGCAGAGACGGAAGCCAAGAGCGGTGACAAAAGGTCGCCGATGTATCACGTGATCACCAACATCTATCTGGAATTCGTCGATAAGGATCACGCCCGCATGCAGGCCTATTGGATGACCGTCTTTGCCGGCATCGGCCAGAACAAACCCGCTCGCGTAGCCGCGGCCGGGCGCGAGTTAGACGAACTCGTGCGCCTGAATGGGAAATGGCTGATCAAGGTGCGCGACGTTTTTCCTAAAAACTAGCCAAATATATTTGAAATTTAGCCCCAGTCTGTAATGCGGTGAACGGGGTGGCCCAGGATCGTAACGACACGACCGGAGTCCTCGTCGAAATACACGAACGCATCGCCCTCAATTCGGTATTGGTCTTTCCATCCGATCGCGAACTGCGTGTCCGTCTCTTCGAAATAAACCTCCTCCGGATCGCCATCCCGCGCCAATCTCACGGCAGGTGATCGTCATTGTCGAGCAACCAGGCATCCCCGGTGTCGGTCGAGAACAGAGCTAGAGGGCCAACCGTTACGAAGCGACCGTTATGCTCAGCGGCGCGATGCTGGATGTATCGGATCTCATTGGCGAGTTGGAAATTCTTGCCGTCGCTGTGCCGTTTGCCTTGCCCGTGTTTGATATTCTTCCGGCCCACTGATTTCCGCGCCTTTGTATAGTAGATTCCGATGGAACAGGTTAACCCGGCTTTTCGAAAGTCTGCTCGTCTTTGTATACCACTGCTTCGACCGCGTAGTCATCTACGGCTATCTCAGCGGGCTGTCCCGGCCCGAACAGGTCTCGTCCTGCCCGCGCTGTGCCGCATGGAAAAGCATGCTGCTTACGGCGTGTATTTCATCTTCAAAGCATGGAGCGGAAATAGCAATGGTAAAGCGGCTGCGCAGATGCGCCAGGATGCGGTCATTGGGTGCTGGTTGGGTACTTTGGTACGGTGATGCGGAAGGTGCGGCCTCCAACAATCTGAGCGATTTCGGGCGATTGAGGACAGTCCAACTTCCTTGCCGCCGCGTGGATGTTAGCTGATTGAATTGAAGTATTCTTGCTTACGATCTTCGATCCAAAAATCTAACATCACTTCATGTGCTTCAGCGATTGCTCGTTTTCCAAACAGATTTCGTCCACCAGTTCTGTATCGACCACAATGCGTTCCTTTAACGTCACCGTCCAAGGCTTCGTGTAAGCCTTCGGGTCGTCCACCGTAACCTGGATTTCAAGATGGCCGAAGTCGGGACGGCGGAACTGCTCCCGCACTTTGGCTGCGGTGGTCAGCACGCTTCCGTTCCAATCGACCCACGTGTCGTCGCGTATTCCGATGGTTTCCACGAACAAGGTATCGCCGGACCATCTTCCCGAGGAATAGCCTTGCCATGAAGGTGTGGGGTCCTGGGGCAAAAGCCGCGCGTCCGTGAACACCTGCCTGTATCCCGCGTTCATTTCGTTCAGGACCACCAATAGATTCGGCGTCTGCACGAACTTCAGCAAATGCGGCAGTCCGTACGCGCGAAGAAAGTTATCGGGCAGGCATTTAATATGCGGATCGTCTTTCGCCAGATTGGCCGTGCGCTCGCTGACGATCGGGACCAGCCAGGGTTGATAGGGCAACCCTCCCGGAAAATCGACACCTATATTCGCCATTTGTCGCGAGGCTGTGATGCCGCTGGGGTCGGCCGGAGTCACCTCGTCGTTGGCGCGTCCCAAGCCCGTCCCCCGAGCCGGCTCGCCCGTCGTCCAGATTCCCGATAGGTCGGGCTTTCCATCGGCCATGCGCGGCGCGGGCGCCGACATGTTCACTGCGCCATTCGCCTTACGCGGCACGCCCGCGGTTGGATACTTGAGCCACTGCGCTCCTAAACGAGGCGATGCAAACAGTGTGCCCAGCAGAACGAGTGCGGCCGCGACGAGCGCTCGCGAGCGTAGCCTGCGCAGCGGGACCAGCGTCCAAAGGCGCTCGTCACGGAGGTAGATTCCCAGCCAGGCGACCACGCTCGTCGACAACGGAACCAGGACCGGAAACGGCTCGCCCATGCGGGTGTAGCTCGCAATCGCGCCGCCCAGATAGCCTGTCAGCAGAATGGCCCCCAGAATGGCCGTCTGTGGAATCACATATAAGACGATACAGCCAAGCTGCAAACAGGCGAGAAGCGTCAATGCGCTCTCCGGCCAGCCGATTCGCGTAAACTCTGCCACATAAAACGGCGACCGGGTCAACTTCCAGGTAGCGCTCGTCAATACAACGAACACGGGCCAGACGGATAGAACGCGGCCAACCCACACCACCCAGCGCTTGCGGCTCGATTCACGTATAGGAACATCAACGGCGCTCATAATCGTGCTACGGCGCAAGTGAGCCGGCATAGGCCGCCAGCGCAATCATATCGTCGTCATTGAGCTTTTCCACCACCTTCTTCATCAGCGCGGCGGCGCTGCTGCTGTTCGCGCCGGTTTGGAAATTATAAAGCTGGCGGACGATGTAGATGGGATGAATCCCTGCGAGCCGCGGCACGTCTCCTAAACCCTTTAGGCCGTCGCCGTGACAAATGGCGCAACCGATCGTTTTGCCCGAGCCTCCGCCAGCCAGCGCTTCGCCCTTCTTTATACTTCCGGGCGGGACATAGGCCATGAAACCCGAGCGCGGGTCGCGCAGCTCCACTCGCGCGGCGTCCTGCGGCATGGTTATGATCCGGTTCCCCAGCGGTTCGGTCCCGCCGGATGCCAGCGGAAGCCGCATGCGTCCTCCATTCACCCACGACTTCGGAACGGTCTGCGCTTCCTCCACCTTGTACCAGGGGATCGGCTTCAACGCGGCGAACCACTCGATGGCCTTGCGCATTTCTTCATCCGGCAGCCCTGCGGCGATAATGTTCATTCTCGCCGCCCGGGCGGAAGTCTCATGGATCTTGGGGTCTTTCCGCAAGCCGTTTTTGAAATCCTCCATTTGGCGAATCATGTACGCTTCGGGAAGCCCGGCAAGAGTTGCGGATTCGGGATGGCCCATGCCCGACATCAAATGGCACGACCCGCAAGCCTGCGCCTGAATGCCCTTTTGAACCACGCTTGGCAGCGGACCGTGTCGATCGGGGAACCAGTCGGGCGGATTGAATTGATCATCGATTTGCGCCTGGGTGTAGGACCGCGCGCTGCCTTCCAGCTTCTTGGGCGCGTTATCGGCAGCCGTTGACGGACTGGGATCGGGAACGGGGTATGCCCAAATCAGTTCCTTGCCGGCTTGCGCGCGAAGGCCGCCAACCAATACCAATGCCGTAAGCGCGCATTCGAGTTTCTTCATAAACCCTCCTCAGTCCTGTTTCCGCTTGCGATACATCTTCAGCGATTCGAGCTGGCCGCGAACCACATTGTTCGGCTCGATCTCAAGCGACTTTTCATAATACTGAATCGCTGTCTCGTCGTCGAACTTGCGCGTGTATGCGTAACCGATGGCCGCGTAACTCCGGGCGGACTTCGGATTGTATTCAATATTCAGATTCAACAAAGCAATGGCGTCATCCGGCCGGCTGGTTGTGATTCGTTGCGCCAGGCTCAGCAGCGTATCTTCGCTGAAGTCGTACGCCTCGCGGGCATAGAAGCGTTCTCGCAGATCGCGATATTGCGCGGCCGCTGCCGCCGCTCCCTTCGTGCGCAGCGTCTGCATGAGAATGTCGGCGATCTGCCGCGGGATGGGAACGCCGTGATGGCAGGTGACGCATTCGACGTTCGCCGATGTGTTGCCGGTGATTTGCTGCACGCGAGTATTCAACTCGCGCGTCATCGTCATCATCTGCCGCGCGATGTCCTTCTTCGGCTCCGGCTGCCCGCTCCCGCGCTCAGCCGAATGGCAGTAATTGCACGTGACGCCGAGCGCTTGGGCGATCGAGGGCATGGTGGACCCGATATCGGCGGGCGGAGCCTGGGCGCCTAGCAGCCCGCATCCGGCGAACAGGGAAAGCGTAGCCAGCCTCATACTCGTGCAGAACAGTATATCGAGACTTCTAAAAATTGTGGGGCAGGTTGCCAACCTGCGCGCGATTGCTAATCGCGCTGGGCGGGGTAGGGAAAAGGTCGGCAGGCGGGTTGGCAACCCGCCGCAGGATGGCATCCTGCCCCACAGAGCCGGCTACTTCTTCGCGGCGGCCGCGTCCTTCAGAGCCTTTAGATGCGGCAGATCTTGATCTTCCTCGTGGCACGCGGATTCGATCAGATCGCCCTTCTGGCGCCGGATCGGATAGGCGATGGTCCACGGCCGCGTATATACTACGGGATCCGTCACGGTTGCCTGGTAGTTGATGGTGTCGGGACCAGCTGGAGTGAATCGCTCCACAATATGCTCGGCATAGCTTATGACCTCGCCTCCCTCGTTCAGCCAGGTCTTTCCGTTGAAATTCGTGGTATCGACAACCAGCGTGTCACCCTCCCACCAGCCGATTGAATCGCCTTGCCATAAACGCATATTTTCCGGCAGGTGAGCGCGGGCATCGAATGCCGGCAGAATGCGTACGATGCGCCAAGACACGCGCTCATGTAGAAACACGACGGCATCCGAGGTCTGAAGGATCTGAAACGCCGATGGCACATACAGCGATCGCGGAATACCCGCGGGAAAACAATGCGCCGTGGGATCGTCGTACCCGCGCTCCGTCAGGTTGCGGCTCGCCACCTCCTTCACGGCCCACGGCTGCATGGGAAGCTTTCCGTCGGGTGGATCGACAATTCCGCGCGTCGCTGCACCATTGCCGCCGCGCCGCGCCTCCAGGCCCTGATTTGCTCCGCCGGCGTTCGTCTCCCACAAGCCTTGAAAATCCGGCTTGCCGTCGGGCTTGCGAACAACGTTGGCCGCCGCAGCCGCGGCAGCCTGGGGCCGTGCTGCGGTGGCCGTGCTCATCGCGGGAGGTTTCGTTCCACCCCCCGGATACCACGTCCGTTCCTCTCGCGTAAACGCGCCATTGGCCTCTTCCACTTCCGCCTGGCAGACGTACTCGAAGAGCCGGGTGCGATCGGTTCGCCGTTTCAAAGGAACACGGATGGTCCACGGCTTCGTGAACACCTTCGAGTCTTCTATCGTCGCTTCGTACTGGATCGTGTCCGCATCGCTCATGTGATATCGCTCGACGACTTTGAGCGCATCGCTATGAAAGTCACCTGCCGTGTCGAACCAGGTTTTGTCGTTGTGATTGGTGACGTTCACCACCAACGTGTCGCCCTCCCAATGGCCGCGTGAATCGCCCATCCAGAAGTTCAGGTCGGGGAACGGTGAACTGCCGTCCGTATAGATCAATCGATAATCCAGCGACCACTCGAATGTCATGGCCATCGCCTCAGGCGTCTGGAATATCTGAAACGGAAAATCCATATACATGATCCGCGGAACGCCCGGCATGAAGCATTTGTTTAACGGATCGGCATTCTGGCGGTTTTTGAAGTTCTCAGCTTTCTTCGCGGCCGCCCACGCCTGATAGGGAATTTCGCCGCCGACCACAACCGAGCGGCCCGCGAGCATGTTGAAGGCAGCAGCGTGGTCCTGAAGATCCGCCGCCGCAGTGCTCGACGCTTGCCATATTCCGGCAAAATTCGGTTTACCGTCGGGCGTGCGCGGAATTGACTCCTGCGGAAGGGCGCTTTGCGCGGCGGCGATTAGTCCGCCGGTCAGGGTCGCAACTGCAATGAGCATGAGCTGGCGAGTACGCATAGTTTTCGTCTTCAGAAATTTGTATTTAGAAGTTCAGGCGAACGAGGCCAGCCGTATGGTTACAACGATATCAGATCGCGGGCCGGCCATCGCCAAAACCCGGTTATCCTCAAAGAAGGTTGTCTCCAAGAGTTTCCGAAAAATCTTTAAGGCACGATGTCACCGCGCAGACGCTGAAAATTTTCGGCCGCCACACTCTCGCCTACTGGCCGATGCTGCTCCTATGCGCCTCTAGCGTGCTCATCCTTATTGGCTGCGATATC
>Ga0213882_10000679_pt1 | contig 10988 bp, 6 predicted proteins | sample BarmaccoBMER_R09_FD_160106 | JGI IMG/M metagenome (GOLD analysis project Ga0213882, IMG submission 160106) | Barbacenia macrantha exposed rock microbial communities from rupestrian grasslands, the National Park of Serra do Cipo, Brazil - ER_R09 ...
AGTGAAATAACCCGCCGAGTGCTTACCCGTGATCCAATCGGCCGCGAGCGTGAGCTTGTTGTGTATGGTCTGTTCAATGCCAAACTGCCCGCCAAGCCTTGACGCATTTGGCGCAAAGACATTCTTAGTGGCGACGTAACCGCCGGCACTCAGGCGTGTTTTGCCAATGGTTTTGCTGACCATTAGATAGGACCATGTTCCCAAGCTGTAACTGCGATTTCGCACCGGAATGTACAGATCGCTGCCCGCGATGACCGAAACGCTTTCGTCCTTGCTCCGGTAAAAACGCCATTTGATCGTCGGTACGAGAGCGGTCGCATCGCTGCCCGGCTGAACATTGCCGGTCACGTTCAGCCCAAATTCGATCCCGTGTCCCGCGCCAATGACCACCCTTGGCACAAAGCTTGAAAATTTGTTCTGTACCGCGCTGTTGTTGAGTTTGAAAGCCGCGTCCACTTCACCGTAGACTTTCCCCTTATCGAGGATATCGACCGTGGGCACGTTGAAGATCGTTTGCTGGGCGCTTGCTGCGTTCGCAAGACATAAGATGATGATTAGGAGGTAAAGGCAACGCATCAACTTCCTCTTCGTCGCCGGAGCACCCAAGTCCGGATCGCTCTCGTCTCCAATATCTGCCTCGCATGCTCCGATGCCTATGACAGGCGTCACTGTATCGCATTCGGCAAAACCGTCAGGCGCGCACAAAAAAAGGAACATCAAAAATCTCCCTGTTCGCATTTCAGTTGTTTCCTGGTGAGATGTTCGTGAGCCCTGTACGCCGGCACCGTTCAAGCCGTATCGCTTTGTCGATGGAATCGACGCGATCCAGGCAATGAGATGTAAGCCAAAGCATTGGGAAAGCGGCGACGAGGAGCCACACACCTAATAGCCCCATTGGACCGCGGTTCTCGGCAAACCCCAGGACGAATAGCGCGTTCATCGCGAGTCCGGTAACGCCGGCGAATGCGCCGATCGCTCCGCTCGCCAAGAGCGCGTATGTCCACCGTCGGAGTGAACTCCGCAAAAGGGCGACGTCCGCAGAAGCCGTCAATCGCGACGCTGTAGTTACTGTTGGTTGTGGTGCCTGATGGTCCAGGCCGAAAGTTGTTTGTGAGACCGAGCGCATATTGCCCAAACTCCTCTATGGCCGAAGGTATCCAGCCACTGGTTTGAGAATATTCCGCAGTCCATAAAAACAGCGTAAAAGATTTCTAAAGAATTCGTAAAGAACTGCTCGATAAGAACGCGGGGTCCAACAGCCTATTAATTCCCCGTAACAGCAACACGCCGCTGACGAGAACCCCGCGCCCTTGCATAGAGGATCGAGGCTCTATTGCACGTGATGAACGGCCACAAAAGACAATGGCCTTCTATGCGGATAATTTCGCGGGGTGAAGCGGAGAAATACGGCACGACGCTGCTTAAGCACCCCCAGCCAAGAACCGGGACAGGCTTGTCGTCGTGTACTTTATTCGATTTTCGTTCCATCGAGGTCTGGCGCGGGGATTGCATTTTCACTCCCTGTATGAACATAACGACACAAGACCTTTCACAACGTACGGTCCGCGAGATAGCTCTTGCGGCGCCTCAATCGACGCGGATCTTTGAGCAGTATAAGATCGATTACTGCTGCGGCGGCAGGCGGCCGCTTGCCGAAGCGTGTGAACGCGCGGGGGTGGACGTTGAGGAGGTCTATCGCTCACTATCTGAGGCCTTTGACGCGCCGATTCCGGATGAAGCGGCCGAGAAGCTTCCACTCTCACAGCTAGTCGATCACATTCTCGCAAAGCATCACGTTTTTGCGGCCGCGGAACTGGAGCGCCTAACGCCTCTCATGGATAAGGTGGTGAAAAAACACGGCGAAATGCATCCCGAGCTATATCAATTACAGACGGCTTTCGGCGATCTCAAGGCCAGTTTGCTTCCACACATGCAAAAAGAAGAGCGGGTGCTTTTTCCATATATTCAGAAGCTTTACGCAACGCATCCACCCCAAGGCGCGGTGCCGGAAGCGAATTTCGGCACGGTCCAAAATCCGATCCGGATGATGATGACGGAACACGATTCGGACGGAGAACTTCTGGCACTAATGAATAGACTGACGAACGGTTACACTCCGCCGGAGGGTGCATGCCCAAGCTTCGCGGCGCTTTACTATGGCCTCACTGAATTGGAGCGTGACCTTCACAGACACATCCATCTTGAGAACAATGTACTCTTTCCCGCCGCCGCGGAACTGGAGTGGTCCGGTAAATTCGAGTCTGCCTGATCCCAAAGAAAAAGGGTACCGCTCTTTCGAAGCGGTACCCGACAAAGGTCCTTAGACCCGATCCTTAACAGATCACTACCAATTGACGCGGATCATCAGGTCGATCTGACGGCCGCCATTGTCGTTGGTCGTCGAAATGTCCTGATAGGCCGAGCCGAACGGAAGTTGACCGAAGGACGCACCGCAGCAGCCGGACGTGTTGACGTCGGTATTCCAACCGCCAACGCGGAAGTTAGGCCGGTTAAGCGCATCAAGAGCGGTCGCCCGCAGCTCGATATTCGCTGTCTCGGTGATCTTGAACCGCTTCAGCACAGTTACGTCGAACTTGAAGAAGCTCGGTCCATGGATAACGAGATTGTTGAAACCGCATTCGGTTGCGTAGCGCTGGATACAATTGCCGTAACCCGCCGGAGCAATGAACGCACCAGTCGGGGCCCCACCGTAGGTGTTGTTGTAACCACCGGTGAGCGGATTGGTATCGAATGCACGCCGCGAGTTGTTGATGATGTCATAAGGCAGCCAAGTGACGACGCGGTTGGTTTGTCCCAACTGTGTATCAACCGTGTTCTTATAAACACCAACAGCCTTCTCAAGGTCCTTGACGGTCATTCCTACGAGCTGGACGTTTCCGATCTGGATCGGTGAACCACTCTGCCACCGGAAGGTCGGCAAAATGCTCCACCCGCCGATCGCGTAGTCAACAAAACGTCCCGCGTTCGAGAAGAACTGTCGTCCGCGACCAAAAGGAAGGTCAAACGTGCCGTCGAACTTCAATGCATGACGGATGTCAAACACGGCGTAGGTCTTCGCAAGCTTGAGACCGTTAGGCCTCATTGTGAAGTTTGCGAAGTTGTCCGTATTCGATTGATATGAATCCGTCAAAGCCTTGCCGAATACATAGCTCGCCTGCACGCGAATGCCCTGCGCAAGGCGGCGGCGGAATTCGACCTGCAGCGAGTCGTACCAGCTGTGAGCTGTGTTGTCGAGAACGTACGAACCGCCCGTGTTCGACGACGGATTGACGTATACGAAGTTCGCCGGACGGCCATTCGACGCAGCGTTCGCACGCCGCCCGAGGCTGTTCTCGAGCAAGCTGGTGAAGCTGATCGCATTCGGCGCGTTCTGGTTCAGCGTCCCGAGCAGTGTCGGGTTCGTGAACAGCGTGCTGTTGTACCGCGCCGGGTTGGACGGGTCATACGTCGATGACGGATTGATATACGACAAGATCACAGGCAGCTGCTGCGATCCGGGTACGTCGGTCCGGTATGCAAACGTCGCACCCTTCCCGGCCGCGAGATTCAAATACAGGTTCGACTGGGCCCGCACGAAGTCAGCCGCGAAGCCGTTCTCGATCGTATTGACCTCATTAATGTTGTGCTGGCGCATTAGGTCATGACCGCGGTTGCCAACATAACGCACCTCGATCACCGAATTCTTGTCAAGCTCTCGCTGGTATCCCAGGCTGAACGAATCAACATATCCGGTGTGGAGTTTAGGATCGAAAGCGTTGATGTCCTCACTGGGTGAAACGCTCGTGATCGCAAACGGGTATGACGGACTTACAGGGATCGTCGACGAAGGCGTCAGATTCGGATTACCCGGCGTACGCAAAAGCGTCCCAACCTGCAGGTTTCCAAAGCCAAGGGTCCTTGACGCATCGAGAGTTCCGCCCGGGTTCGCCCCGAGAAGGCTGCCGATAAGAGCGAAACCTTCACGAACGAACGAACGCGAATATCCACCGCGGAACACGCTCTTGTCCGCGTCCCCGAATATGTACCGTCCGATGCCGCCCTTGAAGTTGGGGCTCCAAACAACGCCGACCGTGGGTGCGAAGTTGTTGTAATCATTCGGGTAGATATTCTCACCCGGCTTAAGGCCGACCACTCGGGGTACAGTGCCCGTCATTGTTCCCGGCATGAACATATTGCCGGGTCCCGAAAGACCATACACCTGGTTGAAGTCTTCGATACGCGCGTAGTTAGCGCTCTCTACAATAAAGCCGCCCTGCGGCTGCCAACGCAGACCGTAGTTCAGCGTAAGATTTGGACGAATTTTCCAGCTATCCTGCCCATAGAGGCCATACGTAGTCTGTTTGGACGACTGCGACTGAAGGGCATTGATCTTATAGGTTCCGTCCGATGTCAGGTACGCGGTCGAGGTATACCCGAGAACACGGCCGGTCAGTGTCGCATACAGGGCCATCGCCTCGTTCCGCTGCGTCTGCGTTAGGCCCGGCAGTGCGGCAGCCGAAAAGGCGTTCATTGCAGGATCGCCGACGACCGTCTGGTCGATCCCGAACGAGACGATCGGAACGATCTGTCCGATCGCGTTCGAAAAGGACTTGATCAGCTTATATTGTCCGCCAAAACCGAACGTGTGATTGCCGCGAACCCAGCTGAGCGAATCGGTAAAATCGTAGGTTGGCGTGTTGCGGTCGCTGTACGAGTTCCGCGCCGTTGCCGATGTGATACCGAATGCTGCGTTGATGCCAAGTGCGTAGCCGCCCTGATTTGCGAAGTCCAATGGTGAGATCCCATCACTGAATGACGAAACGCCCGTACTGATCGCCACGCGGCCCTCGTTCACGAGCCTCTCGGTCAATGTGGAACGAACCGCAAATGAATATGCGTTTCTTTGCGAGCCCTGCGTGTACGACGGGAAGCCCGGGAAACGCTCGTCCTGCGAATTCAGGAAATCCTTTGAAGGCACGAAATGCTGCCGGTTGATGATGAACTCAGCTGAATTTTTCTTGTTGATATTCGCGTCGAAGCGTAGCGCAAGGAACTTGCGGACCTGCCCTCCTTTCGGCGTGAAGTTGTAGAACTGGGTGTTGACATTTGACGCCGGCGTCAATGTGCCCTGCGAATTCACAGCGCTGCGAATTTGAGTAAGCAAGGTACCAACGGTCGCATCAGGCGTCGACGGGCACGGCTGCACGCCCGGAGTGTTCGCGTCGCAATCCCCGGCATACGCGGCGGCGACATTATAAACGTTGATCGTCTGCTGCGTATTTCCTACCAGATAGGTATAAGTACCTGCCTGAGCGGCGGGGGTGAGGACAAGCCGCGTTCTCGCCTGAGCTTCCGGCAGGCGGAACTCCTCGTAGTTTACAAAAAAGAAGCGCTTGTCTTTGCCATTGTCAAAAGGCTTTACGCCCTCGCCAAAGTTAAAGAACGGGATCGGTCCACCCATGTGGACACCGTATTGGTTAAGGCGGATCTTTTGTCGGAACGCCTTGCCGTTGCTGTCGAGGGCTCCGTCGCGATTCTGGTACCAGTAGTTGGCGTTCAGACTCTCGTCGCGATGCTGGTAGAACAGTCCGCCGCGGTAGTCGTTAGTTCCGCGTTTTGTCACGAACTTGATCTGAACTGCTCCATCGCCGCTCGCATCGGCTCCCGGGTTGGAAGTCGAGATCGTTACCTCGTCTATCGCGTCTACACGAGGACGTACATATGTAAAGAATCCATCAGCGGAGCGGAGCAGGTTATCCTGAACGTCCACGCCGTCGATCGTGATGCTCAAAGCACCCTTCGGCAATCCGTTAATGGATGAACGCCGCGGCGCGCCTACGCTGTTTGTGCCGGGCATCAATGTAACGAGATCCAAGGCATCACGCGATGCGATGGGCGTCTCGTTGATCTGACGTCCCGTAATGGAGCGGCTGACCGCCGCCGTTTCTGTCTGAAGAACCTCGCCGCCTGTGGTCACTTCAACGACCGCACCGATATCACCGGGCTCTAGTCGTTGATCAACCGTTGTGGGAAGGCCTACGTCCACCTTGACGTTTTTGACGCTGGTCGTCTTGAAGCCCGTAGCCGTGATCGTCACTGTGTAGATACCGTTTGAAACGGCCGGGATCCTGAACGAACCATTCTCGTTGGTCGTTGCAGTAAATTCCGTACCGGGTCCGGTGACCGTCACAGTGGCTCCCGGAACGACCGCGCCATTCGCGTCGGTAACAGTCCCCGCGATCGAGCCGGTCGTCTGGGCTTGAAGAGCGATCTGTGCCAAAAGAAGCAGGAGACCGGTCATCAAGAACCGTGTAAAACTTTTCATCATTTCCTCCGAATTGTTTTTTGGAAGTACGCCAAATCCAATTTCTTGGAATACAAATTCCTGATTGGGCGGCTACTTGCACTCAGGGATTGCAATGCTTATGCCAACGGAATGCGTATTGATAGGAGGTCGAAGTTTGGAGAGCCGGTTGACCGAGCTAACGCTCATCCCGCGTATCCGCGAATGAGTTTTCGGATGGATGTAAGAAAATCCTTAGAAACGAATGCGAAGGGTCCCGGGCATGGCTCCGAAAACGTGGAATAAACCAAGACATTGAATAATGTTCACAAGCGCCTCGGCAAATCGTTCTAAATGTATGATTCTGAACAATTTCCGCCGACAACAGGCAGTAAGACTTAACGCAGACGCATCCTTCTATTATGGACTTCTGGTCTGCGGCGCTCAGTGAAAATGCGTTTGCTACCGATCCGAGAGTCCTCTCACAACGTGACGGATCGTAAGCTTTTATGGAACGTAATAATGAAGCGGATCACTTTGAGCACTTGGAGTGGAATGAAAAAGCTAACAGACAACAAGAGGTCTCGGACGACGACGTCATCGGCAATGATGCCGAAGCTTCAGCACATTCCGGGCATTCAAAGCTCTTGGAGTCGGCTATCAGCGACCTCTTACGCACGATAGACATTTGCATTCAACAGCGGGGTCTCAGAGCAGAGCACATAGGGAACGATCTGAGCCTCGATGAGAAGGTACGAAAGTACGAGACCGGCTTGATCATCGAGGCCCTTGTAGAGACCGGCGGCCATCAACGGCGTGCATCGGAACTTCTCGGAATAAAGAACACGACGCTCAATGAGAAAATGCGCCGTCTCGGCATTCCGTCACCCAAGCAGAGGAGAACGCCATCGAAGACGTAGACTGCAAAAAAAGGGCGGCCTGGGCCGCCCTTTCGCTTTAGTGGATCCTCGCCTTAGAAAGTAAAGCGGAAAGCGAATTGGATCTGCCGATTCGCGCCCAACCCGACCGTGCGATTGACAGTCGAGGTTTCAAGGCCAAAGGTCGATCCGGCGGCCCCTTGGGTATAAGCTTGACCCGGCTGCAGAATATTCGCACCTGACGACGCCGTGTACTGATCCACGCCTCCCACGTTGGCGAAGCTCAATGACGGTAAGGCCAGGCTTAGCGTCGTACTTGGATTCGCAAAGTTCGCGGTATTCAGGATGTTGAAGAACTCGGCTCTGAATTCCAAATTCATTGTCTCCGAAAACCTGAATCGCTTCGCCAAGGTCATATCGAGCTGTCTGAAGCTGGGCCCAGAGAAGGCGTTTCGTCCAAGGTTCCCGAACGTGCCCGGTGCCGGTGCGGCGAACGCCGCCGGATTGATGAATTGACGATCGTTATTCGCGAAGGGGCTGACCCCGGGTATCAGATCCGGACGGCGAACATTTCTCGATGCACCGCCGCCTGGAGTGTTGATGATCGCCACAAATCCCGCCGGCAGCCGCGGGAAGCTTCCGTTGAGGGTCGGCAATTGAGCGGTGAATCCGTTGGCGAACGTGCCGCCTTTGCCGTCGGGGCACCCCACGCTCTGCTGACACTGGACAACAACATCCGGCCGGACGATCAGGATCTCGAGCGGCACGCCGCTTCTGGCATTAAGAATGCCTCCGAGCTCCCAATTCCCGAGGATCGCGTTCCCAATTTTGCCAAGGTCCCATTTCCGCTTGTTGCCGAAGGGCAGCTCGTAAAGGGCACTCAGGTTAAAGTTATGCCTGACGTCGAAATTATTTCGTCCGTAATCAGCTGCGAAATTCTCCAGCTGAGCCGACGTCCGCGCTTCATTCGACCCGGCACTCGTTCCCTTGCTGCTCCCGAACGTGTACTGAGCGTTCATCGTCAGGCCCGAACGGAAGCTTCGCTGCAGCGACACCTGAAGAGCGTTGTAAGAATCGCGGCCCCCTGAGGTCTTGTAATCGATCTCGGCATAGGGATTTTGCACGGTAGAGGTGCCGCTGACAATGCTGAACTGCCTTATTTGATTGACGGCTATGACCTGGCCTGTTGGACCCGTGCGATTGACCACGCCAAAGGTAGTGGGCAAATTCGTTCCGTCAACGATCGTGGTTTGGCCGGGCAGCAGCCGGTTGGCCACGCTGCGAAGGAACAAGTTCCTCCCTTTCGATCCCACGTACGCTACGGTCGAGGTCAGCTTGTAGGGTAGTTCCTGCTGCCACGAGAAGGAGTATTGATAGATGCGCTCAGGCACCTGATAGGCGTTGGAGTACGCCCTTGGCTGATAGCTGCGTGTATTCGGATTCGAATTGAAGAAATCCGTGATCGTCTGTGAGTTCGCCGCAACCGGTGCCGGGAATGAAAACAACTGCTGGCCATTGAACACTGTCGCAGCCGTGATGGTCGAGCTCGGTCGATCGCTGTCGATCGGCTGGACCTGGTCCTCGGTCTGTCCGGGGCCGTAATAGATCCCGAAGCCGCCGCGGAAAACCGTCTTGCCGCCGGCGAAGAATCCCGTTCCGGCTGGAGATGGTGACCAGGTCAGGGCGACGCGCGGCCCGAAGTTGTTCTTTGAAGTCAGGTAAGGGGCCGACGCCGGGTCCTTTAGTGTGCCGGTGTCTATGTTAAAGAGCACCTGACGATTCTGAGATTCACGCAGCGGAGTGTAGTACTCGTACCGAAGGCCAAAGCTGAGCGTGATCCCCTGGCGGATGCGCCACTCGTCTTGTGCGTAACCAATATAATAGTTGGACTTCTCAAATCTCACGCCGTTCGGACCGCCGTGGAAGGGATTCGGACCGCTAACATCCCCAAGGTACTGCACCGACTGGAGCGTACCCGTAAGAAAGTTCGCGAGGCTGCTGAAGGTATATGTCGTTCCGCCAAGCCGATCCGTATAGAGACGGACCTGACGAACCTCGCCGCCGAATTTGAGATTATGGTTTCCCTTGATCCACGACAGGCTGTCGATATAGCTCAAAGAATAGGGCGTATAGGGCTGCCCGCGGCCATTCTGTGCACTGTTTGCACGAATAAGGCCGCCTGGGATCGACACGCCGGAAGGTGTTCCCTGTCCCGGAATGCCGGACACGGCAACGCTGCCCGCGATGTTGAGCGATATGTTCGTAAAATCAAGTCCATTTATGGTCGGAGCTTGTCCCGCGATCCGCGACAGTGAACTGTTGTAGCCGAACTTAAAGTCGTTGATCAGCGTTCCGTCCTTTTTCATGATCCGCTGCCAATCGAAAATTCCGTTCTGGGGGACGTCGTCGACACGGATCGTAGCACCGGAGACCCCATTGGGTGTGATATCTGAGCCCCTGTCTCGGAAGAAGCGGGCGTAGAACTTGTTCGTCTCGTTCGCCTGGTAGTCTAGACGGGCCGCAAACGACCTTTCATCCGTTTTCTCAAGACCTTGCAGCTGCACCGTCTCGAAGCCCGGTGTGCTCACGCCGCCGGTAAGGACAACCGCATTGGGCGAACGAAACGCGGCTATATATGGTTGGATGGCGGGATTGACCGGTGTCGCTGTTCCAGGCACCACCGCTCCGGGCTGCGCAAGACTTAGCGCGGGAGCGGCCTGTAAGATGTTCAGGCCGAAACGACCGCGGTACTGCTCGTAGCTACCGAAGAAGAACAATTTGTTCTTGATGATCGGGCCGCCGATAGATCCTCCGAACTGATCAAGTTGAAGCTTACTCTTCTTCAGGCCGCCGACATTGTCGAAAAAGTTTGCCGCATCCAGGCGGTCGCGGCGAATATACTCAAAGGCCGATCCGTGAAATTGATTGCCGCCGGATTTCGTCACTACACTGATCTGTCCGCCGGTTCCCGTACCTAGTTCCGCTGGAAAATTGCTCGAGTCAACACGAAATTCCTGCACGTTTTCCAAACTCGACTGCAGGCGAAAAGGTGTCGCTGTTTCTCCATTAAGGTCCCCTGGCGATGCACTGATGATCGCGGAACCTTCGATGCCGTCGTAGCGGACTGCATTCTGTTCGTTGGCCCTCCCGTTGAACCGGAGATCAACAAACGTCCCGGCACCGGTGTTTTGAGCACCCGGCGCCTGCAGAGCAAGCTGTGATAACTGGCGGCCATTGAGCGGCAGCCCCTCAACCTCGCGCGGCGTGACATTGGCTCCCATAGCGGCTGATGACGTATTTACGATCGTATCTTCGCCGGAAACGACGTCTACAGCGACCGCAAGACCTTTGGCCGGCAATTGAATGTCGAGGCTCGTTTGTTGACCGACGAGCAATTCGACGGACTTCTTGATCGCTGTCTCAAAGTTCGCCGCGGTCGCGGTGACGGTGTATTTCGCGGGTTTGAGGGCGAAAACTGAATAAGCACCTTCAGCATTTGTCGTGACCGTCCGCGTTTCGCCTGTCTGTTCATTTGTGACAGTAACGGTCGCGGCGGGGATCGCCGCGTTATTAGTATCGGTGACGGTGCCCGCGATTCTCGCCTGGTCCGCCTGTGCAAACAAGACGAACGAGGCCGCCAATACAATTAATAAGGTAGATAGGATTTTGAGAAGAAAAATAGGTCGCATATAGCTCCTTAGAGATTAACGTTGGTCTCGGATGGAGTATTGACTTCCAAACACACCCTGGGCCCAAGCGCTTTAAATTGAAAACGATTGCAAAGCTGAGACTATGGCCGCGATGTTACGGTCGGGTGACTGGGTTGT
>Ga0213882_10000680_pt1 | contig 10985 bp, 10 predicted proteins | sample BarmaccoBMER_R09_FD_160106 | JGI IMG/M metagenome (GOLD analysis project Ga0213882, IMG submission 160106) | Barbacenia macrantha exposed rock microbial communities from rupestrian grasslands, the National Park of Serra do Cipo, Brazil - ER_R09 ...
TCGGCGGCACCGGCCTCACCGCCTACGCCGGGACGTTTCACGTCGCCGGCCTACGAGCCGGCGACGTGGTCTGGGTTTCGGCCGCCGGCGGCGCGGTCGGGACGCTCGCGGCGCAGCTGGCGAAGATTCGCGGGCACCGCGTGATCGGGAGCGCTGGCTCGGACGCGAAGGTGTCCTATCTGCTCGACGAGCTGGGGCTGGACGCAGCGTTCAACTACAAGACCGCCCCGGTGGCAGACCTCCTGCGGGAAGCCGCGCCCGAGGGGATCGACGTCTACTTCGACAATGTCGGGCAGGGCCATCTGGAGGCGGCTCTTGACGCGTTGCGCCCCTTCGGCCGCGTCGCGATGTGCGGGACGATCTCGGAGTACGACAGCGCGACTGGGCCGCGCGGGCCGCGCAACCTGTTCCTCGCGGTGGCCAAGGAGCTGACGCTCCGCGGCTTCCGGGGCAACACGTACGTACACCTCCTGCCTCAACTGTGGCGGGACGTGGGAGGCTGGTTGCGTGAAGGACGCATCAAGGCAACCGAGACGGTCGTGGACGGCCTCGCGAACGCGCCTATCGCAATGGCCCGGATGATGCGCGGCGAGACGTCTGGCAAGACGCTCGTTTGGATCGCGACTGACGCAACACGATGAGGGCAGTCCAACTCGTCGACTGGCGCGCACAGCCAGAGCTTCGCGAGGTCGAGCGACCGTCACCCGGTGCCGGTCAGGTGCTGGTCAAGGTCGACGCGGTCGGGCTCTGCCATTCCGATGTCCACGTCATGGATTGGCCGCCCGGAACCTTCACCTGGGAGCTGCCGATGACGCTTGGACACGAGACCGCCGGCACGGTCGCCGCGTTGGGCCCCGGCGCAAGCGGCGTGGCGGTGGGGGACCCGGTGCTCGTGTATGGGCCGTGGGGGTGCGGGAGCTGCGCACAGTGCGCGCGCGGATCCGACAACCTATGTCAGGTGCGCAGGGCTTGCGGCCTCGGCTTTGACGGCGGCCTCGCGGATTACGTGGTCGTCCCGTCCCCGCGGTACCTGGTGAGCCGCGGCGAGCTCAGCGCCGCGCAGGCAGCACCCCTGACCGACGCCGGACTCACGCCTTACCACGCCCTCAAGTCGCAGTTGTGGCGTCTGATCCCGGGGTCGTCGGTGGTCGTGATCGGCGTCGGTGGCTTGGGACACATCGCCGTCCAGCTCGTGCGGGAACTGTCGCCCTCGAGGATCGTCGCGATCGATGTGCGCGAGCACGCGCTCGACCTGGCGCGACAGGTCGGCGCGCACGCGACGCTCAACGCAAGCGCGCTGGAGCCCGAGGACCTCCGCGCCGAGACCGGAGGATCCGGCGCCGATCTCGTGCTCGACTTCGTGGGCTCCGACAGGACGCTGCGCCTCGGCGCATCGGTGTTGGCTCTCGGCGGCCACGTCAGCGTCATCGGCCTGGACGGCAGCAGCTTCCCGTGCGGCGTCGGAGAGGTCCCGCTGGAGTGGTCAGCCGGGCGCCCCAGCTGGGGCACATTGCCCGAGCTGCACGAGGTCGTGGCACTCGCCAGAGCTGGCCTCATCGAGGTGGAGGTAGAGGAGCTGTCGCTGGCAGAGGCGATCGAGGGCTATGAGCGGCTTCGCCGCGGCGGCGCGACCGGGCGCTTGGTGGTTGTCCCATGACGGGCCCGCACGCTCCGCCGCCCCCAGCCGCGACTGCTCGCGCCGACTACGGCATCGGCCGGCGGGTATAGGGCGCGCCATGGCCGACATCGTCCAGATCGAGCTTCCGCTGCTGCACCTGGGGGGCGTCAACGTCTGGCTCGTGAAGGGGGAGCCGCTGACGCTTGTTGACAGCGGTCCTGCCACCGATGTGGCGCTGGAATCGCTCGAGAGAGGACTCGCGGACCATGGCTGTGCGATCGAGCGCATCGAGCGCATCCTGATCACGCATCACCATCTCGACCACGCGGGGCTCGCAGCGGAGATCAAGCGGCGATCGGGCGCCGAGATCGCCGCCCACCGCGCCACCGCGTTGTGGGGTTCGCGACTTTACGAGCGAGCACGTGCGGAACAACAGTTCACGTTGGCACTGATGGCCGCGCACGGGGTCCCACCCGGGGTGATTGATGACAGCCATCAGTTCTTTGCCTGGATTGTCTCGCAGAGCCGCCCATTCGAGACCGATCGTGTTCTGTCCGAAGGGGACAAGCTGAGGGCCGGCGCCCGTACGTTGCGCACCGTCTTTCGTCCCGGCCACAGCACCACCGACACCCTCTTCGTCGATGAAACACTGGACGACGCGTTCGTTGGCGATCACCTGCTCGCGAACATCACCTCCGGCGTCGAGTTGATGCCGACGGAGCTTCCTGGCGACGAGCGCCCGAGGGGGTTGCTCGATTACCTGGGAAACCTCCGCAAGACGCAGGCCATGCAGCTCCGCACGTGTTTTTCGGGGCACGGGCCGACGATCGAGGACCACAAGCGGCTGATCGCCGAGAGGTTCGCCTTTCACAGGCAGCGCGCCAGCCGGATTGGAGAGTTGGTCGGCGCCGGTCATCGCACGGCGTACGAGATCGCGCGCAAGCTGTGGTCCGATGACGTGGCTGCGAGACAGCCCGTGCTGGTGACCTGGGAGGTATTGGGCCACCTCGATGTGCTCGTCAACCGCGGCGCCATTCGCGAGGACGTCGACGAGGAGGGACGCCGCTATTTCCGGACACGGGAACCGGCCCGGGTTGCAGCCGTCAGCGGCTAACCGGACACGGGAAACGGCCGGGTTGCAGCCGTCAGCGGCTAACCGGACACGGGAAACGGCCGGGTTGCAGCCGTCAGCGGCTAACCGGACACGGGAACCGGCCGGGTTGCAGCCCGCAGCGGCTAACTGGTCCTCACCTGATCGTCCAGCCTCCGTCGATCGCGATCACCTGTCCGGTGCAATACGACGACGCATCCGAAGCGAGGAACAGGAGGATCCCGTCGAGTTCGTGCTCCTGACCAGGGCGACCCATCGGGCATTGGCGCCGCAGCCAGCGAGCCGCGCGCTCGTCCTCGAGCAGCTCCGAGTTCATCTCGGTCGCAAACCAGCCCGGTGCAATCGCGTTCACCCGGACTCCCTGCCGCGCCCACTGGTTGGCCAGTTCGCGGGTGAGTCCGTTCACGGCGCTCTTCGACGCGACGTACGGCGCATCGGCGACGGGCGTCGAGGCCACCAGGCCGAACATCGAGCTGACGTTGATGATGGACCCTGAGCCGCGCCTCAGCATGTGCTCCGCCACCGCCTGCGATAAGGCGAACACTGCCTCGACGTTGACGCGCATCACTGCGCCGAACTTTTCGAGACGGCCTCGCTCCTCGGGACCGCCTGACGCGATGCCGGCGTTGTTGACGCAGACATCGATTTGGCCCCCGAGCTCGAGCGCGGCGGTGACAAGCCGTTCGCGGTCGTGCTGATCGGACACGTCACACCGCACGGCGACGACGCCAGGCTGGCGCCGTGCAAGCTCTTCAATCCGCTCGAGCCGCCGCGCCCCGGCGACGACGCGAGCACCGGCTTGCGCGAGGACGGTCGCGAACCGGGCGCCCAGGCCGCTCGACGCACCGGTCACGATCGCGGTGCGGCCTTCGAGCTGAGCGGCGGGAAGGTTGATCATACTAAACTAAACTCATCTTAGTACATCTCGTGCCGTACTGGAGCGAATGTTTCGCGGGGCGTACATCTGATATCTTCTCGACGTGACTTCAGGTAAAGCACGCTGCTCTAGCTGCGATGAAGTGGTTGCCCGCAGTCGCGCCTACGTCCTCCGGACCGCGCGAAGCGGGGGCCAGGCGCCCGCTCCGATGCTGCTCGTCGCATGAGCGCGCCGCGCGTGACGCCGGTGGCCGAGGGCCTCTTCGCCGAGGTGGCCGGCGAGGTGAGGCTGATCGGCTCGGAGTGCTGTAACTGCGGCGTTGTCACATTCCCCCGGCAAGGCTCCTGCCCGCGCTGCACATCGGTTGACGTGCGCGAGCGGCTGCTTTCCCGGCGCGGCACGTTGTGGTCGTGGACGATCCAGTGCTTTGCGCCGAAGTCGCCGCCGTACGCCCTCGCCAACCCGGAGGCGTTCGAGCCCTACGGCGTCGGGTACGTGGAGCTTGCGCGCGAGGTGCGGGTCGAGGCGCGGCTGACCGAGTCGGACCCGGAGCGGCTCAGCATCGGCATGCCGATGGACCTAACCTTGATCCCCGCGCCCGGAGGCGAGGCGGCCGGAGTCGTGACATTCGCGTTCCAGCCGGTGCCCGAGAGCGGCGGCTGAGGGTCCGGCGAGGCTGGGATGCACCGGTGAGCGCCAGCGACGACGTCGGGATCGTTGGCATCGGGATCCACCCGTTCGGGCGGCATCCCGGTGTGGCCGGGCTCGAGATGGCGGCGGTCGCGGTCCGCGCTTCGCTCGCCGACGCAGGCGTCCGCTGGGCGGACGTCGACTTCGCCGCCGGCGGGTCCGACGCCGCCGGCAATGCCGACACTTCGGTGGCTTCGCTGGGCCTTACCGGGATCCCGTTCATCAACGTCAGGAACGGTTGCGCGACGGGCGGATCCGCGCTGATCACCGCGCACTCGATGCTCTGCTCCGGCGCCGCACAGCTTGCTGTGGTGGTTGGGTTCGACAAGCACCCGCCCGGCGCGTTCAACCCGCTGCCCGAGGAATGGGGCCTCGGCTCCTGGTACGGAGAGACCGGCCTGATGCTCACGACGCAGTTCTTCGCGCTGAAGATCCAGCGGTACATGAACGAGCATGGGATCACGCCATCGACGCTGGCCAAGGTGGCGGCCAAGGCGTTTCGCAACGGCGCGAGGAACCCCAACGCGTGGCGGCGAAGGCCGCTGTCGGAGGAAGAGATCCTGTCATCACGCATGGTCAACCATCCCCTCACGCAATACATGCTCTGCTCGCCGGGAGAGGGGGCGGTCGCGCTCGTGCTCGCGCGCGGGCGGAGGCTGCGGGAGGCGGCGCGCCCGCCGGTATACCTGCGCTCGGTCGTGTTCAGGACGCGGAGGTTTGGCTCGTTCGAAGTCTTCAGTCCCGCCATCCCGATCGAGTCCGCACCCTCATCCACCGCCGAGGCAGCGGTGGCCGCGTTCGAGCAAGCGGGCATCGGTCCGGAGGACGTCGACATCGCTCAGCTTCAGGACACCGAGTCCGGCGCCGAAGTGATGCATCTCGCCGAGACCGGGCTCTGCCAGCACGGGGAACAGGAGTCGCTCATTCAGAGCGGCGCGACCGAAGTCGGCGGACGGCTTCCGATCAACACCGACGGGGGTTGCCTGGCCAACGGTGAACCTATCGGCGCCTCCGGCTTGCGTCAGGTGCACGAGATCGTCGCGCAGCTTCGGGGCGAGGCGGGCGTCCGGCAGGCGCCCGGGCCGCGGCGGGTGGGCTTCACGCAGGTCTACGGCGCGCCGGGCGTCAGCGCCTGCGCGGTGTTGAGCCGCTGAGCGGCCCGCGCGCTCCGCCAGCCGCCTACGCACGACGCATCTCGACAGGCAGGAACGTGGCGTGCCGCCGCGAAGCAACCGGCGCGGGTGAGCGCAACGCCCCCGGCCGGATAATGGAGGGGTAATCGGCACGCTCGATCACAGACCGGACACTTCATCGTTCGCGCCGCTGCCCGCCCTGCCGCGGCGCGCGCCCGAGGAGCCGAGGCCGTCGTGGTGGGCGCGGGTCAGCGCAATCAGCGCGCTCGCGGCGGTCACGATCGCACTGGCTGTTGTGCTGGCTCTGGCGCGTGCGCATGCTGCGAACCGCGCGGCGAGCGGTGACGCCCGGGCCGGCGTCGGTGACGTACGCACGCGCGTCCTCGAGCGGGGAAAGACGGCGCAGCGAGTTCGCGTTCCCGGCACGGTCGACCGCTCGCCGTTGCCGTTCCCGCGTCCTCCCGCGAACCGGCCGGTGCGATCCGCCGAGGTGCCGTCGCTCTATGACGATGGCCTCGTGTGCTCCACCGGCTGCAGGCCGTATGGCGCCGAGATCGGCTGGCCGCTCGCGCCCTTCCACGAGCAGCACCCGATCCGGGCCGGGCTGAACGAGTTGCGACCGGGGTCGCTTCACGTCGGCGTGGACATACAAGCGCGCGACGGCGATGCGGTCTACGCGGTGCAACCGGGCATCGCGCAGGTGCTCACAGCGTCCGGACCCAACGCGCGTGTGCAGGTTGGCAACTACATCTATTGGCACATAAACCCCAAGGTGCAGACCGGTGAACTGGTGAAGCCGTTCGACACGGTGCTCGGGACCGTGATGAGCGGTTATGGACACATCGCGTTCTCCGAGCTCGGCGCCGCAGGTGAGTACGTCAATCCGCTTCGGCCGGGCGGGAGCGTGCTCGAACCGTATGTCGACCGGATGGCTCCCGTGATCGGCGCGCCCGCGGTCTCGGCGGGCGGTCAGGTCATCGTCGGTGCGTACAGCCCGCAGAGCTTCGTGCGGCGCACGACGTATGTCACGCCGGTGCTTGCTCCCGCCGCGCTTGCGTACCGGCTCTACGACCGGCACGGGACGCCGCTGACGCCGCTCGAGTGGGCGTTCCGCGGTACCCACCTGCTCCCGTGGGCCGAGCGATGGCTGATCTACGCGCCCGGCGCGGGCGCGCCCGGCTACGGGTGCTTCGCGACCCAGGTGCACTGCGTGCCCAACTGGGTGTACCGGGCGGCCGGCGGGCTCGCGCCACCCCTGCCCTATGGACTCGCCCCCGGTCGCTACCGCCTGACCATCTACGCGTGGAGCTGGGCGGACAACAAGACCGCGCTCGACACCACCGTCACCATGACCGCGGACGGCTGGCGCCCCATCGGCCACGTGCCGAGCGAGCTGTTCCAGCTTCCGGACTACTTCTCGCTGCTGGCGCCAGTGCGCGCGCGTGCGCCTAGCGCCGGCACCGCACTGCGGAACGCCTACAGCGGTCCGCGCTGATTGCGCACGGGCGGCGGGGCCGTCGACGTGCGGACGACCAGCTCTGCCGGAAGCGTCTGGATCGTGGTCGCGCCTTTTCCAGACAGCACCTCCAGCAGCGCCTGCGCCGCCAGCGCCCCTTTCTGCTCGCCCGCCTGGCGGACCGTGGTCAAGCCAAGGCGGACGGCCTGCGGAGCATCGTCGAAGCCGGTGAGCGAGAGGTCGGCGGGGACGCGCAGCCCGATGCGGGCGGCCGCGCGCAGCGCGCCTTCGGCGAGCCGGTCGCTCAGGCACAGGAGGGCGGTGGGGCGAGGCGTCGTGGCGAGCACGCGTTCTGCCGCGGCTTCGCCTTCCGCGGGCGTGCTGTCGGCGCCCTGCGCCACCGGGACCTGCGACCAATCCAGGCCGGCCCGGCGTGCGGCGTCGCGCAGGCCGGCGAGCCGCCGGCGGGTGACGGCGTAGCTCGCCGCGGCCTGTGCCGGTTCATCGACGAGCCCCCTGGTCGGCCGGCGCTCCAGCGCGAAGGACACGACGCCGAGCGTGCGATGACCGAGCGAGAGCAAATGCGCCGCGAGTTTGGTGGCGGCCGCGCGGTCGTCGATCCCGACCCACGGCGTCCCCGGAGCGCCCAGCGCGCCGAGGCGAGCCGGATCCGGTTGATCGACGACGGCAAGCGGCAGACGGCGGGCGACGGCCGCGGCTACGAGCGGGTCGTCATCGGCTAGCGAGTTGACGATCAGCCCGTCGATCACTGCCCGGCCGAGAGCCCTTGCGCGGCTTTCGCGACTCGGTGGCCCCGGCAGGAGCAGCAGCCCGACACTCGCTCCCTCGGCAGTGCGCGTGATGCCCGAGAGGACCTCGATCGCCATGGGGTCCTCGAAGGCGTAGGAGAGGCGGTTCGCGTAGCAGAACCCGATGGCGCCGGCGCTTCCTTTTCGAAGGCTCGCCGCCAAGGGATCGGGGCCGCCGTACCCGATCCGCGCGGCGGTGGCGAGGATCCGCGAGCGCAGCGTGGCCGACAGCTGGTCAGGGCGGTTGTAGGCGTTCGAGACCGTCTTCGCCGAAACGCCGAGCTCCGCCGCCACGTCGTTAAGCGTGACCCGCCGCCGAGTGTTCGTGCCCATGTGCGGGTAGCCTATCTTCAACGATGAAGAAACGTGGTCACCACCTGGACGCGCCGCGGCGCTCGCGATCCGGCCTCGGGGACGCACTCGCCATCCCCGCGCTTTGCCTCGTGCAGTTCGTCGACGTGCTGGGCGTCACGGTCGTCGTGACCGCGCTGCCCGCGATGCTGGCCGGGGTTCGCGCTCGCCCGTCGTCCGCCGCGCTCGTCCTCACCGGGTACGCGATGTGCTTCGGCGGGCTGCTGATGCTCGGCGCCAGGCTCGGCGACCGATATGGCCATCGCCGGCTGTTGCTGCTCGGACTAGGAGCCTTCGCGGCGGCGTCGCTGATGGCCGCCTGCGCCGGCGCCCTTGCCCCCCTCATCGCCGCGCGCTGCCTGCAGGGCGCTGCGGCGGCCGTGTGCGTACCGAACGCGCTGCGCCTCCTGATCGCGGCCGCTCCCGGCGAGCGGCTTCGCAGGCGCGCGCTCGCGGGATGGAGCGCTACGGGCGCCGCGGCCGGCGCGAGCGGCTTCCTGCTGGGAGGCGCGCTCACCCAGCTCGTGGGGTGGCGCGCGGTGTTCTGGATCAACGTGCCGCTGGCGACGCTGCTCGCGGTCACGATCGTCGCGAGCGCGCCGCGGCCGAGCGGCCTGCCGCGGGGCGGGCTCGACATCGCGGGCGCGGCTGTCCTCACGGCCGCGCTGATGGCGGCCGTCGGCGGCGCGAGCCTGCTCGAACGCCCGCAACAGCGTGCGGGTGGGCTGCTGGTACTCGCAGGGTCGGGGGCGCTGCTGGGAATGTTCGTCCGCGTCGAGCGGCGCGCGCGCGATCCATTGTTTCCGCGCGTGGCGGCGCGCGACGTGCGGCTGCGAACTGCGGCGGCCGCGGCCGCCCTCAACACGGCGACGACGAGCTCGGCGATGACGCTCGCGTCGCTGTATCTCCAAACGACGCGCGGTGCGGGCGCGGCGAGCGCGGGACTGCGCTTGCTGCCGTTCAGCGCCTGCGTCGTCGTCGGCTCGACGCTCGCCACGCGCGTGCTGCGTCATCGCGCGCCGCGAGTTGGGATCGGCATCGGCCTCGCGGCGATCGCCCTAGGTGACGCGGTCCTGCTGCTGTTGCCGGCCGCCGAGTGGCTGCTCCCGGTGGGCGTGGCGATTGCGGGAGCCGGTATCGGCGTCTCGTCGGTGGCTGCCAATGCGCTCGGCACCTCGCTGCCGGCGGCGCTCCAGGGCGTCGCGTCCGGCGCGCTCAACACCGCGGCGCAGCTCGGCACCGCGCTGGGTGTCTCGGCGCTGCTCGTCGTCGCCACTGTAAGCCGCGGCACCGCGCTGCCGTTCGCGGGAACTCGGCTGGCGTGGAGCTGCGCGGCCGCCGCAGCCCTCTGCGGCGCGGTGCTCGCTGCGGCCGGAGGCCCGGGCCGGCTCAGCCACCGCCGATGATTTCCGTGCGGCGGGTTCGTCTAGGACGGACGAACATTCGGTTTTCAACTTGAGAGGGGATGACGATGGGCGAGATCCTGGTACACGAATTCACCACTCTGGACGGCGTGATCGATACGCCGATGTGGACGATGGACTTCGCGTTCGATCCGAAGATGGGCGAAGCCATCGCCGCCATCATGGGATCTTGCGAGGCGCTGCTGTTGGGGCGGCGCACCTATGAGATGTTCGCGCCGGCGTGGTCGACGCGGACCGCGGCCGAGGATCCCGGCGCGCCATTCATGAACGACTCGCCCAAGTACGTGGTGTCCGGGACGCTGCAGAGCGCCGATTGGAGCAACTCGACGATTCTCGGCCCGTACGCGCCGGCGGAGATCAAGGCGCTCAAGGACCGCGTGGAGCGCAACATCTATGTGAGCGGCAGCGGCACGTTGGTCCGCGCGATGCTCGCGGACGGGTTGGTGGACCAGCTGCACCTGTTCGTCTATCCGCTTGCAGCCGGCGCGGGCATCCGGCTCTTCGAAGACGGCCGGCCGCAGGCAAAGTTCACCTTCGCCCAGAGCGAGACGTATGACAGCGGCGTCGTGCACCTCGCGTACCGGCCGGGCGGCTGACGGCGTGCAGTAGGTCGTCGACCCGGCGTCTTAGCCTGCGCGCTGAGCCAGGCGCACCGCGCACACGCTGAAGGCGGCCAGCACGAGCCCGGCTTCGAGCTTGCCGGCGGGTGAGGACGGATAGCGCCGGATGTACTCCTCGTGATCGGTGACGTCCGGGAGCCGGTCGAGTCCGAGGCCGTACTCCCGGCGGCTGAGCGGCCACAGCAGCGCGACCGTGTTCGCGATCGAGTCTTGCGTCAGGTGCAGCGTCGCGCCGAGGGTCAGCATCCGCGCCGCCTCAGGCGCCCACCGGGGGGCGCTGCGGTGCCTGGCCAGGCGCCGCGCGCAGCTCGTCACGACGCCCCAGAACAGCGGCGTGTGCGTTATCCAGCCGTGGTGCACCCCCGAGTTGAGGCGGTGGTCGACGCCTACCCGGTCTAGCAGCAATGGGAGGAGGAGGTCGAGGTCCGGCAGCGTCGCCGCAGTGATGCCGCCGCCGATGAGCAGGCCCGGATGGCTGGCGCTCCGGCGGCTGCGAAGTGCGCCCAGCAGCGCGCCGCCGGCGATGTGGCCCGAAGGAAGCATGGGGTGTTTATAGCCGGGCGGGACTGGACCAGCGGCGTCTCAGCTCGTAGCGCTCTGAACGCTCGTCCACAACCCATAGATCGCGAGTCCACTCGCGGCGAGGGCCAGTGTCCAGGCGGCGAGCGTGGGCTGCCTGTGCTTGGCCGCGAACCGCGGGTAGACCGCGAACACGATCAGCTGGCTGAGCCACAGCGCGACTAGCGACGGCGTGATCAGCGTGTTGTAGAAGCCCTGGGGATCGATGAGGGCGAACGGCGCCACCGCGACCATGAGCACGCCGATGGCGAAGGTGATCGGCCGCAGCCGCCACGACGCGATCGCGCGGACCAATCGCGTAAGCGCCAGGTATTCGC
>Ga0213882_10000681_pt1 | contig 10973 bp, 11 predicted proteins | sample BarmaccoBMER_R09_FD_160106 | JGI IMG/M metagenome (GOLD analysis project Ga0213882, IMG submission 160106) | Barbacenia macrantha exposed rock microbial communities from rupestrian grasslands, the National Park of Serra do Cipo, Brazil - ER_R09 ...
GCAGGCCTGCGGCATCGATTTCAAACCTGGAGAATGTATGAGAAGACAGTTACAGAGCCGAATGTTATCGGTCATGTTCTTGACCGTTCTCCTCCCGCTTTTGCCTGCCACCGCGTTCGCTGCCAGTCATCGGGAGGCCCCAATTACCGCGCTCGATCACAAAGCGGATATCACGGATTGGTTCACGTTTGTCAGCCCGGAACACCCGGATCGGGTTGTCATGATCTTGAACGCCGATCCGCTGCTCGAACCATCAAAGGGCCCGAACTATTTCCCGTTCGATCCCGGCGTGCTCTACGAAATGAAGGTCGACAACGATCATGATGGCGTCGAAGACGTTATCTTCCAGTTTAGATTCCACACCGAAATCCGGTTGCCTGGCGTGTTCACCGGGTTCGTTGGCGGCATCGCAGGCATTCCGCCGATTACAGCGCTCGATGGTCCCGGTTCGGAGGGGCTGAATCTGCGTCAGACATATACCGTCAGCACGGTGAAGAACGGCCGGCACTATGACCTCACCGATGGTCAGACATTGTTTGCAGTTCCAACTAATGTGGGACCTCGGACGATGCCGTCGTACTCAGAGCTACGTCAACAGGGCATATACGAAATCGCCCAGGGCGTCCGCGTGTTCGCCGGAACCGTCGCGGACCCGTTCTTTATTGATCTCGGGGCCGCATTTGATTCGCTGCATTTTCGTATGGCGGCGGGCGGGGGCGTATTGAGTCCAGCTAAAGATGCCGACGATCATCATAATTTCGCGCCAAATAGCCTGTCGGGTTTCAACTGCAACAGCATTGTACTGGAGGTCCCGATCACTATGCTCACCCGTGACGGCCAGTTACATCCAGCGACGGATAAAGATGCCGTCATAGGGGACATACGGTACCACCTCCCGTCAAGCACAATTGATTCGTAGATTTCCTAAGGGTGCCGACGATTGGTCTGGACAGCACGAAGATCCGGACAACCGATTTGGACACCGCACGTGGCGGCAGGTTCAGCGAATGGGCAACCCGCTGATCAACGAATTGATCATCGGTACTGGACTTAAGGATCGTTGGAGCATGGACGATCCCAAGAACGATGCGCAGTTCTCACAGTTCTTTCTCGCACCGCTGCTCGCCCAGATATTCGGTTCTTTGGGCATTCCCGTCGCACCCCCGCCTCGTAAAGACCTGCTCGTGTTAGCTCGGTATGAGGCTCCTATCTGCCCCGGGTGCGGGCCGGCTGATGCTGGGCCAGTAGCGGATCTGCTCCGCTTAAACACTGGCATCGCCGCTACGCCATTTGATCGGGAGAAGAGACTCGGTTTCCTTGCAGGCGATCTAGCCGGATTCCCCAATGGCAGACGTCTCAACGATGATGTTGTCGATATCGCCGCGAGGGCGGTCGCCGGAATTTTGGTGAATCCTACAAAGTATGGGACTCGGATCGGCGATGGTGTGAATACTGCCACCACTCAGCCCGAGCACGTGTTTCCGTTTGTAGCCGCTGCTTATAGCGGGCGTCAAAGCGTACACGAGGGACCCGGACAGAGCGGTTGCCCGACCATGCCCAACGGCTTGTGTCCGATTGATTAATAGCAACAGACCGAAAGGAACTCCCTGGACGTCAGGGAAGGGAGTTCCTTCCACCTAAGTTGAGGACATTATGAGACAACTAGCAAGGACATTTCCATTCGTAATCCCCGTACTCGTCCAGACCGCCAAGCCGGCAGTAATTGAAGCCGATTCCTCTCCTGCGCGAAAAAGTATTCGCAGGGCAGAGGAGATGATCGTTAAGCACCCTACCTTCTACGAGCCTTACAATGCTTTGGCGATGGCGGAAGCTCGCCGGGCTCGCGGAACGTCTGATGTCAAGTATTATGCAGACGCCGAGAAGGCGTTAGCAAAATCGTTTGAGTTATCACCCAATAACTATGAAGGCCTAAAGATCCGTACCTGGTTACTGCTGGGTCGGCACGAGTTTGCGCAAGCTTTGGAGGCGGCGCAGAAGCTGAACCGGCGAACGCCCGACGATGTCATCGTTTACGGCTATCTGGCTGATGCAAACGCCGAACTCGGAAATTACAAGGCGGCGGAAATAGCTGCGCAATGGATGCTCAATCTGCGCCCCGGTAACGTGCCGGGTCTTACTCGCGGCGCCTACCTTCGCGAATTATTTGGCGACCTGGAGGGGGCGGTGGATTTCATGCGGACCGCCTACGATGCCACGCCGACCAATGAAGTGGAAGACCGGGCCTGGCTACTCACGCAAATCGCTCATCTTTACTTGCAGATGGGCGATCTTACGAAGGCGGAAATGTGTGCAAACGGCGCGCTTGGAGTCTTTCCGGATTATCACTACGCGCTCGGAACACTTGGTCAAATAAGACTCGCACAAAAACGTTATAACGAAGCCGCAGACTTGATGGCGCGAAGATATTCGAGGGCTCCACATGCTGAAAACTTATACGCTTGGGCAAAAGCTCTAAAGCTGGCTGGCAAGGCGGATGAGGCTGCCTCCAACTTCGCCGCATTCGAGAAGCGCAGCGTTGCGGAATCTGCCATGGCGGATAACTCGAATCACGAGCTGGTCTTCTACTATGCGGATGAGCTGAACAAACCGGCCGAAGCTTTGAGAATCGCCCAGATGGAGGCGGCGAGACGCCAGGACGTGCACACGCTGGACTGCCTGGCCTGGGCTCTTCACGTCAATCATCGAGACCGCGAAGCTCTAGAGAGAATCGATGAAGCGCTTGCGGTGGGGGTAAAGGACCCGGAAATCCTCTCTCATGCCGCGGCGATTAATCTCAACTTGAACGAACGGGCAGGGGCGCAGTCTCAGATCACGTCGGCGCCGCGCTCGGCCAGCAGCTCGCGCAACACGGATCGATGGCAGTGGCTTTCGTCCTCGCAATAGCAACCCAGTGACAAGTTCGTCTGATGCGAAAGGGCCGCGAGCAGATCCAGTTCGCGGCTCCGATCGGGCTCGCTCATCTCTCGCCGGAACTTCCGCCAGAACGCGCCCCACGCTCGCTCGTCTGTTGCTTGCAATGCTTCATGCACAAGTTCGGGGCTGGGAGACAAGTTGGGAAACCAGATGTCGTAATAGTCAAGCCGAGCAAAATCAGACTTGGGAACGCCACGCGGAGGCCGCCTTACGGTGCCGAGTCGCAAGCCTTCCTTGGCCTTTCGCGGCGTGCCGAGTCGGACGATGAAGATCGACATAGGCTCTCAATGCCAGTCTGCCACGCAGGGCCGGCTGAGCGAAGTTGCAGCGGCGACTGCGTTCAAAGGGCGCGACGCGTTATTTGGAAATTGCCGGTAACTGATTTGTTCGTTCGCTTTACGCTTGGTTCACAAGCTTCGATTTCCGAATACGGGAGTCGCGGGTTAGCAGCGGAATATTGTGAGTCAGGCTGGTGGCCGCGATAATCTCGTCCGCGGGGTCGGACTGAAAGTCCAGCACCCGAAGGTTCACGCAGACTTGGCGCGTAATGGGCCAGACATGCACCTGGTCGATAGCGGCCGCGAGGATTTCATGGTCGAGTCCATAGCGGATGCGCCCGAGCTCATACAATTTCGCGATCTCCCACAGTACGATAGCCGAGATGCTCCATTCAGGATCTGCGGTGAGAACGCTTCGTTCGTGCGGCGTGAGATCTCCCTCGAATGCTTTGATCAGAATATGAGTGTCCAGATTCAGCATCCCAACCAACCCCAGTCGAAAAGAGATCGTCGTGTTGATTCGATAAAAGGCCTTTCATTGCTCCGATGAGGTCGGAACATGAACCAGGAACGGGCGTGATTTTCGCGATTGGCCGCCCGCGTTTTGTGATAAGGATGCCATCTTTGGGAAGACCATCCAACAGTTGCAGACACTGCTCCCGAAACTCACTGACATTTAAGGCCTTCACATCTAAAGTGTACAGGATGTTGTACATTTCGGCAAAATCACCCATTGGGAACGTGGCCAAATCACAGGCTCGGTCCAACTGCCCATCAGTCTTTTAAGCCGGCAGACTAGCGGCGGCTCCTTCTTGGGCGAGATCAGGCTCCGTTCGGCGAGCGTGTTACTTTGCAGCCGATACAGCGGCCTGACGTAACTGCTCAAATGTCGTCAGGTAGTTTTCGGCCATCCGTGCCGACGTATACCGCCTTTCGAACTCCTCTCGGCAAACCCGCCGGCTAAGGGATCCGATGTTCTGCAGTGCTTTTACTGCCTTATCCACGGTTTTGACGATAAATCCCGTTTTGCCATCTTCCAGAACTTCCGGTACGGAGCCGCAGTCGAAGGCTATAACAGGGGTCCCGCAGGCAAGCGACTCAATCATGACCAGGCCAAAAGGCTCTGGCCAATCAATTGGAAAAAGAAGCGCTCGGGCACCACCCAGCAACACATTCTTTTCAGGCTCGTTGATTTCACCAACGAACTCGACCAAAGAGGAATCGAGCAAAGGCTGTATTTCAGCTTGGAAATACTGCTCATCCGTCTTGTCCACCTTTGCCGCAATCTTCAGTGGTATTCCAACCTGCTTTGCTATCTCGATGGCACGATCGGGCCGTTTCTCCGGACAAATGCGCCCAACAAACGCGACATACTCCTCAGGATCGGGCCGGAACGAATAGAGATCGTCGGGTATACCGTGCTGCACTGTTGCAATCCAATTCGCAAACGGCAGCGGTTTACGCTGTTGATCGGAGATCGATACGAGCGGCACCTCAGGAAATTCGCGAAAAACAGGCACGAGATCAGGTAAATCCATGCGTCCGTGCATGGTCGTAACCGTAGGAATCTGGAGCCTGCGCGAAAGCGGGAAGTGCAGATAACCGTCGTGAAAATGGAGGAGGTCGAAGTGTTCCGCTCGTTTCAGTAACTCTTCGATTTCAAGTATGCTTCTACTCAGTGGATCTTTGACATCAGGGTCAGAACGTAGGGAACGTTCTGAAACGGGGACAAGCTTCGCCTTGGTCGTCGAGCCACCGCTCGCAAATAGAGTGACGTCGTGGCCGAAACGAACTAATTCCTCCGTTAAATACGAGACGATCCGTTCTGTTCCGCCATAGGATTCAGGCGGAACGGTTTCTACCAAGGGTGCAACTTGAGCGATCCGCAAGGCCATACCCTATAGACGTTGATTTCAAATCGCTATTACATCAGTGTCATTTCAGGTCGTTGGGCGTCTATACCCATGAAATCGGTGACCCCAGTCAATCACCGCCCGTAGACGCTTTCCCTTTCAGCCCTTTGGCGTCCTTGGTCCATGGCAATCCCAGACACATCCCGGACTGACATCATTGAAATCGGCGATCAGTTTTATATCCGAGCTCAATCGTCTCTCACCGATGATCGAACTCGTGTCCTGCTCAATGGCGATACTTTTGCAGTCTTTGACCGATACGGTGATATTCATCCGGTTGGCTTTGGGCAGCAAGGACTTTTTCATCGGGACACGCGCTACTTGTCGAAGTGCGAACTCCGTCTGTGTGGCGCTCGGCCTCTCCTATTGAGTTCAATGGTCCGCGAAGACAATGTCCTACTTGCCGTGGATCTTACGAATCCGGACTTGGAGCTTCCTTCGGGCAAATCTTTGGAACGCGGAACTCTGCATATATTCCGAAGCAAGTTTCTTTTCAATGCAAGTTACCTCGAGCGCCTCATTATCCATAACTATGGCCACGAACCGGTCGAGGCAGATCTGACGATCACTTTGGGTTCTGATTTCTGCGACATCTTTGAAGTTCGTGGCCAACGAAGAGAGCGCCGGGGCGTTCTTTTGCCCGCCGAGGTTGACAGGACAAGCGTCACCTTTTCCTACCGCGGCTTGGATAATGTTCTGCGGCGCACTCGCGTGCATTCGGCAAGAATGCCATCTTCCGTTTCCGCATCCCAACTCTTGTTAACGATTCATCTCGAACCGCAGGAGGAACTTGTCCTTCCACTGAGCGTGACGTGCGAAAGCGACGGGACAGCACAAGACTCTCCCGACTACGACGAAGGCTTGGCCCGAATCACTAACGAACGCTCTCTTTCGGCCTTAGCAGATGTGGACATCTATACCTCGAATGAACAGTTCAATGACTGGATAAACCGATCTCGGGCCGATCTCGAGATGCTAATAACCTCGACTCCATTCGGACCGTATCCATACGCTGGCGTTCCATGGTTCAGCACGGTTTTTGGACGCGATGGCATCATCACCGCACTTGAGCTACTGTGGCTAGCTCCCTCGATCGCAAAGGGCGTGTTGTCTTATCTCGCAGCTACTCAAGCGACGAACCTGGACCCGGATCGAGATGCAGAACCAGGAAAGATTCTCCATGAGATGCGGCAAGGCGAAATGGCCCAATTGCGAGAAGTACCATTCGGCCGATATTACGGTAGCGTAGACTCGACGCCGTTGTTTCTCGTCCTTGCCGGTGCATATTATGACCGGACTGGCGATCTAGAGTTTCTCCAGAGCCTCTGGCCGAATATTGAAGCGGCCCTCAATTGGATTCATTCGTTTGGGGATATGGATGGAGATGGTTTTGTGGAGTATGCTCGTCGAACCGAAAGCGGACTCTCACAGCAGGGATGGAAAGATTCTCACGATTCAATTTTCCATGCGGACGGTCAACTCGCCAGAGGGCCCATTGCGCTCTGTGAAGTGCAGGCGTATGTGTTCGCGGCGAAATCTCGACTAGCAGTCGTGGCCGAAGATTTGGGGTTTCAGCGGCAAGCCGAACAACTGCGCATCGAGGCTGAGGAACTCCGCAAGAGATTTGAAGACGCATTCTGGTCCGACGAACTCTCCCTATTCGCATTGGCCCTTGATGGAGAAAAGCGCCAGTGCTGTGTTCGCAGCTCAAATGCCGGGCAATGCCTTTTCTCCGATATTGCCTCCCCGGCACATACCCAGCGGACTGTGGAGTCGCTGTTATCGCCTCCCTTCCTCTCCGGATGGGGGATTCGAACTATTGCAACCGCCGAAGCCCGGTACAACCCGATGTCGTATCACAATGGATCTGTTTGGCCACACGACAATGCCTTGATCGCATTCGGCGCCACTTCTTTGCGCGATAAACAATTGGTTTTGCGGACCCTGATAGGTCTTTTCGACCTCTCCATTTTCACGGAATTACATCGGTTACCTGAACTTATTTGTGGTTTTCCTCGCCAACAAGGGAAAGGGCCCACGTTGTATCCAGTTGCGTGTTCCCCTCAGGCATGGGCCGCAGGAGCCGTTTTTCTCCTCCTTCAATCGTGTCTAGGGCTATCCGTCCGCGCGAAAGAATCACGCATTTATGTGAATTATCCAGCCCTTCCAGAGGCGTTGCCCTCCGTCCGTATTCGAAATCTCAAGATGGGGCAGGCCTCAGTGGATCTGGGCTTTGAGCGACATGCAGAGACTGTCGCAATAGAGATCTTGAGGCGGAACGGTGATGTCGAAATCGTCACGACGCAATGAGGTTGCGCCGAATCGGGAGATCGCATTTCAGAAGCGGATCGATACCGTTGTTGCGCACCAATGATTATTCCGGTGTCAGAGCGTCCTTCGGAAATCCATTTATGGTGCAGAAGACAGAAGTCCGCTGCGTTATAGGTGTACACAGCTCGTTCCGAAGTGACAGCTGTGATCCAAGTGAGTCTCATTCTCGCGATTAATCGTTCCGGCATCCAGTGCAGTCAATACATCCACGGCTCGGGCCCTTAAAAGACTAGCGATCTGCGCATCGCGTCCTCATCCAGATAAAGCCGTATGCGGCTCATCCACGACGGGATTGCTTATCCGAATTGAGAGCGGCGGCTTCTTCTTGGGCGAGATCAGCCTCAATCTCGTCACGATTGGCGTGATAATACGCCAGCGTGCCGTGTACTTGAGCAAGAGTCAAATGAGGGTATTCGAGGGCAATTTCCTCGGGAGTCGAGCCTGTTCGGTACCAGCCAGCAATTCGACTAACACTTACGCCTGTACCAGCGATCTTCGGCCGTCCGCCACGAATGGCCGGGTCGCGGTCGATCAAAGTGCCGATCTCGGTGACCGCCATAATTTTGGGACGGCATGATGGTCGGGGCGAGTGGATTCGAACCACCGACCTCCTGGTCCCGAACCAGGCGCTCTAGCCAGGCTGAGCCACGCCCCGAATACCTTCAGTCTATACGATCAGTTCTGTTTAACGAGATGTTGGCGCGTGCTGCGTAAGCTTCTGGAGTTCTTCCGCCAAGCCGCTCATGCCCTTGCGGCGGTACACCTCCGCCAGACGTTGCTCTTCGGGTGAGGTCGCAAGCGCGCGATGCAACAGCGGATCGCGCGTCGCTTCGTCGATATCCGCCCGGCTCGGTATCCACAGCTTCCCGTCCGCGAATTCGACATCATTTACGAACGTCAGCAAAGCTCCGATGCTCATGGGCTCTCCGGCGGGATGCGAAAACCGCAAAGTGCCTGGTTCGATCATGCTGCCGGTCTGAACTGGCGCGAGTTGAACCGTAGCCGGAAGCGAGCCCGCCAGGTATTGCTTGCCACGTTCGTCCCGGACGATCCAACCCATGTCAATCGAGCGAACAACCTTCATCGATGTGTTGCGAACTTGAATCTCCGGCGCGCGCACTTCGTTGCCGATCACTCGCGCGGCACCTCCGATGGTCTTGACAGGCGAGCTGGGAAACGCAACAGCGCCCACGTTCACGGGTTGTCCGCTGTAATTGGCCGGGCGGGGGGCATGCAGCAACTCGAGTCCAAGTTCTTGCGGTACGAAGTCCTGCAACCCAAAGTTGAGCTCTTCGCGCACTTCAGCGTCGCGTCCAGCCTGAAGCAATGACGCAAGATAGTGGCGGTCACGCCGCGCTTCTAGCTCGTAGACCATGAGCGAGCGGCTGGAATGAAGCTTGTCCGGCCCATACGATGTGAGATCGCTGAACAAGGCGCAATCCAATGAGACCTTTACGAGAGCGCCGTCGGCTTGCGGGGCATTGAAGGGCCGCGAGATCTCCATATCAATGCGAACCGGGAACGTTTCACCGGGCTCGACGCGCAAACTCGGAACCGTCACCGATCCCTTACCCGACGGCGTGATGTCCTGCGCTTCCACGCGAAGTGTCAGTCCGGAAATTGGCTTCGTACTGGTATTTCGCACCAGAAGCGCTGCGTGCAGATCCAGCACCATGGACGTGCCCCGCACGTGAGCAGTTGTCAGAGGTCCAAGGCTGGAGGAAACCATGAGGACCGGTGAGTCGCGCGGGAACTCGACGTCGAACCAGCGCGCGGAGGAATCCGCCGCGGCGGATAAGTACGCAGAGAGCAATATCAAAGCCGCCAGAGAACCTAATCGAGCGGCCCTACTGCGCATAAACCTTCGTGATTGTCACTTGGCCCGTATCGTCATCGATGTAGCGAGCCGATACCGCGGAACCGCCAGACACGCCGATTACGGCGGAAGGAGGATGGAGGATAGTTAGCGCGGCGCCCTGTGCGCGCACCGTGATTCCATAGGGGCTGCTCCGCAAGACTGTTCCTACAGGCTGAGTTCGATTGGCGGTGAAAAGGCGGTCGAGCGAGGAAACCAGGTGCCCGGTCTCTTCCCGCGGAATGTGAGTCATCCAGCCGATTGCAAACAACGAAACGAAAGCGGTTACCAAACCGGCACGAAGGAAGAGCTTGCGCCCGTGTCCGACCTTTTCGATGCAGCGAGCTGCATCGAGTCCAACGGTAATATTGCCCAGCATCTCCCGTTCCAGCCGGGTCCAGTCCGCAATCGCTTCGAAAGCGGTGAGGGTCTCGCTCTTGGCTTCCCGGTTGAGTTCAGCCTTAGCCGAACGTAGCAGGAGTACCCGATGTTCACATTCCGAACAGTGCTTGACATGACGCCTGATACGCCAGGATGTTAGGCGCGGGAGATCGTCGCCAGAGAACAGCGCCAGTTCGTGGGGGTGAGGATGGCTGGATTTGTCCCTGGGATTCATGAAGATTTCCTGTCGTCCAGATAACGTCTGAACTTGATTCGCGCGTTCGCAATATGGGATCGCACAGTGGCCATTGAGCAATTCATGGTCGAGGCCACCTGATCGGCTGGCATGTCCTCCACATCACGCAAAAGAAGCGCCATCCGCTCCCGTTCAGTCAGAACGGCCAGTCCCCCATCCAACTGCAATTTTCGTTCACCCCGCAAAAGGAGCTGTTCCGGACTATCTTCAGACGTCGAATGGGTATTGCCAAGCTGGCCCACGTCCACGTAGGTGAATTTCTTGTTCTTCCGAATGAAATCAATCGCCGTGTTCGCTGCAATGCGCGACAGCCAGTGGCCGGCCTTTTCGAGATCCTTTAATTGACCTTGCCGCTGGAGCGCCTTAATGAACGTTTCCTGCGTGAGATCCTGGGCATCGTCCACGTTGCCGACAATGCGATAGATGAGCAGGAAAATACGGCGCAGGTTTTGCTGTAGAAATTGATTCTGCAACTCCGAATCAGCGTGAACGTTGGATTCGGAAACGGGAGGAAGCGGCTCGCTCATGCTCCGCCCCCACGGGAAATGGAAGGCGCGATCGCGACCGCATCCAACCGTCCGAACTGTGCCGCTCTGGACTGGTGACATTTCCGTACAAGAGAATGACGGCTTCGGCCGCTAAACGTGCAGAACCAGCGCGGCATGGACGTAATCTTAAAGTATATGAGGCCAGTAGCAGTTATCGGCATCGGAAAGACCGCGTTCGGCGCTTTTCCAGACCGTGACCTTCGATCGTTAGCGGTCGAGGCAATCCGCCACGCTATGGACGATACTGTCATTGCGCCTCTGGAAGTTCAGGCGTTCTACTTGGGCAATTTTGCCGGACCATCATTTGTAGGACAGAATCACCTTGCGCCCTACGTCGGGACTGCGGCCGGTTTCGAGGCCATCCCGTGTACCCGTATTGAAGACGCCTGTGCCTCGAGCGGTTCAGCATTTTTTCATGCTTGGCAGAGCGTGGCGGCCGGAATTTACGACGTAGTGGCCGTGGCCGGAGTAGAGAAG
>Ga0213882_10000682_pt1 | contig 10971 bp, 6 predicted proteins | sample BarmaccoBMER_R09_FD_160106 | JGI IMG/M metagenome (GOLD analysis project Ga0213882, IMG submission 160106) | Barbacenia macrantha exposed rock microbial communities from rupestrian grasslands, the National Park of Serra do Cipo, Brazil - ER_R09 ...
CTGGTCACGCGTACCGGGCGCGTACTTCACAGGGGATGCAGCGCGGCGAGACGATGACGGTTATTACTGGGTCCTGGGCCGCGTAGACGATGTGATGAATGTCAGCGGACACCGGCTCAGCACCATGGAGATAGAGTCCGCGCTCGTTCACCATCGTGCCGTAGCTGAAGCGGCAGTGGTGGGCAAACCTCATGAGATCACCGGCCAAGCAGTCTGCGCCTTTGTCACGTTAAAGAAAGGCAATTGGGACCATCAAGCCCTCGGCGTCGAGCTGCGCCAGTGGATAGCGCATCAGATTGGACCGTTCGCCCGGCCGGACGAGATTCGCTTTACTGACGCCCTGCCGAAGACGCGTAGCGGAAAGATTATGCGGCGTCTGCTGCGCGAAATCGTCACCACACACGCAGTCACCGGCGATGTAACGACGCTCGAAGATCTCACCGTAGTTTCACGATTATCAGCCCAGCAAGACGAAGAATAGCTCCAACATTAAGGCATCACGACGATCAACTCAACCTGTGGGTTCGGGAAATCCGCGGGAATCCACGCCGCGAAGTTGCGTGAGCGCTTAATGGCTTCCCAAGCCGGTCCGTCTTGGTTCAGACTGAAATACTGATAATTTAACTTCACCGCGATCGCGTTCGGCGGTATGGGCAAGTGCCGCATCGGTACTCCCGGCAGCGCGTTACGGACCAGATGTTCCAGGTGGTTTGCCGAACACGCCTTGATTAGGCGCGGTCCCTTGGCAATCAGGTCTGCCTCGGTCATCTCGGCGTTGATCGCCAGGTATAGCTTCGTGTTTTGCAAGTATTTGTCATCGTCGATCGGCGTCGCGTAGATTGACGGGCTTGTGTTGCGCAACGGAAGCGAAACGAAATTACTTGGGATGACGGTTTCGAGAAGGAATCGCACTTTATCATCGAGGTCGCTAATGCGCGGACCCAATTCCCGGTGATCATACAGCGGCAAATCGCGTGGAAGAATCTTGGTCGAAAATGTGGTGAGCGCTCCGCCCAGCGCATTCATCAAATTGAACAGCAGTTCCGGATGGCCCCGCCGTACTTCGAACAGGTGCCGAAGAGGCGGAAGAAAGGAGTTCACCGTATACAGAAGCCAGAAGCTCGCGATATCGGAAGCAGTAAATTCGGCCAAACCCTGGCTCTTCTGCCGCCGCATGCCAGACAGAGCCGCGCTCTTCGCCGTCAAAATCTCAAGCAGGCGGCGCGCGATGGACATGAGGTATTCGCTGGCTTTGATGTCTAGCACGGGGGGAACAAAATTGGGATCGAGCTGCAAAATGCCGCTGTCCGTGCGCATCACACGTGCGATCTTCATGGCGGGAATGCCCTCTCGCGCCTCGCGATCCACCAACAGCCGGAAGTTCTTGCGGGCAATCTGCACCGGGCGCTCTATTTGCGACGCATTTTCATCCCGCAAGTAGGCGACCTCCGCCGAATAGCGCGTATCCGCCTCCTCCATTGCCGATGTCGCAACATTCATATGGCCATATCTCCACGCCGGCACGGCCAAGTAGACATCGACAGTCTCGCGTGTGGGATCGAAATATGAGGCGAGAGGCTTTGGGGCCGGAGCAGTATCGTTTTCGGGTATGTCAAAGATCAGTCCGTCGGGGAAAAGGCCGGAAGCAGTGTCGATCGCAAGATGCCCGGCCGCAAGCGCTTCGCGATCGATCGTAAGCGTTCGGAAGCCCCAGGGCGAGAAGTTCAGTCCGTCGACGCGGAACTGCAGGAGGTCCTCATGGAAGACGTCCTGCGACTGCAAATGTTGCGGCGAGAGGAAGGTGCCTTTCGCCCAGACTACTGGTTGAAGTCGGCGCATGATCTCACTGGATGACTGTAAGCATACAGTCTCCCAAATGCTGTACTGCTGTTACGAATTGATCATAACTATCGGAGCGGAAATGGAAATCGATGCCGGCGTCATCTCGATGGTGCTCGCGCCGCACGAAATCGTTACGCCGCTTAAGCCGCTTATAGTGATGCTGCCTACCGAGGCTTGAATCGTGATATTTCCAAGATCGGCTTGGGTCGAAATGTTTCCCATATCGGCTTGAGTAGAAATATTGCCCATATTGGCCGTGGTGGAAATGTTTCCCATGCTCGCAGTTGTGGAGATGTTTCCCTGGTCGGCCGTTTGCGAGATGTTTCCCTGCTTCACAGTCTCGGTCAGATTGCCCATGATCGAGATCGTGCGTTTGCCCTGCTGCACATCAATCGAATCATCCCCGGTCTCGACGGTACGCGAATCGTTGACATGAATTTTGGTTGTACGATTGTTCTTGACCGTGCGGGTCTCATCATTCTTGATGAGAGAATTCCAATCCTTCTCCGCCTGGATGTAGATTTCCTCGTTCCCGATCTTGTCTTCGAAACGAAACATGTTGTAATTCGAAGTGCCACCACCGGGACTGCTGTGCGTTTGAATACCACTCTGGGTCTTGTTGTCAGGTAGCGTAAAAATCGGCAGGTTCTGCGAGTTATAGACACTGCCGACCACCACAGGGCAATCCGGATCTCCCTCGAGAAAGGCTACCGCGACCTCATCGCCAGTACGGGGAAGCCACTGCTGTCCCCACGATTTGCCGCCCCACGGCTGAATTACGCGCAACCAGCAAGCGTAGTTCGCATCCCGATCCCATGGGAACCTTACGCGAACGCGGCCGTACTTGTCGGGCCAGATCTCTTCCGAATTGCCGGCAGAGCTCTCATCGATTACCAGCGCTGTCTGCAAGCCAAGCACAACAGGTTTCGGCGTACGCTCCCGTTGCTTGAAAGGCACCGAGGCGTCAATGCACGTGAACGAATTCTCATACGCGGGCTGGATCACATCGCGGTTCCGGTAGTCCGGATATTGGAGCGCCTGGTGACTTGTTCCGGTAAGGAAATAGCTACCCGCGGCATCACCGCCGGTCACCATAATCTTGTAACCCGAAGTGAATGCCCGGCATAGTGATCGTCCGCTTACCAGAACACGGTTCGCTTCCTGTTCCTCTATGCGCAAAGTCGCAAGCTTCTCGCCCTCGGGCTTTACATCCCCAATCCTCGATTCAGGCTTGTTGAACTTTTTAGCGTGGTCACCGGGATAATCATAGACTTCGTAACTCTTCCCTGCCTCGCATACTACGTTGGAAACTTCCGAGACCTGCAGATCATTGGAGGGCATTTCATGGTGATAGTCGCGAGTGGTCCATTTTCCCGTGTGGATTCTTTCTTCCACCGACCACTCGCGGATAGTATCTTCCAGATTCTGCACTCCAGTAACGGGCGAATACGCGAAAGTCGACTGATTCGGCAGGCTCTCATAGCAGCTCGGAGCATCGCCAACAATCATGGTGTGGTTGCCGTCTTCGTGCGCGAAGTAATAGTAGATGCCCTCGGCCTCCATGATCCGGCTCAAAAATGAGAAGTCCGTTTCGCGGTATTGAACACAGTAATCCCAGGTCGTATAGCTCTTTGTAAGCTTCGATTGGAATTGCGAGCTGAATCCTGACTTGGAAACCACCTCTTGGATGATGTCAGGAACGGCCTTATCCGAAAAGATGGAGCAGTTCGACGATAGATTGAGGAGAGAAAACCACGGCACTACCGCGGCAGAGTAATGAGCGAACTCATCATCCACCGCGCCTTTACTGAAACTCTCGCAAATGCCATTGATGTATTTCGACTTGCCCTCTTCAAGGGCAATACGAATAGTGAAGGGCTTGCCGACGAGATTATGGGGCTTTATCTTTGCTGGATTGTCGCTCTGTACGTCGGCCACCAGGTCGAGCACAAATCGAAAAGGCCGCGACACGCCTTCCTCTCCCGAGAGGCGCTCCAACAAGAGCACGTCTTTTCCAGCGGGTGTGGTCATTGCAAGTAGCCTGTTGTCTTGAGTAATGTCGGCCATGCGTCCTCTGACGAATTCGAACAAGCGCCACCTGTACGGCGCCCCTAAGATTGTGAAACGGTTCGTCTCGAACCGATCTTTCAACGCGAAACGCACAAATATGCGTCAGGTGTATTGGAAAGCTCCGTCCGCCCCAATCGTGACGTTAACCCTGCTCATCTTCTCGCCTTCAGCCATGCTGGTCAGCACCCGGCGGGAGATATCGGGAAGGAGCGTATTCGTGAGAATGTTGTCCACGTTGCGCGCGCCGCTTTCGACTTCCGTGCATCGCTTTGCAACCTCATCCACAACGTTTCGGTCATATTCGAGCTGAATCTTATGGTTCTCGAAGATGCGGCGCTTGATTTTGGCGAGTTTAAGCTCAACGATCTTCTTCAGATTCTCGTCCCGCACTGGATAATAAGGCACAATCACCATGCGGCCCAGAAACGCCGGCCTGAAGATCTTGTTCAGCTCTGGCTTGATCGCTTTTAGAATGCCTTCCGGGCTGGGCATTGTCTCCGGATCGGCCGTGAGCTTCGCTAATTGATCGGTGCAAGCGTTCGTGGTGAGAATGATAATCGTGTTCTTGAAATCGATCTCACGCCCTTCGCCATCCTCCATTCGGCCCTTATCGAAAACCTGATAGAAGAGTTCAAGCACATCCGGGTGGGCCTTCTCAACTTCATCGAGCAGCACCACCGAGTAGGGGCGTCGCCGCACAGCCTCTGTCAGCACTCCGCCTTCGCCATATCCTACGTATCCTGGAGGCGAGCCCTTCAGCGTCGAGACCGTGTGCGCCTCCTGGAATTCAGACATGTTAATCGTGATCAGGTTGTGCTCGCCGCCATACAAAAGGTCAGACAACGCCAAAGCCGTTTCCGTTTTTCCGACGCCGCTTGGTCCGACTAGCATGAACACGCCGAGCGGTTTGCCGGGATCATCCAGACTCGCGCGTCCCGTCTGGATTCTCTGGCCGATTAGCGAGAGCGAATGATCTTGACCGATAACGCGGCGCGACAGATGCTTGTCGAGTTCTAGAACTGTAGCGACCTCATCCTTGATCATCTTGCCCAGCGGTATACCGGTCCAGGCAGAGATAACTTGTCCGACGATCTGCTCGTCAACGCAGACCTGTGTCAAAGCGGTTTCCCCCTGCACCTGTTGCAATTCCTCGTTGAGCTGTACCAGCTTCTGCCGCAGCGCCGCGGCAGTTCCATTCGCTTCTGCGGTGGCGACTCCGGCCGTAACCGGCTCCGTCGTCCTTGCAGTAGCCGCATGCGTTTCTTCAGGGCGGGTACCCGCTGCGGCGCGCGAGCCACCGTTCGAAGCCGTTCCGGCACCATGCGAGCTCTCGGCATGAGATTCTAACTGCGCGCGAACATCTCGGATCTGTTCGACAAGCCCTTTAGTTTTGTCCCATTTGCTTTGTAACTGCTCCAACATTTGTGTAAGCGAGGCGCGCTGGGCCAGGAGTTGTTCGAGGCGTTCGCCGTGATCGGCGCCTGTAGCCGCTTCACGGCGCAAGATGCGCTCCTGCACTTCCAGATCATCAAGTTGCCGTTTCAAATCTTCGATCACCGAAGGCATCGCATTCTGACCAAGAGCGAGCCGGGCGCAGGCTGTATCCAGCACACTGACGGCCTTGTCCGGAAGCTGCCGCCCCGCTAGATAGCGATGCGAGAGTTTCACCGCGGCAGCAACGCCTTCATCGAGAATCCGCACTTGATGATGTTTTTCGAGCGCGCCGACAATGCCGCGCATCATCACCATGCATTGCACTTCCGACGGCTCTTCCACCTTCACAACTTGGAAACGCCGGGCCAGCGCCGGGTCCTTTTCGAAGTACTTCTTGTATTCAGACCAGGTCGTGGCCGCGATGGTGCGCAACTCGCCTCTCGCGAGCGCGGGCTTCAGCAGATTCGCGGCGTCATTTTGCCCAGCTTGCCCGCCTGCCCCGATCATGGTATGAGCTTCGTCGATGAAGAGAATGATTGGGACGGGCGATTTCTTGACCTCTTCGATAAGGCCCTTCAGGCGGTTTTCAAATTCACCTTTGATACCCGCGCCAGCTTGCAGGAGGGCTAAGTCGAGGGTCCGGACGACGACATTTCGAAGCGGAGGAGGAACGTCGCCCTGGGCAACGCGGAGTGCGAAGCCTTCCACGACGGCTGTCTTACCAACACCGGCTTCCCCGGTCAGAATCGGGTTGTTCTGCCGCCGTCGCATGAGAATGTCGATGATCTGCCGGATTTCCGCATCACGCCCCAGCACCGTATCGATCTTTCCGCGCTTGGCGTTTTCGGTTAGGTTGACGGTGAACTGATCCAGGTTCGGTGTCTTTCCTCCCCCTGTTTGCGGTGCGCCCGCGGCAGCTTCTGAAGCAGGAGCCGCCTGAGCGGGAGCGGCATCTTCCGGCGATCCATCCACAATGGAAACAAAATCGCGGCGCAACACTTCCGGCTGAATCGCCTCCAACTCCCGGCACGAATCCCGTGCAATGCGCGACAGCTCCTCATCCGATACCAAAGCGAGCACCGCAAAACCCGAACGAATCTGCCCCGCCCTGTAATCGAGCGAACCGATGCTCCACGCGGTCGAGAAGAGCTTAACTAGGTAAGGACTGAAGGACGGCGTTCGCGCGTTGCCGGTCTTGAATTTATCGAGTGCTCTGTTGAGCTGAGCCGTGAGCCGGGACTTGTCGATCCCGAAATGCTTCACAATGTGACTCAAGTCGTTGTCTTGCTGATCAAGCAGCTTCAACACCAGATGCTCGATTTCGATGTCGTAGTGCGTGCGCGACAAACACAGACCCGCGGCAGCTTCCGTCGCGCTACGGGTCGTGTCGTTCATCTTCCCGATAACCGCTTTTAGATTTACGTTCATGAGCTCCTCGTCTTCCCTTCCGCGCTCCGCGTGCAGATTGGAGGGTAAAGGTATGTTTACAACTGCAGAATTGTCTCCGAAGGATTGTATTCCAACTTCCGCGTCTTGGACCAGCTCACCCATCCCAATTGAGGCTTCGCTTCCCCGGAACCGCCGAGCTCCAACTCCGGCACATCTTCACTGGCAAGAATGAGCTGCACTTCGAAATCCAGTTCATCGCCTGCAAAGAATCGCACGATTTGTCGCAAGCGCGAATACGATTCCCCTGTTGGCAGGAATGACAGATAATGGTTCAGCCGGAGGGGACCAAGGACAACGCGGACTCGCGATTGCTGATCCCAGACTTCATCGCCGACCGTAGCCCCGAAGCCAAGCTGCGATGCAGCCGAAGGTTCATCGTCCAAGGCGCACTGCGCATCCATGTCCAGCCGGTACCAGGCGCCCAGGAACTGCTCAATCTGAACCTTTACTCCGAAATAATCAGTTAACAGTAACTGGAGTCCCTCGGCGCTGCGAGGCTGTTGTGCCAATAGCCCACCGTAGAAAACGAGAGCCTGATCAGGGAACCGTTGCCGGTCCTGGAGTCCAGGCGTCCCCAGCCCGACAATGTCCAAAAGATAATGCGAAAACTTGTCGCCCTCGCCCTGCTCGAAGGCCACTGGAAAGTGATATTTTTGCCACGCGCGATAAAAAAGCGAAATGAGGCGGTGATGGAAAATATCGAGAAAGTCCCGGAGAGCGGGATCGCGCGCTATCATGCGATCCGCGACCAGTTCGGTGTAGTACAAGGGCAGAACGCCCAGAGGTCCCACCGCGCCCATGAAGTTGACGCGCATCAGCGGCGGTCCGTCCTGGCGCTGCTCCAGTTCCTGAATCTGGCTCGCCGGAAAGGCTAAAGAAGGATGGACGCCGAAACGAACGATCTCCGAACGAGGCGTCTGGAAATGACCCACACTGCTGCGGTTTGGATAGAACCGGCGCAGCAGGCGTACCGCTTGAAAGAATTCGAACGAGTACGGCTCTGCAAAGAGCCGGTCCTCCAGTCCACCTCGTCTTAAAGAAGGATTCGCTGCCCCGCTCGCGGCTGCCATTGGCGAAGGACCTCCTTTCGCTGCCTTGTCCGAACCACAAGTTGGCTGAAGCTGTTCAAAGAAACGTACAAGCCCAAAAAGTATTCGAGTATCGAGGCAAACAGGAAAACACTCCCGGCGAACGTCTCCTCATCGAATTCGAGATCAACTTGAACGCCACGCGCGAAGCTGATCCCATGCTCCGACACGACACGGGCAAAGTGCTTCCGGCTCGCTAGGGCGGTGATGCTGGCTATTTGCTGATCGATCGCTTTCAAATCGGTAAAGTTGTAAAGCCGGAGAATCTCCTGCAAAGCGCCCCGGCCCTCTTCGACCAGCGACATGTAGTTCAGGGACAAGTGCGAAATCAGCCGCCACGCTAAACCTTGTCCGAGCGGAGGCCGCAGACTACCCGTCGGCTTTTGCAGCGCTACAATGCGCTTCACCGGCGACGTCTCTTGTAATTCGAAATCTCCCGCATCGGCGTTCAACTGAAGCCGCGCGGGAAGATCGCGATTCGTGCAGGTGCATTGCACAGTGAGAGTGTCTTCGCCGGTACTCGCCGCTTTACCCGAAGTGTCTACCAGCGAAATATACATTTCGGTGCCGGGATCGTCAGCCATATTCGAAGGGCGGCGCGTAGCGTACCAGAACGTCTGGTTGCCGCGTGTGCGGCCCTGGTGACTGGAATAAAAGGGCTCATACTCCGTCACGTCCCGCCGGTTCGGGCTGGATGATCGTACCTCGTCAATCGAGAAAATCTCGTACGAACTTGGCCACCGAAATCTCGGTATCACCGGATATTCGAACTTGGTCTGCTCCAGGAGAATCGGTTCCGCCTGCCGTTTGAACAGATTTACAACCGGGGTGCAACCCAGCCTGAATGTGTTTTCAGAAACACCCAATTCAAGCGATTGCTGCCGCTCTTTCCTATCAAATCGCGACAGCACGAAGACGATTTCTGCGCGGTCAGTAAAACCACCGCTTCCAACCGGCTGCAGATTGTTGATTTCGGCGAAAAAGAACTTTTCAGGAAAAGCAAAGTATTCCTGAAGAATGCGGTAGCCGGTAAAGGATCGGCGCGGGAACGGAAGGATCGCTTCATCGTCACGAAATCCCATGGCGCGAAGAGAATTGGGCGGCAGCTCCAACGGTTGCTGATCCGGTTCGTTCGGATTGCGCAGCAGGATGCGAATGCACTTGTTAAACAGCAGCTCGTAGAGCGTAAGAATCAATCCCCGCTCCCCGTTCAGATACAAGCGCAGTGAATCCAAGCCAAGCATCTTGAACCGGACGTCTGGAAAACAAGACAACTCCAGGCTGCACACCGCTTCCGCGCCCGGCACTCGCACAGCCGGTTTCAGCAGTTCCGGCGCTGTCCACTTCGCGTGGGAGACTCTCAACGGCGAAACGACCGTCTCATAGCAAGTCCGAAAGCTACACTGAGTCACTCCGTCCACACGGACACGTGAATGCAGAAGAGTTTCGCGAGGGATAGGAACGCTAGTCGCCAGTTTGTCCAGTTTGGGATCGACTTTGAATTCCACCACCGAGAGCGATGGCGTGGGCCGGAGGTAATGCGGATAGAGAACGTTCAGAAGCGACTCGGCAATCTCCGGGAAATCATCGTCGATCTTCAGGTGAATGCGCGCCGCCAGGAACGAGAAAGCTTCGATGAGCCGCTCCACGTGAGGATCGTCGGATCCATTCGGGCCCAGAAGCAGATGAGAGGCGACGCTCGAGTGCTTTTGAGCGAACTCGGCAGCCACCTGGCGGATGTACAGAAGCTCGTTCTCGTAATACCGGCTTAGTTCATCGCGCACCGGCTTGCCCCCGGACTGTACACTCGCCGCTCGAAAGTTGCAACAGCGTGTCGAAGCTCACGTGCTCGGGATTCGGATCAACCCGCAATAAGCCATCGATTGCAAACCGGAGCAGCGGCATTTTTTCCGTTTCGTTATCGATCAATGTGACTCGGACGTTCATCAATCTCGGTTCGAATTGCGCGATAGCAGTTTCGATCGATTGTGTTAGAAACTGCCGGTCCCGGTTATCCTTTGCGCTGCGAGAAGTGATGTCCGGTAGTCCGTACATGTACAGCGAATGCTGCAACTGGGAGCCTTCTGCTGCGACTTCGATCGGCTGGCGGGTATTCAGCAGCCACTCCAGATCACGTCGCACAGCATCCCGCAGCTTCTGGAGCGATCTCGACCGGCTAAGGGGCGGACCGGGAATTTTCAGTTCAGGATCGATCAGACGATCCAAAACAGAGAGCCCAATCGGGGCATCACCACGGCTCCGCTGCATAAGTGAGAATCCTATCCTAACTGATGAAACCTTCCTGCCGAAGCCATGCAAGTGTCTCCGGATTGGCGGTTCCCGTATCATCATTGAGCGTGGCGGCCGGGAGCTCCGGAAAATCCAGCAGAAACGCTTTCAATTCGGATCGCAACGCCTTAGCAGCGCCCGTATACCCAAGCTCCTCACAGGCTTTGATCGAGTACCGCTGCAGATCAAGCCAACCGCGCCCGACCGTGCTGCCCATGGCGGTCTCGGCGGTCTCCAATACGCCATTCCAGTTCTTGCCGGCAGCCGATGTCCTCAATTTCATTCTTACTTCCGAGGAAGGTGCCGGCAGCTCGGTAGACATAATGTCGCCCGAGGCGCGCACCTCGCCCCAGCGGAGCGCACGTAGCAGGAGATAAGGAACCGGACTGGCAGGAATCTTCCGCCGCAAGAACTGTGCAGCGGCCAACGCGTGTAGTACGGCCTGCTCCGGGTTCTTAATCTCACCGCCCGCGAACTGTGACAGATCGATGCCTCTTGCCAAGCCGTCGGCCGGTTCGGCCACATGCTCCCCGACCGCAGTTTCCGTGCCGGCTTCCTGCCCTGGCTCCGTGGTGATTTCGATGGGATCCGGATCTTTCTCGAGCTTCTTCTTGAGAAGCGCCCGGACATCCCGGGAGACCTCGCTGAGTGCGGTACGGAGCGGCCCGAAGGAAGGCGGGTCGTCGGTGAACTTCGAGTTGCAGAGACTATCAAGTGCCTGCAGAGCGTCCAATGCCGCTTTGCAATCGGCGTCGAGCTTCTTGTAAAAGGGCTTCGGAGTATCGTTGAAGTCCTTATC
>Ga0213882_10000683_pt1 | contig 10964 bp, 7 predicted proteins | sample BarmaccoBMER_R09_FD_160106 | JGI IMG/M metagenome (GOLD analysis project Ga0213882, IMG submission 160106) | Barbacenia macrantha exposed rock microbial communities from rupestrian grasslands, the National Park of Serra do Cipo, Brazil - ER_R09 ...
GATTATGCTTCCTCGTCGCAAACAAGGGGTTTTTCTTAAGCGAGAGGTTGACGAGATTGTTCGCAAGATTGAAGCCGCAGTACTCTCAGTGCGAGGCCATGAGTATGTCTACAGGACGGCAACCATTGAGGACCTAGATGCTGAGAATGAGCTAGCACGATTGGTTTTTGGTGAGTATGCTGTTGTGTCAGAGACGGTTAAAGCTGTACAGGCATTTGTTGAGAAGAACCCATATATCAGTCACCATCTCTATGACCATAATCGTCTGGTTGCTTCTATTAATCTCGTGCCCTTGGTTCACGAGGCAATTATTGAGTTTAAAGAACAAGGGAAGCGGGGATGGACGTTTAGCGCAGACTGTATTGAGCAATTTGTACCTGGAAAACCACTTGAATGCATTATTATCGACATGATGACAACGTCCTTGGTTCCCTGGAAACAAAGAGAAGAGTATGCAGCGATGCTGCTGAGAAAGTTTGCATTGAGAACACTTCGGACGTGGGGAAGTCAGGGCATTGAGATTATTAGTGTTCACTCGAATGGAGGATCACCACAAGGAAAACAACTCCTAGAGGATGTGGGATTTACCTACCTGGGCAAGCGTGGCGGATGGGCCATTTATGAGTTAATACTTGAACAGGCAACAACACCTCTCCTGGTTCCGTATAAGCGCGCACTTGCCGAGTACAAGCAGAGCCATAATCAAGACCCTCTCCCCCACAAAAGCTGACCTACTCACCTCCAGAATTCTGCTTTCACAAAGAGCGATTTGGGGGTGATCTTGCAACAAAAAAAGAGAAGAAGTGGTATACTTAAGTATAATTGGTAACATATTTTAGTAGTAGATTGGTGGCAAAAATATGCAGTGGCTACGTGAACAAAAAACACCCCTACAACGGGTACGGCATGCATCAAACGCATTTCTGCGACAGACGCTCTCTATACCACGTACAATGGCGGCACCGACAGAGAATCAGAGAAGGACGGCACTCACTGGCTTCGTGCTAGGTATTTGCAGTCTCTTTACCGCGCTCTTTCCTCCCTGCGGTTTACCAATTGCCATTACTGGTATTATCATGTCCTCTTCCGGCTATCGGGTGCAGGCACTGCGCAAAATAGCCGCGACTGGACTCGTACTCTCTATCGTGGGCCTCGTGTTAACGATAGGAAGTATTACATTCGCCGTCGGGATGTACCTCAGTCACGTCTTGGCGTAGCTTGGTACTGATAGCGCTTAGCTTCTTTGCCTGCGCGTTATGACAAAGAAGCCTATTATTCCTATGGCCAAGAGCATGAGACCTGTGAGGGCACGTCCTTGCTGAGTGCTCAAGTCGAATGCTGCTAGCAGCACCTGCAATAGTGTAAAAACCAAGGGTTGCACAACTGGATGTGTGTTGGCATCTGGCTTGGTAATCTTGACTGTTGGCGTCTCAGCAACGTTGGGGGCGGCTGGAGGTGGAGTCGCCGTTGCAGTTGGCGCTGGATGCTGGCTAGCGAAAGACAAAGCGGGCGCGCTGGTCGAGTGGCCACCTGAAGGACCAGTAAAAGAGGCTGAAAAGATTCCCGATAGGAGGAAGAAAAGACCTATTACGGCTGCAAGTACACTGAGATTGCGCAATGCATTTTGAACGTAACTCGGTCTGGCTACACGCCGCAAAGGGAGTACTGGCCTGATCTCGTTAAAGGTTCGCACGGCTGCAGGAGGAGTAGCCTGCTCAGCAGAGAGCAAGAAGGAGCGTGGTAGCACAGGTGGTGGAAGGGCGTGCAGCAGCGCGACAGTTTGCCGCAACTCTGCTAGTGTTTGCCTGCACTGCTCACACCCCTTCAAGTGCTCCTCGCAGAGTGCCTGCTCTTGTGCGGAGAGCTGACCATCAAGAAATGCCGATAATTCTGTTATAGTAAAATGCCGCTCCTGCTTTGCCACGCTTACACTCCACTCCGAGAGTTCATAGAGACGAATCAGTATTTAGACGATATTTATGTGGTAAAAGTTCCTGGTGTTGGCGTAGATAGGTGCGCAATCGCCCGCGACCTCGTGCGATGCGCGAACGTACGGTACCTAGCGTTGCCTGCGTTGTGGTCGCGATCTCCTCATAAGAAAGTCCCTGTATATCGCACAGCACCACTGCGACACGCTGGTCGAGCGGAAGCTGCTGTAACCCCTGTTGAATCACCCCTTGAAACTCCTGGCTAAGGAGCATTGCTTCGGGATTACTTTCTACCTCCTTTGTGGCAAGGATGCTTAATAAGCTGGAACTATGGGCTTCGTCTTCCTCTGTAAGCTCCTCTAATGACTCGACTGGGTGACGATGGACGCTCCGCCAGTGGTCGCAAGCCATATTTGAGCCAATGCGTAACAGCCAAGAACGAAACGAGGAACTACCACGGTAGCTTTGAATACTGCGATAAGCCGCAATAAACGTATTTTGTGTCACATCAGAGGCAACATCGTAATTGCCCAGCAAGCGGAACACCGCACTGTAGACAGTTTGCTGGTAGCGCAGCACTAATTGGTTAAACGCATCGACCTCTCCGCGCTGGCTGCGCACGATGAGAAGTTCCTCATCGTCGCGCACAGACTTGCTCATAGCTGGCTTACCTCGTGTGCTATTTGTGCCAGTCTATCATATTTTGCTACAATCGACTATCACCTATGATGAGAGCAATGCTCGCACATCCCGCTGCATAGCTGCATAGGTCTGATAACGGAGCGTAGTATCCTCAAACAGGGCACGGCTCAGTATAGACTCCAAAGCAGGTGAGATAGTAGGATTGAGGACGCGCACAGGCGGATAAGCAGGGTAATGCGGTGGGGGCACGTTGGTGAGCGCATGATGCATTGTGGCTGCCAGCGCATAGATGCAAGTGCGCTGGTCGTAAGGCTTATCTTGTATAGGCAGATAGGGTGAGACGACGAGCTTGCGCGTCGTACGAGACCGAGCAGCGGCTAGGTGAGCGTTCTGTGTGGGGAGAGAAGGCGGAGGCTGTATCTGAAAACCTGTGAGTATCGGCCTGTTGCGCGTTCTCTCGATAATAATATTCGTCGGCGAGATATCGTAGTGATACACAGGCGGCCGTTGCTGCTGCAGGAAGCTGAGTACATTCAACAAACTATGTATATAGCGCACTACTTCTGATTCAGACAGTGGATGAAGTATCTTCTGCAGATGTGCTTCGATACTTTCTCCATCAATATAGTTGAGGATCATATAGTAGTGTTTGCTTTCGGCAAAGCGGTCAATTACAGTCGGAAGCAAAGGGTGGTGCAACTGGGTGAACGCTGCCGTCGCTCGTTCATAGTATGCTATATCGTGAGCGCGTTGTGCTAGTGAACCATCGGCACACTCCCAGCGCTTGAGGAACACCTTCTGTGTACGCTGCTGGGTATCAATAGCTACTGCTGTCATCACTCTAGACTCTATCGTTTGCTTCAAAACGTAATTGATCATGTAGCGTCCCCGACCTACGCTTACTCCTTGTAATGGACTATGCTCAGCTACTAGTGGTGGAATAGTGAGCCGACCGCAGGCTGAGCAGCAGCGCTGCCCAAAGCGCACGCTGGCATCACAGTAAAGGCAAGTACGATTGTCCTGACTTGTGCCGCAGTTGCTGCACCGCTGCGCACCACTGCGATTCTGCTGTCCACAGTTGTAGCACACATAGCGTTGTTGGGCTGTCTTGATCGCATCTTCGTAAGCATTGGCGAAATCAAGAATGCTCCTGTAGCGCTGCTTATACTCTTTGGCCATCGCTCGTAACAGCACTGCAGCGACCTCAACGGGAATACGAGGATTCCATTGTTGCGGTGAGGGGGGCTGCTCATAAAAATGAGCATTCCACATCTCTGTAAGCTGCTTGTAGGCAAAGGGAAGATGATCGGTGAGCAGCTCATAGCAGCAGATGGCGAGTGCGTACTGATCGCTCTCGCGGCGTGGAGTGCCCTGCCATTGTTCAGGTGCCATGTGCGACGCTGTGCCAGTAACCTCCCCTAACGAGGCATGCGTTTGCACGCCCAGATACAGCGTCGTGCCAAAGTCCGCGAGCAGCAGTTGACCGTTACGTCCGATAAGCAGATTGCCTGGCTTCACATCCTGATGAATAAGTCCAGCATGGTGTATATAGTGCAGTGCTGCGGCTGCCTGCTGGACATACGGAACAAGCTCCTCGGCGAAAGCTGGCCGCCTGCTCCCATCGGCTTGGTGAAACAGATCCTTGATGGTCCTTGGTGCATACTCCATGATCAGATACGGCTGCTCATTTGTCAGTTGCCCAAAGTTGTAGACAGGCAAAATATTGGCATGCTGCATATTAGCGATACGGCGTGCTTCTTGAAAAAAGCTCGCTCGTACCTTGTCATTGAATTGATCGAGGCGCAGCACTTTTAGGGCCAGAATGCGGCTCAACGGCGCACATTCGCGTACTTTATATACATAGCCATAGCTTCCAGCACCAATAAAAGAGATCACCTCGTAGGCCGCAATATGTGCTCCCTCGACCAAAAAATCGCAACGTTGGCAACAAAGCGTGCCAGCGGGGTTATCATGCCCTGCACCATGCGGATTCAGACAACGAACCAAGCGCTTCATCCTACTTCTTTATAATAATTGATTTTCTTTACATATCTACGTCTGTAAGAAGCATGGGTTACTGTAAAAGAGACTAGAAAAAAGCAGGTAGCAATTCCGTGAGTGTGATATAATTTCTTATCGTTCACCCACTATGGAAGAGATTATACAGCATGATTGACTCCATATCAGCACAAGCATTCTTTGCTAGCTCGAAAACTGTTCCGTATGGATAGGTCATCAATGAGTAGATGGATAGCTCATTAACCCGAGTATGTGTGCATACACCGCGAAAGGAAGGAAAAACCTATGGCTCTTGAAGATTATCTGGAACCTGAAGTAGCGGTCACGGCCGTGGTAACTGCCGTCATTTTCTCACCGAGAGCACGCCGCTTGATCCGACGTGGTCTGGTCTATGGAACGGCAGGTCTACTAATAGCTGGCGATGCCATCACCTCATTTGCCCGTAACGTGGGTCAGGGCATGCAAGAGGCAAGCAATGCGACCCACAATGGAGCCAACCCAGTAAAGGCAACCGCGAACTCAACACAAAAGAACTCAACACAGAAGGCTGCAACAGGGAACACCAAACCACCTGCGGAAGGAACCGGAGAACAGATATCATGAGTCAGACACCAGGAGAACGGCCAGGTCAACCAACAACGGCACATGCTGAAGAACTGCTAGACAGTCTGGGACGGCGTATTGGCCTCTTCACCGCTCAGACAGGGCAGCGCATTCAAAACGTTGCCGCTTCTCTAGGTGACAGAGCAAACCGCGTGGAGCAGCCGAATACGGTACCAGGAGAGAAAGTACACTCGCCAACTAGAGCAAGAGCTGAGGAACAAGAGAAGCTAGCGATGGAAAGGGCCGAGGTGCTGGTAGACCGCGTAGGGCAGCTCCTTGGTCACTTCTTCGCTGCAACGGGCCTGCACATCCAGCGGACAGTAGCTCGCATACGCGAGGAAGTTGAGGATATAGAGGCAGAGGCTCAGCACATCCGCAAAAACAGAGCACGTCCACCCCAGTAAGCACAGCAATTTAGCAGAAGAACCTTCTAGAAAGAAAATGAGACAGTAAATGGGTGTTGCGTTTGCTGAGGAGCTTTGTGTTCTTCATACGCTTCCAGGTCGAGTGCGCATACATGTACCGCAATGGTCGGGGCAGGGAAAGCGCAGCTTAGAAACACAACTTCGCCAGATACAGGGAGTCCATAGTCTTCACGCCAATGAACTGACTGGCAACATTCTTATTCAGTATGAAACCTCGGTGACCGATGAGCAAACTATCCTTGCACAGGTGCGCTCACTTGATCTGCAGGTGAGCGATAAGCTCGAAGACAAACCGGAAATGCCATCCGTCCATCGTGAAAAACAAGGACGAACCATACGCGCCCACATTGCCGTTAGAGGCTTGGAACGTGATCCCCACCTGGCAAAGCGTGTGCTAGAACGACTGCAAAGCCATCCTGGAGTGCATGCAAGGGTAAACGCAATGATTGGTCGCATCCTTGTGGAGTTTACCGAACATGAAGTGGACCTGGCAGATCTGATCACTGACGTAGCTGACCTAGAACTGCCAAACCTAGCGGGAGAGGATCGCCCTGCTTATCCACTCGATCCGAGACCGTTAATCCAGAGCGCATTTCGCACAATTGGAGCAACACTCGGCTTTGGATTGCTTGCAGTCCGTCGCCTCTTCGCTTTGCAAGAACCTCTTCCCGGCTCAAATCTAGCTCTTCAAGCATCAAGCATCATCGGCATTCTGCAGGTTATCCCCCCTGTTCGTAATGGACTACGCCACTTCTTGGGGCGAACTACTGCTGATCTGCTCTTTAGCATTCCCAGTATCATTACTCTCACGTTAGCCAACAGTCCACTTGGCCTAGCAGTGGCTGGCGGAGAATCACTGCGCTTGTTGACCGAAGTGCAAGCGCGGCGGGCAGCCTGGCGTCGTCATGAAGAGCGAGTAGCGAACGCACCGTCAGCGCAACCCGATGCAGTCATCTCCCTTGAGACAGGTGAGCGCACACCTCTTGCAGCCAAGGTCTTGGAGGGAACTGGCACTGGCATTGGCCGAGACGGTATGCCTCAATCGGTGCTTCCAGGCTGCACGATTTCCCCTGGTACACGGCTCTACGGCGGCCCATTCATACTGAAATTAGAGCACGAAAAGACATGTGAAGCCTTCACTCCCGACCCTCGTCCCGCCCCACCTGCTCCGTCACTCTACGACCGCTATATGCACGTGCAGGGTCCATTCACCCTTGCCTATATGGCGCTCACCGCCCTACTTACCCGTTCCTTCAGTAGAACCATGGCGGCTTTGCTGCTAGTCAATCCGCGCACAGCACTCATTGGCATCGAAAGTGCGGATCTGAGTGCTTCCGCTCGGGTCATCCGCGCTGGTGTAACCGTGGTTGGGACGCGCCCAAATCGTCCTATTCGCCTCCCTGATCTCGTGCTGCTGGATGGGGCACGTTTGCTCACCGACAGACTCGAAGTGACGACCGCTTTACCACTCGCAGAGGAGAGCGACAGCACAGAAATTTTTGCACGAGCGGCAGTAGTAGCTGCCGCTGCTGGCTCACCATGGGGAGATGTCTTCAAAGCCACAGATAGCATTTCAGCTACCGATGGAGCGTTCGATGGCCAAACTGCCACCGCTCGCATTGAGGGTGTGTGCTATTCGCTTGGTGTGATAGATGACTGGAGTGCCTTACCGGAGGCTACGCGTCTGCGGCAGCTTGGCAACTATGTGCTGGTGCTGCACAGGGAGCTCCAGGAAAGACCGCTTGGGCTTTTTGTTTTGCGACCGCAGCTTGTGTCGGGAGTTTCGGATTTGGTTCAAACGTGCCAGCGCTACGGAGTGGAGCTTGGGATAGTGACCAGCGGCGATCAGCTTGCAGTCCAGGCACTTACCCACCGAGCACATATCCCAGTTCTTGAGAGTGACAATGCCCTGGAAGCCATTCGAGCGAAGCAGCAAGAAGGAGGATGTGTTGCGTTTGTTTCGGATAATGCAGGGGCTGAGGCGGGATTTGCTGCATGTGATCTCGCTATTGGCCTCAGCGATGGTCACAGTCGTCTACCTGCTCACGCTGATTTGCTCGCTCCCGATCTTCAAGCCGTAGCAGCAATTATCGAGACGGGCGCTCGTCGAGAGACAGCGGCACGTGATGCTGTCGGGCTGTCGGTTCTGTCCAACATTGTCGGTGCCGTGTGGGGCTTGCTAGGGATGCCGGGGATAGAGGTTGCCTCCCGTGCCGTTTCCATTACCTCGCTCACCGCGCTTGTTGATGGATGGGTGAGGTTACGTGGCGGAAAACGATCAGGCTCAATTCTTGCTACCCTCGTCGATCCTCATCCAGAGCGGTGGGGAGGACGCAGCGTGGAACAGGTGTTACACACCTTGCACACATCAGAGGAGGGGCTTACCAGCACCGAGGCGGATCAACGCTGGCAACAGGCTATCCCCCAGAGGCGACGCAATCGACTAGTAGCTGCACTGCTCGATCAACTACGTTCGCCATTACTGGGCATCCTTGCCGTTGGTGCAGGTCTCTCACTGCTTTTTGGCCCAACCGGTGATGTCATCATTATCATGGCAACAATTCTAGCCAATGTTGCAGTGGGCGCTTGGCAAGAACACAAGGCTGACCTGGTCGATGAAACGCTCAAGCGCTTAGGGACATCCACTGCACGGGTGCTGCGTGATAAGCACCCAGTGACGATCCCCGCCGACAAAGTTGTGCCCGGAGATGTACTCTTGCTGGCAGCAGGAGACCGCATTGCTGCCGATGCGCGCCTACTAGACTGCCAGACCTTGGAGGTGGATGAAGCTGCCTTAACAGGAGAGTCACTGCCCGTACACAAAGCTATCTATGGAGCAACGGATGCCAGCCGCATCGTCCTTGAGGGAAGCGACGTTACCACTGGAACAGGGCGTGCCGTCGTCTTTGCAGTCGGTCGGCAGACACGTATGGGTGCAACCGCCGCAGCGTTATCTACAGAAGAAGAACAGCAAAGCCCGCTCGGTGTAACCTTGAGCCAGATGCTGCGCGTTTTCGTCCCGCTTTCTGTAGCAGGAGGAGCACTCGTTGTTGCTTCTGGACTGCTGTGGGGAAGACCTCTCGCTGCTCTGTTGACAGTTGGAGCGACGATGGCCCTGACCGGTGTCCCCGAGGGCTTACCCATCCTCAGTAGGATAGGCGAAGCTGGAGTTGCCCGCCGCCTAGCTAGTCATAACGCGGTTGTGCGTCGTCTCTCAGCTATTGAGTCGCTGGGGCGAGTCAATGTCGCCTGCGCAGACAAAACAGGAACATTAACGAAGGGGCATTTGACGCTGAGCTTGGTGGCTGACAGCAACAGTGAAGCGAAGATACCCGGCAAACTGTCACCAGACTTGCGTTATGTGCTGCTGACAGCCGCGCTGGCCAGTCCGCACCCAGATACTCCATACGCGAGAGCGCATCCTACAGACGTTGCTGTGATTCAAAGTGCGCGGGACGCTGGTCTGGGTGCAGATATAGAGGTGAAGCACGAAGACGAGTTAGCATTCGATCCTGTGCGCTCTTTCCACGCCACGCTTACCCAGGGACGGCTCTGTGTCAAGGGAGCGCCAGAAGCGCTGCTTCCCAGATGTACCTCGGTGTTCTCGCATGCCGAGAAATGTCCTCTTGATGAGAGTAGCCGAGAAAGATTGCTTGCCCAAGCCAAACATCTAGCCGAACGCGGCCTGCGCCTACTGATGGTGGCCGAAGGTTCTTCTAGTCTGTCCCTTGACCATCCCCAAGAACTGACAGCCCTTGGCTTTGTAGGCATTAGTGACCCACTTCGCGATACTGTGCAAGCCGCAGTGCGCCGTTGCCACGAGGCGGGAGTTCGCGTGATCATGATTACTGGAGATCATCCAGCTACCGCCCGTACTATTGCACGTGAAGCTGGTCTACTCAATAATGGCGGTGAAGTGTTGACCGCAAGCGAGATTGCTCAACTCCAGAATGGTGAACTGGATGCGCGCCTAGAGCACGCGGTAGTGATTGCACGGGCAACACCCCTGGATAAGTTGCGTATTATCGAGAGCTTGCAGCGTCACGGGCATAGCGTTGCCATGACAGGCGATGGGGTGAACGATGCCCCAGCCCTTCGCCTCGCGGATGTCGGCGTAGCAATGGGACAGAGTGGTACAGAAGCGGCCCGTCAGACCGCCGATGTGGTGATTACTGACGATGATTTTTCCACACTGGTGGAGGCATTTGTCGAGGGCCGCAGCTTCTGGCACAACATTCGCCGTGCCCTCGGCTTGCTATTAGGTGGGAACCTGGGTGAACTGATCCTGGTTGTTGGAGCAAGTCTGCTTGGAGCCTCTACTCCGCTTACTGCCAGCCAAATTCTTGCAATGAATGCAATTACCGACATTTTACCGCCCTTGGCAGTTGTGTTGCAGCAACCCGAACACCACAACCTTGCCACACTCAGCCGAGAGGGTGAAGTTGCTCTGCACAAGCCTCTGCGCAATGAGATTTTACGTCGCGGTGCTGCAACGGCACTTCCCTCGCTTGTGAGCTACCTCGTCATGTTGGGTGCCAGTACGCTCCTAGAGGCGCGATCAGTTGCCTTCGCGAGTATTGTCACCACGCAACTTGCCCAAACGTTTGACGCTGGCCGATCTGAGGGCACGCTCACCAAACCCGTCCTGGGAGCAGTTGTAGGCTCCTCAGCTATGCTACTGGCTGCATTTGCAGTAGCGCCCCTACGTAATTTCCTGCAGCTCGTCGTGCCATCACCGCTGGGTTGGGCGCTTATTGGGTCGGGGACATTGGCCGCTGTCGTGTTGCACCGCTTGCTCACTTCATTGAGTAAGAATGGTTCAGCCTGTGTGCAACGAAATTAAGCAGTGCACAACAGTTTTTGTGGACAGGAACCAAAAAAGAAAAAGCTGTACGGCGATGCCGTACAGCTTTTTCTTTTTTGGCCTATGATAATTTATCCTACGCTACCTGACATCTCTAACTGGATCAAGCGGTTCAGCTCAACCGCGTACTCCATCGGTAGCTCCTTGGTGATCGGCTCAATGAAGCCATTGACGATCAAGGAGTAAGCTTCTGCCTCGTCGAGGCCACGGCTCATCAGGTAGAAGAGCTGGTCCTCGCCAACCTTGGAGACGGTAGCCTCGTGGCCAATTTCCGTCTGGTTCTCTTCGACACGAATGGTCGGGTAGGTGTCGGTGCGAGCGTCCTCATCGAGCAGTAGCGCGTCGCAACGCACACTGGACTTCGTATGATGCGCTCCTGGATTGACACGCACAAGGCCGCGATACGATGCGCGACCGGTACCCTTAGAAACCGATTTCGACAGAATCTGCGAGGTCGTATGTGGTGCCAGATGGGTCACTTTC
>Ga0213882_10000684_pt1 | contig 10961 bp, 13 predicted proteins | sample BarmaccoBMER_R09_FD_160106 | JGI IMG/M metagenome (GOLD analysis project Ga0213882, IMG submission 160106) | Barbacenia macrantha exposed rock microbial communities from rupestrian grasslands, the National Park of Serra do Cipo, Brazil - ER_R09 ...
ACCCCCGCCGGACCCGTACTCGGCGATGGTGAAGGGGAAGGAGGTGGTTGTGGTCTTGATCCACGCCTCGATGGTCCGGGATGCATTCCCCCCGGGCAGGCGGCTGTCGCTCATGAAGACAGACGTGCCCCCCGTTGTGTTGCTGATCGCCGTGTCCGGATCCCCGACCAGCGCTCCCGGCGCCCCGAGCCCCGCCGCGCTGGTGTATGTCCCCAGCAGACAGTTTTGTGACATGTCATTGGCGACTCTTGTCCCGGTAGGATCTCCGAGCCGTAGGTAGCTGATCGGCTGGTCCTGTAGCACGGCTTGCACGTAGGACGGTGGGGATTGGGGCGGTGATGCGCATTCCACCGCTTGGCCCGCAGCCCAGTGAGACGCGATCAGCGCAGGACTCAACGCCTCGTTGTAGATGGCGAACTCGTCGAGGGAGCCGACGAAGGCGCCGATGGAGAGGCCATTGGCGGGGACGTTGGTGCTGAGGCCGGGCCAGCCTCCGCTGCCGAGCGCCTGCCCGTCCAGGTAGAAGGTGAAGGTGGGATCGCTGTAGGTGATGGCCACGTAGTGCCAGGTGCCGTCGGTGATGGTCACGCCCGCGGGGGCGGAGGCGGCCCGACTCCCGTAGCTCGCCTGGACGATCAGGGTGTGGGGGTCGTTCACCTGGAAGGCGAAGTCCGTACCGACACCCCCGCCGGACCCGTACTCGGCGATGGTGAAGGGGAAGGAGGTGGTTGTGGTCTTGATCCACGCCTCGATGGTCCGGGATGCATTCCCCCCGGGCAGGCCCGTTCCCTGAGAGTATGTCACGGCTGGATTTGCGCCGCTATGCTGAATTGCCTTGTCCTGGTCGTTTACCAGTGCTCCGGCAGCTCCCTCGGTGACACCTGCCTGGTAAGCTCCTGCGCGACCATTCCCGGAGGAGTCGGCGGCTGTGCTGCCCGAATCATCTAGACGGTAGTAGAGGATTGGCTGAGAGCTCAGGATGGTTTCAGCGTAGCTCTGCGGCGACGAGGAGGTCGAGGAACGTACAGCGGCAGCCTCCGCCTTTCCGCCTGTGCCGCCCGAAGGCGTGGCTGCAAAGCAGCCAATTAGCGCCATTGCTATGGCCATGCTCAGGCCTCGCCGCCTGCGACCCGCCGAGGTCGAAGCCGTTAATGACGTTAATGAGCCGTCCTCACTCCGAGACATTTCCCTTCTCCTCTCTGGCTGAACGAATTCCCCTCTGTCCCTAAACAGAAGAAAGTGCGTCTCTCTCGGACTGGGTTCACCCCTGGCTCAACACAGTGCAGGTGACCACGTACGCGCTGTGCTTCTCCGCCCTCCGCTATTGTCAGGGTTTACCACGCCGCTATTAGCTGGAAATTAGCTGGGAGATGCAGCGGCGGCTACCGAGCGCATTCCTCTCGCGGCGTCCGAATCGCCCCGAGCTCTCGTCATGCCAGGCCAGTCAAGGGCTCCCCAGCTGAGGGGCCACCACGATGCTGCTCGACGCGCATGCGCTCCTCGATCGCATGGCGGAGCGTCGTGAGCTGAGAACGCGCGAGAGGCGAGATGGCGTCCTCCAGGTCTGGGGGACTTGCGTCCTCCAAGACGCGAAGATTGTTGATTGTCACCCTCCAGTGGCCGACCTTGTCACTTAGGCTCCTATCAGCCAGAGCCGCGTGCGCTCTCGCCCCGTTATAGAGGGCATTCAAGCGGATGCTCGTGTCCTCGGCTGTCTGGAGCTGCTCGAAGCACTCCGCGGCATACTGAAAATCTTCGCGGTCCATAGCGGCCTCAGCGAGTTCAAGCAAGGGGGGGTCGGTGGCCGGTCCAGCACCCGCGGCGACCGCGAAAAGGCAGCACACCTCGCCGAGCTGGCCATAGTCGTGGAGCGGGCTAAGGTCCTGGCCAACACGACGGACGCTCTCGGCGAGCTTCCGAATCTCAGGTGGCATTGGCAACAGGACCTCGTCTCCGGTGTCAGGGTCGGCAAGGAAGTCGTTGTCATCCCTCTTGGCCAGCTGTCGCTCCAACCAGATCGCCGCCCGGGTGCAGGTCGCAATCTCGTTGAAGGTGTCGTGATGAGCGGCGAGGTGCTGTGCAAGTGCACGTAGCCCGGCAGCGCATATCGCGGCGTTCTGCACGGTCAGCTCGCCGGGTCGGGGAGCTCTCCCGTACGCACGCTTTCCGTCCACCATCCTCAGAGCGTACCAAGTCGGGCTGATTACGACCGGGAGCGCCCTTCGCCACCTTCCCCCCTCGCTTGAGAGTCAGCGCGCAGAGAGGTTCCGATTGCCGAACCAGTTCCAAACGAGAGAGGTGACGCCCAGTGCTGCCAGTAGCACGTAGACGATAACCATGGCAACGTCAAGGCCAGAGACGTAGCGGATGGCAGGATCTGTATTGGTGATGGAAGGGTGCAGCACCCATGCACCAACACTACCGAGTCCGACGAGGTAGCCAGCGAGCTGTTCTCGTCGCCGGCTCCAGAGTCTGAAGAGGCAGGGGATGGCGGCGGCCAGGATGATGCCGGTTACTCCCGCCGCGAGCGACAGATAACCCATGAGGGCACCCAGGAGCATTATGCCCAGAAGCTTCAGCACCCTCTTGACCGCCGCCATTCTCAACATCCTGCTAGCCCTCTACCTGCGCCATGTATCGTATCCACACCAGTCCTGTGTGTGCCAGCCCCGGAATGCGTGCCGGAATGAGTACGCGTACCGGCAGGCCGCTCCTCCGTTGCCGTAGGCGATGAGCAGGTTATCGTAGGTGTTGTAGTACCAAGTACCGGTCGGGTCGAAGACTCCCCGATAGCCGAACTCGATGTGTCCGCTGATGGAGACAGCCCAACGGCCTGCCTGGTTGCCGCAGCAGATCCTGTGCGCTAGAGGGTACCAACCGGGGAAGGGCCACTCGGTGTGGTGGCGTTCGTAGTCAGTGCCTGTATACCAGCTCACGGCCCTACCGGTGAAGCCCCACTTGACGTCGGTGTAGAACGCGTTGAGAAGGATCCCGCAGCAGTCCCACAGACGCTGGTGAACCGTCGCCTCCGTGGACCAAACCGGGGCGCTCGCTGAAGCAGTAGGCGGCGAGCTCTCGTTGCCAGCACCGCCACCCACACCACCCTCAACCTGAGAACTCGCAGATGGCTCAGTCTGGCTAACACCTGGCTCCAGCTGGCTCAGCGGAGCGACGCGAACAGCGGTAGTCGTCGTGGAGCAATCAGCGTTGATGGTGGTCTCGGCGATGCTGACATATCCTGGTTGTGGGAGTGGCAGACTGCCCGCGTAGTGAACCTCTCCGCAGACTTGACCCGCATGAGGCAACGACCCGGTGGTGGGCAAGAATGTGCTCCTTCGTACCCGGAGACAGGCTGCTGACATTCGGGGAATTGGTCGAGCTGTTTCGAAAACAGGCGGACATGACCCAGGAGAAACTCGCCCACAAAATCGGCCGGTCGGTCAGCGACCTCCGGAAGATAGAGAAAGGGAAGAAGCCCCCTACTGAGACCACCTACATTGCAATTGCACAGGCTCTGGCTCTCCGGCCGAGCCAGCGTTCCGAGCTGCGCAAAGCGTTCCAGGAGGCTCAGAAGCCGAAGGAGAACGACGCCAAGGAGGCAAGCAACGCCGCTCAGGATACCGGCCTTGGCGTGCACCAGCGATGGTATGCCACCGCGTGGGCGCAAGCAGGACGCCGGACCCGCGCACTGGTGGTCGTGGTGCTCGCCCTGCTTGCCTCTGTCGTCGTCGGAGGTGTCGCCCTCGTCCTCGGAGGCAGCATCGTTCACAACTCGCTCCCGGTTGGGAAGCCATTGCATGGCCGACTGTCACGCATCGTCCGTGTCGGAGACTGCCGCTGGGACGTGTATTTCGACGTGAGTGGGTTTCGCCCGCGCGCTCCGGTCTACTTCTCGGCTTCCTTTACGGCCCGCGACTGCAAGGGACGTCGCTACGGCTGGTCATGGGGTCCAAGGCTCACGGGCTACGCAGACACTCACGGGCGGTTCACCAATCCCCCGGTCAGGCACAACGACTACGGCACGTATCACTACGTCATCAGCGACGGCCCGAGCGAGATCAATAGCGTCCCTATCCTTGTAAAGTACGACCGTAATCTCCGCCACTACCCCTGAATGGGGCCATCTTCCTGGTGGCGGGGTCCGCCAGTGAGCAGTTCGCGAACAAAGCTCGCACGATCTGAGACGAGCCGTCGGCGCTGCATGCTACAGGTGGCGGATAGATAGGGGGCGCTGCAGGGCGCGGGCGATTGCGTCGAACCATGTCCGTCTCAATTCCCGTGGTGATGACACTGACGCCCGTGGAGTTTTGAAACAGCACCGGACATTGCCACAGAGGATCCAGCCCGGTGAAAAACTCCCTTGACAAGCAATTCAACTGCGACCTGAGGCGCCTCAACCCCATATGACTCATGCCTCCAATCCTCTCGGCGCTCGTTTCTGCCCGAAGGACGCCGCCCTCTTGGACCATCAAGTCGCCTTCGTCGGGATTTTCGCGGGGCTGGATGGGTTTTGGCATTCGTGGAGCGGACCCTTCGATAGACTGAGAGAGCCGGGTTAGTCGTCGTGGTCGCCGTCTCCCGACCTCGTCCCGGCATTTCCCCGTCCGCAAACGGAGGGTACGATCGTGAACGCCGAAAGGGAAAGAGGTTAGTTAGAGCACCGCGGTGGCGACGAACCCGTGGGTATGACCCAAGGCATCGACGTACTGTCCGACGACTTGCCCAGCGTTGTTGATCCCGAAGGCCTCGGTTCTGCCGATGCCCTGAGGGTCGTCGATGACCGTGAACGTCTTACCGTCGGCAGACCGCACATATCCGTGGACGCCTCCGCGACGGTCGAAGAAGAACCCAACAACCTCTCCGCGGTCGGTGATCGCTTGGCCGCAGGTTCTGGCGGCCCTCGCCTGCGGGACGTCGAAGCTGGTGAACGTCTTGCCATCCGCAGATCGCACGAATGCGTGGAAGCCGGACCTATCGAAGTAGTGCCCGACGATCTGCCCGGCGTTGTTGATCGCCTGGGCGTAGGTTTCGCCGGCGATACCATTGGGATCATCGAAGTTGGTGAAGCGCTTGCCGTCGGGCGACCGCACGAACCCGTGGACGCCCTTTTGATCCCGAACACCCTTTGAGTCAGTGTAGAATCCCGAGATCTGTCCAGCGTTGTTGATCCCGAAGGGCCTAGTGTTGCCGACACCCTGCGGGTCATCAAGGACGCTGAAGCGCCTACGATTGGCGGACCACACGTATCCATGAAGGCCCTTGGATCCATCGATGTAGTACCCGACCACTCGTCCGGCGTCGTTGATCCCGAGGGCGGCGGTGTTGTCGAGGCCCTGCGGGGCGACAAAATCGGTGAAAGCTTTGGCGCCAGCGAAGCGCTTGCGGCGAGCGGATACCACGAGCGCATGGACTTGTTTGAAGCCATTGGTGTAGAACCCGACCACCTGCCGGGCATTGTTGATCCCGAAGAAGGTAGTGCTGACGCCTTTCGGATCGTTAAAGTTGACGAAGCTGTATGACTTGGGAGCTGGAGCGGCCGAGACCCTCCAGGCGGTCAGGATCACCGTCAGTCCAAGTAGGAGAGCTGATGTGATCGGCAGATGGAGCGGATGCCGTGGAAAGGCAAACATATGATGTTCTCCTCCTCGGTTCACTGTCAACCATGACCAGGACTGTCCTTGGACTGTCCTGGCAGACCCCCTCTCTGCGTCCATTTTACAGTGGAATAGTCAAGGACACATCCAATAGCGCAGCAGGCGACCGCCTGTCGTGCTAGCGACGTCCGCTTTCGGGCTTTGGAACTGAGGAGAGCCTCTCGCTCGTAGGCTGTGGTCCAGGCCGGTAGGCCAGAAAGGGTCCCTGTTCCCAGCTGCGAGATACCAAGCACCCTGCCCAAAAGGGGTCGGGTAGACTGGAGGACCTCCCCGACTAGAAAGTCTGTCCCCCATGCTCGGTCCCCCCAAGCAGCGAGAGCTGGACCGCCCCGTCCTGGTCTCGCTCGAGCGGCTCATCCCCGCCGATCACTTCTACCGCCATCTCGACGCCACCCTCGACCTCTCCTTCGTCCGGGAGTGGGTCGCCGATCTCTATGCCGCGGGCGGCCGCCCCTCCATCGACCCGGTGGTCTTCTTCCGGTTCCACCTCATCATGTTCTTCGAGGGCATCCGCTCCGAGCGCCAGCTGGTGGAGAACGCCCGGTACAACCTCGCCCATCGCTGGTACCTGGGCTACCATCTCGACGAGCCGCTCCCCGATCGCTCCAGCCTGATCAAGATCCGGCAGCGCTTGGGCCTGGACATCTTCCGCCGCTTCTTCGAGCACATCCTCGACCTCTGCGACGAGGCGGGGCTGGTCTGGGGCCAGGAACTCCTGGCGGATGCGACCAAGGTCCAGGCAAACGCCGATCCCGACTCTCTCGTGCCCCGGCTGAAGGAGGTCATGGACGACCATCTCGTGGCGCTGTTCGGGGAGGAGCGGGAGCAGTCGCGGGAGGCGAGGGAGACGGAGGTCGGGGAGGACGCACCCCGCCTGCTCCACCCGGACAGGCAGAGCACCCCGGCAGGCGAGTCGACCGAGGCTGACACCCAGCCGGCGCGGTGGGACGTGCTGGAGGAATGCCGGCTCGATCCCGATCGTCCGCCGTCGGGTTCCTACCAGCGGATCGGGGATCGCAAGGTCAGCCTGACCGATCCCGACGCCAAGCCGGTCACGCTGGCGGATGGGCGGAGTGTCTTGGGGTATCAGGACCATTACCTGGTCGACGGGGGGAGCGCGCGGATCATCCTCCACGCCTTCGTGACGCCCGGCGATGTGTCCGAGAACCAGGTGCTGCTCGACCAGCTCCGCCGCACCATCTTCCGCCGGAAGGTGCGCCCCGAGCGGGTCATCGCCGACGCGCGGTATGGCACCGCCCCCAACGTCCGGGACCTGGAAGAGATGGACATCCGCGCCTATATCCCGCTCCACGAGGGCGACAAGGCCTCCCCCTACTTCCGCCACCAGGACTTCACCTACGACGCCGAGCGCGATGTGTACACCTGCCCGCAGGGGGAGGAACTCCGGCCGAGCTGGGTGGACGAGGGGAAGGAGCGGACCATCTACCGGGCTCGGGCGGCGGTGTGCAATGCGTGCCCCCTCAAGGAGCGATGCACCACCAATACCCAGGGGCGGCAAGTCAGTCGGTCCTTCCATGGGGAGTACCTGGATCGGGTCCGGGGCTACTACGGGACCAGGGCCTATCAGAAGGCGCAGCGCAAGCGGGGGGTGTGGGTCGAGCCGCTCTTCGGGGAGGCCAAGCAGTGGCATGGCCTGCGACGGTTCCGGTTACGCGGCCTGGAGAGCGTGAACATCGAGGGGCTGCTGGTGGCGGCCGGGCAGAACCTGAAGCGGTACCTGGCGGCGAAGGGATGGGGGCGCCGCTGGGGGCCGAGGGCACCCCTCCTGGCCGGTTCGGCGCCTTCCTGGAGCGCCATTTCGCTGCTCTGACAGGGGAGCCTCGCCGCCCGCCGAGGCCCTTGATCTCTCCTGGGGCACCGCTCCCCAGGGGTTTTTCACCAGACTGGATCCTTTTTGGCATTCGGAGGAGCGCATCGAGGAGGCGCACCACACGCGCCGCCCCTCAGGGGGCGGAGAAAGAGCGCCCCTGTGCCCACGATCGAGAACATCGCGGGAAGCTTCTCGACCTCCCGAGGCCTCGACATGGAAGCCTGGCGCCTGGGAGCGGTGTAGGCTGAGGGCATGGCCGAGCCGGCGCATCGCCCGCCCACCCTCGCCGAGCTGCGCGCTAAGCGCAACGAGATCCTGCGCGTGGCCGCGGCCCACCGCGTGACCAACGTCCGCGTCTTCGGCTCGGTGGCCCGCGGCGACGCCGGCCCCCGCAGCGATGTGGACTTCCTGGTCGATCTCCCCCCGGATGCCCGGGGCTTCGACGCCTTCGGCATCCTCGACGAGCTGCGCCGCGACCTGGAGCCGATCGTCGGCCGGCGCGTCGACGTCATCACCATCCGCGGTCCAGCGCCCGATGCCGTGGAGATGGCGGCGACCATCGAGCGCGAGGCGCTCACCCTGTGAGCGACGATCCCGAGACGCGGCGCCTGACCTATCTCCGCGACACCATCGCCCTCATCGAGGACCGAGCGCGCGCCGGCCGGGACGCCTTGTTCGGCGACGTCGACGGGCGCGATGCCATGCTCTGGCGTCTCTACACCTTGGCCGATGCCGCCAGCCAGCTCTCCGACGAGCTGAAGGGACGGCACCCGGAGATCCCCTGGGAGCAGGTCCGCGGCTTCCGCAACGTCGCGGCGCACGGGTATCTCCGCATCGCCCTCGACCTCGCCTGGGAGATCATCGAGACCCATCTCCCCATCATGAAGACCGCGATCGAGCGGGAGCTGCGCGATCGCGGCCCCGAGGTCGCGTAGCACTCCCTCTCATCCGACGATCTCCCGGCCGCCGAGGCTCTCGTGCACCGCGATCGCCCGGCGTGCCAGGTCCGCCCTGCTGTAGCGCCGCCGGATCCGGTCCAGCTCCCGATCGTAGGTGGCCTGGTCGAAGGGCAGGGCCGCCTGCTCGCGGATCGCCCCGTGCAGCTTCCGGGCGAAGTCCCGCCGCAGGCGGGTGAGCCGTAGCCCCTCGATGACGCCGGTGTCCCCATCCACCAGGATGGTGACGAGCTCGGCGCCGGTCGTCTCCTCCGGCCTCGGTGGCAAGGTGCGCTCCTGTTCGGGGACCATGTGGTAGTTGTACGGCGCATCGCTCCAGTCGATCACGGGGGCGAAACGGAAGCACAGGAAGATGACCGGCTGGATGACCACCAGGCGCAGCTCCATGGGGCCATGCCGCACCGCCTCGATCTCGTCCCGCCGCAGGCCGGAGAAGAAGAGCCGCAGCTCGTGCCCCCCCTTGCGCCAGTTGTACTCCAGGTGCTCCGGCCAGGAGGTACGCCCGGGGATGTAGAGCGTCCCCACCCGGTAGCCATGCAGCGGCTCCTCCGTCATCCCCGTGATCTTCCCTCCTGACGCGATGCTCGCGCCCACTGGTGCCTCTTGACCGAGCGCATCCGCCGCCGGCGTACCATTCGGGCTGCTGGTGGGGATGCAAGGGGGGATATGGCGTGAGCGGCCCATTCGACTTCGACGACGAGGTCCGGCACGTCGGCCGGGAGAGGCCCCTCTTCGAGCTTGGCCGGGTCGTGGCGACACCAGGGGCGATCGCCGTGATGGTGTGCGCCGGCATCAATGCGGCGGAGCTGCTGGACCGGCATGTCCGAGGCGACTGGGGCGACGTCCCGGCGGAGGATGCCAGGGAGAACGAGCTGGCCTTGCGCGAGGGTTTCCGGATCCTCAGCGCCTACGGCGACGAGACCCGCGGAGAGCGGCTGTGGATCATCACGGAGGCGGATCGCAGCGTCACGACCATCCTGCGCCCCGAAGACTACTGATCAAACCTCGCCACATGATGCTTTACACATAGCTGCCATATCCGTGGCGAACTTTCCGACCGTCGACAGGCAGCAGCGCCAGAAGCCTGGCGACGAAACCTCGGGCAATCAGTACTTCCCCGGTGCGTAGAAGCGCCGAACGTGCTTGAGATCGGGCCTGCGGCGGATGGTGACCCAGTACTCCTCTAGCACGTCCTCATCCACCTCGACGGTTGTCGAGTAGAGCGCATCATTCCCGTCCCGGTGGCATCCCGAGATCCAGTACTCTTCACCGCTCTCCACATCGCGGAAGTTTGTCTTGAAGCCCTGGCCTTTGAGCGACTGGAAGGTCCGGCCGCCATAGAAGAGGGACGCACCGCTCTTCGAAAAGGTGACGCGGCCAATTCGGGCGGGCCCAACCAGGCCGTTGCCCTTCCGTTCAATCCACATCACTCGGCAACGATGTCCCATCGATGGCACCCCCACGAGTAGTCTACCGGGGGCATAGGTAAGAGGTGGTCACATGAGCATGTCCAGTCGCTAGCGCACGATCATGACGTCCCGGACCACACCGACGCGGCGCGAGCCCTCACAGATCTCCTGCATGCCGGTGGCTACCTCTACACGTCCCCAGCCCCGGGCGAGACGGCCGGAAAGTTCGCCACGGATATGGCAGCTATGTGTAAAGGATCATCTGGCGAGGTTTGCGGCCGTTCATCCGTTGCAGCCAGGGGATCGAGCGCTCGAGCTGCTCCCGCGTCCACCGCCGGGGGACCATGGTCCCGCGCTCGGCGTCGCGCAGCCCGACCTCGTATTCCGGGCAGGCCATGGCGTCGAGCTGGGCGCGCACCGCCCGGGCTGTCCGATCACTCGCGGTGTCCATCGTCGCGCTCACTCTGGCGTATCCGGCCTCCCGCCCGTCGCCCCTTTCTCCACGCCACTCCGGGGGCTCGCGACGGGGACGGCGCGCACCTGCTCGGGCGACGCGAGCTCCCGCGGCTCCGGGGCGGCCAGGGCGTGGATCTGCTCCGTGAGCTCCTCGGTCTGCCGCTCGAGAGCCTTGTTCCGGCGGCGGAGCAGCCTGGCCTGCTCGTCCAGCGAGGCGTCCTCCGCGGCGAGACGCTCGATCTGCGCGGTGAGCCGCTCGACGACGTGCCGGCGTTGCCGGTCGGCATAGTCCCCGGGACGGGGCACGATGCGCGGCGGTGGCTCGATGGTCACCGCGTCCTGGATCGCGCGGAGCAGCTCTTTTGCCCGCTCCCGCGACGGGTGGCTGTGGGGCTGGGTCCTATCGTCCACGGGCGTACTCCTTGCCCCGGCTGTGGGGCGCGCCCCCCTGGGGGTCGCGGCTCCACTCCCGCCGCCGGAGGTCCCGGTTCCAGGTCTCGCGCTCCGGGCGGCGGCGGATGACCTGGGGCGCCGGGAACTGGTAGCGGAGCCGCTGCCAGACCTGCTCGCCGTGGTGGGTGGCGGACGTGGCGACGTGGACGTGCATCCCCCGCCGGAGGGCATGCTGGATGGGTGTCGGGCTGATCCGGTGGTC
>Ga0213882_10000685_pt1 | contig 10951 bp, 9 predicted proteins | sample BarmaccoBMER_R09_FD_160106 | JGI IMG/M metagenome (GOLD analysis project Ga0213882, IMG submission 160106) | Barbacenia macrantha exposed rock microbial communities from rupestrian grasslands, the National Park of Serra do Cipo, Brazil - ER_R09 ...
AGGCGGCGTCATAGGCGCTCTGACCCAGTCCTGCCAGCGAGGCGGCCACGGTTCGCTCGTGGTCGGCGCGATCGACGGGATGGGCTGGTGCGCCGATGGACTCGCGCAGGCGGGCGGCAGCGCCGAGCAATCGTGCGGCTCGCTCGAAGCGGCCCTCCAGCCCGGCCACCACGGCCAGACCTTCCAGGCACTCGGCGAGCCGGCCGTTGGATCCAGTTTTGCGGGCGATGGTGACGCTCTCGTCAAGCAGACGAGTCGCGAGCACCTGATCGCCCCGCATTCCCACCGTGAAACCAAGCGCACCGAGAGGCAGGATGACGCATCGGTTGAATTACCTGAGGCCGCATGCGCCAGGGCGCGCTTTAGCCAGGCGCGGCCTTCCGCTCGATCGGCGCGTGTGTACCAGTAGTGACCCAGCTGCCCAGCCAGCTTGAGGGCCATACCCGGCTCGCCTCCCTCTGACAGGCTCCAGGCCAGGGCAGCGCGGAGATTTGGCAGCTCGCGATCGAGCCGCGCCAGCCAATCAAGTGCACCAGAGCCCCAGAGAAGGTGCTTCTCCGCCTGCTGAGCCAGCTCCGCGTAGTAGGCGCAGTGACGACGCGCCGCCATAGCCGCGTCGCCGCCGGCGAGCAACTGCTCGTGCGCGTAGGCCCGCACACTTTCCAGCAGACGGTAGCGCAGCTGTCCGCCTGAGCCCGGTTCAGCCTGCACCAGCGACTTGTCGACCAGGCGCGCCAGGAGATCGAAAACGTCTTCGGCTGGCGTGCTCTCGGTTGCGCAAGCACGCTCTGCCGCTTCCAGCGTGAAGCCACCGGCGAAAACAGACAGCCACCCGAGCATTCGCTGTTCGGCTGTCGAAAGCAGCTCGTAGCTCCAGTCGATTGCAGCGCGCAGTGTCTGCTGACGAAGCGGCGCGGTGCGGCCACCGCCGATCAGCAGTCGAAAGCGATTGTCCAACCGGGACGCGATCTGCTCCACGGACAGAACCCGTGCGCGGGCCGCGGCGAGCTCGATCGCCAGTGGAATGCCATCCAACTGCTGGCATATCTTCGCAACCGATTCAGCATTTGCCGCATTTACCACCAGGCCAGCAGAGGCCTGGGCGCGATCGGCGAACAGGCGTACGGCCTCGGCCTCCAGCAGCGGCATCGGGGACCGAAAGGGGCGGGACGCGCCACGACGTCTCGCCCGCGATATGCAGTGGTTCGCGGCTGGTCGCCAGGATCTGTACCGCGGGGCACGTCCGCAGGATGGCTTCGGTGATGCTGGCGCATGCCTGGATGAGGTGCTCGCAGTTATCCAGGACCAGCAGCAGTTGACGGCCGCGCAGGAATTCGAGGAGCGCTTGCTCGGCGGTTCCGGTTTCGGCGCGTACTCCAACCTGTTCTGAAATGCTCTGGACAACCAGGTCGGACTCCTGCAGTGACGCAAGCTCGACGAGCCAGACACCGTCGCGATAGGAATGGATCAGCGACCCGGACAGCTCAACTGCCAGTCGACTTTTTCCGATGCCGCCAGTGCCGGTCAGCGTGACCAGGCGCTCGACCTCTAGCAACTGCAGAAGCTCGGCCTGCTCGGACTCGCGGCCGACGAAGCGCGTGAGCTGCAGCGGCAGGTTGTGGAACGACTCAGACCGCCGGCGGAGCGGCGTCAGCGACTCCCGCTCCGCGGGCGCTCTGAGTTGGGTGACCGCCTCCACCCGGCGCACGTCGCAGCTTACACCTCAGCCACGCTTCCGCGGTAGCCTGCAGCGGAAGACCTGTCATGAAGATACGAATTGGCGTCGGCCTGGGCGGGCTGAGCCTCGATGAATTCGCCCCGGCCGTGCAGCGCATGGAACAGTGCGGCTTCGATTCGCTCTGGCTTTCGGAGGTCCTGACCACCGGTGTGCCAGATCCCCTCTCTGGACTCGCGTTCGCGGCGGGAATGACCAGGAAGCTGAAGCTCGGCACGACGATGACCGTCACCGCGCGCAACCCGGTGCGCATGGCCAAAGAGCTGGCGACGATCGACCAGTTGTCGAAGGGCCGTCTCCTGTTGGTGTTCGTGCCTGGACTGACGAACCCGCTCGAGGACCAGGCACTAGGTGTCTCCGTCAAGGAGCGTGGCGCCTGGCTTGATGAGATGCTGCCACTGGTGCGGCGTCTCTGGAGCGAGGACAACGTCGTCCACAAGGGCAGTCTGTTCTGCTATGACGGCATCAGCCTGCAGCCGCGGCCGCTGCAGAATCCGCTCGAGGTCTGGCTGGGCGGCAATGCGCGCAGTGCGTTGCGTCGGGCGGGCCAACTCTCCGACGGCTGGCTGCCTGCGCTGTGCACACCATCGGAGGCCGCCGACGGGCGCGCCGCCATCGAAGCTGCCGCGGCCGAGGCTGGCAGGCGAGTCGATCCCGAACACTTTGGCATCAGCATGACCTACGCCCGCGATGCGATTCCTCCCGCACAAATCGCGCGCATTGCCAAACGACGGCCGAACCTTGACCCTGCCGAGGTCGTGCCCGTCGGCGCCGCGGCGCTGCGCGAGCTGCTGCACAAGTACATCGATGTCGGCTTCTCGAAGTTCGTGGTGCGGCCGGCTGAGCCGCCGGCGTCCTGGAGCGACGCATTGGACCAGCTCGCGGACGACGTGCTTTCGTTGCAGACATGAGCGACGACCTCAACTACCGACTTGGAACTGGCCCGGGCGGTCCAAACCTCGAGGATGGCCTCAGGTGGGCGGCCGAGCAGGACTTTCACTTTCTGGACTTCAACGCGGACCATGGCGCCAATGCGCTGTCGACCTGGACGCCCGAACGGATCCGCTCGGTGCGTGAGTACTGCGAGCAGCACGACCTCCACCTCGGCATCCACACGCTCTCCGGGGTAAACGTGGCCGAGTTCTCGCCCTACATGAGCGAAGCAGTCGACGCCTATATCCGCGCCAACGTCGACCTCGGGCGCGAGCTGGGTGTGCACCACGTCATTACCCACGCTGGACTCCATCAGAGCTCGGAGCTGGAGCAGCGCAAGGCGGCCTCCTTTTCGCACCTCTCGCAGGCCGCTGAGTACGCCCAACGTGCTGGGGTGACGCTTCTGCTAGAGAACCTCAACGTTGAGCCGCCAGAGGCTGAAGTTCACTACATGGGCCATTCCATCGAGGAGCTGTCCGAGTACTGGGAGAAGATTCCCGCCTCTGGCTTGGGCTGGGCGTTTTCTGCCAATCACATGCATCTGTTGCCTGGGGATTTCGACGCGTTCATTGACGCCTTCGGCGTTTCACGAATTGGCCTCGTGCTGGTGGCAGATAACCGCGGTCGCTACGAGGAGCATCTGCTGCCAGGCCAAGGCACGATGGACTTCACCCGCCTCTTCGGCCGCCTGGAAGGTGATGGCTATCGCGGCCCGTACATGCTGACGTTCGGAAATCGCGACCAAAAGCTGGCAGGGCGGCAGTACCTGTTGGAGAAAGCGACCGCCGCCCGCGCCGCGAGCACGAGCTGAGCCCCTCGCGGTTCACCATCCGAAGGTCCACCCCACGGAGTGTTCATCCCCCGAAGGGTTTACCTCCCGGGGTCAACCCACGGACGGTTCATCTCCCGAAGGGTTGACCTCCGGAGGGTTCATCTCCCGGAGGATTACCTCACCTGAGGGTTCGAGCCCGTAGGCGCTAGGTGCGCGCGAACTTCTGCAGGCTATGGCAGCCGCTGTGATAGCGGTTGGACCGACTCAGAGCTGTGTGCGCTACTTCTCCGACATAGAGGTTTCCGCGGGAGTCGAGGCACAGCCCGTGAGGTGAGGCAAAGCTCGCTGGCGCGCACGGGTCATCACCACCCCAGCGCACCAGCAGCTTGCCGCTGAGATCGCGCACTGACATCTGCGCCGACCGCGCCGAGGCAAACGGTCGGCCATCAAGGTGCGTCTCGTCCATATTCCACGCCATCTCGCCGACGAAAACGTGGTCAGCGGCGTCAATCCACAGGTCGCCGGGCCGCGCAAAGTCCGTCCACGTTTCTAGCAACTCGCCGGAAGAAGAGAAGATCTGCACGCGGTCGTTCTCACGATCACACACGTAGACGCGCCCGTCGGTGTGCGCCCACACACTGTGCGGCAGGTTGAACTGCCCAGGTCCAGTGCCGGGCTCTCCCCAGGATTGAATGAGCTGGCGATCGCGAGAGAAGCGGTGGATCCGCGCGTTGCCGTAGCCGTCCGAGACGTAGAGCTCGCCGTCTGGCGCGACCGCCAACCGTGTAGGTCGGTTGAACGGTCCCGCGCCGCGCTTGATGGAGGCCAGGTTGGCACGCCCTTCGGGGGAGTACCCGGTGTCGCTGGGAACGTTGAGGGTGCCCAACGTCCAGAGCAAGCGACCGTCGAGCGTGAAGCCGCGCACGGTGTGGTCGGTATCGTCGGCGCAATAGACGACGTCCTCGTGGATGGTGATGCCGTGAGGGCGAGTGAAGATGCCCTCGCCCCACGACTGAATGAATTCGCCATCGGGGCTATAGACGATGACCGGGTGTTCGGAGCGATTGAACACGTAGACGCGATCGTGCGAGTCGGTTGCCACGCCGGCGACGTCGCCATGCGACCAACCGTCCGGTAACTGCTCCCAATTGGGAACCAGTTCAAAGGTCAGTTCACCTTCGCCCACCGTTGTTCGAGTAACGCTCATTGCTCGATGGTAACGGCGGCACCTCCCTGAGGCGTGGGCGCGTTCGGGTCGATCGTAATAGTCCCGCGCATCCACGGATGAGGGCGGCAGAAGTACCAGTACACGCCAGGGTCATTGAACGTGAAGCTGAAGGATTGGCCCGCGTCCAGCAACCCCGAATCCCACGTGCCGTTGTCGGCGGTGGTGGTGTGCTGCGTCGGGCCGTTGTTGCTCCATGTAATCGTGGTGCCCGGCGGCACCGCCACACCAAACACACCTGGATTGAAGTCGAAGTCTTCAACCGTCACACTCGTTACGGATCGAGCGGTTGAAGCCACCTGAGACACGGGTGCCGGGGGCGCCGCCACCGGAGCCATCGTTCCCTTGAGCGAAAAAACCCACAGCGCGTCGCCACGTGGAAAGTCGAGCTGGAAATTGCCGCCGGCCGCGACCGCTACATACTGGTCTCCGCCCACCATGTACGTCATTGCCGGTGCATTTGCGCCCGCTCCGGTCTGGAACTGCCATAGTCGTTGGCCGGAGGTTGCATCGTACGCGTCGAAATTGCCGTTGCCTTCACCTCCAAAAACCAGGCCGCCAGCGGTGGTCATCGTGCCACCGATGCACATCTGGTCGGTTTGCACCTGCCAGGCCTTACGATTGGTGCGTACGTCGATCGCCGTCAGCGTGCCCCAGGTCTCACCACCGGGAGGCGTGACGAACGCGCTGCCCAGGCGGAGCGTGCCCGGCGTGATCTGATCCGGTTTGCCTGTCCAGATCTGCGGCTGGTGGATACCGCAGGCGTACATAAAATTCGTTTTCTGGTTGTACGAAGACGATGACCACTCCGAACCGCCATTGGCGCCCGGACACATCAGAATCGGATCCGTCTTGAAGGGAGTGAAGATCCCGGCCGTCGGGTAGCTGCCGATGTCCGTAGTGCACGCCTGCGGCACAAACGAGTCGCCAATCGGAAATGGCTGGGTTGCAGCAGTGTTCTGTTCGCGGATTTGCGGCACCTGTTTTTCGTCGATGCCCACCAGCGGCATACCGTTGGTGCGATCAAGCAAGTAGATCCAGCCGGTCTTGCCGGTCTGACCGAGACCCTTGACGGTTTTGCCATTCATTTGCACGTCGAACAGGACGTCGGGGCTGACGGCGTCGTAGTCCCAGAGATCGTGGTGGATTTCCTGGTAATGCCACTTGCGCGTGCCGGTTTTGGCATCCAGGGCCACGATGGACTCGGTGAACAGGTTGTCACCAGCACGCTGGCTGCCGTCGAGGTCCGGCGCGGGGTTCCCAACCGCGATGTACAGCATGCCGAGGTCAGGGTCCAGTGCCGGAGTCTGCCAGACCGAGCCGCCACCGAACTTCCACATGTCGGTGCCGGCTGGCCACGTGTCGTTGCCGAATTCGCCAGGGCCCGGAATGGTGTAGAAGCGCCACACTTGCTGCCCGGAGTTGGCGTCATACGCGGTAACGTGACCGCGGATTTCGTACTCGGCTCCCGAGGAGCCGAGAAACACCATGCCGTTCCAGAACAGTGGTGCCATGGTCTCGGAGTATCCAGCCCGCGGATCATCATCCTGCACGCTCCAGATCACACTGCCCGACGCGGCGTCCAGCGCCGTCAGTTTTGCGTCCAGCTGGGCGACGAAGACCTTGCCGCCACCAACGGCCACACCGCGGTTGTCCTGGCCACAGCACAGAGGTAGCTGGCCAATATCGCTCAGGTCCGGCGCGAAGCGCCATTTCTCCTGGCCATCTGTCGCATCGAGGGCGTACACCTCCGATTGCGGCCCGGTGAGATACATCGTACCGTCGACGACGATAGGTGTGGATTCAAACGAGGTACCTGAGTTATTTCCGCCAGTGTGGTACGTCCAGGCGCCCTTCAGATTGGCCACGTTGGTCGTGTTTATCTGATCCAATCCGGAATAGCGTTGATTGAAATAGTTGCCGCCGTTGACGCTCCAGTTATTGCCAACCGGATCGCCCGGTCCGGGCGCCGCAGGCTGATCTGCTGGTACCGCACTGGCTACCGGCGCGCTCAGCAGGAGCGCAGCGACGACAATCCCAAGTCCCCCGCGAAGCCGACTACTTGCACGCATCGATCTTCCTCCCGCCAAGGCTGGATTACAATCCGGAAGATGCCGTGAACCCGGCGAACGTACGCTCTTGACACGCGGGTGTCAAATGGCCTTTTGGAATGTCTAGGTTGGCCTGTTCGGCGGTCCTCTCGGTCCTGCTGGCAGTGGCGCAGCCTGCACTCGCGCAGGAGCAGACCGATGAGCCGCTCGTGCGTCAGTCGGTGGAGTCCGTCCTGGAGATGGACACGTTTCGTGGGGTAGACCGTCTACCGCGCATCACGTTGGACGCGGAGCGCGGCGATCTCACAATCGTCTTCGCCATGCGACGCCCGATGTCCGACGATCCACACCAGATCGTGGCCAGTGCCACCGATGACGTGTTCACGATTTTATGGGCCACATACACGTCTGGTGACGCTGCGCGCATCCGCAGCGCCACCGTTCTCGGAACCTACGCCGTCGTTGGCCGCTATGAGCGTCCGAAGGAGGTTCCGCTCCTGCGCGCCGTTCTCAGCGCCGATCGCGCGGCGAACTTCGACTGGGCCAGCGCCTACCGACTCGACCCAAGGCTCGCCCTGGACACGTGGTGGGTTGAGGGCGAGCTGACGACAGCCACGCCCTAGACAGCCACGCCCTAGAGTGTTGCTGCTGCCGCCGCTGCGTCTGGAATCGGGCTGGTGCCTGCCCAGTGGCCAACGTCGATGACCAGTCCTTCCGGCGACTTGAACTTCGCCTCGTAGTAGACGTCGCCGAGCGCAATCGGGTTGAGCTCAACGGCGCCGGCGGCGAGCAGGCGCTGGCGCGTGGCGTCGTCATCCTTGACGGTGACGCCGATGTGCTCGAAGCCAGCCTTGGTCGGACGGTCGCCGGCGCCAAGGCCGAGCGGCAGCAGCGTGATGTTCACATCACCATCCGATAGATCAATGGCGCCCGAACCCCGCCGCTGCACCAGCTGCAGCTCCAGCGCTGTCTGCAACCACTCGGCCGTCTTCTCGGTGTCTTCGCAACGAATCGCGATGTGGCGAATTTTCCCCATAGGCGTGAGCGTATCCTGACTTTCGTATGGACGAACAGGCCAAGAAGACTGCGCTGCGACGCATCCCCTACGGTCTTTTCCTGCTCACCGCCAAAAACGGCGATGACATTGCCTCTGGCACGGTCAACTGGGTGACGCAGACGTCGTTCAAGCCACCCATGGTGGCAGTCGGAATCAAGCAGGACAGCCACCCGTACGCGGTGGTCAAAGCGGCCGGCACCTTTGCCGTCAATGCGCTTGGGGCAGACCAGAAGGATGTGGCGCAAGCGTTCTTCGGCACGGTCAAGCCCGAGGGCTCGCAGCTAGGACCTGTCACCTTCCGCGCTGGCGCGACTACTGGCGCACCTGTGGTGAATGAGGCGCCTGCCTGGTGGGAATGCCGCGTCGTGGGTGTGCTCGAGCAGGGCGATCACCACGTGTTCCTGGGCGAAGTGGTGGACGCGGGCGTCAACAGCGAGACGCCGACGTTGCTGCTGCGCGACACCGGCTGGAACTACGGGGGTTAGCCGCAGCAAAACGCAGAAACAATCCGAGGCAGGCCTGCTGGTTTACCAGAGGTCATGGTTTCGCGGGTGTACGCTCAGCAGCCGGTGGCGACGGTTTCATCCACCTTTGACTCAGCGCGCAGTGACGAGGAGCTCATGCGCGATCTGGCTTCAGGCCAGCAAGATGCGCTGGGCCCGCTATACGGCCGTTATGCGTCACTCGTGTTTCAGATCGCGGTTCACAGCCTCGACCGCCCGGCTGCCGAGGAGTTGGTCCAGGAGGTCTTCCTCACCATCTGGCGCGGGGCGGCGAGCTTCGATGCCACCCAGGGCGCGTTCCGTCCATGGCTGCTGCGGCTCACTCACTGGAAGATCCTGAACGAGCTGCGCAGGCGTCGCCGGCGACCATCCGAGACCGGGGACGAGGACCCGCTGGAGCAGGTCGTCGACCGCGCGCCCGGGCCCGAGGAGCGTGCCTTTCAAGTCGAGCACGAAACCATCGTGAAAACCGCCCTTGAGGCCCTGCCACCCAAGCAGCGCCAGGCCATCGCCCTGGCCTTCCTCGAAGACATGACCCACGAGCAGGTCGCCCGCACCCTGGACGTGCCGCTCGGAACGGCCAAGACGCGCATTCGCTCTGGCCTGCAGATCATGCGCACCTACCTGGCGCCGATGGCAGCGTCGCTGCTGGGTCTGGCGCTGGCGGTCATCGGCTTCAACTACGTGCAGACGCAGATCACGCTGGAGCGCGACCAGCGCGCGATTGCCTTGGTCACCACGAGCGAGCTGGTGCCGTTGCGGCTTACTCCGGCGGCCGGCGCCAACGTGCCGGCCGGCGCACACGCGAACTACCGCGGCCGCCCGGGTGTCGATGTGGCAGTGCTCTCCACAGAATTGCTACCGGCCGCGCCCAGCGGGCAGACGTACCAGGCCTGGGTGCGCCACGGACAGGTATGGACGTCACTTGGCACCTTCACGGCCAATGCTGACGGCACAGCCCAGGTCATCGCCCAGGACGCCAGGTTGACCGAAACCCCCGATGCTGTAGAGGTCACCCTCGAAAGCGCGGGCGGGGGTACCACACCGTCAGGCGCACCCGTCCTGGTCTGGCCCAACGCATAGGGGCAATCTCAACCAGAAGGTGCTGCCACGGCCTGGTCCATCTGAGGTCGCCCAGATGCGACCGCCGTGGGCAGTGACGATGGCCTGGCAGACGTACAGGCCGATGCCACTGCCTTCGAGTCCACTCGTGCGTGCCACGCGGTAGAAGCGGTTGAACAGGTTCGGCAGCTCATCGGCGGCGATCCCGAGACCTTCGTCGCACACCGAGACAGTGACGTTGTCGCCCTCGACGCACAGCGTGACGTCGATGTTGCCGCCATCGGGCGCGTATTTGATGGCGTTGGTCAGCAGGTTTTGCACGACCTGTTCGAGGCGCGCGGCGTCCCACTCGCCCTCCAGCCGCCGCGGACCGTTAAGGCGAATAGTGTGGTCGATCGAAAGCGCCTGCACCGCGCGAACGACGCGCTGTACGAGGGCAACGAGGTCCGTTGGCTCCGTGTGCAGGTCGAGGCGGCCGGCTTCAACGCGCGTGAGATCCAGCAGCAGGTTGAGCATCCTGGTGAGTCGGTCGGTCTGGTCGAGCATCAGTTGCACGCGCTCGGCGGCAGGGACGTCGGCCGGCGCTACGCGCCCGAGCTCACGCATGAGCATCTGGGCCTGGATCCTGAGCACGGTGGCGGGTGTGCGCAGGTCGTGTGAGGCGATGGACAGCAGGTCATCGCGCAGCCGTGCGATGTCGCGCTGGTTGGTCACATCGCGGATCACCACCACACCCCCGGCTGGTCCACCCGCGGCGCTCGCGATCGGGGTACCGGTGAAGCTGAGCACGCGCCTGCCGCTGGCATTGACCTCAACTTCGACGTCGCGGTGGGCCTCGCCACGTTGAAGTCCGTCGATAACTGGCGCCAACGCTTCGCCGACGACGTTTGCGCCGAGTGGCCACTGGCCCCACTGCTCGTGATCCAGTGGCTGACCAAGAATGATTCCCGCGCCGATTGAGCCGAAGATACTGCGCGCGGGCGGATTCAGGCTGACGATGCGTCCGGCGGCGTCCAGGACGAGCAGGCCGTCCGTGATACAGGAGAGCACCGCTTCGAGCTTGCTGGCCCGGCCAATCGCCCGACTGGCTTCGGCGCGCTCCCACGCGTCGATCGCGTGTGCGACCTGAGTCGCGACTGATTCCAGGAAGAACAGGTCGTCCTCGTCGTAGGCATCGCGAGCGTAGCTCTGGACTGACAGCACGCCGATGACTCGTTGCGCAACGGCAAGCGGGACCGTGACGGTCGACTCAGGCAATCCCGGCGTCTTCGTGGCGTACTGCACTTGCACGCGCGGACCTTCGACCGACCAGTGCCGTATCAGGCGTGGCTGGCGCGTGCGGATCGCTTCGCTGAGAAAGCCGTGGCCGAGCGGGAAGGAGCCGCCTGGCAGCTCCAGCCCGGCTTCGATCTGCCCGACGACTTCGACCATCTCGCTGGTCTCGTCGAAGAGGCCCAGCAGGAAGCTGGTCGTGTCCATGACACACCCAATCTCCGCGTGGAGCTGCCTGAACAGTTGCCCCAGGTCATGGGTTTGCGCCAGCGCACGCTGCACCCGGCGCAGGGCGGTCAAGCGCGCTTGCGGACGCCGGCTGGGGGTGAAGGCGGTGGCCA
>Ga0213882_10000686_pt1 | contig 10945 bp, 12 predicted proteins | sample BarmaccoBMER_R09_FD_160106 | JGI IMG/M metagenome (GOLD analysis project Ga0213882, IMG submission 160106) | Barbacenia macrantha exposed rock microbial communities from rupestrian grasslands, the National Park of Serra do Cipo, Brazil - ER_R09 ...
AGGACGATCCGGAGCAAGGACGGAAAGACCTCGCAGACCGAGGATTCGATTCGGGGGACGCTTTAGTAGGAATCGCGGCGAGTGGACGAACTCCGTATGTGTTGGGCGGGATGCGGTATGCGCGCGAGATCGGAGCCCTGACGATCGGATTGAGTTGCACGGTGAATTCAGAGGTAGCGCAAGCGGCCGAGATTGCGATCACACCGATTCCCGGCCCGGAGATACTCACTGGATCGACCCGCATGCGCGCCGGGACAGCAACCAAACTGGTTCTCAATATGCTGAGCACGGGCGTGATGATCCGGCTGGGGTACGTGTACGGAAATCTCATGGTGAATGTACAGCCGACGAACGAAAAATTAACCGACCGAGGCCGGCGGATCATCGCCCGCATAACGGGTTCGTCCTATGATGAAGCATCGCGACTAATGACAGAGGGCGGTTCGGTGAGGGCGGCGGTGCTCATGCACAACCTGGGATTGACGCGCACCGAGGCGGAAGCGCGCCTGACGGCGGCACGGGGACGGCTGCGGGTCGCGCTCGGGACCTGAGCGGCTCACCGGGAGAAAGAATGGACAAGTTCAAGATAAGGGGCGGCACGCCGCTTAGGGGGGAATTGCCCGTCAGCGGCTCGAAAAACTCAGCCCTGCCGGCGCTGGCCGCATGTCTGCTGACGGAGCAGCCGATGACGCTGTACGGAATTCCGGACGTTAAAGACATCTCGACGATGCAAAGCCTCCTGAAATACACAGGAGCGGAGGTCGGGCAGGAAGACGGTGCTGTACGGATCCATGCGAAATCGTTGGACCGGCCCGAGGCGCCCTACGACGTCGTGAAAACGATGCGGGCATCGAGCCTGGTGCTAGGCCCGCTGGTGGCGCGGACCGGACGGGCACGTGTCTCGATGCCCGGCGGCTGCGCAATCGGCGCACGGCCGATCAACATGCATGTTTCCGCGCTGGAAGAACTGGGCGCGAGCATCGAACAGGCTTACGGGTATGTGGAAGCCCAGGCTCCCAAGGGCTTGCGGGGCGCGATGATTCACTTCGATCGAATTAGCGTGACAGGCACAGAGGACGTGCTGATGGCCGCTGTGCTCGCCGAGGGCGAGACGATCATCAGAAACGCGGCGCGCGAGCCCGAAGTGAAGGACTTGGCGGATCTGCTGATCAAGATGGGAGCGAAGATTGAGGGCGCTGGGACCTCGATCGTTAGGATCACCGGGGTGAAGCGGCTGCACGGAGCCGAGCACACCATCATTCCCGATCGCATTGAGGCAGGAACCTTCCTTTTGGCGGGCGCGATTACCGGCGGCGATGTCACTGTTACCGGATGCAATCCCGAGCATGTTGCCGGGCTAGTCGTGAAGATGCGACAGGCCGGAGCGGAGATCGAGGAGCTGGGATCAGGATCGCTCTGGGTGAGGTGCTCACAAAGACCCAAAGCAATAGATGTGACAACGGAAGAGTACCCTGGGTTTGCGACAGATTTGCAAGCGCAATACATGGCGTGGATGAGCATAGCGCAAGGAATCAGCTTGGTCACTGAGACGATTTTCGAGAACCGGTTTATGCACACCCAGGAGTTGGCGCGGATGGGGGCAAATATTCGGATCGAGGGGCGGCAGGCAATTATCGCAGGCGAGGCGGAATTGACCGGAGCCCAGGTAATTGCATCAGATCTGCGAGCCAGTGCCTCTCTAGTTCTTGCGGCGCTGGTAGCGCGCGGGGAATCAACTATCGACCGGGTTTACCACATCGATCGCGGTTACGAGCGTATTGAAGAGAAGCTGGCGACGGCGGGGGCGAACATTCAGCGCATAGAGTAGAGCATGACTGCTGCGAAACATCACAGTGAAGGATTTCTTGCTCTAGTTCAAGACGCGAAGAAGCGCATTCGCGAGATCGACATCGAACAGTACAAAAAATTACGGGAGCGAGGAGAGGCCGGACAACTGGTAGATGTTCGCGAGGATCACGAATGGGAAACCGCTCACGCTGCGGGCGCGATCCATCTCAGTAAGGGAATCATCGAGCGGGATATCGAAAAGACTTTTCCCGACAAGAGCACGAAGCTTGTGCTTTATTGCGGTGGTGGATTTCGCTCCGCGCTGGCCACAGATAACCTGCGGAGAATGGGATACGAGAACGCGATATCACTGGATGGCGGTTGGCGGGCCATAGAGGCGAGCGATTTACCGATTGAGCGACCCTAGAAGCGGCTCCAACGTGCGGGCGATCTGAAGGAGTTTCGCCTCGCTAAACGGGGAGCTTATTAGTTGAAGCCCGATAGGGAGACCTGAAGTCGTTTTTCCGCAGGGCATGGAAAGAGCCGGAATTCCAAGGTAATTCACCGCTCGAACGAGGCGGGTAGAAGCCATCCGCGTGTTCTCCCATTCGTCTCCGATCTGAACTTCCGTTTCGTGAAGACCTGGAGCAGCGACGGGAGTTGTGGGAGCGGCCAGGACATCAATCACTCGCCAGAGCTTGTTAAATTCCTCGCAAAATAAGGTGCGGAGGCGCTGGGCATTGACGTATTCGTAACCGGCAATAAGCTTGCCCTGCTGAATTAGATCCCACACGTCGCTTCCGAATAGAGCGGCATCATGGCGGCCAGCATAAAGCGCGGCCACTTCGGCGAGTTGAACGACGCGCGCAGCGGTGTTAACAGCATTCAGATCTGGTATCTCCATCTCATGAATGAAAGCTCCGAGCGTTTGCATCATTGACAGGCTGTTGTGAACGGCAGCGGAGACCTGCTCATCCACACGATTGAAGAAGAAGTTTCGGGGAAGACCAACTCTCACATCTTTCAGATCCGTTCGAGGCGGAAGATTGAAATCGGGAACTGCAGCCTGCGAGCAACTGGCGTCGAGTGGATCGGGACCGGCAATGGCGTTCATGGCGAGGGCACAATCCTCGACACCGGAGCCAAGCGGGCCAATGTGGTCGAGACTGAAAGCGAGCGGCAGAACACCATAACGGCTCACCCGCCCATAAGTGGGTTTAAGGCCTGTAATGCCGCAATAAGACGCGGGGATACGTATGGATCCACCAGTGTCGCTTCCGAGAGCCATGGGGACAAAGCCGGCTGCGACCGCGCTAGCTGATCCGCCACTCGATCCGCCTGGGATGCGGGTGGGATCGACAGGGTTCAAGACGAAGCCGTAGTGCGGATTCTTCGACGTGATACCGTACGCCAGTTCGTGAAGATTGGTTTTGCCAATGCTGATCGCGCCGGCCGTACGCAGACGCGAAACAACCGTGGCGTCGTGGTCGGGGATGAAATCGCCAAAAACGAGTGACCCAGCGGTGGTCGCAACGCCCACAGTGTAAAAAATATCTTTCACAGCAATGGGAATGCCGTGGAACGGGCCGCGATCCATTCCTTCGGCCAGTTCGCGGTCGCGTGCAGCGGCTTCAGCTAGGGCCAGATCAGGGGTAAGCGTGATGAAGGAATTGAATGAATCGCGAGTCTTTATTTCTCGAAATGTTTGCTGCAGGAACTCTACACAAGACGTTTTGCGCGTTCGTAAGAGCGCGCCGATCTCGCGGACAGTCACTAGCTCTCCGCTTCGATTGACGGCGAGAGCATGAAGGTGAGCGCAGGTTCCACTTCGTGGTCCAGCCGTTTAGTGAGCAGCTCGAACTCCTTGCGGAGAGCGTCGATGATTTTCTGATTCTCCCGGTTGGCGTCTTCCTGAGAGATCATTTACTCGCCTACTGCGGCGCAGGCCCGCGGACAATTTGAACAAAATCGGCGACGCTAATATGTTTGGCGAAAGCGGCCCGAACCTGGTCAGCGGTCATATTGAAGTACGTTTCTCCAGCTTTGATTGGTTCATCCAACGGCAATCCAATGCGTGCCCTGCTAACGAATCCGCCCGCAACCGCATCTTCGCTGGATTCGGCCAGAGGAATCTGACGCAAAAGAAGCGCTTTGGCCTGCTGGAGCTCACTGGGAGTGACGTTGTTCTTCTGCATGTCGATCAATTCCTGCTCGACCATGGCGCGCGCCTTTGAGACATTTTGCGGGTCGCAGCCATAAGTAATGGAATACGTAGCGCGCGTTTCACCAGCTTCGAGCGAATCGTCGATGTTATAGACATAGCCGGCTTTCTGGCGCAGGTCGCGATAGAGGCGGGTGGCATAGAAACCTCCGCCGAGCACGTGATTTCCGACTTCGAGAGCGTAGTAATCCGGGCTGAAGCGATTCATCGCGATCTGCTGGACGAGTTCAACGGAGTCCTGTATGCGGCTGGGATCGGGCACATTTACGGCACTAGGATTGTTCTCCGGAACGGGAGGTAGCACAACGTCAGGTTTGGGGCCTGAGGCTTGCCAGGCGCCGAAATACTTCTCGATTACAGAACGCGCTTCCTCAGGCGTTATGTCGCCGATGACGGCGATGGTGGCAAGATCAGGCCGGAAGGCCTTCCGGTAGAAGGATTGTATATCGGCATAGTTGACGGAGCCGATGCTTTTCGGAGTATTTTCGCGCTGCAGCGGATCGTGAGGCGGGAGCAACGCTTTGACGAGCGCGCGCTCCGTACGATATCCGGGGCTGTGCATTTCGCCTTCAACAAACTCAGCCGCTTGCTTTTGCACGATTTTGAAAGCATCCGAAGGCAGAGCGGGGTGAAGCTCATTATCGGCGAGCAACTCGACGCCCCTCGCGAAGTCCCCCTTGAGGACTTTGAGACTGAAATTCGGGCCGGCGGACTCGAAGGCGGCGATGTCGTCCAGCGCCTTTTGAAATGCCAGCCGGTCGAGGCTCTGGGTTCCGTAAGAAAACAGCTCCTCCAGAATGTCCGAAACACCCTCCTGCCCCGGTGGCGTTTCCAATTCGGTTTGGGTCTTGATCGAGCCGATGACGGTGACGGTGGGGCTCGCCTTTTCAGGTTGCACGATAAGACGAATGCCGTTCGACAATCTCAGATCCACCGGATGCAGAGTTTGCTGGGGCACGCGCAAAGATTTAACGGCGACTTCGGCCCAGTCGGGAAGAGCGGCAGGCTTTGTGGGAGTGGAGGTCGTCTTTTCGGAACCGCCGAATCCCTTGGAAGCGATGGCCTCGCCTGAAGGCGCGGGTTTCAAGACGGCGGTGATGCAGTTTTGCTCGACGAGGTACTTCTTAGCGACGCGATTGACATCAGTCAGCGTGACGCGCTGAATAGCGGCGATGTCGTCATTCGGCGAGTTGCGGCCTTCCACGGCGAGAGCAGAGGACCAGATCGACGCGAGGTTGGAAATAGAATTCTTGTTGAACTCGGCGGAGGCGACCTCGGCCTTTTTTGCCGCTTCCACGAGATCTGCCGGAACGCCATTGGCCGCGTAATGGGCCAGGATGGCCTTGATCTGAGAGATGAGCGACGCAGGATCTGTTGCTGAGGGAAGTGCGCCGTAGGCAAGCGCAGCGCTGGCTTTTCGATAAGTTTCGAGAACTCCGAACGCGGCGGCAAGCGCTTTGCCTTGCGGCACCAGAGCGTACAGATCCGCACGCTGGCTGGCGAGAACGTCACCGAGCACGCTGGCGGCTGCGTAATCCGGGTCGTCGGTACCGGGAAAGCGGAATGCCAGGACCGCCATCGTGTATGGCAAGTTGCTCTCAATAGTGAACGACTCGGGAGTGACCGGCTTCAAGTCAATTGCAGGGCGGGCTGGAATTTCGCGCCTGGGAATGGAACCGTAATACTGCTTGATCTTGGCGAGGGTCGCCTGCGCGTCCACGTCTCCGGTCACGATGAGAATGGCGTTATTCGGCGCATACCACTTCCGGTAGAACTCTTTCAGCATCGCGCCGGTGGTCTTGTCGAAAGAAGGCTTGGTACCGAGCGCATCCTCCGCATAAGGGCTGCCAGCGAAAAGATCCTTGTTGAGGCGAGTGATGGCTTTGTAGGTGGGGGCCGAGAGGTCACGCGCGACTTCCTGTTCGATGGCGCCTCGCTCCTGAGCCCATTCTTGCTGGGAATCGTCGACATCGCTCATGCAGGCGGCGTCGACCCGGAGGGCCACGTCGAGATCCTGAGCGGGAACGGTGACGAAGTATTGGGTAATGTGCTGCTGGGTTTCAGCATTCATGTAGCCGCCGAGTTGGGCATATATGGCGGCGATCTGATCAGCAGTCAGCCCGGTACAGCCTCGAAAGGCCATGTGTTCCTGGGCGTGCGCCATGCCGGGAAATCCCGCGGGAGTTTCATCGGCGCCAACCAGATAGTTGGTTTCAAGCGTGACGACCGGCGCCAGAGGATCGCGAACGATGACTACTTGTAGACCATCGTCGAGAGTGGCGCGCGTGACTTCGGGCGCGGTGTTCTGATTTTGAGCAAAGAGCGGTACGGCGAACGCTGCAAGGATAAATGCTCGAGCGGCAAAAGACGAAAACGGCATGTAGAACACTTTCAGCTTACGGCACGCCCAAATAGCGAACTGCAGCAGCGCGCACGAAGAAAAAAGAGTTCTACGCTTTAGCGGTCCGAAGTTTTGAAAGAACAACCATGCCGGCGCCGGCCGCGACGGCATCTTCGAGCAGTCCTACAACAGTCCCGGGCAATTTTTGGGAGGCCTTTCGGCGCAGATGGTACGCAGCGTACGAGGCACCCACAGCGGCTCCCGCTCCGATTAGGGCGCCGATAACGGCAGAGCGCTTTTTCGAAGCACCAATCGCCGCTCCGGTGAAGCCACCGGTGATAGCGCGACCAAGAAGGGAAGGCAGCTTCGTGCGGGGAGGCGTAAACGGGAGTTTATCGAGAACGAGCTCGCCGGCTGCTACCGCCAGGAGCGGATAGGCGATCTTAGGACTATTTAGAAAATTAAAGCGCGAATTCTTCGCGGGTAGCAAGCCCGCTTTTGCCACTTTGCCGAGCATGGCCGGCGCCGACATCGATCGCATGCCGGCCACGGCGCCCATAGCGGCAATTCCTCCATAGAGTTGTGCGTCTGTCATTTTTCCCTCCTCGTCCTATTGACTCGGCGAAGGTATGATCTGCACGCAAGAATTTTAAGGAACTTCAGATCTGATCCCGGTATTGCTCTGACACAACACGCACCAATTGGCCTCGCGTGCCTGTTCCGCTCTTCCGAAATAGCTGCTGGAGGATACCCTTCACCGCCGATGCCGAACAGCCTGATTCGCCCGCGATCTCTTTATTGCTATGCCCCTCCACAACGGATCGAAGAACCTGGGCTTCGCGCGGTGTCAGAGGTTTTGCGCCGCTCGCCCGGCTCAATAAACGCTCGAGGAGTCGGATGAGACAGTTGCTGACCTTCTACGGCTTCGCGAATCGCTGCTTGTAACGGTTTGAACAACATCTCCGGATTTCCGATGGGGGGCCCGGAGTTGTGGAATCGCACGTTTACTTGGCCATGTTTTCAAAGCCCAGCAACTCGTGAGCGGCCTCATTTGCGAGCAACGCGTTTCCGGCCGAATCTAGGGTGAGAATAGCGGCAGGTGTTCCCTCGACTAATCCCCTAAGCTGTTGCTCGACAGTCTCCCGGTGCTCGACTTCTTTTACGAGCTGGCCCGCTTGGAGCAAGGTAGTTCTGCGGTGCTGGTCTACATAGCGCATCAGCAACCCGATTCCCAGATACGCGAGCAACGCGATTATGCATTGCAGCATCACGCCTTCACTCCACGGCAGAGGAGCGAGGTCTTCCCGGAGCAACGCACAGACCAGAGCGAATGTGGCCAGAAGACGAGGGATATTGCCGTACTACAGATACCGATACTTTCTCGGAATAACAATCTTTTCGTTTTAAATTGCTCGATTCGAGCTCAAATACTCCAGTCGCCCACGGTGGGAGAATACTCGCATGGATCTTCCGCTGGACGGATACGAGCTGCCCGATACGAACCGAATTTTGACCCCTGCCCTGCTGGTTCATATCGACTATGTGGATTCCAACGTTGAAGCTACGCTCCGGATGCTAGGAGGCGATGCCGGTCGGTGGCGGCCGCACATCAAGACAGCGAAGATTCCGGCGGTACTGCAGCGGATGATGACCTACGGAATCCGGGCGTTCAAGTGCTCGACAACTCTGGAGCTTCTAACCGCCTGCGAATCAGGGGCGGACGACGTGCTAGTGGCATTCGCGATGACCGGCGCAAATGCCGAGCGCACTCTAGAAATTGCCAGTGAGTTTCCACGAACTCGGATTTCAGTGCTGGTCGAAGCGGCGGAACAAGCACAGTTTTGGAGCCGGACCGGGCTGGGTGTTTTTGTCGACGTGAACCCGGGGATGGACCGTACCGGAATCAATCAGGAACGCGCCGACCAAGTTTTGGAACTGGCACGAACCATCAACGCAGATTTTCGCGGCCTACATTACTACGACGGGCATATGTCGGGGGTACCACCAGCAGAACGCGAAGCCCAAGCACACCGCGGTTACGACCGGCTGCTTGCAATTGTTCAGGCGCTCGCGGCGGCCAATATTTCGGTCAATGAGGTGATTACATCGGGAACGCCCGCAGCTCCCTACGGTTATTCGTACCCCGGCTTTGCGAAGGCCAGCTTCTTACATCGAATTTCCCCCGGAACGGTGGTGTACAACGACACCACGAGCCTGGAGCAACTGCGCGGCTTCGGCTATCGTGCCGCCGTGACCGTACTCACCACAGTGATCAGCCATCCGATGGCGGCACGCGTCACATGCGATGCGGGCCATAAGAGCGTGTCAGCGGATGCAGGAGTTCCAACGTGTGTAGTCATGGGGCGACCAGACCTCCAGCCGCTGAAGCCGAGCGAAGAGCACCTGCCACTCGAAGTCACGCCAGGCGCCCCGGCACCGAACATTGGTGAGCGTTTGTATCTGGTACCGCGACATGTATGCCCGACCGTAAACAACTTTGACGAGGCGCTGATTGTTGAGGGCGGGATGATTCGCGGAAGCGCCCGCGTTCGCGCTCGGGGGCACGAGAACCCGCTCACCTTGATTCGCGACTATGCGGCTATTTCCTGACGAATGCGAATGCCAGAATGAACCCGACGGAAAAGACCGACAACACCATGGTGAGTGGATTTCGCCGGACATAGGTGCGCCAGTTCGTAGCTTCCTGAAACTTGTCCTCCAACTCTGAGACGTGCCGCCCGAGACGCTCTCTTTCGAGAGCAATCTCATAGGCTATCTGGTTTGTGTCCTCAGCCATTCTGCCCCTTCCTGTAAAGATTGAACTGTCTTCTCGGGCCTAAGTTTGAGCGCGCGAATCCGAACCATTCCAATACTGAGAAACAGTCCAGCGACTATCACAGCAAACGCAGAGACGATCAGCGCCGCGGCCCACGCAGGCAAAACCAAGCAGAGCGCCAAAATAGCGGTGGTAAAGATGAGGCCAAGAGCGCAGAGTGCCAAAAGACCACCCACGGTCACGATGGAAGCGGCCCGGCCAAACTCTAGCGCCTCCTGTTTAAGTTCGGTCTTGGCGAGCCTGACCTCAGACCGAACGAGATCAGTCACGTCCTTCATCACGTCCTGCAGAATCAGGCCAAAGGATCGGTCGTTTTCGGTATTCGCCATAGTTCCTCCAATCCCGGGTTAAAGCCGCCGGAGAGCAAAGCCAGTGAGAAGTCCACCGGCAGCGGCGGCAATCATCGAGAGTGCCGGCTTGTCACGAACAAGGCGCGCGAAAGAGCCGAGCGCGCGACCGCTTGAGCGGGCTAGATCTTCATACCGGTCGCACTCAATTACGTTTTCACTGGAGGAGAGGACGGTAACTTTTTCCCTGGGATTCCTTACAGATCCGGCAGGACTCACCATTGGATCTAGAGCATTTGTCTCGTCGTAATTAGCCATTGCCCTTGCGCCAATCCGTCACGTGCATTTGCAGGCCCAAAATGAGGCCGCGAGCCGTTGAGGAAACCCAGCATCAGATAAACTTTGTCATCATTGACAGATCTTGGCCACTGCGGCAGACAGCGAAGTACCGGGCGCGGTATTGAGCAGGCACGAACTGCCAAAGACAACTGGGTCTGCGCGACCTCGTGCTGGCCCAGGTCCTATGTGTGGTCGGATCAGCCTGGGTGGGCGTTGCAGCGAAACTCGGGCGAGCACACGCCGCATTTTGGATCGGCGCGATACTTCTGTATTACGTGCCGCTAGCGGCGGTGGTGATCTATCTGAATCGTGCGCTGCCAATAGAGGGCGGCTTATATGAGTGGGCCAAACAGGGATTCGGCGACTTCCTGGGATTCTTAACGGGATGGAACCTCTGGGTGTATGCCGTGATATGCGTTCCTACGATCTTGTTCATGGTGCCTACCGACATCTCGTATCTGATCGGCCGAGGGGCTGAATGGCTGCCGGAAACCGGCTGGGGACCGCGATGATCGTAGGGGGCGTTATAGCGGGAATCGCGATAGTCGCTGTGTATGGGTTGGGAGCGGGCAAATGGCTGCACAACATTGGAAGCGGTTGCATTTTGGTCGCGTATGGCATTCTTCTGCTATTACCCCTTTGGCCAAAGCTCATGGGACGCAGTATCGCGTATACGCCAGTACCGTGGCAGACTCCAAGTCCGAACGGGTTCAGCTTGGCGGTGTTTGGCCAGATGACTGTCGGCGCATTAAGCGGCTTCGAATATGTGGCGATTATGGCCGGGGAATGCCGAGGCGCCGCACTAACCATCGGACGATCGGTCATAATCTCTGCACCTCTTATCGCCCTGATGTTCATCCTGGGAACGAGTACAGTTGTGGCGTTCACCCCGAACGAGCCCATCAATTTGATCGCACCGATTCCGCAGACGTTCCGGCTAGCTTTCGGCACACAGGGAATAGGCGCGCTCGTCGCGCCGTTGGCTATTCTGTTGATCCTGTCGCGGGGGATCGCGGCGGCAAGCCTCATTTTCACAGGGTTGACGAGATTACCTATGACCGCCGGATGGGATCACCTCTTACCTGCGTGGTTCACAAAACTACATCCCCGGCACAGAACACCGATCAATTCGA
>Ga0213882_10000687_pt1 | contig 10934 bp, 6 predicted proteins | sample BarmaccoBMER_R09_FD_160106 | JGI IMG/M metagenome (GOLD analysis project Ga0213882, IMG submission 160106) | Barbacenia macrantha exposed rock microbial communities from rupestrian grasslands, the National Park of Serra do Cipo, Brazil - ER_R09 ...
ACCTGTGAAGACTCTCCGGACCCGAAGTCCTTTGCGTATCCGGTCATCTCGAGATATCCAACACCGGTCAGGGGTTTGCCCTGTATCGCGCCGGCATAGCTGACGGCGCCTTCCCAATACGTAGGCGTGAGACGGTTCCGGTCAAAGAGCTCCTGGTTTTTCAGGTCGGTCCATTCGGATAAGCGCAGGTCAAGCGAGGGCACAGAGATAGTCCAAGCGACTGGATAACTCGCTCGTGAGGCGGAGCTGTGCCACTGCTCACCGGTAGAGAGCGTGAATTCCGATGCATCGAGGAAATGTGCTGCTCCGCTTGAATCGACAAACGTTCCGGAAGAGTAGGGGCTTATGCCGCCCGATTTCAAACGCAGCCGGTAGAGCATTAGTTCTTCGCCATTCTCCAACTGGATCGCGAACCAGTCCCAACCCGCGAGATCGGTTCGCGCCGGTCCACTGAAGAATTCGTGGTCCATCCAAGCGAGGCCTGAAAGAGCGGCGTGCGTGCCACCCTTGTACAGATCACCGCGCGCCTCGATGCGGGTAAACGAGAAGTATTGCGAAGTTTCAGCCGGCTCGGGCCCCTTACGGCTTACACCATCCTTTCCATTCACGACCGCAGGTTTTTCAGGCGTGAGTGCAAGCGTTAACTTGAACTGATCGCACATGGCCTGAAGCTGCTGCCGGCCACTGCTTAGATCGGTCCAGAGTACCTGCCAGTTACCGTTCCACTCGCGACGTTGCTCAAGGCTCACGCCGGCGAGTCCCGGTCCGGCACGATTCAGCCGCGCCACGTGGAAAAAATGGCCTCCATCGATGTCACTAAGCGCCAAGTGCGCGAGGTAGATCTGATCCGGCCGCCAGGTGGGATCCTCGGATTGCGCCGCCTGCGGCGTAAGATGAATCCCCTCGCGGAAGAACGTCAGTTCGAATCCGTATCGATGGCCTTCGGCGGTTTTCAAATTGCCGGTGTAATACCACCATTCGGTCTGATAATTCGGATGATTGAAGTAATCGCGCGGAAATTCGTAGCGATAACCGGGCAGGGCGATTTGCCAGGTCTGCCCGCTTGCAAACAGCGCAAGTGCCAGCAATAGGACTGTAGTCCTACTCCTCATGAATGACCTCGATGGGTTCCATCCTGATCGCCATACGCGCGGGATACAAACCGGCCAGAATTGTCGCGCCATAAATCCCAGTAAGAGCGGTGATGACTAGCGCCACGGGCCAATGGAACTGAATCGTCCAACCGAAGGATTGTTTGTTGATGACGAAGATAAGAATCAGGGAAAGCGCGATGCCCAGTACGACGCCGATTCCCGTCGCAATGAGACCAAGTAGAGCGGCCTCGGAGAGAATGATGGCTCGGATCTGCTGTTTGGCCCCTCCAAGGAAACGAAGCAGAGCGAAGTCCCGCCGGAGGTCAATCACCATCGCGAGGAGCGCGCCGGCTATGCCGAGTACAGCCACGGCTACGGCGACCGCCTCCAGCGCATAGGTAATGCGGAAGGTACGGTCAAAGATTTGAATGGCCGCCTGTCGCAGCGCTCGATTGGGAAATATAAGAACCGCGCGGCCGGTGATGATTTGGTCGATCTGTTTCCGCAAGGTATCCGATGCCGCACCGCGCTTGAGATACACGGCCAAGCTTGATTCGGCTTGATCCGGCAGGTATTTCAATAGCGTGTGGCGGTCTACAACCACGTACCCATTCTCAGCAGAGTAGTCGTAGTAAATGCCGAGCACTGTAAAATTTTGGGTCTCGCCCGCCATTGGAATGTGCAGCGTATCTCCGACATGAACGCGGTGCTTGTACGCGAACGGTTCACTTACTACGGCGTAATTCCCCGTTTGAAGCTTCGAAAAGATCTCGGATCGATTCTCGCCAGGGAGGAAAAGACGCGCGTTGACATTCTCCGCGCTGCTAGTTTCCGCACCGGCAAGCGTCGCGGGGGCACCTTGATAGGAAAATGGATAGACCCGAGAGCGCTCAACGGCAGCAACACCGGGCAGGCGCTCAATCTGATCCGCGATATCCGGATTCATGACCGGGTGTTGATCCGGGCCGGTCCATCCAGCGGGCCGGAGATAGAAATCGGCCTCGAGTTGATCATTCATCCAGACCTGCACGGTTTCGCGGAAGCTACCCACCATGATTGCGATACTGGCGGTCATAGCGACAGCGGTGGCGAGGGCCGCCGTGAGTATAGAGGTGCGACCGAGCGAGGCTTGCAGGGACCGCATGGCGAGCAGCGGCGCCGCTCCTGGCAATTTTCGCAGCAGGCCGGTGCCGGTTGCAGAGAAACGGATTACGGTAGCCGGAATTGCGGCGGCGGTTCCGGCGACCAGAAGCAATACCGATAAGTATGCGAAGATCGGCGCGCCATGAAGGGGCGGTAGTTCTGCAAGCAAAGCGCCGACACAGAGCAGAACGATGGCGTAGAGGCCGAGGCGGTTAGATCGCCAGGTAAACGTGTACTCTTCACACCCTCGGGCCATAGCTTCGACCGGCGCAATTCTTGCAGCCTCCAGCGCTGGGCCGAGTGCGGCGATTAACGACACAGCAATCCCGAGTCCGACTCCGGCCGCTGCGGCGGACCAGGTAAGGTGAACCGGAGCAGGTTGACTGCTGATATAGAGTGCATGCACGGTGTTACCAATCAGCTTTACGGCAGTAACCGCCATTAGCCGCCCGATGACGAGCCCCAGCCCGCTTCCGATCAGCGCAAAGAACAAGGTTTCGCAGAGGAAACCGCCGGCGACTAACATTCGCGTTCCGCCGAGGGCGCGCACGACGCCGATTTCATTCCGCCGGCGTATGACGGATATCGAAATCGTGTTGTAAATGAGGAATGCTCCGACGATGAGAGCGACGTAGCTCAGCACACGCAAGTTCAGGCGGAAAGCTGCCAGCATCTTTCGGTTCTCGGCGGTTCGCTCGCCTTCAGGCTCGATGAGCACTGATGCAGGAACTTGCCGGCGCAGCAATTGCTGCCAAAACTGAATCGAGCCGCCCGCGGGAACGGTTACATCGATGCTGTCCAATTTGCCGATCTTTTCTGTTACACGCTGTGCCAGTCCGATATCGGCTACGATTACATTCTGTTCATTGATTTCATTCTTTCGAGGTTGCAAGATGCCAGCGACAGTGAATCGGCGCATCTGATCATTGATCAACAGCGAGACGCGCTGCCCTGCGTGTAATTTCAGGCTTGCTCCGACCCAGACCGCATCGCCATCCTTCAGCAGATCTGGACCGGATCCCTGGTCCAAGTTTGAAATAGCGTCTGAATTATGCCCAATCAGGTCTAAACCGATAAAAGGAACCGCCTCCCCTTTTCCGTTGATTGCCGCAAAATCTTCAATGCGAGGGGTAAAATCGAACGCATAGGGAAGCGAAACCAATCTGCCTAGAATCTTTTCGTCCAGACCCCCGGTCGCCGTGATCAGGAGATCGCCTTTTCCCGTTAGCGATTGGAGCGAGGAATGGAAACTGCCGGCTGCGGCTTGACCAGCCAAGTCGATTGCCACGACCACTCCTACACCCAACCCGATGGCGAGAATCGTTAGCCCAGTGCGAAGGCGTTCTCTTGTAAGGGGCGCAATAATGAGCCGGAAAAATAGGATCAAGCGGGCCGCCATGAAAGTTCCATTAGCGAAAAACTGTGGCCGTTTCCAGCCGTCCGTCGCGCATCGCGATCACGCGATCGGCTGCGGCGGTGCTTTCCGCGCCATGCGTTGCCATCACCACCGCGACGCGCAGCTCATGGGCTGTGCGGTGTAAGAGCTGAAGGATGATATCTCCTGTGACGGTGTCTAGGTTTCCCGTGGGTTCGTCCGCCAGCAGCAGGCGCGGATTATGCACCAGAGCGCGCGCAATAGCGGTCCTCTGTTGCTGGCCTCCGGAGATCTGATGCGGGTAGCGATCCGCCACGTCCGGGAGCTCGACCCAGTCCAGACGTTCGAGGGCGGCGCGTCTGGTGTTCTTTTCGCCGGCGAGCATGAGGGGAAGCTCGACATTTTCGGCAATTGTTAATGTGTGCAGCAATTGAAATGACTGGAAAATGAATCCGATCTTCTGCCGTCGCAGGCGGGTCAGTGCGGCATCGTTCAGCCGGGACGTAATCTGACCGTCTATCACAACTTCGCCGGAGGTTGGAAAATCCATTGCGCCGCATACATTCAGTAGGGTCGATTTTCCGCAGCCGCTTCGGCCGACGACCGCCGCAAACTCGCCTGGATCGATTTCGAATGAGACATTCTGCAATGCAACCACTGGCGCACTCTGGGTCTTGTATGCCTTTGAGACGTTCTGGACCTCGAGCAACGCCATATATTCCAGGATCGTATGGAGGCTTTGAAAACGCGGGTATTGCCGATATTCAGGTGGGCGCAGTGGTTACACTCGAAATTGCGTGGCTAAGATACTCGTCACCGGCGGCGCCGGATACATCGGTTCGATTACGCGACATTTCCTTGAAAAGCACGGTCACTCCGTGATTGTGGTCGACAATTTGTCGCGAGGCCACAGGGAGGCGGTACCCGAACCCATCCTTCGGGTTCTCGACACACGGGATACGGACAAGGTGGAAGTCCTGTTGCGAGACGAGCATGTTGAGGCAGTCATTCATTTCGCCGCGTACATCGCGGTCGGAGAGTCGACCCAGGTTCCCGAGATGTATTTCACCAACAATGTGAGTGGTTCTCTGTCGCTGTTTGAGGCCATGTTGCGGGCCGATGTGAAGCGGCTGGTGTTTTCGTCCACCGCAGCGGCTTATGGGATACCCGCGACCGTTCCCATCACAGAGGATGAGCCTTATGCCCCGATAAACCCCTACGGCGAATCCAAAGTAATGGTCGAAAAGATTCTCGAATGGTTGGACCGTTACCGTGAGTTCCGGAGTGTCCGCCTGCGGTATTTCAACGCGTGCGGCGCGGAACCGGAAGCGGATTTAGGAGAGGAACACGATCCAGAGACGCACTTGATTCCGCTGATCCTTCGCGCCGTTCAGACGGGGAAGCCAGTGACGGTGTTCGGCGATGATTATGCGACGCCGGATGGGACCTGTATTCGCGACTATATCCACGTGAGCGACCTCGCGGAAGCGCACATCTACGCTGTAGAGCATCTGCTCAAGGGCGGCAAATCCAACGTCTTTAATGCCGGCACCGGCGTTGGCTATTCCGTGGAGGAAGTGATCGCGGCGGTCGAGCACCTTACCGGGAAGCAGGTGCCGCGAGTTACCGGGCCCCGGCGGGAGGGCGACCCGCCCAGTCTGGTAGCGGATTCGCGGCGATTACAGGAGACACTCGGCTGGCGGCCGACACGAAGCAGCATCGAGCGTATCGTGTCGGATGCTTGGGAATTCGCGCGAAGGCATTCTGAACCGCGAAGCCAATCTTAAAGCTCGCGGGCTTGCGGATCTAGCGCGTAAGTAAGTGCGCGCTCCCAAGTAGTGAAGCGATACACGCGCACTCCCGGAATCCAGAGGATCCAGGTGGGTCCGATTTTGTAGATCTTCGGCTTGGTCACGGTTTACTTCAACCCAGTGGAAAGCCGGATATTTTCCTCTCTCGCCGAAGTCAATCAAACTAATAAGCCGCACAATTTCGGTCCGGCGAACCCGGGGAAGATGGTCTTAACCTCGCGATTCCCCATTTGTTTGACGGCTAGCTCGGAGAGAACGGTGCGAAAATCGGTCGTGACATTCAGATCGCGACCCTCATAGAGTTGCTCCGGATAGAGACCCGGCCACTGGCCGAGGACCCGTCCGCCGCGCACGCTACCGCCGAGCACGAACATGACATTCGCGTGACCGTGATCCGTACCTCGATTGCCGTTCTCTCTCGCTGTGCGGCCGAACTCGGACATAGTAACGATCGTAATATCGGCCATGCGGTCGCCCATATCCTGGCAAAACGCGACGAGCGAGTCGCCGAATTCGCGCAACAGATTTGCGAGTCGCCCCGTATGCGGCTGAGGCCCGACCTCGTTGGCGTGCGTATCCCAACCGCCGACATCCGTAAATGCCACCTCCAGGCCAACGTCAGCCTTAATAAGCCGGGCGGTCTGCTGCAAGCTCTGGCCTAGCCGTCCGTTTGGATATTGAGAGTCATGGGCGGGAGTGTAGGGCGTCTTCTGAATGGATTGCACGATTTTGACGGCTTGGAACGCCTCGCGCGCTGTGCCGTTCAGCACTGCGTCAGTGGACGTAGCGTACATGCTCTCGAACGCCGATGACGCCTCACCGTCTTTGATTTGAAAATCTCCGATGCTCCCGATCGCCAAAGCCTCATTCTTCCCTCTTAAGGCGCGAGGCAAATTGGGGCTGAGACTCACGGCACGAAGTGGCGACGCGTGTTCCTCGATCGGGATGGCCCTATTCAACCAACCATCGCAGGTGGCTTTGAATCCCGGCGTCCCCGACTCCATATAGTCCTGTGCGTCGAAATGCGATCGAGTGGGATCCGGTGATCCAACCGCTTCCACGATGGCCAACTGATTCTTGTCCCAGAGCGGCTTCAACCTGCGCAAGGCGGGATGCAGGCCAAAATGACCATCGAGATCAATTGCCGAGGCTTCCGTTCCGTTCGGGCGGGAAATCGCCAGGCTCGGACGCAAGGCGTAGTAGGCGGGCTCGCCGTGAGGAATGACTACGTTCAATCCGTCGACCGCACCACGCTGAAAGATCGCAATCAGGATTCTCTTTCGTTCGCTCGGCACTGACTGCTGCGCGTAGAGCGCACGAGAGAGCCATGTTGGGACGGATCCTATTCCAACCATAGCGAGCGCTGAACTCTTCAGAAATATTCTTCGGGACGGCATAACGTACACTCCTGCTGGATGAAAATTAGCGGCGCTGAAACTCGGGAGAACCCAGCGTCAACCCGGCGATGAGACTGGGAACAGCATTTGGAGGATTTTGGGCAACCTGGCTCCGCGGGTCCATGCTTGCCAGCGCTTTCTCAATGGCCGCTTGCGTCTGTGCAGTGGGATCCTGCTGCAGCAACGAGTGGGCCAAGTTCATAGGATCGGGCTGCGGAAGGGCTTGCCAATTCGCTATGTCCACTTGCACACCGGGGATGCGGTTATGAGCCAGCGCTACGGCATAGTTCATTCGCTCGAGCAGGCCTGCGGAGCTTACCCAGTCAGCGTTCTGAAGTGAATAGCCGGTCGGCTCTATTTTCCGGTACAGAGGCTCGCCGAGTTTTTGCAGCTCATCGCTCAGCAGAGAGGCGGACGTGACGTTCGCATTCGCCGCTCGAACCGCACTCACCACCATTTCGAAAGGCGTTTTGATCTTTGCCCGGTAGGCGCCTTCGGACCAGAACTCACCCGACGAGAACATGGTCTGCATCACAGCACCGAGATCGCCGCCGGTCTTGAGAAAGGTTTGGGTCATGCGATTCACGAGTGAGGGCGGAGGATCGTCCGCAACGAAGCATTGCGCAAGCTTGAGCGAGATGAAGTGAGCCGTTGAAGGGTGATGCGCGAGGATGTTGAGCACCTCGATGCCATCGCCCATGCCGCCGCCGGGCGGGATCACGTGGCCCAGCACGATCTTCTTGCCTTTATCGTGCATTTTGTCGTTGTATTGGAAGGCGCCGCCCTGGCGTGGAGCTGTGATGGTCCAGCCGGTGAAGCAGCGAGCCACTTCGATCACGTCCTTCTGGGTGTATCCGCCATTCACTCCGAGCGTGTGGAGCTCCAGCAGTTCGCGTCCGTAGTTCTCATTCAGGCCGCGCCGGTTCTTCTGATTCGGATGACGCGCAGCGAAGCCGGGACCGGCGGACTGCCAGTTATCGAGATAGAAAAGCATAGTCGGGCTCTCGGCTGTAGCCAGCAGCAGGTCATAGAACTTGCCGAGCACGTGCCGCCGAATTGCGTCGCGTTCGTATGCCGGTAGAGTGAATCGATCAACGCCTTTGCCAAAGAATACATTGAAATGGTTGAACCAAAAATCATCCAGCAACTCGAGAAGCTGATGGTTGCTGTAGATCGCCCGAATGAGCTTTACTTCGCTGAGATCACCCGCGATCACGCTTAGCGGCCTGACCGAGACAGTCTGGCTGACGCTCATTTGCACCGAGGCAAGTGGCGCCAGACGCTCCTGGAGAGTAGGATTTTCCGTAAGCTGATCGGGATGCAACTGCAGATCGAGCCAGGTCTTCAGGCCCAGTGCACGGACGTGCTCAAGGTCGCCAGGGCGAGGTCCGAAGGTCAGGCGATCCAAAGCATGTTGAAATTGCTTGTCAGGCGGGAGACGGCGGCTGAACGCCACGTAGTGCGGCGGATTTGCTGAAGGTTTTATTTTTTGGATTGCCAGTTTTCCACTGAGGGCAAATGAGGAGCTTATGAGAAGCAGGAGACCAGCCGAGCATAGGGCGTTGTGGAACTGATTTGCTCCCTGACTCACATTTCCTCGGGTGACACCTCTTAGAACGAGGGCCAGGCGTTCCTTGTTGACAGACGAACGCTTCTAAGTTCCTGATCGGCAGCGCGAACGAGCTGGAGAATCTTTGGATTGGAGCGGGAGACGGGATTCGAACCCGCGACATCAACCTTGGCAAGGTTGCACTCTACCAGCTGAGTTACTCCCGCTTGGAGGGTCTAACCGACATTCTCCGATGAGTTTGTCAGCGAAGTCAATTCATCTGATTGCAACCCTGGAGGTTAGTGTTTTTCCAGGGGATCTCCGAGGCCCTTTCAGGGGCCCAAAGCAGCCTATGTAGGATCAGACAAGTAGCTTGGAATCATTCATTTAGAAACTTCCCAGATTTTTCTTTCAAAAGTGTGACCCTGTGATAGACTGAGTTTTCCGGAACGGGAACGGTTTCCTCATTTCATAGCCATTAGCTGCCCCGGACGGGGCGAGCATTGGCTCCCCAGGCAAAACTTAGAGCGCGCTTTTCCACAGTTGTGGAAAAGCTGTGGAAACCCTTTGCTGTTTTTGGTTGCGGGGAGGTTTGGCCCCTTGAGTGATCCATGGGAAGAGATCAAAGCCTGGCTGGCCGTCAAGCTCAGTAAGGCAGCATATGAGAACTGGTTTTCTCAGACTGCACTCGGATCCTTGCGCAATGGTGAATTGACGGTTCGGGTTCCGAACGAAAGCACAGAATCCTGGATCCGGCAAGAATACACCTCTTACATTCGGAGCGCGATTGAAGCTCTGAATCTGCCGATCAGAAGGATTCACTACGAAATCGAAGCACTGTCGGCCGCTGCTGCCGCGGGCGCTGAACGCTCGTCAGTTTCAATTCGAGTGAACGGTCATAGCCACTCAGAACCGGTGTTTGAGAACACGGCCTCATGGCTGAATCCAAGGCTTACTTTTGATACCTATGTGGTAGGCGCTTCCAATCAGCTCGCCCACGCCGCAGCGCAAGCCGTAGCGAAGATGCCCTCGAAGAGCTACAACCCCTTGTTTATTTATGGCGGAGTCGGAATCGGCAAGACGCATCTGATGCATGCGATCGGGCGAAGTCTGCTTGAAAACTTCAGCGGTCTGAACGTGATTTACACCTCCAGCGAGCGGTTCATGAACGAGATGATCACGTCCATCAAGGTCGACCGCATGTCGCAGTTCCATCGCCATTACCGCTCGGCGGATGTGCTTTTGATTGACGATATCCACATCATTGCCGGCAAGGAGCGCACGCAAGAAGAATTCTTCCATACTTTCAACGAGCTTTACGACCATCAAAAGCAGATCGTAATCTCCAGTGATTCGGCTCCCGGGCAGTTGGCGGGGTTGGTGGAGCGGCTCCGGTCACGCTTCGAGTGGGGTTTGATCGTTGATGTCCAGCCGCCCGATCTCGAGACGAAAATGGCGATTCTGGACAAGAAAGCCGAGACCGAAGGGATCAAGCTGCCGCAAGACGTTCGAATCTTCATCGCCACGAAAACAAAATCGAACGTTCGTGAGCTGGAAGGAGCGCTCACGCGGCTTATGGCTGTTTCCTCATTAACCGGCCAGCCCATTTCGCTGGCCATGGTGCACCAAACGCTTAAACATCTGAGCAACAGCCCAGAACGCAAGGTTTCGGTGGAATCGATCCTGAAGACCGTAGGAGAACGTTTTTCGCTAACGCCCGCTCAGTTGAAGATGAAGAGCAATACGAGGCAGATTGCGTACCCACGTCAGGTGGCGATGTATCTCGTTAAGGAACTCACGCAAGCTTCGCTTCCGGAGATTGGGCGCTACTTCGGCGGGAAACATCACACGACGGTGCTTCACTCGGTGCAGAAAATCGAGGACCTGCGCCAACATGACGATGATTTGAACAGTCTTATTCAGTCGCTAATAGATTCACTTCGGTAGGGATATGACGGTTTTCCACAAAGAATGGCCCATGGACGTTGTGGACGGGTGTTCAAGGAACCGATCGGGGACCAGATTCGCAGACTGGACAGAGAAGAAATTCACAGGTACCGATGCGAAGAAGCTCTCGATTTTGCTATAATTTAGAAGGAATTAAACATTTCCACAGCCCCTACTAATACGGTTCTCTTTTCTAGTAATTATTCATAAGAACCACAGGAATAATAGAGCACGCAACAGAGCGAGGAACCCTCAACATACCCCTATGGAATTCTCGGTTAGCAAGTCGGATTTAGTACGGGAACTGGGACTCACACAGGGTGTGGTGGAGAAGAAAACCACCATCCCGATCCTCTCGAACATTCTTGTCGAGACCGATCATGACCAAGTCTGGCTCACGGCAACGGATCTGGAATTGGGCATTCGTTGTGCTTGCCCGGCTCGTATCAAGAAGGAGGGAGCAGGCACTATTCCAGCACGCCGGCTGCTGGATTATGTCCGCCTACTGCCGGATGCGGATGTGCAGGTAAAATTGGCCGAAAATCAGTGGGCCAGTTTTGTTTGCGGCCGGTCGAGAACCCGGATCGCCGGCATGTCTCGGGAGAGCTTCCCTGAACT
>Ga0213882_10000688_pt1 | contig 10927 bp, 7 predicted proteins | sample BarmaccoBMER_R09_FD_160106 | JGI IMG/M metagenome (GOLD analysis project Ga0213882, IMG submission 160106) | Barbacenia macrantha exposed rock microbial communities from rupestrian grasslands, the National Park of Serra do Cipo, Brazil - ER_R09 ...
AACACAATTCCTGAGATACGCAAAAAGTACCACGAGAAGGTTTCAAAACCGCTATTGGTAGGACGAGGGCCTAATCCAGTCGATATACGCATAGTTGTTCTCCGCGACACTGCTCAAGGGGCAAGGACTGTCCTGTAAACTCACTCCGAGTGAGTTACGTTGACGTCAAAGGCGGCAGTCCTCCTGTACTTACCACCTTCTGCTGTTCCTCGTACTCTGATGGAGTGGTACGCTCACCGCCAGCCGTGCCCAAGCTATCGGGAGGCTCATTATCGGGGCCGCCAAGTTTGATGGGAATACCACGCTGACGCTGCAGATGGTCGAGCCAGATGATGAGCGCCGCCATCGTCACCCCCACCAAGGCAATGCCTATAAGCTTGTAGAAACGGGTGAGCAAGAGTGCCAGCAAGCCGAAGAAGATGGTTACTGTGTAGAAGAGATAGCAAATCTGCTTCACACTCAGGCCTGTCGCCAGGAGACGATAATGCAAGTGCGTCTTGTCGTAGTGCCATGGGCGTTGCCCATTGCGGATACGGTTGATGGCGACCACAGCCACATCCAGAATGGGTATGCCCAGCAACATGAGCGCTACTCCTAGCTTTGCTCCACCCATAGTTGAGAGTACGGCTAAACCTAAACCAAGAAATTGTGAACCGCTATCGCCCATAAAAATCCTAGCAGGATTCCAGTTGTGAGGCAAGAAGCCAAATACTGCTCCTGTAAAGATAGCACTCAGGATTGCGATGCTATGTTGTCCGAGTACCCAGCTTGTAATAGTGATGAAGACGCCCGTAATGGCCACTAGCCCCGTCGCTAAGCCATCCATGCCATCGCTCCAATTGACAGTATTCATCATACCAACTATCCAGAACCAAGTAAACAACACGGCAGGAATGGCCGCAAAGCTGATCTCAGGTTGATGAATAAACAAGGTCAATTCTGGTTTGAGATACCACGGCAGATGTGTATGAGCAATAGTCCGTCCGAAGGGATTGCTTATGCCAAATACCAGCACACCATGAAACTGGGTTCCAAATGGACCGAGAATGATAATAACCGCAACTGTCTGCGCTATGAACTTTGGCAGCGGCTTCAGCCCTTTCACATCATCATAGGCATGGACAAGCACAATCCCCAGTGCCGACACCAGTAGCAGCCAGTAGATAATCGTTTCTTTTGCACTGCCTGGCGTATAAAATGGTAGCGAAGCAATGACAAAGGCCAGAAACATAGCAAGACCGCCAAGGCGCGGCACTGCTTGCTTGTGAATTCTACGCGTCGCAGGTCGGTCGAGCCAACCCAACCTGTGGCAGAGCGCGATTACGCCGAATGTGAAGAGGTAAGCCAACAAGAACGCGCAGATGCCACCGACAAACAAAGCTATGATATCAGAAAGCTGAAAAGGAAACATTGCCTGTATATGGCTTATAGTGACTTGAGCCATGTACACACTCCCTACGTTGAAGGATATCAAGGCAACCAAGAGTCACCCCTACTTAATAATACACGCATATCGACCACACGTATAGCCCTACCCCCCATAAAAGGCAGGGTTCCCCAATTCGCGCACAAACGCTCGGCAACTGCCGAGCCTCATTCATAAAAAGATGGAAGTGGTGCTGGTACGGGCTAGGCCCGCACCAGCACCACTTCCATCTAAACATCGGGGTGGGGTTTGCAATGAGAGTTGGAAAACCCTACCATAAATTGCAAATCCCTGCCCCTCACTGCTATATCTGCAAAAGTAACAAACGGTCCCATCCAGCGTAGTCCTTCTTAAAGGTGACTGTTGCCTGTGGCCAGACTTGCTGCAAAAACTGCTCCAGTTCTTCGCGCTGTTGATATCCTATTTCTAGCAGCACAACTGCTCCCTCTTTAAGAATAACGAACTGTTGCGCTGCAATCAAAAGGCGGTGCAGAAGATCTAGCCCATGTGGGCCACTAAAGAGGGCGAGATGGGGCTCGTAATCGTACACGTCGGTAGTGAGTATGTCAATCTCGTTGCTTCCAACATAAGGAAGGTTGGCGGTAAGTATATCAACACGCTCAGGAAGAGGTGCTAGCAGGTCGCCGTGCAGCAATCGTACTCGTTGTGCTACATGATGACGCAGACAATTGAGACGCGCAACTTCTAAAGCATCAGCGGAAATATCGCTGGCGTAGAGATAGGGAAGGCGTGGCTCCTCAACGGCGAGCGTTACAGGAATAATACCACTTCCGGTGCCAACGTCGGCAACAATAGGAACCTGACCAGCAGCAAGTCTACAGCGAATAACCTCTAGCGCGGCTTCAACGAGCAATTCTGTCTCAGGACGTGGAATGAGCACGCGTTTATCAACAAGAAAGTCAAGGCCGTAGAACTCCTTGTGCCCTACCAGATAGGCAACGGGTGTACCCTGCAACCGTCTTTTGAGCAATGCCAAAAAATGCTGCTCCTGCTCAATCGTCACCTCGCTCTCTGGATAGGCGTAGAATACAAAGCGTTCGATACCTGTCACATGCTCCAGCAACACCTGGACGTCTAAGCACGCATTACGGTCCTCTCCAAGCTGTTGTGTTCCTTTTACAAGTAATTCTTTAAAAGTAGTCATAATCTATGTCCAATGGGACTTTCCCATTGTCATCGCCCACCCTACTCCAATTGGTGGAGGGCTTTTTCGCACCAGAATGAGAAGGCTCTCGTGTCCAAGTCTAGAGAGGTTGACGACCCGCAAAACCAGTGTCAAGATAGTGCCAGAAGCGAATGCGGTCCTCACCAAGCCGCCAGCACAGGTAGACCTCTTGACCATCACGTAAGCTGAGAAAGTCAATCAGCCCAGTGTCTGCATCCTTTAGCTCACACCCAAATTCTTGCAGTTTACTCAACTGTGTACGCAATGCCCGAAGCAATGTCGCTAACTCTTGCTGCAACTTCAAAGCGCCCTCGTGTAGATGATGTCCATTGCTCATCGAACCCATACGAGCGGCCTCCAACTCGTCCTCCACAGCACGAATACTCACGCGGGTCTCCTGAATGCTACGTAATACCACGGAAATAGCTGGTAGTAAAGCCTCTGCTTCTTCACGTGTAAAATAATGGGACATACATTACCTCTTTCTGCAGGCTACGTCTTAGCAGGCGTGGGTGTCCCTCCCGCGCCAAGTTTGATCGAAAGATCGTCAAACGTCTTTAAGTTGACCACTTCTCCACTCACACCCTGATAGGTAATCGTGACGGTATCGCCCGGCTGCACGAGCGGCAATTTGGCAGAGAGCGAGAGGTTCGCCGTAAAAATGTAGTTCTGTCCCGCCACTTGAATATAGTAGACGGTATTCGTACCTTGCTGCACTGACGAGATGCGCAGCACCTTTGCTGTCACTGACTGCGTTATGCCTCCAGAAGGTGTATTCGCACCGTTTCCTTGTTGTGTGAGCCACTGCTGATAGTCCTGAAGCGCTTGGCCCAATGTTGGCTCAAACTGCACATTACTGCCATTGAGATTGCGAGCATCTACCAATCCCACCGCCTGGAAAATGTCTCCGCTGTCCGTAGGCTGCACAAAGATAGCGACCCAGGTAGGTGTACCATAAATCTGATACAACTGGATACTATCTACGGTGTAGCCTCGGATATTATGATTCGTCGATTGTATAGTGCTACTGACATTGGTACCGATACCAATGCCGGAGAGCGGGTAGAAATCGGCTTCGTTCTTATGTGTGTTAAAGAGGAACACCCCTGTACTCGAATTGTCACTCGCCGATGAAGAGGTCATAGGAACAAACCAGACAGGCTGATCGACATTATTGTAGAGCAGCCGTGGGTCGCTGGCGGGCACCTGTTGGCCCATACCGGAGGGGTTGAACCAAGGTGCGGCGTGGTACAGCCCCCACCATTGCAAGTATTGATAGACAGTATCGGACGGGAACACTCGGTCTACCCAAGCAGGAACATGCTGCGGACTATATGGAGTGATGACTCCTGTATGCGCGTCAACAATCAGCACCTCACTGAGCGCATCTCCTACATACCCACGCACTGGTTGCATTAGCGAGATCGTCCAGTAGGGATGGAAATTATCGTCAAGTTCTAGTGTGGGGTCAAGTAGACGACCATAGGTATAGCCACTCAAATAGACATGGCGCAGTAGATCCTGATTGAGCAACCCACCTGGCAGATAGGCAATTGAATCGTCTTTTCCCGTATGTAACTGTGGCACAGGCTGCGGGTCTTCCGCATCCACCACAACAAAGCCCGGAGTCGTGCGGCTGGCCAAGTTGGCGAAGATATTATTATAACTGAGTGCAGCAGCATAGTAGAGATGATGATTGATTGACTGCAGTGTGTAGCTATTGGGGGCGAAATTGTAGGTCGAGCCAAGATTTTGCCCATTGGAGCCAAGCACTTGCTGACCCTTATACGCAGCGACATTTGGGCTGACCAGCACAATGTGATTGGAATCGGTCGGCGGAAGTTGAGGTGATGATTGCACCTTCACATTAGGAATAGAGGCCAATACCTTCGCATTCACATCAAACCACGTAGTGAAGATAGCGATGAGAATAGTCGCCACAATACCGAGCACGCCAACGATAATCAAACCAAAGACGCCAGCAGCAATGGCACCCCGCGAGAAGCTTACTGGCATGCTTTGACTCCTAGTACCACTGTCATAGCGTCCTTGGGCGATAGTAGCAGCTCCCTCAAGCATGCCCAGCGCAGGGCGTGCAAAGGCAAACAAGTTGGCGACACTACTGATGAGCAGCGGCCAGAGCACCCATTGCCAGCCACCAAACGGACCAGTTAATGCTGGTTCTCCAAAATAGAGAATGGCAAAACAAAGTATATAATTGATAACGAAGTACCAAGCAAACCAAGTCAAAAAGCGTTGCTGCACAAATTTTTCGCGTCGTGCGAAGCCGAGCCGTCCAATGGTCAGCAGTGTCAGCACGACGAGTGTACCGATAAGCGCCAGGAGAAAGATATTCATACACAGTCTCTCTTCCTAATTGAGTTACTTCTCTAGCGTGCTCTTGCTGTTTCTCTCGCCATCATAGCTCAGCAGAATGCGCTTGCCGTCGTACGTCGTCTCTAGATGGACGGGCCGCCCCCAACAGAGATAGACATACTGCAGCGTCTTTTCAGCGTAGACCAGATCAAGCTCCTGGCCTTCGAAGAGATGCTTGATATACAACTCGCGGTTACCACGATAGTCGCCATTATCAACCACGAGGTAGGGCTGGTTAAAGTTGGTCATACTGGCCACGATACCATCGCGCACCTTTTCCCAATTCTTCTCAACGATTACCCACTCGTCCCCTTCTTTTTTATAGAGATAGAGGTCGAGGTCCTTTACCAGATCTTCGGTCAGGTAGTTACGCAAGAATGAAACATCATTGTCCATTTCACGTACCTCGAAGATTTTCTTACGGCCCATGCCCGGCTTGCGACCGAACTTTTCTTGCTCCTCGGTCGTAGGCGAGTCCCAACGGCGCTCAATATCCTCAAGCATCTTAAAGCCCAGATAGTAGGGGTTGAGCGAAACACGTGAGGGTGAGAGCACGCCTGAGTGCAGTTGGGCGAACTCGATGATCTCAGAATTGGAGATGACGCTCTCATCGCCAAGCTGGCGCATGATACGTGAGTGCCATAGGCTGGCCCAGCCTTCATTCATGACTTTAGTTTGCATCTGTGGCACAAAGTAGAGCCACTCATGGCGCACGATTTCGAGGATATCGCGCTGCCAAGTTTGGAGCACAGGAGAATGACGTATCAGGAAGAGCAGAATATCTTTTTCGGGCTTCTCTGGGAACTTCACTGGCTTGAGCTGATACGTATCGCGCTCTTCTTCCGCTTGCTTAGCTTTTTTTTCTAGGCCCCACAAGTCATCGTACTCGCTAGTACGCTCCTTCAGTTTCTCCTCTTTCTTCTCATGAGAGGGAGGATCATCGCTACGCAAGAACAGGTTGTAATCCACATGCTCCTGGATAGAGAGCGCAGCATCAAGGAAACGTTCCACTTCAGCTTTGCCATGATCGAATTCATACTTAGCGATGCGCTCAGCGTGAATACTGACCTTGTCGATCATGCGCCGTGAGGTGTGCTGGAAATATGCGTTATTCTTGAAGAAGTCAGTATGGCCGAAGACATGAGCTGCAACGAAGGTATTCTGCAGCATATTATTCATGTCCATCAGGAAGGCATAGCTTGGATTGGTGTTGACTACCATCTCGTAGATTTTGCTCAACCCGAAGTCGTACTGCATCTTCTGCCTATAGTAGGCTTTGCCATACGTCCAGTGGCTAAAGCGTCCAGGTAGGAGGTACGAGGCGAACTCATACATAATCGTAGCGGGCACTAGCTCAAAGTGTGTGGGAAATGGATCAAGCCCAAAATCATGGGCTATCTGCCAAGCATGATCTATAGCATCGCGCAACCGCTCAATCTCGCTGTATTCAGGTACCGTTGTCATCTATAAGCTCCTACTATAGGGACAATCCCTTTCGCCCCGCCCTGGGGGCACGATAAATCGGGCCCCTACAGGGCGGGAACAGGCTCGTGCTGGGCAAAGAATTTGCGCAATGCAGGGTAGACCTCTTTTTTGTCGGAGATGGTGACGGCAATGAATTTCTTGTCAGTGATTTTGTTGTAAGCTGACATAAGCGTGCTGGGCGAGCGATAGTGGCCCTCACGAATTTCGCCATAGCCAAAGATATTACACATTTGCATGAGCTTCATGACCAACTGGACGCAACGATCATTGTCCCACGGCAAGTTGTCGCCATCGGAGAAGTGGAAGGGATAGATGTTCCAGTCGTCGGGACTGTACCGATCTTTGATAATCTGCAAGGCCAGTTCGTAGGCAGAAGAGACCTGGGTGCCTCCGCTCTCACCTCGATGGAAGAACTCTTCCTCTGTGACTTCCTTTGCCTCTGTATGATGGCTAATAAAGACAATCTGGACATTGTTGTACTTCGTGCGCAGGAAGCGCACCATCCAGAAGTAGAAGCTACGGGCAATGTATTTCTCGAACTCACCCATACTCCCTGAAATGTCCATCATAGCGATCACAACTGCATTGGATTGATATTTAATCGTAGGCTCCCACACTTTGAAGCGCAGGTCTTCGCTTTTGATATCCTGAAATCTGGCCTCACCCTTGGCAGCATTGCGCTTCATGTTCTCGAGAATTGTACGCTTTTTATCCAAGTTGTTCATTGGACCTTTTTTACGCACATCGGTAAAGCGCACGGACTCCGTTTCCATCTCTTGCTGGCGTTTTTGCTCCAGGTTGGGCAGGCCAAGATCCTCAAAAATCATAGCTGCCAGTTCTTCCATGCTGACCTCGGCTTCGTAGTAGTCATAACCAGCATCTTTGCCAGCATCGCCCCTTTTGCCCTTGCCCTGGCGTGGCTCCTGAGCAACCACATCGCCAACCTTACTCTTGCCATTGCCCTGCCCTGCATGCTGCTGACGCCCAGGATCGAAGCGGAAGCGATACTCGTCAAGGGACCGAATGGGTACACGCACTACCTTTTTGCCATCCGACATGATAATTGACTCTTCGCTGACAATATCACTCAGATTTTTCTTGATTGCCTCGCGAATTTTCTCTTTATGACGTTCTTGATCGACTTGTCCTTTGCGATGCAGTGACCAGTCATGCTGAGAGACTGACATTGAGCACGCTCCTTACTATATGAAAATGATATGTGGGCGCAGAGAATTGCGCCCACATATCGACCATATGACTCGTCGCAAGCTTTCCATGCTATCAATCATCAACGGTTCAAGAGACTGCCAGTGTAGCGCAGAATTTCGTTCGCACACACTTGACAATAGCCATGCTCTGTCATAAGACGGTTGATCACATCGTTAATCTTACGCAGTTGCTCTTTATCGGGTGTACGTGTTGATGTGGTAATCTTCACAACGTCCCGCAGGTCGGCAAACAGCTTTTTCTCAATGGCATCGTTGAGCCGCTCATGACTCGTATAGTCAAAGGTTTGGCCTCTGCGTGCTAGTGACGAGATACGAATAAGAATTTCTTCGCGGAAAGAGCGCTTAGCATTTTCACTCACACCAACCTGCTCCTCTATCGAGCGCATCAATTGCTCGTCTGGCTCCATCTCCTCGTCGGTGATAGGATCGCGCAACCTCGTCTTATTGCAGTAGGCTTCAACGTTATCCAGATAGTTGTTCAGTAAAGTGTGTGCTGACTCCTCGTAGGAGTAGACAAAGGCACGCTGTACCTCCTTCTTTGCTATCTCGTCATACTCTTTACGCGCCTCACTGATGAAGTTCAGGTAGTGTTCTCGCTCTTCACGAGTAATACTGGTGTGCTGATCGAGTCCATCCTTCAGCGCTCGTAGAGCGTCAATAGGATTGATACAGGTCACATTCTGTTTCACAAGCGCATTGGAGAGACGATTGATAACATAGCGTGGCGAAATGCCATCCATCCCCTCACGTACAGCTTCCTCTTGTAGTTCCTTAATATCCTTCTGCTTGAAGTCCTCAATATCCTCGCCATCATAGAGCTTAAGCTTCTTCATCAGACTCATGCCCGTCTTCCTAGAAGGTTCCAGACGGGAGAGCACGGCGAAGACGCTGGCAATGCGCAGCGTATATGGGGCGATATGCACATTCTGCAAAGCGCTCTGTTTAAGCAATTTTTCGTAGATCTTTACCTCATCGGAGGCACGCAGGTTGTAGGGTACCTTGGCCAGAATGATGCGGTCTTGCAGCGCCTCCGACTTCTTGTTGCCGACGAAAGCCTGATACTCGTGCTCGTTGGTGTGGCTGACCACTACTTCGTCGGCATAGATCATACTGAAACGCCCAGTCTTGATGTTCTGCTCCTGGCTCAGTGTAAGCAGCACATAGAGAAACTTCTCATCCGTCTTGAGCATTTCCACAAATTCCATAATGCCGCGATTTGAGATATTCAGTTCGCCATCAAAGCGGTAGGCGCGTGGGTCGCTCTCAACGCCAATTTCACCAATTGTAGAAAGGTCGATTCCGCCTACGAGTTCACTGATATCCTGGCTATTGTGCTGCACAAAGCCATCAGCAACAAACGAGTGTGTGCCAGGGACGAGCAAGTCATACACAGGCTCAATGCCTGCTGGCCGTACTTCACGCACCGTCAACCAGAGATAGTTCTGTTGCACGAGCGTGGCAAGACGAGTGTGTGCTAGCTCTGGCTTCTCAACAAGTAGCGTTCGAGCACGATTATAGGAAAGTTGCCGATCTCCAGTAACAATACGGGCAAGATAGCTATCACCGCCATGCCCATTGAGTAGCGTCGTACCGTGGGGCAGGTGGTCATAGTTTGTCTTCCCGCTGCGGCTCTTCCGCAAAGGCGAGGTAGCTTTATTGCGCAGTGATGGAATCAGTTCAACAAGGTCGAGGACTTGATCGCCTCGTAAGGTGACATTGTAGTATGTCTCGCCATTATCTTCATGACTCCACAACGAGCCAACGACACCGAAATTGAGTAAGAGGACGTGTACTTGGCGAGCAAGTTGGCGTGACTTACTAGTAAATTTAAAAGTATTCGATCCTTGCGCGTTTCCACGAATGGTTGCATCGCCCCAGAAAAGTCCTTCGAGGAAGGCCAGTACATCGTCCTTACTACTGGCAAGAACAGGAGCGGGCACCGACTTTGCATGCGAGCCACGAGCTATGCCTAGTTCACCTCGTAACCATGCACTAAGCGCTTTACTACTCACCGAAATGTTGTAGTTGTATGTATCACTCTTCCGATGTGGTACAGCTTCCAGATCAAAGAGAGAGCGTGTCAACTCGACAAAGCGGTTTATCAACTCTTGAGAAGCATTGACGAACCAGGTCTCGTAGGAAGTTACGCTTCCCTCCGCAGTCAATAGACCCAGCCAATAGGCAAGTTCTGGCGTCATTATATGTGGTTGTCGTGGCAACGGGTAGAAACTCTGTGGCAATACCATGCTTTGCCCGAAGACATTGCTACCATGTGCAAGCGCTATATAGCTTCCAGCCTGCAGATCACCGATCTTCGTCCAAGACAACTCGCCACCGGGCATCAGAGTGAGTAGCGGATGGTTAGCCGTGCCGCGAATTGTATAGCCAAGATTGGTCTCTACCTCATAAATCGGCTGAAAGCCGCCACAGTAGAACTTGCTAGCTTTCTCTGGCCCATCAATACCCACTATGGTTGTTTCATAAGGGACAAACTCATCTTCACGAGGTTTGTGTGGAAGTTGGAGGTAAATGTCCTCCATTGTCCGCAGCCCTTCATCGGTCAGTACCAGCGTGTCGCCTGTAACACACTTCGGATCAGAAGGCGTAAATGTGCCGATTCCTACACGATATTTTTCGCTAAAAGTAATACGCTTTACCGGAACTGTCTCAATGCGCCCCCGATACTGATTATCAACCATGTAGCGGCAATGGGGGCACAGGTCACCCTCAATGTAGAGACCAAACTCTTTTTCAACATCACTTCGTAGGTCATAAGGAATAAGATGAAGGGGTTCCTCGTGCATTGGACAATCTTTGATAGCATAGATTGCTCCGGCATCGGTGCGGCTATAGGACTCTAGCCCACGTTTGAGCAAAGCAACAATTGTAGATTTGCCGCCACCGACTGGCCCCATAAGCAAGAGTATGCGTTTACGCACCTCCAGTCGCTGTGCAGCAGAGTGAAAATAGTCAACAATCTGCTGCAGCGGCTTCTCTATGCCAAAGATCTCCTGGCTGAAAAACTTGTAGCGTGGGTCTCCGTTGCGGCTTGCTTCGACGCCAGCATCCATAATCATATGATAAATGCGCTCGTGGGAGAGCTGAGTGACCTCCGGCCGCTTTGTCGCAATCTCGAAGTATTGCTCAAAAGTACCCTCCCATGCAAGCCCACGTTCACGGTCCTGATATTCTTCCAACCGCTTCACCAGGTCCATAGATTACCTC
>Ga0213882_10000689_pt1 | contig 10917 bp, 7 predicted proteins | sample BarmaccoBMER_R09_FD_160106 | JGI IMG/M metagenome (GOLD analysis project Ga0213882, IMG submission 160106) | Barbacenia macrantha exposed rock microbial communities from rupestrian grasslands, the National Park of Serra do Cipo, Brazil - ER_R09 ...
CGAATTCCTTCCTGAGGCGGCCCCCCCTGCTGATGTTGTTCGCAACGAAGATCGCAAAGTCGAGGGTCATGACGGTGTCATGACCGATGAGGGCATCGCCGAACAGGTCAGGATCCTGACCCTGCTTCACCTGGATCTGATCGTCCGCGACGAAGTCAGCTCCCTCGGAAGCATCAAGAAGCGCCTTTATCCGGCCAGGACAAAAATAGTCGTCCGCATCCAGGACCGCGACCCAAGGCGCACTGGATAATTCCAGGCCGCGGTTGCGCGCGACCGACGGCCCCTTGTTTTGACCCAATCGCTGAAGAACAATCCGGGCCCCGATCCTGTCTTTGATAGCTTCGACCACCGCATACGTGCCGTCGGTGGATCCATCATCGATGACGATGACCTGGCTGACATGATCGTCCGACAATGCCGACTGCACCGCTCTTTCGATCGTGGCGGCTCCGTTCCACGTCGCGATTACGACGTCCACATATGCCGACCCGCACGATTGGGATAAATTGGTGATCACGAGCCTCGAATTCCCGAACAAGCCGCGCTCTCTCTCCGGCCGCGCAGATATCCACTGCTCCAAATATCGAGCAGCAGGACCTTTCAACGGGCGGAATTTCTATCCGTGCTCGACTTCGGCCGCTACGATATTCCGTGTCGGCCGCTCGAATGGACAGTCCAGCTTTGTTTTCAACGTCCTAGTTCCAAATACCCTGGCCTTCCATGGTTAACACGAGAGCGGGACATCGTCACAAGAACTCGTCGACAATGATACCGGCGGGATGGTCCCTGCCCGGGCCACACCGCCGCAGGCCATGCCGCATGACGGATCGAAGCCAGCGCTCTCTGACACGTGCTCATCAGTTCTGCAACCGCCGTTCCGTGGCGTGCTCGTGCTGATCCGAAATGGTTCGCGGCCCGAAGACCTTCGGGCCGGAGCGGAGACGTTTGAAAAACTGCCCGAGCGAAAGCCTCAGCAGCCAGGCCGCGGCGGGATCGGCTGCGGCCAACGTTGCCGCTTTCATCAGTTGTCGTGACTTGATGGCTTCGACCAGTTCCTCAAAAGCGAGTGCCCGCCGGATCGAGCGTTCACGCGCGCGGAACAGGGGCTGCAGAGAGGCCTGGGGCCATCGCTCTGCCCAACCTTTCTCGGCTTCGAGAATGCCCTCGAGCGCCTTGGGGTTGAGGCGATGCGAAATCGAGCCGCTGTGCCTGCGGTAGAAATAGCCGGCGTAGGTTATGGTGAGAAAAGCCGCCCCGGCCATGAGGAGCTGAAATACGAAATTGTAGTCCTCCGCAATTGTCAACCGTTCGTCATAACGCAGGTTCTGCTTGTCGATGATCGATGCCCGAAACAAGGGTTTGAGATACCCGAGAGCCGGCCCCTTCCCGTAGAAATTGTTGGTTGCCAGATAATCCTCGGGAGCAACCCAGTATGAGGCCTCCGACCATCGCCCACCCAGCAACGACTGTGAAGGTGCCCGGTAGTCGGTATCGAAAAACAGCAGGTCGTCGGCCACGATGTCGGCGTTGCTCTTCACGCCTTCTTCGATTAACCGCGAGAGCCGATCGGGATGCATGACATCGTCGCTGTCCAGGACGCCGATCCACCGGCCTCTGGCGACCTCGAGAGCCCGGTTGCGAGCTGCCGCAGGACCGCCGTTCACGCTGGACTCGATGAGGCGAATTCGGCTGTCTTTGGCGCTCAGTGCCTTCACGATCTGAACGCTGGAGTCGCTCGACGCATCGTCCGAGACGATGATTTCGATAGTCCGAAGGCTCTGGTTGCATGCCGAGCGGACGGCATCGGCAAGAAATTGCTCGCCGTTGTAGTTCGCCACGATGACACTGACGTCGACTACAGGCGATCCGTTGTTAAGCCGCCCTATCATTGATCCATACCAATCTTACGTGATGGCGCTCTGGGCGTCGCGGCTCGATCGCCGCCCCCCGGCGCGCAGCGCCTGTGAAATGAACCCAAATGAAAACCCAAGGTGCATCAGCAGCGCTGCCGCTCCTGCGCCACAGGCGCACCTGCTCCTGTTGCGAACGCCGAGCGCAAGCCCATACGAGATGCCGGCAATCGCCCAGAGCATGGCAGGGATTGCCAACAACGGAGTCAAAGGCCACAGCAGCGACATGGCGACGGCCGGGCCGACCAAAACTGGAAGGACCTGCCGCAGCTTCGGCTTGGTGCGATGCTTCAAGATCGTCATCGCCCGACCGCGTCCAAAATTCCTGTACTGATTGAAAAGCGAGGCCGGGCTCTTTCTCGGGTAATAGGTGATCTCGGCGCCGGCGCACAGATAGATCCGAAATCCAGCAGCGATGAGCCTGCGGTCGAGCTCGGCGTCCTCGTTGTGCGAGAACGACTCATCATATCCTCCCACCGAGCGGAACGCGTTCACGTCCATCAGCGCATGATGCCCATGATCGACGTACCCGCCCTGCGCAAGCCTGCGGTGCGCCGAGCCTCCATTGCCCAACTTCGAATTCTGCGCGGCCGCGGCGGCGACCTGAAAGCAGGTAACCCCCTTGGCGATCATGCTAACAACGACCGCTTCGGCCCCCGTCATCTGCTGAGCCGCGAGCAACCTCTTGCAGAATCCGGGGGGATAGTCCGCGTGTGCGTCGGCTCGAATGATGAAGCGCGCCAGGTGCCCATATTGCTCGACAGCCCTGTTCAAGGCGCTGCTCTGGATTCGCCGGTTGTTACGCAGCAGGACGACCCGGTTGTCGCGGAGCGCGCATTGCTCCACGATCTTGACCGTCCGGTCCGTGCTGCCGCCATCCGAAACCACGATCTTCCGCACCGCGTCATAGGGCTCCGCCATGAAGTGAGCGAGCGTCTTCTCGATATGCTCCTCTTCATTGAGACAAGGAACCACGACAACGACACCATCCGGCGAGCGAGCGGCCTCAAATGTTGACATGTTCGACATCCGGCTCGAACGAAACCTTGGGCTTCTCGAGTGCTTCGAGCAGCCGCTGGCAGCTTTCCCTCCCGTCGGCCAATTCGGTCAGTGGTACGCTTCGTAGAGCGCCGGCCAGCTCTCGATAGCGCTGATCAGTCAGCGTCTCAAGGAAATTGCGCAACGCCAGTTCAGGCTGACCTTCGAGGATCACCCCGATTTTCCTTTGCCCAAGCCAGCATGCTGTTTCAACGCCCTCGACGGCAATCGGAACCGCCCCAAAAAATGAACTCTCGTAAACGCGATTGGGGAGCAACCAGGTGGAATTCGCTCCCTGTTCGAAGAAGTCCACCGCCCAACTGAAATGCACATCGCTATAAAGCGGTGCCAAGTCGTCAGGCCGATAAGGTCCGGTATACCTGACATGCGGAGACGCGCCGACGAGCGCTTCGAAATCCGGAAATTCCTTTGGAGACGGACGGCCGGCGATCCTGACCTGGAGGCTGCCGCCCGCATCCCGCGCCGCCGATCTAAGAATTTCGAAACTTCGACGGCACCTTATCATGCCGAACCAGCCGATTTTCCAGGGCGGCCCGACTGGCTGCGAAGACCAGCTCGGAGGGCCGATGCCAGGGTTGGAAAGGAGGACCTTGTTCTCGACAATTCTTATGGGACGGTTGAACTTTCTTGGCCCAAAATATTCGGAGATGAAGCGCGGTGAACTGGTCAATATCAGGTCCACCTTGCGCATCAGACCAGACTCGATCGATCGCAGCAGGCCTCCCGCCAGACCCTTGCCCAGCAATATTCGATGGATGTCGAGGCACTCGAATACCAAGCTGGCACCGGGGACGTAACGACGACGGGCTTCTACGGCCAGAAGCAACATTTCCAGGTTTCGTGCGAGCACCACTCGGCAGCCGCGCACAGCCTTCCGGAGCCGCCTCAGCCGCATCGCCGCCAAGGCAATCGAGCCGACCCTTGCAAGCAATGCACCGTCCCTGGTCGGGCCGAGATCAATCGTCTCGCAGCCCTCAACGTTGGTCATTGGCGCTGCGGTTCGCCTGAACCCGATGACGACGATCTGGGCCGATGCGATCTTCAGCATCCGCAGCCGTCGATGTACGGCGGGATCTGAAAGATCATGTACCAAATATGCGATCTTCAGTTTAGCACTCCCGCGCCAGGGAACTTGAGATCATGCACTTCACTATAACATTTCATAAGGAGCCATGCAGGATTTTGCGTAAATGGCGCCTATCGATCGACTAAAGGGCTCACGCAAAGCCCGAAAAACGGCCATTACTATGTCGGCGGAGGTGTGATTGGATTCCACCTCCTTGTCATGATAGATTTGGTTTAGCAATTGGTTTGGGAGCTGCAACGCGAACCGGGGTTGGTCCTCACGAACTATGGTTAACTCGTCGCGGATTCAGGACCCATGAACCTAGCCAGACCATTCCAGCGGTATGCCGCAACGCCGACCGCAGCCGGCTCCACCGGTGCGGCCTGGCAACTGTTGCAGGTGAAGGATTTTCTCGGTCGGCAATGGCGGCTGATTGCGCTCGCGCTTGCGGTCGCGCTCGCGCTGGCCGGCGTGTACCTTTCGGTGACACCTGCGCGGTACACCGCGCGTCTCGATCTGGTTATCGACACCAAACGGATCACCTGGTCCAATTCCGAATTGTCAACCGAAAACCGCATCGTCGAGGACGCGTCGGTCGAAAGCGAAATCGAAGCAACACAATCGGAGAACATCATACTCTTGGTGGTAAAGCGGCTGCACCTTGACGAGGATGCCGAATTTGCCAGAACCAGCCCCGGCTTGCGCCAACGCCTTCTCGCATTCCTGAAACTGGCGCCGGCTGCCGCGCCCGAGGATTCAAAAGAACAGCTGACGCGAAACGCTGTCGACGCTTTGCGACGCAATCTGGACGTCACCCGGATCGGACGCAGTTATATCGAGCAGATCGCGTTCACCTCGCTCGATCCCGACAAGGCAGCCAAGATCGCCAACGGATTTGCCGATGCTTATATCGAAGACCAGCTGCAGGCGAAGTTCGACGCGACCCATCGCGCAAGTCTCTGGCTGGAGCAACGGATAGGCGAATTGCGGCAACAGGCGAGTGATGCCTTCAGGCAAGTTCAGGATTTCAAATCAGCAAACAGCATCATCATAGGTGGCGAAGGCAAGCTGGCCAGCGAAATCGAACTTGATCAACTCGGCAAGGCGCTGGCAAAAGCCCGTGCAGATACCACCGAAGCCCAAGCCAAGCTTGAACGGATGACGCATGTCCTGCAACAGCGGGCAAGAAAGCAAAACGTCGATATTCCTGACCCGGCGGTGACAGACGCGCTCAGCAATCCGGTGATCACCAAGCTGCGGCAACAGTTCTTCGACGACCAGAACAAGGACATCGAATGGAGCGCGCGTTACGGCTCGGACCACCAAGCCACCAAGAACCTACGGGCCGAGATGGCCGCGCTCCGCCAAGCCATCTGGGATGAGATCTCGCGTATCGCCGAGAGTTACAAGAGCGAGGTCCAGATCGCGCAGAGCCAGGAAGCAGCGATCGATCAGCGGATGTCGGAGGTATTTCAGCAATCCGCCCAAACACGTCAATTGCAGGTCCGCCTGCGCGAACTCGAGACAGCCGCGAACACCTATCGCGGGCTCTACGAGACGTTCCTGACGCGTTTCACGCAATCGGTCCAGCAGCAGTCGTTTCCGTCTACTGAAGCGCGGGTGATCTCGACGGCCGCAGTAGGCACGAAAAGCCACCCGAAGACGGCATTCACGCTCATCTTGGCCAGTCTTTTCGGACTTGGCTTGGGAGTTGCGGGGGGGCTCGCCCGCGAGCAGATGAGCCGCAGGATCCGCACGCGCGCGCAGCTCGAAAGCCTGCTCGGAACCAGCTGCCTTGCGGTCGTTCCTTCCATCGGTTCCCGACTGCTTCCCCGGCGGAAGAAGGGCGCAACCAAGGACTCTGGGGCATTTCGCAAGATAACCGAGGTTGCGCCGTTTTCCGCGACCGCAGAGGCGTTTCGCTACGTCAAGGTGGCGATCGACCTCAGTCCAGCCGACAGCAAGGTCATTGGAATCGTCTCGGCGTTGCCGGGAGAAGGTAAGACCACGATCGCGGCAACCCTTGCCGCCTTTATCGCCAAGAGCGGCGCACGAGTCCTGCTGATCGATGGCGATCTGCGCAATCCCTCGATTACCAAGTCGCTGGGCTACACCAATCATCAAGGCCTGATCGACGTGGTGGTCAACAACGCGTCCGCCAGTGACCTCGTCATCCACGACCACAAATACGAGTTCGATTTCCTGCCCTCATCGACGCGAATGAAACCGGTCAACAGTTCGGATGTCCTGACCTCGGCGGTGTTCACGAAAATGCTGAAATCGGCCGCCGATGACTACGACTACGTGCTGGTCGACTTGCCTCCCGTTCTTGCGGTCGTCGACGTCAAGGCAGCGGCTCACCTGTTCGATGGGTTCATTCTGGTGGTGGAATGGGACAGCACATCCAGCGACGATGTCGTCAGGGCCCTCTCCGCCTCAAGCACAGTTTCGGAACGGCTGATCGGCACCGTCCTCAATAAGGCCGACGTATCGACCTTGCGGCGCATGGAAGGATATTCGGATCGAGACTACAAGTACTACACCAAAGATGGGATTTGACCTTAGGGCCCGGCACCGATGCGTCGATAAGCGCCCGCAGCACGCGCATTGCCGAGCCACTCCCTCACTTGCGCCGGCGGAAATGGGCCACCACGCTAGCGTAACAAGCCTCGGCTGAGAAGTGGTCGCGCACGACGGCGAGTGCGCGCTCGCCATAAGCCCTCCTGAGCACGGCATCCGCGAGCAGCGTCGTGATCGCGTCCGCAAAGGCCTGGGCAGCGTCGGCGACCAATACGGCCGGCGCGACGACGCCAGCCACGCCCTGGAGTGTCGTCGGGGTTGCCACGATGGCCTTGCCTTGGCCGAGAGCCTCGATCAGCTTGATTTTCAGGCCAGAACCGCCGCGCAGCGGAGAGATCACGACAGCGGCCTCGGCATAGAGCGGGTTCAAGTCATCTACCCGCCCGAGCAGGACGACGCCGTCCGGCACGCCCGTTGGAAACGAGACAGCAACGTTGCCAGCGACCTTCAAGCGGGCCGCTTGGTTCGCCCGCCGCACCGATGGCCAGACGTCTTCGAAGAACCAGCGCAATCCATCCACATTCGGGGTGGTGTTGCTGCCAATGAACAGGAGATCGAGCCCTTTGCCGGCCTGTGGCGCGTCGACTGGGACGGTCGCCATGGGCGCGAGCAGAACCGGCGTACCCGGCAGCTGTTGGCGTACTTTGGCGGCTTCTTCCGCCTGAATGGCGATCACGGCGCCGGCGCGGCCAAGCATCGCCATCTCGGTATCGAAATCGACGAGGCCGCCGGTTTGGTCGGAGCCGAGCGGCCCAAAATCGGATGGCCGGCTGGAAAAGAGATCGTGCATGACAACCGCGCTGGGCCCGCAGGGGGCAGGCACTCGCGCAATACCTTCGGTCAGGAATGCGTAGTCGACCAGGACGCCGTCGGCCTGCCTTGGCGCATGCCGTTCGACGTAGCGCAGATCGGCCGCCTCCCAGGGCAGCCCGATCGCGTACGGCGCCGGCCTGGACAGGGCCGCGATACGGATGCCCATTCGCGCCAGAACCTTGCCGAGGACTCCGACAAAAGCTCGTTTCAGCACCATAGGGTCAACGGCGACGTAGACGTTCCCGATCCGCACGGCGCGGCGGATCTTTATCGAACGGAAGATCGCCATCTCCCGTCCCATCACCAGGGCTGGCCAGCGCCCGAACATTGTGGGAGATGGACATAACAGGTGCAGCACGTGTCCATCTTGGTGCAGCGCCTCGCACAGGCTCAGCAGATAGGTGGAGCTGCCGTTCGTATTGCCGACAATGCGTTGCCGTGACAAGACGCAGATTCCACCCGCGCGCCGCTCGCGAGCAGCGGAACGCTCGTGGTGGTCTTTGGCCTCCACTGGTGCCGGTCCGGAGGGTTCGCTGGACAGATCTCTTCCTACGCTCAAATTATCTACCGTTCCGCAATCATATCATCGACAGGCGATAGCATGCGAGCGGCCACACGCCCATGCCGGTCGGGGAAACTCTTCGCGAGATCAAGGATGCAAGTAAGAGCACGTGCGGCTGGTTTGCCGCTTCGTCCGGGGCGCGTTTCCCGGCGCGGCGGCCATCGATGGTCTCAGGGCTCCTGACATAACCCAGGCGCTGGTGGTCCTGGATGGGACGGAACTGGCGCCGCGCCCGCAAAATCTACCTCCGGAATCTCATCCGCAGGAGGGAACGTGTTCGCGAACGACTTGGCCAGCACGCGCGCCGGGTCAGGCCGCCCCATCACGAAGCCGGTCAGACGCGCCAACGGGCTGCGGACATCCTTCGGCCGCCGCAGCAATTCGGCGACCAGTTTCGGCTCGTGCCACGGAACGTCAAGATATGCATCCGAAAGCAACGGGGCGTCGGCCTCGGCCAACCACGCCTGCGGGAAGAAGGCGACATTTGGTCGTTCCGCGCTGCGCCCGCCGTTATCTGCCGATACGGTCTCGCCGCGAACACGCGACAGCAGCACGGACACGAGCGAACCGGCCGGACCGAACGGCAAGTGACCAAGCTGCGTAGCCCTCGGATTCAACTCGATCATGATGGCTCGATCGCTCCCCTCTTCAAGGATGAAGTCGAGGCCGCAGAAACCCGACATTCCGAGGCGGCGAACAAGCCGCGTTGCCGCAGCCTCCATTCCGGGATGCGAGATCAGTTTGACGATTGTCGCGGCACCGAAATCTTGCTTGGTCTTCAGCGCGACGGCGCCGATCGAGGCAAGGACCTCGCCGTTCCAACAGGCGACCATGATGTTCGCAGCGCGACCTTTGACGAAATCTTGACCGATCACGCCAGGACGTGTTCGATCGAGCCACCCGCACAGCGGGAATGGGTCGCGATTGGACAGCAGGAATTTCAACACACGCCAGGTGGCAAGCGGGCGCGACAGTCGACGATAGGCGGCGAGGGCGGAAGCCAGACTGTCGACCAACGCGACCCCCGCGCCGCCCCAGGTACCATCGGCCTTGATCACGGCGGGAAACGACCGGTTTGCGCACCAGTCTAGCACGTCCGCCTCGGAGTGGAGTTCGTGCGATGCCGGCTCAGGACTGCCGTCCTGGGCGGCCAGGCGAAGTGCTTGGCCGCGGCTTCGCGCGGCGGCGTACCCCGCCGGGTTGCCAAGCGAGCGCTCGATGAGCCGGCGCAGACCGTCGTCGTCAGGCAGCGAGGCATGGAGAGCGTGTAAATGCGCCAGCGCACGGTCGTCGCACGGAACGATGAGGTCGGGCCGCATCCTGCGCAGCGCTTCGGCGACGGTCTGCGTGGGAGAGAGCGCAGAATATTTGAAGATCTCTCGGACGGAACTGACGGAGAGCAGCGGGCTATCGCGCGGGCATATGGCGCCCGTGTAGGCCCCCGCTTTCCCGAACTCGGACGCCAAACGCGCTGCCAAAGGCCACCAATTGGTCGAACTAAACAAAACTCTAGATTGCACCCTGGGAGTATCCTCGTTGGGGTTGACACCCCTTAACTCTGACTGATCTTGACTCTTTACAGCGTATTAGATTTTCACAAAGTGGCAAGCGACCAGCAGAACTCTGGCGGTGAAATGGTGCTGAGATGACGATGAACGCGGCGCGCAGGTCTGACACTGATTCCACCGGTATCGCGATCATCGGTGCGGGGCCGTACGGCCTTTCGCTTGCGGCGCATCTGAAGGCTCGCCGCCTGGACTTTCGAATTTTCGGCGACCCGATGGCGATGTGGCGAAGCCGGATGCCCAAAGGCATGCGGCTGAAATCCGAGGGATTTGCGTCCAGCCTCTATGATCCAGGGGGAATCTTGACGCTCGCCCGATATTGCGCCGACAACGATCTTCCTTACGCGGACGTGGGTCTACCGGTCCCGCTGGAGACATTCACGCAGTACGGATTGGAGTTTCAGCGTCGTTTCGTCCCCGACGTGGAAAACCGAACCGTCAGCGACCTTCGCAGCAACGCCGATGGTTTCAAGCTCACCTTCGAGGATGGCGGCGTCCTGAGCGCGCGCCGAGTTGTGGTGGCAGTCGGCATTGGCCATTTCGCATGGCTTCCTCCGATGCTCGAAGGGGTGCCTCCAGCGTTGGTGACGCATAGTTCGGACCATCATGGTCTTGAGAAGTTCGCCGACCGGGACGTCGCGGTGATCGGCGCGGGCGCGTCCGCGGTCGACATCGCCGCGCTGCTGCAGCAAGCCGGCGCCCGCCCAACGCTGGTGGCTCGCACGGATCAGCTTCGCTTCCAGGACCCGCCGCCGCCGCGCGGTCAGTCGCGCCCGCTGGCCGCGCGATTGCGGTGGCCGATCTCGGGCATCGGCAACGGTTGGAAATCCTACCTGTGCGCAGAACTGCCGCTGGTCTTTCGCGCGATGCCAGAGCCATTCCGGCTCACCGTGGTGCGCACCCATCTCGGCCCCGCGCCCTGCTGGTTCACCAGGGACGAGATCAATGGCCGTGTGGCCCTGCGCCTGGGCCGGTCCGTCGACCAGATTCAAGCGGACCAGGATCGCCTGCGACTGTCCCTCAGCGGACCCGACGGCGCCGAGGAATTGCTGGTCGACCATTTGATCGCCGCGACCGGATATCGCGCCGATTTGAGAAGAGTTCCGTTCCTTTCCCCCGAATTGCGCGGTGCTATCGCCAAGACCGCCGAGACGCCCATATTGTCGTCGCGGTTTGAATCTTCGGTGGCCGGTCTGTTCTTCGTTGGGGCGTTGTCGGCAAATACCTTCGGGCCCCTGACGCGGTTCGCTTTTGGCGCCGGCTTCGCCGCCGAGCGCGTGACGGAGCGGCTCGCAAGAGCGCATTAGCGGCCGTTGTCGTCATCGGACCGGCAGATGTTAACGCCGCACTGAGCTGATTCGA
>Ga0213882_10000690_pt1 | contig 10912 bp, 5 predicted proteins | sample BarmaccoBMER_R09_FD_160106 | JGI IMG/M metagenome (GOLD analysis project Ga0213882, IMG submission 160106) | Barbacenia macrantha exposed rock microbial communities from rupestrian grasslands, the National Park of Serra do Cipo, Brazil - ER_R09 ...
ACCTACTGACGCTCCTTCTTCCCCGAAAGGCCTCTCGATGAATCTCCGGGGCGCCAGCCTGAGAACTTGCGTTGTCAGTGCTTGATTTACTGACACTTGTGTCGTTAAGAACGATGCAGTGCTGAAGCTTCCGATCCATTTTCTGGAGGCCGATACGCCGCAACGGAGGCATACACCATAGGGGAACCCTCTCGAAAATGAGCCGAGTAGTGGTTTCTGCAGAAGTGGGTCACCCCAACTCTGGTGCCTGCTGGTTTCCGGAATATCACGTTAATCTAGCGCAGGCGATGACGACATCTCCACTTTGGGTTAGCCATTAGCTGCGCCGGGAGCCTCTTTATGCATGTTTACTACTGCTGGGGGCGATTTCCATCATGCCGCGCGGATGTCTCACCTCAGTCACTCGATGGATCGCCGAATTGACGGACCACAACACCGATTTGCTCAATCCGAAGTCGCTAACGCGATTCGATTTCGGAATTCGCATTTCAACTTACGAGCACCGTAAGCGGCGCGGCGCCCACCTTCGGGAGCGAGTTAATCAGGAAGCGGGTCCCGTCTCCCGACACTGCATACTGAAACAGAACGATACGTGGGGCGATGATTCGAGTTTGGAACAAAACATGTGGCACCCCGGCCACTACTTTGCCGCCCTTTGTATCAATCGAGACTGCCATCAACTTCTTATCAGGATCGATATAGTAAAGTTCTTTCCCATCGCTTCTCCACTGAGCTTGGGCACCGCCGCCGTTGGAGATCTGAAGACGGCCGCCCGACTCAGGGAACGGCGCCACAAACACCTCGCCATCGTAATAATCCAGGGAATGGTCAGAGCTGTACCCGGTAAATGCTACCCACTTTCCGTCCGGCGAGAATTGCGCTTCCGAGCCCATTTCGGTATATAAGCGGTGAGAACGATCTCGAAAATCAAAAACGTTCAGTTCGGGCGGGTGCGGTCCGCGAAATTTCATATAGACCAAGTGCCTTCCATCGCCGGACCAGTCGTTCACTATGTATATTCCGCTTTGGGTAAGCCGCTCGGGCTTTCTGGAATGATCAGTTGGAACGACAAAGATCGCATTGTTATGCGTGTACGCAATGGATTTGGCATCGGGAGAAAAAGTCGGGAACAAATCGGAGATGCCGTCGGAAAGGCGAGTACTTGTGCCGCGCGCGAAATCATAGAGTCGAATCAAACGCTTTCCGTTGCGTTCGTCGTCGGAGGAGGCGACTAGCAAAGAGCCGTCTTGCGAAAGCGAAGGCGCGGTAAGGCCAACCCTCGGGACTGAATCAAACTCTTTACCTTCTCTATCGAACCAGGTGAGCCGGGACATGTTTTCGGAGGCTGACTGGAATAGCACGATTCCCGTGTCAGAGACGGAAAATCCTGAGCGCAAGAACGCGACCTCCGGCTCTATCTCTTGGGACACGATCACTTCGGGCTGGTCTCTTAGTTCCATTCGTTTCACATCGAACCGTTGCGCCATCAGACTCCGGCTCCTCACAAAGAAAATCCGTCCAGCGGCGAATTGGACATTGTTCGCGCCTTCCGCGGTGATGCGCTTGCTTGTCATCGAACTGAGAGAACCGACGTAGATGCCATCCGCTTGGTCCGGCTCACCGGACTGACCTGGACCCGAATTGTTCACGAAATACAGGAAGTGATCTCCATCCGGAAGGAATGAGGGCCAGCGAAGTGCTTGCTGACCAGCGATTTTCATGACCGGCTCAGGCGTGCCGCCGGAAGCTCGAACCTTGTAGATTGGTCCCCCATCAATGGGAGCGAAGAGAATGGTGCCTTGATTATTCCATGCGGCGCCAAAAGCGCCCGGAGACTCGCATACGATCTGGATCGCGCCGCTGCCGGGATCGATTGTTTTGAGTTTTCCTTCAGCAAAGAACCCGACCTGCCGGCTATCGGCAGACCAGAACGGGTGCAACGCTCGCTCTGTTCCGACTAACTGCTGTGCCGTACTGGCCGCTAACGACCGAACCCATAACCTTGTTTTGCCATCGAGCTCGCTTGCAACAAAGGCGAGCCGTTGTCCATCCGGTGAGATGGCGAAATTATCGGCGAAGAAAGAAGCGCCTTGCGGCGGCAATACAGAAAGGCGCAGTAAGCGATGCTGAGCAGACGATGTGCTATCGTCCACCTCGCTCGTTCCTGCCCAGTAAAGGCCGGCGGCAAGGAGTATGGCGGCAACGACAGCAACGGCCATCCATTTCGGCCCAATAGCGCGCTTCGGAGTGGCCGAGGGCACGCCTTCGCCTGTGTCAGAGACTGCAAGCAGCGCAAATGCTACATCCGCAGCAGACTGGAACCTACACGACGGCTCTTTATCTAAGCAACGATGCACAATTCGTTTAAGTGGGGACGGAATGGACGGCGGCAGTTCTGCGACTTCGTTCTTCAGGTTCGCGTTGAATACTTCAACCGCAGAATCGCCGCTGAATGCGGGTTTTCCCGATAGAAGTTCATAAACGATAACACCCAGACTGAAAATATCTGACCGCGCATCGGCCTGTTTGCCTAGAATTTGTTCGGGTGCCATGTAGCCCGGAGTGCCCACAATCAACCCCGGGCTGGTTAACCCCTTTCCAAGGCTTTCGCTTGCGCCAGTGAGCGCCTGACCGCGCTTCGCCAATCCGAAGTCCAGGATCTTCGCACGCCCATCAGGCGTAAGCATCACGTTCCCCGGATTTAAATCCCGGTGGACAATACCGGACGCGTGTGCCGCCGCAAGTCCGTCGGCGATTTGTACTGTGATCTCGATCGCGCGACGCGCTGGCAGGGGTCCGCGTTTAATGAGCTGACGCAGCGTCTGACCGCAGACCAGCTCGGAGGCGATCCAATCGATGCCGTCGTTCTGCCCAACGTCATAGACGTGGACAAGGTTTGGGTGGCTCAGAGCGCTTGCAGCGCGCGCTTCCCGCTCAAAGCGCGCCACATAAGCGGGATCCCGCGCGAAATTTGAAGGCAGGACCTTAATAGCAACGTCGCGTTTGAGGCGTAGATCTCGCGCTCGATATACATCGCCCATGCCGCCTCGTCCGAGTAGTTCCACGATCTCGAAATGTCCGAGTTTGTGCCCACGGAGCAAAGTTGTGCGCTGCTCCGCAGGTTCTACCAGCGAATCTTCAACGAGGGTGTTGGCCATGTTAGGGGAATCTAAAAGCGACAAGACCGCGCGGCGGAGTTCGGCATTATCAGGACAGATTTGCGCGAGAAATTGCGCGCGTTGCTCGGGTGCTACGGGTAATGCAGCCTCAAACAATTCCTCGATGCGTTTCCAACTATTAGGCATAGGGCTGCCTGCCGGGGCTGACGGAGCGCAGTTTGCAAGTTAGCAGCGAACTGGGCTGCTCCATTAACAATACAGTTCGTAAGATTACAAAGGTCTCCTAGTAGAAATATATCACTCCGCCGATTGGGCGTGCTCATGCCGCGCGTTACCCGCGTGTTAGCCTGGGGCGCTTCAGCTTCCAACGAAGCTCCCAATGGCCGTGGCCAAATGCATGGCCGTGCCCTTCGGCGGGTCCGGCTTCGATGCTCAAAATGCCGCCAGCGCAAATCAGTATTGTGCCGAACAGCGCGATGGTATCGGGAACATTGCCGAAAAACATCCAATCCAAGACTCCGGAAAAGATCACCACCGTGTAGTTGAACGGTGAAAGTTCGGTCGCGCTCGCATAGCGGTATGCCCGAATAATCAGGTACTGGGTAAGCGCGTAGAAGACACCGACGCCAATCAGCAGCAGCCAGCTATTCCAAGCTAGGGGCTTCCATGCCCAAATACAAAACGGGATCAGCAGTAAGGTTGAAAATCCGAAGTTATAGATCAGGATTCGCACCGGCGGTTCCGTCTCGGCCAGTTTATTAGTTGCGACCAGAGCCAGCGCGGAAAATAATCCTGCAACCAGCGCAATCAGCGATGCCGGTTTATGAAATAACTGCGGACCAGGCTTGATAATCATCACGATTCCGGCCAGTCCGATGAGAAGACTTACCCATACCAGCGGCTGCACGGTTTTGCGAAACCACACGTACACCACAAGTGGAATAAACAGCGGCGCCGCATTCGACAGCAGAACCGAATCGAGCAACGGTATTGATCTCACCGAAACGAAGAAGAGTAGCTGGCAAATCGAGCCCGCCAAGCTCCGAAACAATTGCAGCCCGAAGTGGCCAGTCCTAAGGTTTGCGGGTCCTGCTTTAACCGCGAATGGAACAAAAACGAGAAAGCTGATTCCATATTGCAGGAACAGGACCAATAGCGGCGGTACATCCGCTGCTGCTTTGCTAAACGCGCTCATGACGGCTGCGCAGAGGAAAGCTAGCGTGATGAGTGCAATCCCAAGTGAAAGCTTGTGGCCCGCAGTTTGGGCCCTTAAATCCATCATTCGCCTCGCCAAGCGTTCATTCGAGCTTCGTATCGAGGTTCAACCGCCCTTAGCATAACGCGGAACACAACAATGCCGTGGCTTTGAAGAGTTATCTGAGAAGAAAGCGAGCCAACAAGCGCTAACGAGCTCATGCGGGCCACGGCTAAGGAAAGGGAGTCAACACCGGCCTCGCGAGGGCGGGCGGCGGCTCCATATTCCGAAAATGACACCTCGTTTTATGAATCGCCACAGCGACTTCCGAGAACAATTCCAATTCCAGTAGCGCAACGCCGTTAGAAGCGAGTTGGATTGTGTAAGGACTCTCTATAGCCTTGAATATTTCAATAACCAAGCTCGTTAGAAATTAGTTTGAGACTCCCAATTCGCAAATGGCAGCATCGGTGCGTCACAATTGCGCAAATAACTGAGAGTTCCGAGGTTCATCTATGTTCCGAAAATCGCTACTGCTGATCGCGACCTTCTGCCTGACAATAGCTTTGAGCGTTCAAGCGCCAGCCCAGTCAATCATTTCGGGCGACATCACCGGGAGCATCACCGATCCAAGTGGCGCAGGCATCCCGGGCGCCACAGTCACTCTGACGAACGTGAGCACGAATGCCCCGCAAAGAACGACCACGAATGCGGACGGCAGTTATCGTTTTGCATTTGTCCCGCCCGGCACCTACCAGGTCAGTGGGAGCGCCTCGGGTTTTCAGAGTCAGACGCGCTCGGGCGTTGTTGTCACTGCGGGGCAGCCGAGTACCGTAAGCATGCAATTGGCGATAGCTGGTGCTTCCCAAACCGTCACGGTAGAGGCTGCTGAATCGTTGGTCCAAATCCAGAATGCAGATGTGGCGACAAATTACAGCGGGGGGATGATTGAGAACCTGCCCAATCCCGGCGGCGACATAACGTACTTCGCCCAAACCGCCCCAGGCGTGGTTATGAACACGGACGGAGGCAATGGAAATTTCTCAGCCCAAGGCATGCCAGGAACATCCAACCTGTTCACCATCAATGGCATGAATAATAACGATCCATTCCTAAACGTTAACAACAGCGGCGCATCCAACTTGATGCTCGGGTCGAATGATATTAGCGAGGCAAACATCATCAATAATGCGTACTCCGGACAATACGGGCAGTACGCCGGGTCGCAAGTTGCGTATATCACGAAATCAGGAACAAACGCGTTTCATGGGAACGCCGTTTACAACTGGAATGGCCGTGCCCTAAACGCAAACCAGTTTTTCAGCAACCAGGTGGGGCAGCCGACACCTTTCAACAATTTCAACCAATGGGCGGCCGCCGCAAACGGTCCGATCATCAGAAACCGCACTTTCTTCGACGCGGATTACGAAGGCCTTCGCAATCTTTTACCTGGAGGGAGTACCCTCACGCTTATTCCCAGTCCGCAATTTCAGTCGGCGACCTTAGCAAATTTGGCGGTAAAGGGCAACGCTGCGGAGATTCCGTTCTATCAACAACTTTTCAAGGTATATAACGGGGCCCCGGGTGCAGGCAGTGCTACCCCTGTCACGTCCGATGGAGACGGAGGCTGCGGCGGGTTATCTTTCGCCGGTTTGGGGGCGGGTGTTCCCTGCGCGCTGCAGTTCCGCTCTACACCCCCTGACATCAACAAAGAGTACCTGTGGTCAGCGCGCGTCGATCACCACTTCAGCGAGAAAGATAGCGGCAACATCCGCGTACTTCGAGATAACGGGTTCCAGCCCACCTACGCCAGCCCGTTCGGTCCGACCTTCAACCTTCAAAGCAACCAACCTCAAATGCAAGGACAAGTTTCCGAGACGCACGTTTTCGGCCCAAACACCGTGAATCAATTGAACGGCTCCGTCCTTTTCTATGCCGCTGTATTTGTACCGTCTGATCCGAACGGCGCTCTAGCAGCGTTCCCGACCTACATAGGATTTTCCGGCAACTCCTTCTCTTCGACTGGGGCGTGGGGAGAACCGCCCTTCCCGCCCGGCTTCTTCTTTCCGCAAGGAAGGCGGGTATTTCAATATCAAGTGGCGGATGACTTCTCCCATGTGGTCGGCAAGCATACGTTCCGCGTGGGTTTTAGTTGGGTGCACGATAGTGTGACCGATCTGGACTTCAATGCACTCGGTGGTCCCATTAATGGGGCGCTCACGACGAACTTGTCCGATTTCTTCAATGGAGGCGGCGCAAAAAGCTCTTTGGATCAAGCCTTCCCATCCTCCGCGGAAGAAGGACTCAAATTCAACACCTTTGGCGGATACGTGGCCGACGATTGGAAACTTAATGATCGCCTGACAGTTTCCTTGAACCTGCGGCTGGAAAGCTATAAAAATCCCACTTGCGATTCGAACTGCTTTTCTCATTTGACGACACCTTTCACCGGCGCGCCGGACCCTACCGCCACTTCCACGCCCTACAACCAATTCATCATTTCGGACCAGCACACCGGTTACCCCAATACGCAGACTGTCGTGTGGGAACCGAGAATTGGGATCGCTTGGCGACCGTCCAACAGCGACAAAACGGTTATCCGCGCCGGCGCTGGCGTCTTTGCAGACGCGCTACCAGGAGGTCTCGCGGAGGTTGCTGCATTCAATGTTCCGAACCTGAATGCCTTCATCATTCCGAATGGAACTCTGGCCCCAGGCGTCCCTGGAAGTCTTTTCACCACGGCGGCGCAGGCCAATCAAGCGCTGCTCTCAGCGTTCCACTCGGGCGGGAGCTTCAATTCGATCTCTCAGGCAGTGCCCGGATTCGTGCCCCCCAATTTTGATTCGTTTCCGAGTAACTTCAAGCAACCGACTTACTACAAGTGGAATTTTCAAGTCGAGCGGGCCATAGGCACAAGAACCCTGCTGAGCGTGAATTACGCAGGAATGCGTGGACTTCACATTCCCGTCGGCGATGGAGGTCTGAATGCGTATTGCCCGCCTTCGGTCTGCCCAAACGGCTTTGCTGGATTGCCGGCAGCGCCGGCTAACGCCGCATTTGGAACGATATTGCAGTATTTATCCGCGGGCGGCTCAAATTACAACGGACTGATTGTTAGCTTGCAGCGGCGCATTTCGTCAGGCTTGACATTTAACCTGAACTACACCTGGAGCCATGCGCTGGATGATGTCTCGAATGGCGGCGTTACCAATGGGCAGTTCGGTCTCTTTCAGACGAACCCCAATATCCAGTTTCCACAGAATCCGTTCAACATTCGAAGCAACTACGCCAGCGCGGATTACGACGTTCGCCACTACTTCAGCGCTAACTTCGTGTTGAGCGACATGTTCCGGCACGTGGGATTCAAGTACGGCCCGAACTGGATTCTTGGAGGGTGGACGCTTTCGAGTAACTGGTTCTGGCGCAGCGGCCTGCCATACACGATCATTGACACCAGCGGGAACAGCACGCTAGCTGGGTACAACTATGCAGGCACGACTTTTGCTTCACCGGCCGGGAGTGTTCCAAAAACCTGCACTAATGCTGTGAACTCTCCTTGTATGAGTACTTCGCAGTTTCAACCCAGTGCGGCCGCTACCGGATTTCCCACGGGCTTTGGAACCATAGGACGCAACTCAGTCTATGGTCCCCATTTCTTCGATGTAGACGTGGCTCTTATGAAGGATGTGCGGATTACGGAGCGACTCACATTCTCCTTCGGCGCGCAGGCGTACAACGTCTTCAATCATCCAAATTTCGATCAGGCAGTGAGTGATATCTCGAACCCGCTGTTCGGCTCCAGCACCGCGCTAGTGGCGCCTCCCACCAGCCTGCTAGGCGCGTTCGTGCCAGGGACGGCCGCTTCGCCGCGCTTCGTCGAAATCAAGGGTGTTCTCCGATTCTAGAAGTAAGGTGGCTCGGAGAACTGGTGCACTTCAGTGGAAGGTGATACTCACATGCTGAAAGATCGCTAATCATCCGTTAGCTCCAGTTTCTGCCTCTAGAAATGCCGTCCTCTTTGTGTGGCTCAGAAGGTCGCCAATTTTGAGCCACGCTCGAAAACGACTCCGGAGCGCACTGCCTTACTGGTGAGAATAGAGCGGCAAACCCTTCGCGAACACCTTGGCATGAAAGATGGTCGCGCCTTGTCCGCCGTTCCCATCGCTCGTCACGATGTAGAGATCGTTGCTGTCGGGCTTGATGGCCATACTGGTGGACTGCGGGTTGTGCCCTTCATCCCTGCCGGGCAACAGTATCTGTCCGATCGGGATCCCATTCCTGTTAAACGCCAGCACGCGTCTTTGGCCGTACTCGCCACATAGAGGTTACCGTCGTTGTCGGCCCGCATCGAATCCGGAGCCGGGCCAATGAAATGGTAAGTAATGGCCGTTCCGATGGGCGTGATCTCGGTTGGGCTCGCCAGCTCAACCCGGTGCAGGAGGTTTCTGCTGAATTCGGTGATCCACAATTCCTTTCCGTCTGGGCTGAGCGCGATCCCGTTTGCCATTGCGAGGTGTGCAAGCAGGGGCGTGATCGTTCTTGAGTCAGGCGATACGTAATAGGCACCGCCCTTCGGCTCGGTCGAGATCCCTCGAAAGTCACTGAAGTAAAGGCCACCGTGTGCGTCGAACACCAGGTCATTCGGCATATAGCCGGCAGTCGCGGGAACGACCGTCTGCATCCCCGTCCCGTCCGGCTTGACCGCGACGATTAAACCAGTTCCCCTGACCAGATTCATCGCGGCTATGAAGATCCGCCGGTCCTTATGAATGGCGAGGCCCCTGTATCCTTCTGCTTAGGTTGTCTTGGAAAAGGCAGCTTGACCACGTTTCGCTGAGAGCGCCGGGCGAGGCCCGCGTTGCGAGCGCCTTCTAGGGAACTGCGCCTCAGCAAACGGAAGGTCCGTGACATATCCCGTGAGAAGTCGCGTCATTGAACGCCAGTACAGGGGCGATCCTAGTCACGGCAATGGTCCACTTCACCTCAGGAGCTGTTCTTGGATAGTGATTACCAGTGGTACTTAGGCATAGACTGCGGGTTTAGCAAACATCAAGTCTGCTTGCTCGATGCACATGGACGATTACTCGAAGAGAAAGTAATCGATCACACGGGAGATGGATTGGCTGTTCTTCTCTTGTGGTTGAAGCGCCTAGTCGGCGATTCCTTTCGAGAGCTTGCCGTTTCGCTTGAGAGTCCGCACGGTGCGTTGGTTGAGGCGCTCTTGGACTACGGCGCGACGGTATTTGCCCTTAATCCGAAGCAGCTCGATCGCTTTCGGGACCGTTTTACGGTTGCTGGAGCAAAGGATGATCGAAGGGATGCCTATGTCCTCGCCGCGTCCATGCGAACCGACTTACAGGCGTTTCGAAAGATGGAAGCTCCGGAAGCCATGACGGTCCGCATTCGCGAACTCTCACGGACACTCGAGACCATCACTCGTGACCAGCGGCGCTGGAGCAACCAGCTATACGACCTGCTCGTTCGCTACTTTCCCGCCGTCCTTCGTTTGTCTCCAGCCGCTGACGACCCGTGGACATGGGATCTACTGGAAACGGCTGCGCTTCCAGCAGAGGCGGCGAGGTTGTCGGAGAAGAGATTGCTCGTTTTTTGAAAACGCACCACATCCGGCGGTTCACGGCTTTGCAGGTCTGTGAGGTGTTGCGACAGAGGCCGCTTCCGTTGTCCCCCGGATCCGCCGAGAGCTGCGCCGAACATGCTCTCTCATTGCTGCCGATCTTGCGGTGTCTTAACGAACAGCGGAAGAAGGCCCTGCATACTCTTTCGGCTGCGATCAAAGAGACCCAGGTGCGTCCGGAGCATCCGATGCATGCGACTTACGCGGAATGCTTTCGTTGCCCGGTCTAGGTATTCAGACGGCCACGACACTTCTGGCGGAGGCTGGCCAATTGCTTGCCGCAAAAGACAGCGCCGGTCTCCGCGCCTATTCCGGGGTTGCTCCCGTGACCAAACAAAGCGGCAAAACAAAACGAGTGCAAATGCGCAACGGTTGCAATCAGCGAGTCAGGGAAGCCTGCTACCACTGGGCTCGCGTAAGCGTCCAGCGGGACGAACACACCCGCCAGCATTATCAGCAATTGCGAGACGCTGGACATGGCCACGGACGGGCTTTGCGCGGTGTTTGCGATCGATTGCTCTCTGTCTTGATCGGAATTCTGCGCTCCGGTTTACCTTACGATCCGAATCGCTACAGGAAGGGATATTCGCTGTCGGCAGCTTGCGTCTCGTGAATCGAGTGGGTGCGCCGTCACCACGCATCCATGCTCCCAGAGCCTCCGAGAATACGATTGTCGTATTCTACGCACCCGGCCTGCGATTAGGCTGTGGTGAAATCATCGCGGTTCGGTTTGTAAACACATCGTGGACTACTCGCGTTTTGCGTCACTGTCCGGATGGCCGACATCCATGTAAGTCGATTGTCAAGAGAAAACACACGACTCCTGAGGCGCGCTGCGGAGGAGCGCGCAAGAACTTCTACATCAGATTCACAGCTCACGCCTGTGTGCCTCTCGGCGGAGATTCCTGCTTTCGCAGAACCGGACATCCATGTAAGTCGATTGTCAAGAGAAAACACACGACT
>Ga0213882_10000691_pt1 | contig 10879 bp, 10 predicted proteins | sample BarmaccoBMER_R09_FD_160106 | JGI IMG/M metagenome (GOLD analysis project Ga0213882, IMG submission 160106) | Barbacenia macrantha exposed rock microbial communities from rupestrian grasslands, the National Park of Serra do Cipo, Brazil - ER_R09 ...
CGTTCGGGCCGCTCCCCGAATGCGCAGACTCGGAGGTATATCTGCGCTTTTCGTACTATGATCTCCAACAGATCAAACTGTTTCAAGTTTGCATCTAATGTCCTGGGGAGACCTCGTAGTTTTGACCGTGTGCAAGGGCGGCTCGTCATAGAGAGGTAATACAAAGGAACTAGATGGTCAGCGCGCAAACCATTGTGGAAGAGATTTCGGAGGTGAAACAGCGGCGTCGAGCCGTGATTCTCGCTCACCACTATCAGGACGCGGAGATCCAGGACATCGCCGATTCGGTCGGCGACAGCCTGGAACTCGCTCGCGCAGCCCAGAAATTCGAAGGGGACGTAATTGCCTTTTGCGGTGTTCGTTTCATGGCGGAAACGGCAAAAGTGCTCAATCCGGATCGCACCGTAGTTCTTCCCGACATTCACGCGGGCTGTAGCCTGGTGGATAGCTGCCCAGTCGGAGGAGTTCGCGCTTTCAGGCGCCGCCACCCGGATCACGTGATCGTCAGCTATATCAACACGTCCGTGGAGGTTAAAGCGGAGAGCGATATTCTTTGTACCTCGCGTAATGCCGTCCAAGTAGTCAACTCTATTCCGGCCGAGAAGCCGATTCTGTTTCTGCCGGACATCAACCTCGGCAACTACGTCAAGAAGCAAACCGGGCGCAAGAACATGCAGATTTGGCAGGGCGCCTGCATTGTCCACGCAACGTTCCCTGGCCGCCGTCTTGCTGCCGCCCGCGTTGAGCATCCCGACGCTCTCGTCGCCGCCCATCCGGAATGTCCGAGCGACGTACTGCGCATGGCAGATTTTATCGGTTCCACCTCCGCGATTATCGATTGGTGCACGAAGCAAGCCGCCCAGGAATTCATCGTCATGACCGAGAGCGGGGTCCGCTATTCACTCGAGAAGCTCTCGCCGGGCAAGAAGTTCTACTTCGTGGCGAATGAAAACTGCAACTGCAGTGAGTGCCCCTACATGAAGATGAATTCGCTGGAGAAACTACTCGCCTGCCTGGATAACCTGGAACCGAGTATCGAGCTCCCGCCGGAGATCATGGAGCGAGCTCGTCTCCCGCTCGAGCGCATGCTCGCCGTTAAATAACCCGACCTGGGTAATTGGCACTGGCGCGTCTTACTGCCAGTTCTGCACGCCATCGTAGATTCAAAAATTTCAATAGTATTCTGAGCTTGACAGCGCTAAACTACCTTCTAAGAAACGGCGAACCCAATAACCACCGCGAGCAGGAGAGCTCCAATGTCCACTCTCAGTAGATGTTCCTTTCTATGTGTTGCTATGCTCACGACGACATCCTTTATCATCTCTGGGATAGCGCGCGCCGACAGCATAAGCTTTATCACGTTTGCCTATCAAGGCAACGGAACTGTTCAGCTTGGTCCGGGATTAAACCCGCTCATTGGTCCATCGACTCCGCCTGATTTTCTTACTTTCGAAACGGATCTTCCAACTGGCCCTAACAGTTTTCTGTTTACCTTGGACATAGCCGGTTTCCACCTCACAAATCCGCCAGATACGTTTGACTGTCCTAGCTCCATTCCATGCTCAGTCGTTTACGGCTTTCGAATGCCTCTCTTGTACCACGTAGCTCCAGGAACGCTGAATGCGGACATAAACGGTATATCGGAATCGTACGATTTTCGTTATCAAACGCCTGCGCCCGAGCCTAGCAGTCTTGCCATGTTTATTGTCTGTGGCATGGCATTTCTCGCACTTCGGCTCGGTCCAGCGCACGGTATCAGGAGGGCGTTTCATTTGTGTCTGTGGTCTAGGCGCGTCACTTAGACGAATCGAAAGCACACTCGGCGGGCTATGGCTCGTCGTCACCAATGCGGGCGTGAAGCGCCGGCGCGTGGATACCGTAATAGCCGCCCACCTCTCGTCCGGTGTTGCATCATAAAGTTGTGGCCGCTTCTGTCAGCGAGCTTGTCCAACTCGGACCCCAACCAGTGCCTTACGCGCCGGCTTCCGGCCCGTTGATCGACACTTTCGGCCGCACTCATTCCGATCTCCGCATCAGCGTTACGGATCGCTGCAACATCCGCTGCTTCTATTGCATGCCCGAGGCGGGAGCCGAATTCGCGCCGGTTTCCGAACTCCTCAGCTTTGACGAGATCACGCGCTTCGTTTCTATTGCGCTTCTCCTTGGTATCGATAAAATCCGCCTCACTGGTGGAGAGCCGCTGCTCCGGCCTAATCTCCCGGCTCTCATCTCTGAGCTTGGCGAGCTAAGCGGCATTCGCGATCTCGCCCTGACCACGAACGCCGTTCTCCTGGCGAAATCGGCCCAAGATCTCTTCGATGCCGGTCTTCGCCGTCTGAATATTCACCTGGATACGCTCGATCGCGAACGTTTCCGCACTATTACTCGCCGCGATGATCTCGCTCGCGTCCTTGCAGGAATCGATCGCGCTCAAGCCGCTGGTTTCAAACGTATCAAGCTGAACGCGGTCGCGATCAAGGGTCTCACCGAGCCCGATGTGATTCCGCTGGTTCGCTTCGCGCGCGACCGCAATATGGAGGTTCGCTTCATCGAATTCATGCCCCTCGATGCTCAACACCTCTGGTCACTGGATCGGGTCCTCACCGCGGATAACATGATCGCGATGCTCACGCGCGAATTCGGACCCCTTACCCCGGTCCCGGATTCCGATCCGCGCGCGCCTGCGACCGAGTATCGCTTCGGAGACGGCCAGCGAGTTGGCTTTATCGCCTCAGTCAGCCGTCCGTTCTGCCTCAACTGCAACCGCCTGCGCCTCACTTCAGATGGCAAGTTGCGGAACTGTCTCTTCGCGCGTGACGAAACAGATATTAAAGTGGCGCTCCGAAGCCAGGATCCCGCGGCAGCTCTCGAACCGCTGATTCGCTCCGTCGTGTGGCAGAAGTGGGCCGGACACGAGATTAGCCGATCTTCCTTTGTCGCGCCTCAGCGTCCGATGTACTCCATCGGCGGCTAAGTATAGGAGTATAGGGTCGCCAACATCCCTACGATACTGGCCAGCAGAATGCTGTGCTTGAGCGTAAATCGGAAGAGTGCTGGTTCTTCTTGCGGTTTCAACCCGGCTGCCGCAGCGGCCACGGCGATACTCTGCAAGCTGATCATCTTCCCCATGACCCCGCCTGCCGAATTCGTTGATGCCATCAGCGCCGGATTGAATCCGAGCGTCGTAGCGGTCACCTTCTGAAGGTTTCCGAAAAGCGCATTTGATGACGTATCGCTGCCCGTTAAAAAAACACCGAGCCATCCCAGCATCGCGCTGAAATACGGAAAGGCTTTGCCGGTTGCCGCGAAGGCCAAGCCGAGCGTCCCCGTTGCGCCCGAGTAGTTCATCACGAATGCCAGCGCCAACACCGCAGTAATACTGATGAATGGTAGTTTGAGCTGGACCGCGGACCTCCCGATCAGCTTTACAAACTGAGTTGGTCTTACGCGCAGCAGCGCCGCCGATACCACGCTCGCGAAACAGCACGCCGTCCCGGCCTCCACCAGATAGCGGAAGCGGTAAATGGCGCCATACGGCGTCACTTTCGGCACGACAGGCGGTACCTGCAGGATCATGCGGTCCAGTCCTGGCCATCCGAACGAAATGCTGGCCTGATTCAACAGCGTTTTCACTGCGTCCGAGCTCCAGGCCAGAATGAAAACTACCAGCAGCAGATAGGGCGACCATGCCGCGGCGATCTCGCGCAATTGGTAACCGCTATCCACTCTTGCCGCCGCTCCATTCGGTCGCCAGACGCGCAGCAGCAACACCATCGAAACCACCGCCGCCAAGGACGACAGAATATCTGTCAGAGAAGCTCCAACAAAGTTTGAGATCACAAACTGCGTCCCGGCGAAGCTTGCTCCGCACACCAGCGCTGCGGGCCACACACGCCCTAGTTCCCGCCGGCCGGCCATGACCAGGATTAAGTACGCGGGTATGAAGAACGACACCGGGGCGCATAGTCGCCCTACATACTTGCTCAACTCCGCCAGAGGAAGTCCTGTCGTGGCGGCCAATGTCACCAGCGGGATTGCGATCGATCCGAACGCTACCGGCGCCGTGTTCGCCAGTAGGCAAATGCTAGCTGCATAGAAAGCCGAAAATCCCAATCCGCCCAGAATCGCTGCTGCGACTGCGACGGGAGTGCCGAATCCCGCCGCGCCTTCCAGAAAAGCTCCGAACGCGAACGCGATGAGCAAGGCCTGCAGACTGCGGTCTGGTGTCAAATGGCTGATCGAGTCTTTGAGAATCTCGAATTTGCCCGTTTCCTCCGTGAGCCGGTACAGCACGATCGCCCAGAAGATCACCCAGAAAATCGGAAAGGTGCCAAACGCTGCCCCATAGAGTGCCGAATCTATTGCGAGCCGTGCCGGCATGCGATACGCGGCGACTGCCACCACCAGAGCGGCAATCAATCCAATCACGGACGATTCCCACGCCGCCACCCTGCGTATACCGATCGCATACAGCAGCGCCGCAATAGGCAAGGCCGCTACCAGCGCGGACCAGAACAGGCTATGCGCGACAGGGAAGTAGTTTTGTGTCCACATTGCCGCCGCGTGCTGTACGGCTAGACAGGTCCCGCTCCCTCGGCGGGCTTGCAATCGTAGAATGCCGGAGTGATGTGGAACCGCTCCTCGTAAGCGGTGGTTAACGCCTGCCGGAAACTGCTTGCGCTCTCGGGTGCAACCAGGTTCACAGTGCAACCTCCGAACCCTCCACCCGTCATGCGCGCGCCATATATTCCCGGCACTTTGATCGCGGTGTCCACCAGGAAATCGATTTCTTCGCTGGTGATCTCGTAATCGTATTGCATGCTGCGGTGCGAAGCGATAAACAGCCGGCCCATTTCGCGCAGATCGTTCGCGCGTGCGGCTGCGGCAAAATCGAGTACCCTCTGCGTCTCTGAGATCACGTGCCTGGCGCGTTTCCGCGGAGTGAGCGGAACGCTTTCCTGAATTCGTGCGAATAATGCCAGCGGGACGTCGCGCAAACTGCGCACCTCCGGCTCAATCTCCTGAATAGCCGCAACCGCCGCCTGGCACTCCGCTACTCGATCTCGGTACGCAGAGGTCCCCAGTTCGTGCTTAACCATCGAGTTCACCGCAAAGATGCGGACGTCCTCAGGAATCTCGACATACTCGTGCTCCAGGCTGCGGCAGTCGATTTGAATCGCCGCGCCGGCATGCCCGAATACCGATGCGTACTGGTCCATAATGCCGCATGGCATTCCCACAAAGCCCGACTCCGCTCTTTGGCCCAGCAGCGCAATATCGAGCGGTTTCATATTACGGCCCGCCAGCAGCGCCACCGCCGTGCCAATTTCCAAAGCCGCTGAAGAGCTCAGGCCTGATCCTGCCGGCACCTGACTGATGATGCAAATATCGGCCGCCTCAATCGTCATCCCGACGCTCACCAATTCGCGTGCCACACCTACTACGTAGTCGTGCCATTTCTTTATTGGCATCGCCGCTTGGATCTCGCGCACATCCAATGCGAACTCATCGTTCACGTCGCGAGAATAGATGCGCAGCTTTCCATGTTGCGCGGGCGCGATCGCGACATAGCACGCCATATCGAGCGCAATCGGAAATACGTATCCCAGGTTGTAATCGGTGTGCTCGCCGATCAGGTTCACCCGCCCAGGCGCCCGGTACACAACTGGGGTTGCCCCCGTTCGGAAGTGTTCCTGAAAGAGGTTTATGATTTCGCCCGGTACGATAGCCAAAGCAGACATCCTCCGAAAACCAGCAACGCTACGCCGCACCACAGATTCACGTTTATGTTCGCATCCAGGGGCGCGCGTACGCCGGAATCGAAGAGGCCGTACAGCGTCAGAATCAAGCCGAGCAGAGTAAACAGAAAGCCGGTCGGGCGGCGCAGGTCATCCATTCTCGTTTACCAGAAGATGATGTTGACAATGATCAGCACGAGGCCCACGACCACGGCCAGCGGCCCCGGCCGCTTGTACCAGGGCGCGCCCGCTTCGTGCGGTAGGTCCGTTACGCCATAGACCAGGTTGTGTAACTCGGTTTCCGGCTTCGGCGCAGTGAACAGGCTGATCAGAATCGTTACGATAAGGCAAGCAGTCCAGGAAATGATCGCGATCCAGAAATTTTGCGCCATGGACGATGGAAATTCATGCAGATGCGCGATCCAGCCGCCCTTGTTCTCCGCGACCGTGAGGCTGAGGGTGAGCGCCCCCGCTGCCAGCCCGGTCACCATTCCCCAAAACGCTCCGTGGCCGGTTGTGCGCTTCCAGAACATCCCCAGCAGAAAAGTAGCGAACAGGGGGGCATTCACAAACGCGAATACCAGTTGGAGGAAATCCATGATGTTGTTGAAGGCCGTCGCAAGGTAAGCCGTCGCGATCGAGAGTGCCACGCCCACAACAGTTGTCACTCTGCCGATCCAGAGATAGTGCTGGTCCGGAGCATTCTTGTTGAAATAACTCTGGTAGATGTCGTACGTAAACACCGTGTTGAAAGCGGTCACGTTTCCCGCCATTCCCGACATGAAGGACGCCATCAAGGCAGTTAACCCGATCCCCAACATGCCCGAGGGGTAAAGCTGCGCCATAAGTGTCGTCAGCACTTGATCGTAGTCATACCCGCCGGTTGCTTTCAGCGGCAAGTGATATCCGGTCGACATTGCCATCAGCGCCACTGCCGCGATTCCTGGAAATATCACGACGAACGGCATCAAGATCTTGGGGAATGCGGCTATGAGGGGCGTCTGCCGGGCGCCGTGAATGGTATCGGCGGCCATGGCCCGCTGCATCACTAGGAAATTCGTGCACCAATATCCAAACGAGAGCGCGAATCCCAACCCTGCTACGAGGCCGAAAATCTCTACTCCCATCGGATTCTCGCTGGCGTGCCTCGTGTACTTCCAGGTATGCGTCATCACCGGCTGCAGATGGCTCGAGAGACCCTGCCAGCCACCCGCCTTTTCTACCGCCAGAATCGAAAGCGGCGCGAACCCGAGCACAATAAGGAAGAACTGGACCACCTCGTTGTAAATCGCGCTCGTCAATCCGCCGAGCAGCGTATAAACCAGCACGATTGCGGCTGAAAGCAGAACCGATTGTGTGAAACTCCACTTCAGTACGAGTTCAAACATCAGCCCCAGCGCATACATGCTGATGCCCGAAGAAAAAATGGTCATGACCGCGAAGGTAAAGGCATTCAGTCCGCGCGTCTTCTCATCGAACCGCAGCTTCAGGTACTCTGGAACGCTGCGAGCCTTGCTGCCGTAATAGAAGGGCAGCATGAACAGGCCCACAAAGATCATCGCCGGGACTGCTCCGAGCCAGTAAAATTGAGCCGTCATCAGGCCGTACTTTGCGCCCGACGCGCACATTCCGATCATTTCCTGGGCGCCAAGGTTTGCGGCGATGAATGCCAGGCTCGTAATCCAAACCGGCACCGAATGTCGGGAGGTGAGGAAATCCTCGCTTGTAGCTATCCGGCGCTTGGCCATGTAGCCGATGCCCAGGACAAACGCAAAATAGATGATTAGACTCAGGTAGTCGATAAATGTGAGTGTCACAGTATTTTACGGCTTGAGGTCACCGGCGGCAGAAAGACCCCTGCGAAACCGTCTCGCCGGAGATTGTATCGCAGCATAGAAACCCGTTACCGCTTGAACTCTGTTCAGCCTCGAAATTCAGGCGTACAATTGGGGACGAGAGTCGCTGAAGGTTTGGTGGAACTGGCGCAAACAAATGTAGCCTCGGGAACTTATAACCGTTTCGCCACATCAAACGAATAGAACGTAGAGGGACTTAAGAAGTAGGGGAGTACAACAATCATGAAACGCGTCTGGCAGACAGGGGCGAAGATCCTGACCGGGCTCTTTGTGACAGCCGTGTGCGCGATGCCGCAGGCCTACACGATTTCCGCCAGGCCTGGAGTCGTCAACTACATGGAAGGGAATGCGTCCATCAACGGGCAGCAGATTCAGGCTAAGCAGCAGAAGTCGATCTTCCTAAATGCAAACGACGTGCTCTCGACCGACGTTGGCAAGGCCGAGGTGCTCCTCACGCCTGGAGTTTTTCTTCGCATCGGAGATAACAGCCAAATTCGCATGATTTCTCCGTCTTTGACAGACGCGCAAGTCGAACTGGATCGTGGCGAAGCGATGCTCGAGGTGGATGAGCTCGTCAAGGACAACCGCATCACGATCACCAACCACGGCGGCTCACTGGTAGTTCAGAAAACCGGTCTCTACCGGTTGACCGCAGGTGATCAACCCACGGCTGCGACGCTCGAAGGCAAGGCCGAGATCTATTTTGGCGACGATCACATTGAGCTGAATAAGGGCCATGAAACGGTGCTTGCAGCGCAGCTCCGGGCCCAAAAATTCGATGCCAAGAGAGAAGATGACCTCTACGCTTGGAGCAACACTCGCTCGGAATACAATGCGGCGGCGAGCTATCAAACGGCTAAGAACGTAAGTGTCGGCAGTTACAACGGCGGCTGGTGGGATTACGGGTTTGGCGGTTGGGCTGCGCCGGGCTGGTATTGGAATAGTGCGTTTAATAGCTACGCCTGGTTGCCGATGAATGCAGCCTTCTTCAGCCCGTTCGGATACGGTTTTTATGGTCCCGGACTGATTGGGTATGCTCCGGTGATTACTGCTCCGATCTACTACGGCGGCGGAGGCGGCTATCAGAACTGGCAGAACTGGAAGAAGACGCATCCCGGAACGACGACAGCGCCTGTCAAAGGCGCCCAAGTGGCGGCCGTTCCGGTTAATCCGAACCGTCCCCCAGCTCTAGGGTTTACAGCCTCCCCGGCGGCCGCTGCGGCAGCGCGGTCTCAGATGTCCCGGAGCTTTGCATCGCAAGGCGGCTTCCAAACAATCACCGGCGCGCCTGCGGCCAGATTTGAAGGCGCCCCGATTAGCGGAGGCGGTGTTCGCATGGGCAGCAGCGGACCCTCCGCCGCGGTGCACTCCTCGGGTCCGTCGTTCTCTGGCGGTGGTCACGCAAGCGGTGGCTTTTCGGGTACCGGAATGTCGGCCGGTCACGCCGCAGGCGGTGGCGGGCATAAATAACGGTGGGGCCGGGCCCTCGGCCGGCGGCGCGTCCCTGATACCCCGGTACATTGCAGTATCATGGCCGCAACATGCCCTACCTGCTGAAATCCGAACCTGACGCGTACTCGTTTTCCGACCTCGAACGCGATAACGAAACACTCTGGGACGGAGTGACCAACCCGGTCGCCGTGCGGAATCTGCGCGGCATGAAACCCGGAGACAAGCTGATCATTTATCACACTGGAGACGAACGCCAGGCTATTGGTACCGCTGTCGTTGCGAGCGTCGACAATTCTGATCCGAAGGTCCCGGCCGTTCGCATCAAATCCGGCAAGAAGATCGCGCGTCCCCGCACTCTGGCGGAAATCAAGGCGGAAAAGCTCTTCTCGGATTCACCTCTGGTCAGCCAAGGCCGCCTCTCCGTTGTGCCCCTAACTGCTGAACAATATACTTGGTTGACGAAGTCCTAAGTCACTGCATACTCATTTCATGCAGCGCGTCGTGAATGCGCTCCAGACCCGCCGCTAACACGTTCGTATCGCCTCCAATCCCGATTCGTACTCGCTCCCGAGCTCCGAAAAAGTGTCCCGGCGTGATGACGGTCTCGTATCGCTCCCGGAGAAAACCGCAGAACCTGTCAACCGCAAGATTGATGCGTGGGAACACCACGGTGCCCGTTTCTAGCGGCTCGCATTCCACTTCCGGCGTGGCTGTCACGAATTCGTTGGCGAGCGTCCGGTTCTTCTCCAGCAACTCTCTCGACCATTGCGCGATCCGCCCCAAGTTTTCTAGCGCTATGCAGCTTATCTGATCGGTGACATACGGATTGTTTACGCCCAGTAGATCATTCACGCGAAATATTCGTCGAATCAAATCCGGCTCACCCAGAATCCAGCCGCATCGCAATCCACTCAACCCGTAGACCTTCGTCAAGCTATTCGTCACCACGAACTCGGGCCCAAGCCTTGCCGCAGTCGAGGGGGCATCTTCGAACAGCAGATCCATATACACTTCATCCACCAGAACACGGGCGCCTACCGACTTCGCTAGCTCGCCAATTCTCCTGAGCGTTTGTTCATCCGTGAAAGCGCAACTTGGATTGTGTAGATTTGTCAGAATAATCAGCCGCACCTTGCGAGTGATCGCTCGTTTGATTGCGTCTACGTCGATCGCAAACCCGTCCTCCGGACGGCGCTCAAAGAATCTCACGCTAGCGCCGAGATACTCTGCCGTTTCCCAAAGCAGCGGATACGCGGGATGCTCTATCAGAACGTCATCCCCGGGCTCCAGCGCTGTCGCCATGGCGAGGTAATTCGCCATCGAGGTGCCCTGCGCCGTGGCCACGTTCTCGGGCGCCACCTTACATTTCGCCGCGATAGCGTTTACCAACGGTGCGTACCCGTATGCGCCCGGCCCGCTCAATGTCAGCGCCTGAAAATCCACCGGCAATCCGGAAAGCGGGTAACTCTTCACCCCGCTGTTCGCCAGGTTAAATGCTGCATGCGTTTGTGTCTTTACCCAATCCATGTACGCCGAACCCATAGTCCGGTTAGCCGTTCGCAAGTGTTTTCCTCCGGCTCCAATAAAAGTAGACAGGTATTCCGAGCAATAGCAAACCGAGCCCAACCAGGCTGTTCTGCGGGTAGTGATAGAAGGTTGCCAGCACCACCAACCAGCAGGCGCTCACGAAAAAAAAGGTCGTGAATGGATGGCCCGGCGTGCGATGCTCCGGCGCCGCTCCTATTCTTCGCCTGAAAAAGAACAGCGAGAGTCCTGTTAATCCGAAGAAGATGAAATCGATCGAGACCACGTAATTAAAATATGCTCGTACCC
>Ga0213882_10000692_pt1 | contig 10878 bp, 10 predicted proteins | sample BarmaccoBMER_R09_FD_160106 | JGI IMG/M metagenome (GOLD analysis project Ga0213882, IMG submission 160106) | Barbacenia macrantha exposed rock microbial communities from rupestrian grasslands, the National Park of Serra do Cipo, Brazil - ER_R09 ...
ACGCGAGCCATGTGCAGCGCAGCGACGGTGATGACCCCGACAATAGTGACACCCCCGATGAGCGTTCACGCCGGTCGCGGCCCCGCAACGCCCCCTCGGGTACCCGGCCCATCGACCAGAGCGGACTCGATCGTGAGACCATTCACAAGATCAAGGACGCTATTGGGGCCGGTCCACGCGACTGGGTGGGTATCACCCCGGACGGACACATCATTACTACCGACGGCGAGGGGAACGCTGAGGATCACGGTCATGTTTCCGACTACGCTCGCAGCGGTGCCGAACAGATTCCCAACTGGGTGTGGGGGCTACTGGCAATCGCTGCAGTGATCGGGCTGATCGTGCTATTCGCAACCGGCGTCGGTGAGGTCGGGATGATCCTTGCGGGAGCAAGCGCAGTCGTTGTCCTGGCCGTTACTGCGGTTCTGCGCAGAGTCCGCCCGGAGCAGGCTGGTCCAATTGCCCAGCTGACGGGTGACGGAACCCCTGATCCGGATTCGCAACCCACCGAACCTGATGCCGCGCTCGCCTGACACGTCGACACATGAGATGCCTGCATATACATATGCGCTGTCGTTGCGGATTTGGCATCCACGGTTGACCATAGACGAGATTACGGCTGCGCTGTCGCTACCGCCTCGCGTTGCGCGTGCTGCGAACACCTCGGTTTCAGTGGATCCGGCCACATCTGAGCCACCTCCGACGTTTTGGACTACTGATCTGGACCACCCGCCGGATGCCGATCTGGGCCAATCCCTGCGGATAATTGCTTCACGCTTCGAGCGCTCGCAAGCTTTCTTTCAAATGCTCCACGATACCGGAGGTCGTGCGGAGATCTTCGTCGGTTGGTTCATCAATGGCAACACGGGCGACGTTCTCCCCCCTGGACTGTTGGGCGCCCTGGCGGCACTCCATCTGGATCTGGCGCTGGACATCTATCCGCCCGATCAAGCCAAGACACAGCCCAGCGCGTCGGCAGGAGGATCCGTCTCAGCCGGCCCGGCAGCTACTGGCTGATCGTGCTGCCGAGATCATCGGACGCATCGATTCCTCCAACGCGGAGCTGTCCGCCCGGGGGTTGACCGCCGGCCGCTGCGCCTGGCCGCATTCGCCTCATGACCCAGAAGACGCGGCTTCCGTCACTCTCCTGGGTCGATATTGGCATTGAGACGAAATAGATTGGTGGGATCGTATTTTCGCTTGAGCGCGACGAGCCGCCCGTACGTGTCTGCACGGTACGCCGCGCGGACTTCCGAAACAGATTCGGCGCCGACGGCGTTGACGTACATTCCAGCATGCAGTGACGGCCGCATCGCGGCATACACCTCACGAGTCCACGCAATGTTCTGGTCTGCCTGTAACGGGTCCTCCCAACCCGAGAGCATCAAGAAGTCATAGCGCGCATCTCTGTGGCTGAACGCCGTCGCACCAGGCGCAACTCGGTTCGTAAAGTTCCCGAGCTGCTGAAAGCCGAGGACCGTGAATGGAGATGGAACGCGTGCGAAATACTCCGCGATCACGTCGATAGCGTTCGGGCCAATGTCGGTGATCAGGTTTGCTTTCCAGTAGTACTGGCGCCCACGCGGAAAAGCGGCGTCCAGCATCGTCTGCATCGCTGTATACGGCATGGGGCTGATCTGGTCAACCAGTGGAGGTCCAAAGTCCCGCACCGGCCGCAGCACACGTTCACCTTGTTCGAGGTTGCCGTTGTAGCAGACAGCGATCGCAATAACTGGCTGGCCGTCGGGAGACGTGAGCAGCGCACAGATCGTGTTCAGCTCATCAGGGATGGAGCGGGAGAATTCGGCATAGAACCTCAAAACGTCCGTTGCTCGCGCGAACGAATGTATGACCATCCCTCCCAGTATCGTGCTGAGCTCCTGTAGCTGGTACTCGAAGGAGGTGACAACACCAAAATTGCCACCGCCACCGCGCAGAGCCCAGAACAGGTCTGGATTGTCCGTCGCGCTCGCCGTCAGTAGTTCGCCGGACGCGGTCACCACATCGGCGGATAGTAAATTGTCGCAGGACAGACCGTACTTGCCGGCCAACCAGCCGATGCCACCTCCGAGTGTGAGTCCGGCAATGCCGGTATCCGAATTGGTCCCCCCGGTGGTCGCCAAGCCAAACGCCTGCGTCTCCTTATCGAAATCGCCCCACCTGGTCCCGCCTTCGGCCCGCGCCGTGCGCTTCACGGGATCCACGCGCACACTGCGCATGGCCGACAGGTCAATCATGATGCCGCCATCGCACACCGAGTGGCCCGCAACACTGTGATCACCGCCGCGCACAGCCAGGAGCAACCCGTTGTCGCGCGCAAGGTTGACCGCCTTGATCACGTCCGATGCACCAGCACACCTGATAATCAGCCCAGGTCGCTTGTCAGTCATCCCGTTCCAGACCGTGCGCGCTTCGTCGTACCCCGGCTCCCGTGGCCGCAGCAACACTCCACGCAGACCGCCCTTGAACGCGTCCACTTGCTCCGCGCTGAGTCCAGATTTTGCCTGTGTGGATGTCCCCACCCCTAGCTCTACCATGATCGTTAACCTTTCGCTTACCTGTCGGTCACTCGGTTGTAAAATACGCCCACGCGGCGCGCTCGACTCCCCCGGCGCGCCGTCGCATAGTACACGTCATGCGCTTGCAAGGAAAGAGCGTCTCGGAAGGTCCTGCTGACAGCAGGAACTACGCGCGCGGCACGACATTCTGGTTCTGCCGAAAACAGTTCGTCGGGTCAAACTTCATCTTCAATGAAACAAGCTGACCGTAGTTCGCACCATAGGCGGCACGTATGCGAGCGTCACCCTCGTCGCCAAGATTGTTGACATAAACGCTCGGGTCGAGGAAGGGCTGGAGTCGTTCCCACGTCTCACGAGCCCACTCGATGTTGCGGTTGGCCTCGGCCGGGTCCGACCACTGTGCCAGTATCAGACAGTCAAACTGCTCTTGGCGATGTGGGAAGGCCGTCGCGCGCCCGCTCACCCGGGCAGCGGCTCCGTGCATGTGCTGTAGCGCGATGATCGACAGCGGCGACGGTTTCGCGATCGCCTGCTCAACCAGCACCTCGATTGCGTCGGCGCGTAGTCTCCGCAAGTAACTCGCTTTCCAGTAGTGTCCGTTCCCATCTGGGAACGCCCCGTCCAGCAGCGACTGCATCTCCACAAAGCTCATGCAATTGAACAGGTCTGCCGACGGCGTTCCGAACGCGCGCAGCGGGCGTACGATGTTGTCCGCTATCTCGGTCGGGCCCAGGCAACACCCCACCATCGCAGCCGCTACGCTTGCATCGGGCCCGGTCACCAGAGCGGCCATGGTGCTGAACTCATCAGGACAGGTCGTCGAAAACTCGGAGTAGAACCGAAGCATGTCACGGGCGGCACTGATTGGGTGCACCACCATTCCGCCAAGAATAGACTCGACCGGGTGCAGGCTGAACTCGAAGGAGGTGACAATGCCGAAGTTTCCTCCACCTCCACGGAGTCCCCAGAGCAGGTCATCGTTTTCGACTGCACTCGCCGTCAGCACGCCACCGTCGGCAGTCACCACTTGAGCCGAGAGCAGGTTGTCGCAAGCAAGTCCATACTTGCCATTGAGCCAACCAAGCCCGCCACCCAGGGTCAGCCCGGCAACGCCAGTATCTGATACGATTCCCAGTGGCGTCGCCAGACCGAAGACGTGCGTTTGGCGATCGAGTTCGCCGAGCCGCAACCCCGGCTGGGCAATCACCGTCCGTCGCGCTGGGTCGACTTGCACGCCTTTCATCATCGAAAGGTCGATGACAAGTCCGCCATCGCAGACCGACTTGCCGGCAACGCTGTGGCCGCCGCCGCGTACGGCCACCACGAGTTGGTTCTCGCGGGCGAACTGAACGGATCGGACAACATCCGACGCGCCAGAGCATTGCGCGATCCACGCCGGGCGCTTGTCGACTGATGCATTCCAAACCCGGCGGGCGGTGTTGTACTCCTGACTACGGGACTCGATCAGCGCGCCAGCAAGGGCATCGCGAAAATGCTCGATGGCCGTTTGACTTACGCTCAGAGGCGCTCCTGGTGAGGCTTCAACGCCCGAAGTCATACGCCTACTCCTTCGGTTTTATTGGACGCCGGCGATGGGGCCGATGCGCTTGGTAGTCTCGCCCGCCAGCACGGATCTTGGCATCACCCAATCATGGGATTTCTGAGGCCGCCGCCACTCGAGGTCGCCGGCTACGGCTACCATTATCTTGGTACGCGGCGAGAGGAACTTGGACCTCAAGCCAGATGCCGCTGGTGTGCATAGCTCGCGGCCTCGGCACGGTTGGCTGCCCCGGTCTTGTCGAAGATATGGCTAATGTGTCGCGCCACGGTATCAACGCTGATGGACAGCTCCGCTGAAATTTGGCGGTTCGTCCTGCCCGACGCGATCAGTCGGAGAACCTCGACTTCGCGGCCCGAGAGACCATCCGGATATGGCGCGACGGTTCGACCGCTCCTGGTTACAACTGGTGGATCGCGCTGTACGCGTTCGATCCACGCCTCGCCTGCACCCAATCGTCGATAAATCTCAAGCGCGTGGTCCAGGTGTTGACGGCCACGCTCTGCGTCGCCACCCGCACACAGGTATCGGCCCCAAACGTACTCTACCTCCGCCTGCGCCCAGGGAAGGTTGTAGCGTCGGAACGTGTCGAGCGCGCGCTGCATCAACAGCGCACCTTCAGCCATCCGAGCGCGTCTGGCAGCGTATGCGCATTCGGCTACCCACACCCGACCGAGCATCCCCAACCAGTTCTCGCCGTTTCCGGCGATCTGCTGACACCGAGCCAGGTGTTTGCCAGCAGCGTCGGTATCGCCTACCTCGGACAGCAGAAGTGCGAGTGAGGAACGGAGGGCGAGCTCGTAAGTCAATTCGCCACCAGATACCGGGATCTCGATGACATCTTCCAAAAGACGACGCGCGGTCGCACGATCGCCGCGCACGCGAGCGAGCTCAGCCAGGTGGTAAGTGGCTTCTAAAGCGAAGGCGCGGTCGCCGCTTTGCCTGCCCGCATCTACCTGTTCTCGAGCGATCGTCTCACATCGGTCCCAGTCACCGGACCAGAACAGCACCGGCCATGCATCGTACGACGGGCCAACCTCGGCAAGCAGAGAGCGAGCCTTATCCAAATCCCCACCCAGAGCGTAATGAGCCGCTAGACGGGAGACGAATCGGCGACGCTGACCATGCGCCTGTCCGACGCGGCGTTGTCCGAGCTCACGCTCGCACCAGACCTGGGCCGCGCGCGGATCCCCGAGCCAACTCGCAAAAGCGCTTCCGACGAACGTGATGAAAAAGCTTACCGGGTCATTGATCCGATCTCCGACTGACCAGGCACGCTCCATAAGCGCGAAGCCTTCCGCTAGTCGCCCGCTGGAGCACAGATGAGCTCCATGAACGACGGCGGCGCGAGCCCACAGCCGATCGTCTGACTGACGCAGAGCGATATCCATGGCGGCTTGTGACCATGCAAGCCCGTTCAGGATATCGACACTCCAGACGGCGGCTTGGGCGAGTCCGGCGTACAGGTCACCAAGCGCACCGGTCTCCGGTGTTTGCTCCAGTACCGACTGAGCCGCTCGAAAGTGCGCCATCGAACCCGGAATATTCCATGTCTCGGGTATGGACGAAAGCGCGTGTCCAAGCAGACAGTGGAGTCGCGCCGACTCGTGCGCCGCTCCACACGACTCGTACAGCTTCAGCGCCTCGTCCATGTACGCGATACCTCGCTGATAATCGAGCCCGGCCACGAACAAGAGGTGCCCCAACTGCTCCAGAATGCGGGCGCGTTGGTCGACGTCGAAATCCGCTTCTCCCATCAGCGCTAGTGCTGCCTGCCAGTGCCTCGCGGCTTCTTCGTATGCAAGCATGGCGACTGCCGCGTCCGCCGCTCGCTCCGAGTAGTCGAGCGCGCGGATGGGGTCACCCGCGCTCCCGGCCAGCCGGTAGTGCATGGCGATCTCACCGAGGTGTAGCCGCAGGCTCCGTGTGTAAAGGCGCTCGAGGGACTCCCCCGCCTGCAGATGAAGGCGCTGCCTGCGGGGAAGACTCAGCTCGTCGTAGATGCTCTGACGAACAAGAGCGTGGCTGAAGAAGTATTTCTGCCCCTCTTCACGAACGAGGCCGGCGGCCAGGATCTCTTCCAGGGCTTCCAGTAGCGTCGCTGTGTCATTGCTCAGCATCGCCTCGACCATGCTGAATCCAAACGGTTCGCCCAGGACCGCACTTGCCTGGAGGACCTGACGCGCGAGCTCACTCAAACGGGATAAGCGTTTGACAATGATCTGCTGCACGCCGTCGGGAACACTCCAGTCTTCGCCGGCAACCATGGGGTCGGCAACATCTCGGCCTTGTTCCCGAAGATGGCGGACAACCTCTCCAACGAAGAAGGGATTACCCCTGGTGTGGTGAAAGACGGCGTCTACCACGACTGGTGCTGGCGATATGCCGCTCAGGACCGAGACCAGCGCAGACATATGATCGCGGGCCAGGGGCAAGAGCGTGAGTCTTCGAGCGACGTGCTCGCGGCTGAAGTCGGCCAGGAATTCGGCGAACGAAGCTGTTTGCTGCAGAGCGATGTTTCGGTGGGATCCAACGACAATCACCGGCCAACCCGCGAGCCGGTGCATGAGGTGCAATAGCAATTGCAACGTCGAGGCGTCTGCCCAGTGCAGGTCATCGAGTACGAGCAGCAGTCCCTGAGGTGCTGCTGACCTGGCGATGTCGAACAGCAGGTCGCAAACCGCCTCGAACAACTGGTAGCGTTCCGTTTCGGGGTCTTGCCCATCGAGACCAGGTCGACTTCGAAGCTTCGGCTCGCGATGCGCATCCTTTGAGTTGACCAGGCCTGGAATCAACCGCTCAACCGACGGTGGGATGCGTGCCCGAAGTGCCTGAGCTTCGCTCACCGGACACGTGAGAAGGTGCCCACGTAGGGCCTCAACGAACGGCAAATAAGGTGGCCCGTCGGTTTCATAGGCGCGTCCCAAGAGCACTCGCCATCCGCGCGCCAGGGCACTCGTCGCAAGTTCCACCAGGAGTCTGGTCTTTCCAATTCCAGGTTCGCCCGAGACGAGCGTCACAGTGCCTTGTCGGAGCGCCGCCGCATCCAGCGCTTGCAACAGCACTCCCAACTCCCGTTCCCGGCCGACCAGGACCGAAGATGGACGTGCGAAGTCCAGTGGCTTCGGCTTTCGACTCAGCTGCCGCGCATGTGTCAGTCGGCTGGTAGTGTCGCGGTCTGGGTCCTCGCTGGCGTCGTCGGCGCTACGTGTCGGCGATACAGCGGTCAGCGGTGGGAACTCGGCTGGCAGCAGGGGATGGACCACTTGCCAGATGTGCTCCGATCGCTCCAGGTCCTTCAGCTCATATTCGCCCAGATCCCGCACCGTCAATTCGGGTGCGAGCGACTCCCGCACCAGGTCGGACGTCACCGCAGAAATGAGTACCTGCCCAGCGTGCGCCGCCGCGCGTAGTCGGGCACAGTGGTTCACGGCCGGACCGTAGTAATCCCCGAGTCGCAGATCGGCCTCGCCGGTGTGCACGGCGATCCGCACGCGCAAAGGTTCGCGTAGCGGCCAGGGTTCTTGGAGCAGCGCGATCTGGACGGCGCACGCGGCGGCTACCGCATCAGAGGCGCGTGCAAATACCGCGAAGCGGCTGTCGCCTTCGCCGCGCGGGCGGACAACTTGTCCGGCGTGCGCGGCGACAAGTTCTTCGATCAGTGCGTCGTGACGCGCCAGAGCGACGCTCATCGTTCGTGGATCTTGAATCCAGGCGGCAGTGCTTCCCTTCACATCCGTAAACAGGAAGGTCACCGTCCCGGTCGGCAGCGTCGTCATAACAAGCGCGAGGCCACAAATCCGCTAAGGAGCGAACCCTACCCGATATATCGCCGGACCACTTCTGGCGGGCGCCGCTTTGAGACAGATCATGCGCTCTGACGCCCCCGCCGCAACTGCTGATGTTGCCAAGCCTGCCCTCAACGAATCCCCAGCATAACGCGCTGGGTCATGCCCTACCGCCATCGGACCAACGTTCGCCGCGAGCGTTCTCCGCGATGTGTGTGCCAGCGATACGGTTGCTTTTCAGGCAGTAGACGGAGTCGCCAACAAGCAGGCCGGCCCGGCCTGGGTCAGCGCTCCGGACGCCGAGAATGTGGCGCGGTTCGCCAGCCTGGCCTGTGGCCGAGCGCTCGGCGAGAGGGCGCTGGTGCGCTGGGCCCTGCGCGCGCTCGGCTGGCGATCCGCGTGGGCTGGCCGGCACGCTGATGTTCCAGGCGCAAGTGGCGCCGCGGACTTCGAGGTGGCCAGGCAACGGGCGCGCTGGCGACGCTAGAACAGGCCATCGTCCGGGCGTTGCAGGGCCGCCAGCCGCCACCTCCGGACCTGCCCCGGTAACCGCCACCCAGCCGATCCATGGCCGGCCGCGCGGGCGCCGCGATGTGGACCGCGCCTGGAGCATTTACCTGCAGTTAGCTTTTACCGCTGCGCATTGTGGGCCCGCGGATTCGCGACAGAAGTCGTCGCATGACTCCACCGAAGAGCCGCCATCCGGTTGCACCCCGTAGCCGATGATCGGCGGCTAGCATGTTGGCGGGGTTATGGGCTCGGGCGAGGTCGTCGGCGCTGAGGACGAGGCGGCAATGGTCAATGCGCTGTTGCAGGGTGACGAACGCGCTTTCGAATGGCTCGTCCAGCAGCATCACACCACCCTGGTGCGTCTCGCATTGCGATACGTGCACGACCCCGCGGTCGCCGAGGACGTCACGCAGGAGACGTGGCTCCATGTACTCAAAGGACTCCCGCGCTTCCAGTTCCGTTCATCACTGAAGACGTGGATGTCCCAGATCTTGATGAACCGAGCGCGGACACGGGCGCGTCGCGATCGTCGCAGCTTGCCCTTCGCGGACGCCTGGCTGGCGACGCTCGCGGAAGGTGAAGCCGCCGTCGACCAGGATCGTTTCGTGGCGTCCGACAGCCCTGCAAACGCCGATCGGTGGGCATCTGCGCCTCGACCGTTTGCTCCTGAAGAGCGCGTCCTGGCCCACGAGACGCAAGCCCTTGTGGAGCGTGCCATCGCCGACCTGCCCGTCGCTCAGCGCGAGGTCATCACTCTACGAGACGTCGAGGGTCAGACTGCCGCCGAAGTGTGCAACACTCTGGGCCTGAGCGAGACCAATCAACGCGTGCTGCTCCATCGCGCCCGTTCACGAGTTCGAGCGGCCCTGGAGCGCTACCTGTCGGATCGACCATGACCACACCCCACGCGTCCCCGTCTGATGAAATCGTCTGCCGCGAACTGGTGGAACTGGTCACGCCGTACCTCGAGGGCGCGCTGCCGGCCGACGAACGCGCGCTGGTCGACCAGCACCTGGCAAGCTGCGACGGCTGCGAAGCCTATGTCCAGCAGATGCGGCTAACCATCCGGGCGGTTGGGCACGTGTCGGAAGATGCGATCACGTCGAAAACCCGCGACGACGTGCTGGCAATTTTCCGAAGCTGGCGCGACCACCGCGCGCGAGGCTAACTGCAAAGGCCAGCGCTGCGAATCAGGGCAGCGTCACACTCTCGCCCGAGGCCTTCCACGCCTGGTGCACTGCCCGGCGCTGGCAAGCCGCTTCAGTCTTGGGATCACTCAGCTCTGCAAGGATTGTGGCCAGGGCGACTCCGTCCCCTCGGGCGACCTGACGATCAAAGAGATCGACTTTCAGCTGCAGGAGCACCACATCTCGTTGAAGGGAAACGCCAGCACGGGCGGCCCGTCGACACTGGGTTGACGTCAGCCTCGACTGGTGGGTCACCCTGCTCAGCGTCTTCACGTTGGATGCGATCGATGCGGAGTGGGTCGAGCCGGCGATCGAAAAGCTTGTGGACACGATCGTCTCCGCCGCCATCACCAATGAGATCGGCAACGGACTCCAGCGCGCATTTTCCGGTCTGAATATTGCGTTGGAGCCACGCGACGATGCGGCCCGCGAGCGTCGACGTGCACGCTTCCGGTGTCGTCGTGCACGGGTCTATCGATCTGCCGACGCCGCAGCCGCTACTGCAGGCGCTAGCCTCGTTGCGATCGCCGCTCAGGTAGGCGTCCAGGCAGGCTGGTTGCAGCGATCACTGAGCGATGCCGAGCGCGCCGGCGGACTGAGCATCGGAGCGCCCTGACGCCGCCGACCGACTCCTGGGGCGATCCAGATATCCAGTTGACCTGCGTCGCCCTCTAGGTCGCCGCCGCGATGGCGATCGTGTACAGCCCTGCCTGCACCGGCGAAGCATCCGGCTCCGTAAAGCGTTCGATATCACCAGAAAATCGCGCGCGAACCGGATGGCTGCGCCAACCCGCGTAGGCCTCGACCGTGCGCCAGACCGCGGTGACCAGCACAGGTCCCGTCCGGGACACTGGCACCTGGAGCTCGGCGCCGAGGCAGCCGGCCTCGCGTATGGCGAGGCCGAGAATGTCGTGCTTCGTGAAAAGCGCAACGAGTGCGGCGTAGTCATTGTTGCGCGGCTGCAGCAGCAGGATGCTGCGTACCTGGTTCTCGAGGTTCATCCGGTCGATTGTCGCCAGGCACGCCGCGGCGTATCAATCCGGCGGAGTCGCAGCCGCGTCCTTCGGCCGAGCCAGCCAGGCGCGGGGAACATCGTATCGTAGCGGCATGACACACCCCCGCGAACCACACGGTTGAGGCACTCGGCGAGCTGCTGCACCAGGCAGCCGAGACACCGTGTCGTCTTCGCAAATTTCCGACGGGGACGATCCTGACTGGGCGTCGTGGTACGCGGATTGGCTCGTCAATCTCTCGGCTCTACCGTGGATTCTGGGCATGGGTCCAGTGCGAAGCGAACTCACGTGGCCCACGACAGG
>Ga0213882_10000694_pt1 | contig 10840 bp, 7 predicted proteins | sample BarmaccoBMER_R09_FD_160106 | JGI IMG/M metagenome (GOLD analysis project Ga0213882, IMG submission 160106) | Barbacenia macrantha exposed rock microbial communities from rupestrian grasslands, the National Park of Serra do Cipo, Brazil - ER_R09 ...
GGCTTTATCAAGGGGTGAGGGCTCGCTGTTCTGGCCCGTACGTAGCCCTCACCCGCGCTTCGCGCGACCTCTCCCAGAGGGAGAGGTGAGTTTCGTGCTCTCGGCGCGACCGATGAGTTCGCGCGCGCTCGAACGTGAAGCATTCGAGACGGCGCCCGCCAGCATCGCGGCCAGCTCGTCCAGGCGCTGATCGCCATCGACCTCGGTGACGCACACGCCCTCCGCCGTGCGGCTGACGACGTAATGGCTGTCGGCAAACGCCGCGACTTGCGGCATGTGCGTCACGCACAGGACCTGGTGACCCGCCGCGGCCACGGTCCACAACTTCTGGCCGACGACCGGCGCCGTGCGGCCGCCAACGCCGACGTCGATCTCGTCGAAGACCAGTGACGGGCGCGTCTCCGCCTGGCTAAGCACGGTTTTCAGCGCCAGGGCGATGCGCGCAAGCTCGCCGCCCGAGGCGATACGCGACATGGAGCGGTGCTCGTCGCCCAGGCGAAACTCCACCCGGTCCGCGCCACTCACGTCGACGTCGGCGGGTGCGATCGAAACCTCGAAGCGCGCGTCCGCCAGGCGCAGGTCGCGCAGCTCGCGTTGGACGGCGTCCGAGAGCCGCGCGGCTGCCGCCTCCCGCAGCGAGGACAAGGCCTGGGCCGCGACTGACAGGCGCAGCTCAATGTCCGTCGCACGCCCGGCAAGCTCGTCGAGGCGCTCGGAGCGCTGATCGATCTCGGTCAAGCGGCCGCGGGCCGCGTCGGCGTAGGCCAGAATCTCGGGGATCGACTCACCGAACTTGCGTTTCAAATCGCCAATCTGAAACAGGCGCTCGGTGACCCCTTCCAGACCCTGGGGATCGGCCTCGACCGATTCAAGGTAGTCGCGCAGCGTGCGGGCAGACTCTTCGGCCTGGGCCAGCGCCGAGCCCAGTGCGTCGGCCTCCGCATCGAGGGTCGGATCGATCCGGCCCGCGTCATGGCAGGCGGCGACCGCGCGCGCCAGCAAGTCGGTGGCGCCGAGCTGCTCGTCGTCGGCACCGGACAGGCACTCGACGGCGGTCAGCGCAGCCTGGCGCAGCCGCTCGACGTGCTCGAGCCGCGCACGCTGCCGCATGAGCTCGTCCTCTTCGTCGTCGCGCAGCGCGGCGGTCTCGATCTCCGCGATCTCGTGGCGCAGCATGTCTTGCAGGCGCGCCGTCTCACGCTCGCTGGCAAGCAGCTCCTGGTGGGCGGCTCGGGTGGCACGCAGCTCACGAAACAGGCGGCCCACCTCGGCACGGTCGGGTAGCGCGCTGGCGTAACGATCCAGGTAGTCCAACTGCTCACGGGGACGCAGCAAGGCCATGTGCTCCGACTGGCCGTGCACGTCGACGAGCTGCTCGCCCAATGCCAGCAGCACCGACAGCGGCACGCCGCGGCCGTTGATGCGCGCGCCGCCGCGCCCGCCGCTGCCGGCAATCTCGCGGCTGACGATCAGCGCGCCGTCCTCAGGCTCGATGCCAAACTCGTCAAGCGTGGCGCTCAGGCTCTCGGGCAGGCTGTCTGGCAAGGCGAACACGCCTTCGACGAGCGCGCGCGAGGCGCCGCTGCGCACCATCTCGGGGCCGAGTCGATCGCCGAGCAGGGCGCCGACGGCATCCAGGAGGATCGACTTGCCAGCACCGGTTTCGCCGGTGATGACGTTCAAGCCGGCGTGCCACTCGATGTCGAGGCGATCGACGATCGCGAAGTTGCGGATCGTCAGCTGGCTGAGCACGCTGGGCTGATTATCCCGCAGGCAACCAGTGGCTCAGAAATTCGATGTTGCCGGCAGGGCCCGTGATCGGCGACTCGACGGTTTGCATCAAACGCCAGGTCTGTGTTTCGGACCATGCCTGCAGCCGCTGGATCACGTGCTGGTGGACCGCGGGGTCACGGACCACGCCGCCCTTGCCCACTTGTGCGCGACCAGCTTCGAACTGGGGCTTGACGAGGGCCACGATCTCGTCGCCGACGAGCTTGAACATCGGCGGCAGGGCGAGCTCGAGGGAGATGAACGAGACGTCGACGACACCAAGCTGGGCCTTCTCCGGGAGATCGGTCAGCGAGCGGATGTTGATGCGTTCGAGGCTCACCACTCGGGGGTCATTGCGGAGGCGGTAGTGGAGTTGGCCATAGCCGACATCCACCGCGTACACGCGTCTGGCGCCGCGCCTGAGGAGCAGGTCCGTGAACCCACCCGTGGAAGCGCCGACGTCGAGGACGACTTTCTCCGTGGGATCGATTGCCCAGACCTCGAGCGCCTTTTCGAGTTTGAGGGCGCCGCGGCTGACGTAGTCGGGGCCCGCCGACTGGACCTCGACGAGGGCGTGGTCGGTCACCGGCTGGGCAGGCCGCGTGGCGTGCAGGCCGTCGACGCGCACGGCGCCGGAGAGAATGAGCGCATGCGCCCGCTCGCGGGTTTCGGCGAGGCCGCGGCGCACGAGGATCAGGTCCAGGCGCTCGCGACGGACGGCCACGAGGGAAGCCTAGCGCGCAAGGCGTCACCACTCGGGGGATTTCGTCGTACCTGATGGAGGGTCAACACGTGAAGTAAAAGTGATCTGGTGTCGCCTCACGGAGGAGTCGCCTCCGACGGAAGATGTCCGTCGACACGGGTTGTGACGACCCATCAGGGGAACGGTTTCATGGCCGCCGGCAGGTCGTGGGGACCCACGAAGTCCTCTGGGGTATGTCATGGCCGGTGGCGGGACATAGGACACGACGGGGTCCTATGGGGCACTCCCACCGACTGGGAATACCTCACCGAAGGTCCCCTCTGGGAATACCCCACTGGGGTCGCCCTCTGGGAATACCTCACCGGGGTCCCCTCTGGGGAACTGTTAGACACTACGCTACGTATTCGTCCAGGTACTCGCGCAGCTTCGTGCGCAATTTTGGCTGGCGCATTTTGCTCAGCGCTACGGCTTCGATCTGGCGAATGCGTTCGCTCGTGACACCCAGTTGATCGGCGATTTCGCCTAACGTGTGCTCCCGACCGCCTGCCAGGCCGTAGCGCAGCTTCAGCACCTGCCGCTCACGGGGTGCCAGCACCTGCATGGCGTCGTCCATGTGCCGCCGCAGCATCGCGTGCGCCGCAAGCTCGTGCGGCGTGCGCACCGAACGGTCGGCGATCAGGTCACCAAGGGTGCCAGCCGAATCCTCGTTGCCGAGCGGCGTCTCCAGCGAGACCGGTTGGCGCGCAGACGCCTGAATTTCCAGCACCCGCCCGGGGCTGAGGTCGAGGCGATCGGCGATCTCCTGAAGCCGCGGCTCGCGACCGAGCTCCTGCTGCAGGTCGCGCGCGGCTTTGTACACGTCGCCGATAGCCGCGACCATGTGCGTCGGGACGCGGATGGCGCGGGACTGCTCGGCCAGCGCGCGGGTCATCCCCTGACGAATCCACCAGTAGGCGTACGTACTGAAGCGGTAGCCCTTGCGCCAGTCGTACTTCTCGACCGCGCGCGCCAGGCCGATGTTGCCCTCCTGAATCAGGTCCAGCATGGGCAATCCGCGGTTCAGATAGCGGCGGGCAACGCTCACGACCAGGCGCAAGTTGGCCTCGGTCAGTCGGCTGCGAGCGCGTTCGCCGTCGCTTGCGATGCACTCGAGGGCCTCGCGCTCGTCGCTCGAGGTTTCGGGATGGTCGAGCAGTCGCCTGGCGTCATCACCGCGCTCGAGCAACTGTGCCAGCTCGATCTCATCGTCGGCCGTGAGCAGCGCAGTCGACGAAATGTCTCGAAAGTAGATCGCCGCGCTGGTCTGCGGGACTTCGTCAGCGGCACGCGAGCCGGCCGGTGCGCTTTCTGGCGGCGGTCGTGTCTCGGCCTCCAGATGCTCGCCGGAATCGGTCCAGATGCCTCCAGCCTCGGTGCCCGCCTCTGCATCGAGGCCAGCGTCGGCGAGCAGTTTCCGCAGGACCTCAGTGTCCAATCCCAAAGGCTTCTCCAGGGCGCAACGCGTCTGCACGACGCGTGCCCCGATGTCCCCCGAGGGGCTCAGCGACGCTTCTTTTTCTTGCGCGCCTTGTGATGTTGCCGGCTATTGGCGAGCGGTGCAGCCACTGGCGCGGAGGGGACCGCGGGAACGCCGTCGCCGGGCATGCCCGGCATCCCCGGCAGGCTCGGCATGCTGCCGGCGCCCAGGCCGCCGAGGCCGGGCATGCCGCGGGGCATGGCCGGCATGCCACCGCGCGACAGCTGCTTCATCATGCCTTGCATCTGGCGGAACTGCGCCAGCAGCTGATTGATCTCGGCGGCGGATGTGCCCGAGCCGCTGGCAATCCGTCGCTTGCGGGAGCCACCGATGATGTCCGGCCGCTGCCGCTCTTCCAGCGTCATCGACTGAATGATGGCCTCGATCCGCTTGAACTGCGCTTCGTCGACCGCCTGGCCCGCCTGCCGAGCTTCTTTCAGCGCGCGGCCGACACCGGGCAGCATCTCCACCAGCCCGGTCAGCCCGCCGCCGCCCGCCATCTTGCGCAGCTGCGACATCTGCTCGAGGAAGTCCTGCAAATCGAACTCGCCTTTGACGACCTTCGACTGCATCTTGGCTGCCTGCTCCTGGTCCACGTGCTCCTGGGCACGCTCGATCAGGCTCAGCACGTCGCCCATGCCCAGGATGCGCTGGGCGACCCGGTCCGGATGGAACTGCTCGAGGGCGTCGAGCTTCTCGCCAGTACCGACGAACTTGATCGGCACCCCGGTCACTTCGCGTAACGACAGCGCCGCGCCGCCGCGCGCGTCCCCGTCCATCTTGGTCAGGATCACGCCCGTGATGGCGACGTGCTGGAGAAAACCCTCGGCGACACGGACGGCTTCCTGGCCGGTCATGGCGTCGGCGACCAGCAGCGTCTCGTCGGGACTGACCTTGCTGGTGATCGACTCCAGCTCACGCATCAGCTCGTCGTCGATCTGCAACCGACCCGCCGTGTCGATGATGACGAACGTCAGGCCGTTCTGGTCCGCGTACTTGACGGCGGCCTGAGCGAGCTCGGGCGGCTTTTTCGACGGCTCGTGGAAGACCGGGACGTCGATCTGCTTGCCGAGCGTCTGCAGCTGCGTGACGGCCGCGGGCCGATACGGGTCAGCGGCGACCATGAGCGGCTTGTGGCCCATTTTGCGGACGTGGACGGCGAGCTTACCGGCGTGGGTGGTCTTGCCCGAGCCCTGCAAGCCGACCAGCATAATGACGGTCGGCGGCTTCGAGGCGACGGCCAGACTGGGCGGCTCGGTGCCCAGCAGCTCGACAAGCTGGTCGTGGACGATCTTGATGACCGTCTGGGCGGGGGTCAGGCTGTGGACGACGTCCTGTCCGACGGCCTTTTCCTTGACGCCCGCGACGAACTGGCGGACGACCTTGAGCGACACGTCGGCTTCGAGCAGGGCGACGCGGACTTCGCGAAGGGCGAGGTCGACGTCTTCCTCGCTGAGGCGTCCCTTGCGACCGAGCTTGTCGAAAACGGCCTGGAGTTTTTCGGACAGGGATTCGAACATGGGAAGTGACAGCTTACGCTTTGAACAGCGCCCGCACGAAGGCCTCGGCGTCGAACTCGCTCAGGTCGGCGGCCTTTTCTCCGGTGCCGACAAACAGGACCGGGATCTCGAGCTCGTCGACGATGGCGAAGACCACGCCGCCTTTGGCGGTGCCGTCCAGCTTGGCCAGGATCAGGCCGTCCAGGCCGGTCGCCTCTTTGAAGGCGCGGCCCTGGACGATCGCGTTCTGGCCAGTCGAGGCGTCCAGCACCAGTAGCGTGCGCACGTGCGCCACGTTCTGGCGGTCCAGCACCCGACGGATCTTGCGCAGCTCCTCCATCAGGTTGACCTTGGTATGCAGCCGGCCAGCGGTATCGACGATCAGCAGGTCGCTCCCGCGCGCGCGGGCTGCCGAGATCGCGTCGAAGACCACCGAGCCGGGGTCTGAGCCGGGGTTCTGGGCCACCACCGGCACGCCGACGCGGTCGCCCCACAGCTTCAGCTGGTCGATCGCCGCGGCGCGGAAGGTATCGCCGGCGGCGAGCATCACGTTGCGGCCCTGCCGCTTCCAGTAGTCCGAGAGCTTCGCAATGCTGGTGGTCTTACCGACGCCGTTGACGCCGACGATGAGCACCACCCCGAGCTGGCCATCGGGGGCCAGCAGGTCGCCCGGGTCCTTCGGGGCGACCTCCTGCAGGCTCAGCACCAGCTCGTCCTGAAGCACGCGGTAGAGGTCCTTCGAATTGCTGGCGTTGCCGAGCTCGACCTCGTTGCGCATGATCTCCATGAGCTGGTCGGTGGTGTGGACGCCGACGTCGGCCTCCAGGAGCAGCTCTTCCAGCTCGTCCCAGAGCTCGTCGTCAATTGGCCGCGGCTGCTCGAAGACGGAGGCGATGCGGGCGAAGATGCCCTCGCGCGACTTCTCGACGGACTTGTCGAGCTTGAAGAACCGGCTGAGGATCATTGTTTCCCCAGAGCGGACCCGACAAGAGTGGCATTCCCCAGGGGGGACCCAGTGGATTGGTTCATGAGATTGACTCGCTCAGGGCACCTTCAGTCGCGTGATCGGCAGAGCTTGCGACCGCGCCAGGGCGGACTGAAAAGACGTGCGAGACGCCCGCGGCGTCCATGCTGACGCCGTACATGGCGTCCGCCTTGTCCATTGTCGCCCGGTTGTGGGTGACGACGATGAATTGTATCTGTCGAGAAAGCTCGAGCAGCAGATTCGCGAAGCGCTGAACGTTGGCTTCGTCGAGCGCGGCGTCCACCTCGTCGAGGACGCAGAACGGCGTCGGATTGATCTTCAGCAGGCCAAACAACAGCGACACGACGGTCAGCGCCCGTTCGCCGCCGCTCAGCGAGAGCAAGCCCTGCAGCTTCTTGCCAGGCGGACGCGCCACGATGTCAATGCCCGTGCGCAGCAGGTCGTCTGGCTCCGTCAGCACCAGACGGGCTTCACCACCGCCGAACAACTGCGCGAAGCACTCCTGGAAGGCCGCCTGAATCGCGCTGAACGCCTCGGAGAAACGCTCGCGCATGTGGCCCTCGAGCTCGACGGCCGCCTCCTCGAGCTCCGTCATCGCCGCGCGCAGATCGGCCGACTGGTGCTCCAGAAAGGCGTGCCGTTCACTGAGCTCGCGGTACTCGGCGACCACGGATTCCGCCACGCCACCCACGGCGCGCAGCTCGCGCTGCAGCGTGGCGATGCGCCGCCGAGCGGCATCGATGTCCAGGGCCTCGCGCGGCTCGACGTCCACGTTGTCGAGGTCGAGTCGAAGCTGCTCGGCCCAGACCGTGTCGCCCGAAAGCTCCGACTCCAGCTCGGCGGTTTCGTCGATCTCGGTCTTCAGCCGCTCGAGGTCGTCGAGCGCGCGCTGGGCAATGACGTGCCGCGCTTCGCGGCGCTCGTGGGCGGCCCGTTCGCCGGCGCGCAAGACGGCGACCCGCTGCTCGACCGACTGTCGCTCGGCCAGCAGCTCGGCGCGTCGCTGCTCGGCGGATTGCAGCTCGACCTCGGCCGGTTCCAGCTCGCGCTGCAGCGCCTGCATGTCCTCGGCAAGCTCGGATTCCCGCGCCTGCAGCTCGGTCCGCTGCGCTTCCAGCTGCTGCAGGCGGATCGTCGCAGCCTCGCGCAGAGCGTGCGTCGAGGCGATCTCGCCCTGGATGCGCGTGTGCAGCGCCTCACGCGCGGCGCGCTCGACTTCGCGATGACCGGCGGCGGCTTCGAGAGCCGCGAGCTCGGCGCGCAGCACCCCAGCGCGCTCGGCGATTGCCGCCACCTGCTCGTCGGCCTGACGCAGCGCTTCGCCGAACGCATCGCGTTGCGCCCGCCCGCCGGCCAGCTCTTGCTCGATGGCCCGCGCGCGGTCCTCGGCCCGTTCGCGCTCTTGTCCGCGCTGCTCGGTGGTGCGGGTACCGCGCTCGTGTTCGCCCTGCAGCTCCTGTGCTTCGGCCGCGGCGCTGGATGCGACGCGTCGCAGCTCACCGAGCCGAGCTTCGATCTCGCCCAGCGCCAGCCGGGCGCCGCGCTCGTTGGCCTCGGCGTCGTCCAGGGCATCGCGGGCTGCCTGCACGTCGGCCAGCGCAGCGCGCCGCTGAGTCTCCGAAGCCTCCAGCTCGGCTTCGAGCTCGCGCACCTGCCGCGACCAGTCGGCGAGAATCGACTGCCCCTGGTCCGCGACGAGCTCCATCGGCCGAGGTCCCTCGCCCGCGAGCAGCAGGCCATCCAGGGACAGCACGGCCCAGGCCGGCGCATCGGGCGGCAGCCGTGTGGTGAGTCGGTGGTGCGCCTCCCGAGCGGCGGCGTCGTCGGCGAGCACGACAATGCGGCGCACGTAGACGGCCAACAGCAGGTCGATGGGACGGATGCGAGCCGCCAGCTCGCCGGCGAGCCCCACGACGGGCAAGCCCGCGAGCGCGGTCTGCCAGTCGGCAGGCAGGTCGCTGTCATCGGGCCGTTCGAGGTCCGCTGCTCCAAGGGCCTGCAACGCGCCGTGGAGTCGATCGGCTTGCTGGCTGGCCAACCGCAACCTCTCCCGTGCCGACTCGAGCTGTGCCGCCGCCGCGCCGCTTGCATCCGTCGCGGCGTGGAGCCGGGCCCGCGTGTGCTCGCGGCTGAGATCCTGGTCGCGCTCCTCGTGGGCCAGCGTGGCCACTTGCTGCTGCAGGCTGGCCAGTCGCGTCGTGCGATCGGTCTGCCGCGCCCGGTCGACGGCCAGATTGGACTCGAGGGCGTGTACGTGCTCAGTGGTCCGCGCCAGGCGCGTCTCGGCATCGCGAATCGCGGCATCGACGCGTTCGATCTGTGACTGGTGCACGGCGCGCTCGGCCTGGGCCGCGTCGAGCGCGGCCGCTTCGCTGGCCAGCCGGGATTGGAGCTCCGCCGCGCGCTCCTCTTCCGGAACCGACGTGGGGGCCTCTGGCGGCCTGCCAGGCGACGCCTCTTGCTCGTCGGCCGCCAGGCGCTCGAGCGTGCCCTCCAAGCGCACGGCGTCCGCCTCCGCCGTAGAGCGCTGTTCGCCCATGGCCGCCAGGCGCTCGCGCACCACCGCCAGACTGCGCTCGGCGACGCGCAGCTGCTCGCGGAACGCCTCAGCCCGCGGGCGGAGCTCGGAAAAGCGATCTTCGAGGCCGGCGAGCCGCTCGTCGACGGCGTGCAGCGCCTGCTCGCCGGCCAGGCTCTCGGCTTCGGCTTGCTGCGCCTGGGACGTCGCTTCCAGGGAGTCGGCCTCGGCCTGGCGCTGATCCGCGCGCGCCCTGGCCAACCGCCAGCGGAACGTCCGCAGCAACAGATTGTGCAGCTCGGCACGAAAGTGCTCGGCGCGTTCGGACCGCTCCGCCTGCGTCTTCAGCCGCCGCACGTGCGGCGTGAGCTCGGCCAGGATGTCCTGGACGCGGACCAGGTTGGCCTGGGTCGACGCCAGCTTCGAACGCGTTTCGGTCAGTCGCAGCTGATGGCGACGGATGTCCGCGACATTTTCGAAGACGACGCGGCGTTCGTCGGGCCGCTGCAGGATCAGCTCGTCGATCGAACCCTGGCCGACGACGGCATAGCTGTCGGGGCTGAGTCCAGCGTGCAGCAGCAGCTGGGTGATGTCTCTCAGGCGGACTCTCGAGCCATTGAGCAGATACTCGCTCTCACCGGAGCGGTACAGGCGGCGTGTAACCCGCACCTCGTCGTACTCGATGGGCAGGCTGGAGTCGGCGTTATCGAGGATCAGCGACACCTCGGCCATGCCGAGGGGCTGTCGACTGGCCGAGCCGGCAAAAATGACTTCTTCGGACTTGCGAGCGCGGATCGCCTTGGCGGACTGTTCGCCGAGCACCCACAGCACCGCGTCCGAAATGTTCGACTTGCCGCTCCCGTTTGGGCCGACGATGACGACGATCCCGGGCTGGAACTCGGTGCTGATGCGCGTCGCAAACGATTTGAAGCCGACGAGGTCGAGGCGGCGCAGATACAAGGTTCCGAAAACCTTACCCCAGCGGGGCAACCTCTTCGTTCAGATCCTCGGGATCGTCGTCGGCCGCGCCGGCCAGGTCGTCGGTGGGCTGTTCGTAGTTATCTCTGACGTCCAGCAGTTGCAGCGCCGCGTGGGCGGCGGCCGTTTGCGCCGCTCGTTTCGAGTGGCCGCTGCCGCGCGCGCAGATCTCCGGCCCAGCGCGGACCTCCACCACGAACACCGGCGCGTGCCCCGGTCCCGAATGCTCCACCAGGTTGTACACGGGCGTGGATTCGAAACGCGCCTGCGTCACTTGCTGCAACCTGGACTTGGCGTCGACGACCCGCTGGGGGCTGAAGCCGGCCTGGATCTCGCTGTCGATGAGCGGCAGCAGCACCGTTTGAGCGGCGTCCAGGCCACCGTCGAGGAAGACCGCGCCGATCACCGCCTCGAAGCCGCGTGACAGCAGCGCCGGCCGATCGCGCCCGCCGCCGCGCGCCTCGCCGCGACCCAGCATCAGGTGCGGGCCGAGGTCCAGTTGCCGCGCCCAGCGGGCCAGCGTCGACTGGCGCACGAGCCACGCGCGCATGACGGTCAACTCGCCCTCGGGGGAGTCCGGGCGCAGCTCGTAGAGTCGATGGGCCACGATCACGCCGAGCACGGCGTCGCCGAGAAACTCCAGGCGCTCGTTGGACTCCAGGCCACGACCAGGCCGCTCGTTCACATACGACGTGTGGACCAGGGCAGACTCCATCAGGGAGCTATCGTGAAACAGATAGCCGAGCGTGGAGAACAGGTCGTGAACGGTCACCACTTGGGCATGTGCGGCAGCCAGTCGGGGTTGCGTTCGCGCATCGCGCTCACGTCGTCGCGAGCCAGCGACTTCGCTCTGCGCTGCTCGTAGGCATCG
>Ga0213882_10000695_pt1 | contig 10834 bp, 9 predicted proteins | sample BarmaccoBMER_R09_FD_160106 | JGI IMG/M metagenome (GOLD analysis project Ga0213882, IMG submission 160106) | Barbacenia macrantha exposed rock microbial communities from rupestrian grasslands, the National Park of Serra do Cipo, Brazil - ER_R09 ...
ACATTTCCGGTGTCGCTCCGGAAAAACCACCAATATGGTGCGCCAAGAAGCAACGAGCAAAACCAACCTTGCGCCCAGCGAGCGGTACACCAGGGAGAGCGACGCATGAGCCCGATGCGGAAGGAAACCGGCACCATACAAATCATCGCCGCATTACTTGTTGGCTGCATGGCCGTCCCGGTGTTCTCGGAAACCGGCGTTGCAGCCGACGGGCCTGCGATCAACTGTGAGGGGCTGGCTGGCGTCGGTTTTCCAGGTTCGACAATTGTGATCGAAAAGGCCGAGGCGGTGCCGGACGCGCCGGCGGGGACCGTGCAGGTGCGGCCGGGCGATCCTCAGACCGTGGGCGTTGCAATCCCGTCCTATTGCCGGGCACAAGGTGCCATCGACCGGCGCAGCGGAGCCGACGGCAAGCCCTATGCGATCGGATTCGCGATCGCCCTTCCCGATCGCTGGAATGGGCGGTTTCTGTTCCAGGGCGGCGGCGGCTTGAATGGATCGATCCGACCGCCGCTCGGCGCTCAGGCCGCGGGTGAGATTCCCGCTCTCGCGCGCGGCTTTGCCGTCATGTCCACTGACAGCGGCCATCAGGGAGCGGTATTCGACGCATCGTTCATGGCCGATCAGGAAGCGGCGCTCAACTTTGCCCAGGCCTCTGTCGGCAAGGTCACCGCGGCCGCGAAGACGATCATCGGACGCTATTATGGCCGGCCGCCGGAGCGGTCCTATTTCGTGGGCTGCTCGACCGGTGGCCGCGAGGGCATGATCGCCTCGCAGCGTTATCCCGGAGAGTTTGACGGCATCGTCGCCGGCGCGCCGGCCATGCGCACGGGCCGTTCCAATCTCGGCCTGGCCTGGGCCAACCATCAGTTCACGCAGATCGCTCCCAAGGGTGAAAGCGGCAAGCCGGAGCCTGCGAGGGCATTCTCCCCCTCCGAGCGCAAGCTCATCACGGACGCCGTCGTCGCGGCCTGCGATGCCAATGATGGCCTGAAGGACGGCATGATCTTCAATATGCGCGAATGCCGCTTTGATCCCGCGGTGCTCGCCTGCAGCGGCGCCAGAACGGATGCCTGCCTCGCTCCGGCTCAGGTGAGCGCATTGACGAAGGCTTTTGCCGGCCCAAGGAATTCGCGCGGCGCGCCCGCCTATTCAGCATTCCCGTGGGACAGTGGGATTGCCGCTGAAAATGTTCCGATCCCCGGCATCCTCACGACAGGGGCGCGCAGCCCGGTCGGTCCTGCGGTGTTCGAGACCATCAATGTCGATGAGATCGAGGACCGGGTGGACGGGGATGGGATGCAGCGGCTGCAGAGCACGGCGAACTGGACCAACCTCAACAGCTTTTTCGGCCATGGCGGCAAGCTACTGTTCTACCACGGGGTCAGCGATCCCTGGTTCTCGGCGCTCGACACGATCGACTATTACGAGCGCATGGCCGCGAACTCGGGAGGCGTCGAGAAAGTGCGCGCGAGCTCCAGCCGGGCCTATCTCGTGCCGGGCATGGGCCACTGCGCGAGCGGCGCGGCGACGCTCGACCGGTTCGACCTCCTGCAGGCCGTCGTCGACTGGGTCGAGCAAGGCAAGGCGCCGGATGCGGTGATCGCCACGGGTCCGGCTTTCCCCGGCCGCAGCCGGCCGATCTGCGCTTACCCGCAACATGCTGCCTATAAAGGTCAAGGCGACCCGGAGGATGCCGCAAGCTTCGAATGCCGCGATTGACAGCCGTTGGACTGTCGCGGGTGACACGTGGGGCTCCGGGGCCACGCGCGCGGCCCCGGCTCGACGGCGCGAGCGGCGCAAACTGCGACCAGGCCGCGAAATTGGAATCGCTCGGCGCATTGCCTGCCGCGACTACACCACACCCGCCCTGAGACCAGAGATCGGCAACGAACAGGCCTTTTCGGAGAGGCTCCGCGCCGCGGCGCTGAGCGCATCGCGGTAGCGGGCGTGGTTCCGCGCGGCATCTTCGCGGGGCGCGATGAGGCAGAGGGTCGCCGCGCAAATCCCCTCGCCCTGGTAGACCGGTGCAGCAAAGCAATGCGTGAAATTATCGGCCAGCGAGTCAAAGGAGAAGAAGCCGTCCTTTCGCGCCTTGTGAACCTCGGCCAGAAAAGTTTTTGGGTTCAGCCTGGCGCCGCTCGGCAGCACAAAATCCTCTTTTGGAATGAAGGCGAGGATCTCGTCGTCGCTCATATGCGAGACCAGGAGACGGCCCGACGCGGTCCAGGGAATCGGAATTTGTTCGCCGACATCCGAGGAGATGCGAAAGGGCCTGGCGCCTTCGCACATCATCGCAACCGTGTATTTGTTGCCGTCGAGCATGCAGAGCTGAGACGTCTCGCGCGTCGTCTCCGCGAGCTCGTCGAGATAGGACCGGCACTCGCGGGTCAGATCGAACTGCGACTGATAGGCAAGGCCGAAAAAGTACAGTTTGCGGCCGAGAAAGACGCGACCCTCCTTGTCGGCATATTCGAGCACGCCGGCCTTCAGCATCAGACCCACGAGCTCGTAGGTGGTCGATTTCGGCGCTTCGATGCCGACCGCGATCTCGTTCGGGCGCGCCGGCCGACGCAATCCGCGCAGATAATCCAGGATCTCGAAAGCCCGATCGAGCCCGCGCGCGCGCCGACCGGCGCCCATGTCCTCAACTGCATCAGAAGCCATCTTTTGCGCCCTCGCCCGGGATTCCCGGTGCTCATGCACCCATCGCTTGCCTATTGCGCGATTCTCGAAACGACGCTAGCGTTCGCAGGTCCACTATAGCGATATTCTTTCCATTATAGTGGAATACATCTGGGAGCAAGTCGGCATGTGGAGGCCCTGCCGATCAATCGCTTGAGGCCAGGCCTTGATAGGCGCCAGCGCGCGCCGCGCATTGGAGGGGAGTTTTGAGGATGATGAAGTCGTCTTTATCGGCGCTCAGTGCCGCTTGCCTTGGCCTTTTCCTTGGCCTGCTCGCCTGCGTCGCCATGCCGAGCGAAGCCGCCGCCGCGGCCAAATGCATCAAGGGCGACCGCAAGCCGCCATTCACGATCGGCTGGGCCGACATCTATTCGGTGCCGACCTGGATGAAGGAGACGCAGGGAACGATCGAGAAGGAAGTCGACGAACTCAAGAAGCAGGGTCTGGTCTCGAAACTCGTCGTGACGGACGCCCAGGGCGATGCCAACACCCAGATCCAGCAGATCCAATCGATGATCGACTCCAATGTCGATGCGATCATCCTGATTGCCGGCTCGTCCACGGCACCGGGCCGCGTGATCGCCGATGCCTGCGCGAAGGGCATCGCCGTGATCAATTTCGACAGCCTCGTCGACACCGATGAGGTCACCGCCAAGATCAACACCGATTCGGCGCAGTGGGGCGCGAGCGCCGCAAAATTCCTCGTCGACGCGATCGGCGGCAAGGGCAAGATCCTTGTGCTGAACGGCCCGGCCGGCATCTCCGTCAGCGACGATCGCCGCAAGGGCGCCGAGCCGGTGCTCAAGGCCAATCCCAATGTGACCATCCTCGCCGAGACCAATACTGCCTACAACGTCGCACCGGCCCAGGAAGCGGTGACCAACCTTCTGTTTGCGCATCCCGACATCGACGGCATCCTGTCACTCGGCGGCGCGCTCTCGGCCGGCGCCGTGCTCGCCTTCGACAAACAGGGCCGCGCGCAGGTTCCGATCACGGGCGAGAATGCCCGCCAGTTCCTCGAACTGTGGAAGGCGAAAAACCTCAAGGCCTGGGCGACGATGCAGCCGAACTGGCTCGGCGCGTTTGCGACCTATGCGGCCGTGCAGGCGCTCTCCGGCAAGGATGTGCCGGCCTTCGTCAAGATTCCGCTGCCGGTGATCGACAATTCGAACATCGACCAGTATCTCGCCAAGGCAAAGGATTTCCCGGCTGACGGCTACATCTATTCGCCCTACGATCAAAAGCTGTTTGACGAGCTTTTGGCTCAGAAGTGAGCGACAACCGGAACGGTCGTGAGAAGATGATGCCTGCTCCGACCCTCGCCGCGCGTGGCGTGTCAAAATCGTTCTTCGGCAATGCCGTGCTGCGCGAGGTTTCCATCGCGCTCCAGCCGGGCCGGATTCACGCGCTGCTCGGCGAGAACGGAGCGGGCAAATCGACGCTGATCAACATCCTGTCGGGGGCGCTGCTCCCCGACGCGGGTGCCGTGGAAATAGACGGCCGGGTGTTTCGCGGCCTCAATCCTCGCGACGCCCATCGTGCCGGGATCGCGGTGGTGCAACAGGAACTCGGCCTTACCACCCAGCTCTCGATCGCGGAAAATATCGGCATCGGCGCGCTGCCGCGCCGCTACGGGCTGATCGACTATCGCGGCCTTGCCAGGCGGGCGCGGGCGGCGATGGACCTCGTCGGGCTCAACGAGGATCTGGCGACCCCGGTCGGCGACCTGCCGCTTGGCCGGCGCCAGATGGTGGAAATCGCCCGGGCATTGTTTCGCGAGCCGCGCGTTCTCATTCTCGATGAGCCGACCTCGTCCCTGTCCGCGCATGAAGTCGAGACGCTGACTGCGCTGCTCGATCGCCTCCGGGCGAAGGGCACGGCCATTCTCTACATCTCGCATCGGCTCAACGAAGTCATGCGGCTGTGCCAGCACGTCACCGTGCTCAAGGACGGCGTCGTGACGGCGGATCGTCCGATCGAGGGCGTCGAGGCCGCGGATCTTGTGCGGCTGATGGTCGGCCGCGACACCGGCCACCTCTTCCCGGCCTGGACGCCGTCAGCCGATCGCGATCCGATCCTACAGGTGTCGGGTCTTTCCTCCGGCGTCCTGCGTGATATCGATATGTCGATCCGCCGCGGCGAGGTTTTGGGCATCGGCGGTTTGGTCGGACAGGGACAAGAGGATCTGCTGCTCAGCCTCTATGGCGCCCTGCCCGCCTCCGCGCGGACCGCCGAGTTCAACCGACAGCGCAACCTTCCCGCGTCGGTGCGCAGGGCCAATGCGCTCGGCCTCGCCTATGTGCCCGCTGACCGCAAACGCGAAGGTCTTCATCTGATCCATGCCATCGGCTGGAATCTGATGCTACCAAGCCTCGCGCGCGCGTTTTCCCTGTCGCTGCGCGATCGTTCGAAGGAGCGCGTGCTCGCGACCGCGCTCGCCGACCGCTTTGCGATCAAGGGCGATCTGACGCGGCAGGTGCGGGCGCTCTCCGGCGGCAATCAGCAGAAAGTGGCGCTGGCGAAATGGACGCCGGCCGAGCCGCAGGTCTGGTTGCTCAACGATCCAACGCGTGGCGTGGATGTCGAAACCAAGCGCGAAATCTACGCGCTGTTGCGGCGTCTCGCTAGCGAGGGCAAGGCCATCGTGCTGTCAAGCTCCGACACCCCCGAGCTCGTGCATCTCTGCGACCGCGTCGCGGTCATGCGCGAGGGGCGGATCGTCGCGACTATCGAACGCGAGGCGCTGAGCGAAGGGGCAATTGTCGCCGCGGCGATGGGCGCAGACCCCCTGAGGACCGCGGCATGAGCGCGATCGAAAGCGCAAGCCTGCGGCTCTATTGGCCGGCGCAGCGACAGCGCAACCGCGGCGCAGGCGGCCTCCTGATCGTCGTCGCGGCATTCTTGGCGCTCTACGCCTATCTGTTCCCTGGCCTCCTCAGTGTCGGCGGCGTCGCAAAGTTCGCGCAGAGCTGGCTTCCGCTGGCGATGGTGTCGATGGCGCAGGCGATCCTGATGCTCGCCGGCGGCGTCAGCCTCGCGATCGGTGCGATGGTCAGTCTTGGCGCCGTCATCGCCGCAACGACGATGGCCGGGCCGCTCGGCGTCGCCGGCGGAGCGGCTTTGGTGATGATCGCCGGCCTCGGCGTCGGCGCGGCCTGCGGCGTCATCGTCGTCCGCCTCGGCCTGCCCGCCATCGTCGTGACGCTTGCCGCCTCCTTCATCGTCGGCGGCGCCGCCCTCCTGATCCTGCCAAGACCGGGCGGCACGATCCCCGCATGGCTCTCAGACCTGCTCGCCGGCGACAAGCCGGTGGCCGCATGGCTCGTCATCGCCGTCGTCGTGTTCTGGAAACTCTATCTCGCGACGCCGCTCGGCCTCAGCCTCTACGCCGCCGGCGAAAATCCTGATGCAGCCTACCGCGCCGGCGTCCCCGTCGACGCGGCGCGGATTTTGGCCTACGCCGTCAGCGGGCTGCTTGCGACGTGCGCCGGCCTGTTCGTCGCCGCGAAAACCGGTTCGGGCGATCCAGTCATAGGCGAAGCCTTTACGCTCAATTCGATCGCAGCCGCGGTGCTCGGCGGCGTCGGCTTTCTCGGCGGCAAGGGCGCAATGCGCGGCGCGCTCGCCGGCAGCCTTCTGCTCAGCGTGATGATCAACGTGATGTATTTCCTCGGCTTCCCGCCGGTCGCACATTACATCGCGCAGGGCCTGATCATCATCGGCGCCGTGGCGCTGCCGGAATTTTCCGCGCGCAGGAGGGCCCTATGAATCCCGGCGAAGCGGTGCGCTTTCCAAAAGTCCGCCCGCGCGCGCTCTTCGCGAGCCGTCCTGTCCTGACCTTTCTGATCGTCGTCGCCGTCTGGATCGGCGCTTCCTTCGTCAAACCGGGTTTCGGCGCTTTCGGCCATCTCCGTTATCTCGTCGAACTCGGTGCCGTCGTCGGCCTCGCCGCGATCGGGCAAACATTCGTCGTCATTGCAGGCGGCATCGACCTTTCGGTCGGCGCCATCATTACGGTCAGCGCGGTCGGCGCGCCGCTCGTGGCACTTGCTTTCGATGAGAGCGGCGCTTTCGCCGCGCTCATCACGCTGGCCGCCGCGACCGTGATCGGCGTCCTCAACGGGCTCGGCGTCGCCTTCCTGCGCGCCCATCCCATGATCATGACCCTGGCCATGGCGACCTTTTTGCAAGGCCTCTTGATCCTGCTGGCCGGCGGCAGCGCGATCTCTGCACAAAGTCCCCTGCTCGAGTGGCTCGGCTCCGCGCGGCCGGGCGGCGTCCCTGCCGGCGTCCTGGTCTGGGCCATCGCGTCGGTGCTTTCGCTGCTGGCGCTGCACGCCACACCATTCGGCGCGCGCGTGTTCGCGCTCGGCGCCAATTCGCTCGCGGCCACCCTCTCCGGTGTCAACGTTCCGGCGACGACCGTCGCGGTCTACGCGATCAGTGGCCTGACCGCAGGGATGACGGGCCTCCTGCTCCTCGGCATGAACGGGCAAGGCTATGTCGGGATCGGCGATCCCTATCTCTTGTCATCGATCGCTGCCGTGGTTCTCGGCGGCACCTCGATCCTCGGCGGCTCCGGCACCTACGCCGGCTCGATTCCCGGCGCCGTTCTCCTGGTGACGATCACCGGCCTCATCACCGTGGTCAATGCTTCGCCGGGCTGGCGCAGCATCCTGTTCGGATCGCTGATCCTCGCACTGCTGCTGATCTCAGGTCGAGAGGCGCGTCGACGATGAGCGACCATCGAACCGATAGACGCGCGCCGCATTGGCGAAGAACAGAGCGCTCTGCTCATCCGCGGTCAGCCCGGAGGCGATGGTCTTGAAGGCGCCGTACACCTCGTCGAAGGACGCGTGGAGCCCCGCGACCGGAAAATCGCTGGCGAACATCGCGCGCGCTGTGCCGAAGCATGCGAGGCAGTGCAAGACCACTTCGGCAAGGCTGTCGAGCGTCCAGTCATGATCATAGGCCACGAGGTCGGAGATCTTGATCGTCACGTTGGGGGCGCGGCCGAGATTCGCGAGACCCTCTCGCCAACGCCGCAGCCCGTCGGCATTGCGGTCGATCGGGCTGCCGCAATGGTTGAGAACGAAAAGCTGGTTCGGAAAATCCGCCACCAGTCTTGCCGCCTGAGCAAGCTGATTCGGAAACACCATCAGATCGAAGACAAGACCGTGAGCCTGCAGCCGTGCGAGGCCCGCGCGCCACTGCGGATCCTCCATGAGATCGCCGCGCGCAGCAAAACGGCGCGCGGGATCTGCGCTCCAGCTCAAGACGTCGCGCACCCCGACGACGCGCGAAAAGCCCGCCTGCGCCTCGAGCAAGGCGGGCGCCTCCCTGCTCGCCAGCGGGACATGGACGACGTAACGCTCCGCGACGCGATCTCTCTTGTCGAGCGTTTCGAGCCAGCACGTTTCGCCAACGCAGTCGTCGCTGATCCAACCGGCTTCGACATGAACGCTGGCGACGATGTTTTGCCGCGCCGCGTCGCGGCGATAATCCTCGGGCAAGTAGTTGCGCTTGAGCGGCGCAAGGTCGCCGAGACCGCCACGCCGGCCGGCGCCAGCGGCGAGCCAGGGATGCCGATCAAGGCGCAGGTCCCAGAGATGATGATGAGGGTCGATGATCGGACCGTCATAGCTCATCGTCACGCCGATCTCCCCGACAGGCAACGTCGTTGGTCGTCGCCCACACCACGCTTACCCCACCTCATTCGACCAGACACTTCTTTGACCACCCACAGCGCGAGAGTTTTCGATGATGAAACACTACCAGGTTGGCCCCCGCATGGCGCAGGCGGTGACCTATAATGGCGCGGTTCATATCGCCGGCCAAGTCGCCGACAATCGCGAGGCTGACATCGAGGAGCAGACGCGCGAGGTTCTCGCCAAGATCGACGCGCTGCTTGCCGAGGCTGGAACGAGCAAGTCGAAACTCGTCGCGGTGAACATCTTCCTGCCGCACATTACCGATTTCGAAGCGATGAACCGCGTCTATGACGCCTGGGTCGATCCCGCAAAGCCGCCGGCGCGCGCCTGCGTCGAGGCGCGGCTCGCCGACCCCGATTTGCGCATCGAGATCACCGCCATCGCAGCGCTATAGGAGCGGTATGCATACCGGCCTTTTTCACACGTTCGACCTCGAACGGGACGGCAAGACGCTCAGCCATCTCGGCCTGCCCTTCTCCGTCGACCGCTCGCCCTATTTCCAGATCAAGGTGCCGATCTGCGTCATCCGCAATGGCGAAGGTCCGTCCGTCCTGCTCATGGCCGGAAATCATGGCGATGAATATGAGGGCGAACTGTCGCTGGCGCGGTTGATCCGCAGGCTTGATCCCACGCGCATGCGCGGCCGCGTCACCATTTTGCCGCTGGCGAATACGCCGGCCGTGCTGGCGGCGCGCCGCTGCTCGCCGCTCGACGGCGGCAATCTCAACCGGGCGTTTCCAGGCGAGGCGCAGGGCATGCCGACGCAGCGGCTCGCGCATTTTCTCGAGACGGAGCTTTTTCCTCGCCACGACGTGGTGTTCGACATTCATTCCGGCGGAACCTCGATGGCGCATTTGCTCTGCGCGCTCATTGAAACCAATACCGACCCATCAGGGCATCAGGCGGCCTTGTCGTTGATGCGGCGGCTGGGGCTGCCGTTCGGCTTCGTTGCAGACAATGGTCCTGCCGCGCCCACATCGATGGGCGCGGCGCGACGCGCCGGCGCGATCGGCCTCAGCGGCGAGTTCGGCGGCGGCGGAGCGACGACGCCCGAGAGCATGGCGGCGACCGAAGGCGCCATCGACAATCTGCTTCTGGCGCTCGGCGTGACCGATGCGCCGGTGTTTCAGGCGTCCCAAACTCCGGCGTCGCCGATGCGCCTGCTCGCGCTCTCCCGGCAAAGCCAGGCCATTTACGCGGTCCGACGGGGATGGTTCGAGCCGGCCAAACCGCTCGGCGCGCTGGTGGCGGCAGGCGATGTCGCCGGCTTCCTGCATGATCTCGAGCGCCTGGACGCGCCCGAAGAGGAGCTCCGCTTCGCCGAGGACGGCGTCGTGCTCTCGCATCGTCTGCACACGATGTGCGAAGCCGGCGATTGCCTGATGCAGGTCGCCGAGGTGATCGCGTGAGCAGCACCGACTTGATGACAAAGGATCATTGTTTTCGTCAAACAGCGCTTCCGTACTGAAAGGTCGCCAATGCATCGCTCAATGTGGACCTACGCCTGGGACATCCTTGACCTCGGCTTCGATCGCGTCACCGGCGAACTCCGCGACCGTGCCGGCATGAACAGTGTCAGTCTGGCGACCTCGTATCACGCCGGCCGCTTCCTGCAGCCGCGCAGCCCGGTCCGAAAGGCCTATTTTCCCGAGGATGGCACGATCTACTTTCATCCGACGCCGTCGCGCTGGGACCGAGTGGCGATCAAGCCGAAAGTCGCCGACATCATCACGCAAGGCGGGGACGTCCTGCGCGAGCTCGTGCGCCGTCGCGACGCCGGCGGCCTAAAGGTCTGCTGCTGGACGGTGTGCCTGCACAACACCCGGCTCGGCCTGCTTTATCCCAGCGCGGTGACGCGCAATGCCTTCGGCGATCCGAACTATTACAATCTCTGCCCGTCCAATCCCGATGCGCGCGCCTATGTCTGCGCTCTGGTCGAGGATGTCGCGCATGCCTATCGTCCTGATATCGTCGAGCTCGAGAGCCCAGCCTTCATGGGGTTTGCCCATGAGTACCATCACGAGAAGGATGGCGTCGGCCTGACCGCCGAGGATGATTTCTTCCTATCACTGTGTTTCTGCGAATCCTGTCACGCTCGCGCCAGTGCGGCCAGCATCGACGTCGAGGCTGCGCGGCGCCTGGTCGCGCAGTGGATTGTCGAGGCATGCGAGCGCGAGACGCCAAAGCCGCGTTTTCCGGAATTTCCCGCCCGCGGTGTCGATACTTTTCGCATCTTCCCGGCGCTGCACGAATTTCTTCTGTGGCGGACGGATCCGGTCACAAGCCTGATCGCCGAAATGCGGACGCGCGCACACGCGGACTGTCGCATCGTCTTGATCGATATTGCCGACGCCTGGCTCGGCGGCTGCGATCTCCCGGCGATCGGTAAGGTTTGCGACGGGGCGATCCTTTGCGTCTATGGACGTTCGCCGGAGGAG
>Ga0213882_10000696_pt1 | contig 10814 bp, 9 predicted proteins | sample BarmaccoBMER_R09_FD_160106 | JGI IMG/M metagenome (GOLD analysis project Ga0213882, IMG submission 160106) | Barbacenia macrantha exposed rock microbial communities from rupestrian grasslands, the National Park of Serra do Cipo, Brazil - ER_R09 ...
CGCCTAGTGGGCGAATCAGCATAGACCCTTGCGGTTCGGGCAGTTCTTTTCTATGCTCCTCCTTCATTACCTCGCGCTCAATCATGCTGACGACTTGGCCCGCCTCATCGAAGCGGCCATGCATCATCAGCCAGCGGGGACTCTCCGGCACATAGCGCCGCACGAGCAGGATTGCTAGTCCAAGAATGGCACCCATACCGAATGCAAGCCGCCAGCCTAGGTTTACTGGAAGCAGATGAGGATTGAGCAGAACTACTGTCGCCGCAGCCCCCACGGCAGTGCCCACCCACCATGTGCCATTGATCGCTAGGTCTGTCCAACCACGTGTACGCGCTGGAATAAGCTCGTCAATTGCGGAGTTAATCGCTGCATACTCACCGCCAATGCCAGCGCCCGTCAGAAAGCGACAGACCGCGAACCAGTAGAAGTTGAAAGAGAAGGCCGTCGCTATGGTAGCGCCAAGGTAGACACCTAGCGTAATCATGAAGAGCAATTTGCGTCCAAACTTGTCGGTGAGGCGAGCAAAAAACAGCGCACCTAGGACAGCTCCCACCAAGTATATGCTGCCAGCGCTGGCAATCTCCACGTCGGAGAGGTGTAGTGTATGCACATCTTTGAGCACTCCAGCAATAGAACCGACAATGGTTACTTCAAGACCATCGAGAATCCAGGTAATGCCGAGCGAAACGACAACCAGCCAATGCCATCTACTCCAAGGAAGACGATCCATCCTGGCGGGAATATTGGTTCTCACCGTCTGCATACTATATGCTGGCCTGTTCATAACTCCGAGACCCCTTTCAGTAGCACTACTTTGTGTAATACTGAACACGTTAGCTACCACTGAACGGTTTCAAAAGGAGATTACGAATGAGCAAGGGTTGCAACCCTTGCTCATTCGTGCAAAGTTCTCAGATGCGGAAGGCAGCACGTACGTTGGAATCCACGAAGAAGTACAGCAGGATCAGCACGGGAATGATCATGCCAAGCACAATACCGACTACATTGTGACCAGGTCGTGTGAATTGATAAGCAGACCCCAGTATACTAATAACCTCAATAATCACCGTCAGCCAGAAAGCCCAGCGTTGGAGCGCCCACAGACCCACGGCGAAAATGAGTTTAAGAATCCCTGCTATCAGGAAATACCCACCAAGGATAATTCCAATAACATCTACCGCATTATGAACTATATTATGACCATGTGTTGCAGCGACACGACCTAAGGCGAAGATGGCTAGAAGAGCGATTATTCCAATGATGATCTCTACAATGCCCTCTATACTCAGAACGGCTGCCACGATAGTGACTCCTAGAGGGCGTTTGCGTGAGACGGTTTCTTGCATAAGTACCTCCAAGCAAATAACAGATAATAAAATATGAAAAAGACCGTTTCGAGAAGGTCTCATCAGCAGTATAATATATGTAGCTCAAAAAAACAATCATCAGAAAGGCTAAGCGATGACAAGTCCTGATGAGATATGGGTTGCTCCGCCAGCACATGTGTACTTAGCGAGCAAGGACGTTCATGTCTGGCGTGCCTGCCTATATGTTTCACCCGCTGAAGTAGAGCGGCTGCAGCAGATGCTTGCACCCGATGAATGGAAGAGAGCCAAGAGCTTCTACTTTGAGAAGGACCGCCAGCGCTTTATCGTCGCACGTGGACTCCTCAGGACTATCCTCAGCCTGTACCTGGGCACTGAACCGGATGCGCTTCTGTTCCACTATAATGCGTATGGCAAACCCGCACTCGTCTGCACACCCGGAGAGAAGCAGATCAGCTTCAACGTGTCGCATACCCGTGGAATCGCACTCTATGCTGTAACGCTACAGCGTAGCATCGGCGTCGATATCGAACATATCGACGCTAAGGTCGGCGGCAACGACATTGTCGAACACTTCTTCTCACAACGCGAAATTAGCGCCTTCCGTGCCCTGCCTTCAGCACTACAGCGTGAGGCATTCTTCAGGGCATGGACCCGCAAGGAGGCATATATAAAGGCCAGAGGTGAGGGACTCTCACGTCCACTCGACCAATTCGGAGTATCTCTAGCACCTGGGGAGCCTGCAGCACTCCTTGAAACCAAGGATGACCCGAGCGAAGCTGCTCGCTGGTCCTTACGTGACCTCTCTGCCGGTTCCGGCTACTTGGCCGCTCTTGCTGTGGAGGGTCACGATTGGCAACTACAGCGTTGGCAATACTGTTTGAAATAGCGTTGTGGTGTTTTGTGACGCTCTCTCAGCGTGTAAAATAGAGTGTTATTTTAAACCATTAGTACTAAGGAGGGTAAGCACTATGAAACCTGGAGCCTACGTACTCATCAGTGGAACTTCATCGGGTATAGGCGCTGCTTGCGCACGCCTACTGGACCAGATGGGCTTTCGCGTCTTTGCTGGCGTGCGCAAAACTGCAGATGGAGAAGCTTTGCGCCAGCAGACGTCACAGCGATTAGAGCCTGTGCTCCTCGATGTGACCGACGAGCAGTCGATACGCAACACAGCAACCCATATCGCCCAGGTTGTCGGCAACACAGGGCTGGCTGGTTTAGTGAACAACGCGGGCATCGCTGTTGCTAGTCCGATCGAATTCATTCCACTGGATGCGTGGCGTCGACAGTTAGAGGTAAATGTGACAGGACAATTGGCAGTCACGCAGGCTTTGTTACCATTGCTACGCCAAGCACGTGGTCGCATTGTCAACATTGGCTCCCTTGGTGGCTTCCTCGCCTCCCCTTTTGCAGGAGCCTATACTGCCTCCAAGTTTGCTATGGAAGGATTCACCGATACCCTACGCATGGAGCTACGCCCCTGGGGTATTGAAGTCGCGCTTATCGTACCCGGAGTGATCGCGACCCCGATTTGGAGCACCTCGCTAGCAGCAGCCGATAAGTTGCTCAATCAAATGCCATCCAAGGCTGTTGAGTTATATGGAACGGCTATGAACACTATGCGCAAAAAAGCCTATCCGACAGGCGGAACATCAGCAGAGGCAGTGGCTAAAGCAATTGCTCATGCACTTACCGCGCAGCGGCCCAGGACGCGCTACCCAGTGGGCCTAGACGCTCAGCTCGGGATTCTGTTGACATTCCTACCAGACCGCTGGCGCGACCATATCATTTGCAGCCGACAAGTGGGTAAAGCACTTGACATGCCGCCGAAATAGCTATTCTCTATTCCTCTTTTTCAGCATCCTCAGAAAAAGAGGAAATACGTAACAATTCCGCTTCAATTTGTTGCCACACACGCGCTTCCGCTTCCTGCATGGTCAGTAATTGCTGGTCCCTGAGCGCTTCTTTCAACACCGCAGCGACCTGATGGCGAAATCTCAAAAGATAGGGTCGTTGCGTTTCCGGTGGAGGCATAACCCCAAGGTCAATCTGTTGCGGGTCGTAGAACTCTTCAGGGTCAAGAGCCAGAGCAAGCAACTCGGCATATTGTTCGATCAACTGGCAACGAACAGGGATGAAGTGGTCGGGCAGGGTACTTGAGACCAGTAGACAGCCAGCAATCTTGCCCTCGCGTAGCAGCGGTGCAGCAACAGCGCTCTCCTCCCACATACCACGATAACCGGGCGAGAGCGTCTCGCTGCTGCTCAAGTCTTGGTTGATCTCAAGGTGACCAAAGATCACCGCGTGCCCAGCTAGCGATTCTGCTCCCAGAAAAATACCATGCTGTTCGAGAACCTGTGGCCACGGTGGCGTACCACGTCCGAAGCTCTCGCGCAGACTACGCACTCTCTTGCCGGGCGAGCACAGTACTATATAAATGGCAATCCCAGCACGGTAGGGATCAAGCTGCTTTATGGCGTGTTGGAGCACGAAGTCGCCAAGTGAGGAGAAGCGCAGTTGGCGAGGTGTGTAGGCCAGCGTATGCACTACCCGTATGTAAACTTCGTTGGGAATCGCTAAAACCTCTGTGGATGGGACAGGAGTTGCCGATTTGGAAGCAGTGAAGCCCGGAAACTCTCGTTCCAGCAGGGGGAGCATACGCTCTCGTTGTTCAGGGGTGAGCACCTCAAGCAGCTTATGGAGGTTGTGCCGACGTGGTGTGACCTCGTCATTTGCCCAGCGAGTCAACGTTACAGGTACTACTCCCAATTCACTAGCAAGCGCTTGCCGCGTAGGGGCGTCAGTAATGATTTGTTTGAGCAATTCATGCCATGTTTGCGGTTCATACATTAATTGCACCTGATTACTCCATATTTTAGTATAGCTCTAGTATAAAATAGAATAGGAGCCAATGACCTTTGGTATCAATTATAACTTAGAAAAAATATAAAACATAATATATAGTAAAGAAGTACAGGCTAGGTGGTATGAAAAACAGAAGTTGTTGTGGTTTTGTGGGCTGAAAACCGCAAAACCACAACAACTTCTGTATTCTTCATGACGTACTATGGCTTTTGTGTTAGAATAGGGACGACAAAAATGAGAGGGAATCCTATGCCAAGGCAAATATCACGTAAGATTCGTTCACTAGGAGTACTCACTGGGGGCGGTGATGTTCCCGGACTCAATGCAGCAATCAAAGCACTGACGTATCGTGCAGAGCCAATGGACATTCGTATACTAGGGCTACGAGCAGGGTGGGCAGGTATTACCTACCTTGATCGATCTAGAGAATACGATGATCTTATTTTTCACCTTGAAGACCCCTCTACTTGGCAAAGTAACTATGTAATGCCACTCAATCGCCTTAATACACGCTCTATCGAGAGACAAGGTGGCACTATCTTGCAGTCAACACGCACCAATCCAGCCCGTGTCAAGGTAAGCGACCTGCCTGCTCATATGCAGCAATTTGGCACTGGTCACGCCCCAGATGATCGCGTTGACCTGACTTCCCAGGTAATACAGAATCTGCATTTTCTTGGATTGGATGGGCTGGTAGTCATCGGAGGTGATGACACACTCAGCTATGGTGCTGTTCTTTCAGAGAGAGGCATACCCATATGGGGTATTCCCAAGACGATGGATAATGACGTGCCGGGCACCGATTACTGCATCGGCTTTCAAACAGCAATTAGTCGAGCTGCCGAGTTTATCAACCGCATACGCTCGACTGCCGAGTCGCACAGTGCAACTATTTTGTTCCGCATGTTTGGTCGCGATGCGGGTTTTACCGCCTTGGAGACGGCAATTGTGACTTGGGCGGACCGCCTCATCATTCCAGAAGTAGCAGCCGACATTGATCATCTAGCCGACCTGACTGCCCAGGATAGGAAAAACCCCCAGAGCTACTCTACTATTGTACTTTCAGAAGGAGCTAACCTGGGTATACCCGTGGCGGAAGTCGGTCCACCCGACTCCTATGGGCATCGTAAAAAGGCCAATGTTGCCGAATTTCTGGCCGAGCAGCTTACACAGCGTATGCCCCACGTACGCTTCTTGCCCATCGACCTGACCTACTTCCTGCGCAGTGGCGAACCCGAGGTGTATGATAAGCATATGGCGATCTATTATGCTAACATGGTTATGAGCGCGGTTGCTACAGGAATGCATGGTGTGATGGTAGCGCATCGCAATGGCAGCTTCATCTACACCGATATTCCGGGGAAAAACTTCCCGGCCCGGCGCGTTGATCCAGCCGACTATCACATGACGCGCTACCGCCCTCACTTTGAAAATATCACAGGTTCCTACCTACCACAAAGCTAGGAGAGCGCTCCTACTTAGGGGTGAGCCAAAGAGTCATAAGCTCTTGATCAAAGTAGTGATCTTGTAACTTTAGTGCGTGCCGCTCTATGCCATACGTCTCGAAGCCCTGCGAGATAAAGAGCAAACGGGCTTCTTTGTTGACTAACACGACACTGAGATTAATCTGTTCAAGGTCAGGCAGAGAGGACGCATGAGCAATCGCTGCCTGCAGGAGTGCTTTGCCTATTCCCTTGCCGCGCATCTCATACGGCACATACATTCCCCAGATGTGCGCCTTGTGGCGTTTCTTGGCCTCCTCCTCTCGTCGAAAACCTGCAATGCCAACTAATGACCTTTCCTGGAAGGCACCGAAGGTCACGTCACCTCCAACTGTCTCTCTCCTACGTAGCCCCTGCGCCGTGCCAGCGATGCCGCGTTCGAGAATTTCCTCGTACGAAGCACCGAAGGACTCCGGGTTGTCGCGTAGCGCTCGCAATCGAATGTTCCAGAACACCTCGGCATCCGCTTCAGTCAATATGCGTACTTCCATATGTGTGCTTAGCACCTTTCTCTTAGCTACTATTTTCAAGATAAAGTTCATCTTGTATACTTATATCATACGATCTTATTTGCGCAAGGAGATTTCTTTTCCATGTCACTCCGACAGTCTGCCTCACTCATTATATTCCTCATGGGGGGTTGTATGATCCTTTCTTTACTGCTTACTGCATATACCAACGTAAGCAGCACAGACAAAGGCTCGGCACCCAATGCGACTCAGCCGAGTGTCACAGCACCCCAAGATCTGCTCACACCCGGTACCTTAACGGTTGGCAGCGATACCACCTATCCGCCACAGGAGTTTATTGACACAGCTACGGGGCAGGCCACAGGCTTCGACATAGATCTGATTACAGCCATTGCGCAGCGTATGGGACTCAAAACGACAATAGTCCCCGCAGGCTTCGACACGATTATTGACAGCCTGAATGCTAAGCGCTTCGATGTCGTCATCTCAGCAGTGGCCATCAGCAACGAGCGTAAACAGAAGGCAGACTTTGTACCCTACTTCAATGCCGGTGCGTCGCTGCTAGTACAGAAGGGCAATCCGAGGCATATTACTTCAACCAGCGACCTGTGTGGCCTAAACGTGGGAGTGCAGAAAGGCACGGTAGAGCAGGACTATTTGACCACTGCAGACAAAGCCTGTAAAGAGAAGCATAAGTCTGCTATTAACCTCACTATTCTACAAAACCAGACCGATGTTGTGCAATTGTTAGCTACAGGCCGTGTTGTCGCCACGTACCAGGACTCTCCGGTGACAGACTATTATCTGCAACAGAACGCAGGACGGTTCGATGTTGGTGGCTCGGTTGTCAACGCCGTGGCTGAAGGCATGGCGATACGCAAGGGCGATACTTCGATGTTCAACGCTGTACAGACTGCCCTTAACCAGTTGAAAGCCGATGGTACCTATCGCAAGCTCTTTAAAAAATGGGGCATCATGAGTGGTGAGCTTCCTCTTAATAGACCACAAGGCGTCACGGGCGTATTTCGTTGGGATATCTTCTGGCAATTTCTTTTCTCGCCGTTTTTTCTACGCGCCGCCTGGACAACGCTATGGATATCGGTTGTTGCCCAGTTCTTAGGCGTCGTTCTCGGGCTTTTTCTTGCCCTTATGCGTATGTCGCGCTCTCCCATGCTGAATTGGCCAGCACGCGCTTATATCTGGTTCTTCCGAGGTAGCCCTCTCTTGGTGCAGGTTTTAGTGCTCTTCGATGGCTTGCCACGCCTCCCACAAGCGTTCGGGCTTGATCCAAGGCTCTGGCAAGCATTTGTACTTGGTCCCATTACTGTTGTATTGATTGCTTTCTCCCTCAACGAAGGTGCATATATGGCCGAGATCATACGTGCGGGTATTACGTCGGTAGATGCAGGCCAGATGGAGGCGGCCAAGTCACTAGGAATGCGCTATGCCCTGGCCATGCGCCGCATCATTCTGCCACAAGCCGCTCGTGTAATCGTGCCGCCGTTGGGCAATGAGTTCAACAATATGCTCAAAACGACATCCATTGCCTCTGTTATCGGCCTACTCGAATTGACCAATACTGCTCAGATTTTTGGGTCACCGACTTTCACCACTTTCGAACTGCTGCTCGTCGCCACCCTGTACTATCTCCTCCTTACAACTGTGTGGAGTTATGTCCAAGCATGGATTGAGAAGCGGCTAGATCCCAACAGAACGAACAAACTTGATCTGCAGAAAAAAGGCTGGACGCAACGTGTGCTCGGATTTGGCGCAGCCGATACTCGTGGAGCAGGAACTTTAGTAAGCGGACATTAGGAGATGTTTTGACATGACGGCAGTAGCAGAAAATGGCCAGGCGGCAACGCAACACATGGTACGCGCCGAACAAATTGTAAAGCGGTTCGGCTCTCTGACTATCTTGAACGGCATTGATCTTTCAGTGAAGCATGGTCAGGTGGTAGTCATTATTGGTCCTAGCGGCTCGGGCAAAACAACACTGCTGCGTTGCATCAACCACCTGGAGAAAATTGATAGTGGTCGTATCTATGTCAATGGTGAACTAGTCGGCTATCGCCTAGTAAAAGGACGCATGGTTGAAAGTAGCGAGGCGGATATCGCACGCATGCGTGCAAAGATCGGCTTTGTGTTCCAGCGCTTCAACCTGTTTCCACATCTGACGGTGCTAGAGAATATCATCGAAGCGCCTGTTCACGTCCTTGGCCAATCGAAGACTGAAGCCAAAGAGTATGCAACGACACTATTGGGCAAAGTCGGCCTAGCAGAGAAAGCCCATGTCTACCCACATAAGCTCTCCGGAGGCCAGCAGCAACGTGTCGCAATTGCGCGTGCCTTGGCGATGAAGCCCAAACTGATGCTTTTCGACGAGGCCACCTCTGCACTTGACCCCGAACTGGTCGGCGAGGTCTTGAAAGTGATGCGCCAGCTTGCCGAAGAGGGCATGACCATGATTGTAGTCACCCATGAAATGGGCTTCGCACGTGAAGTAGCCGACCATGTGATTTTCATGGACAAGGCCATCATTGTCGAGCAAGGGCCACCAGAGCAGATTTTTAGTCAGGCTCAAAACGAGCGTACCCGCGATTTTCTGGGTATGATTCACGAAGATTAGATATAAGGAAGTTGAATGAAGAAGCAAGTGCCCTCGCCGCAATCATCCTCAATAGTGATGGTTCCCTGGAGATCTTTGATGATGCCGTACGTGATGGAAAGGCCAAGGCCCATGCCTGCACCTACTTCTTTAGTGGTGAAGAACGGATCGAAGACGCGTTGCTTCAACTCCACCGGAATGCCCAGTCCGCTATCGCAGAAGCGTATATTTACCATATCTGCATTGACTGTACAAGTAATGCGTATCTCTTTGCGTGTTGCATTCGCTAAAGCATCGCGTGCATTCGTGAGTAGGTTAATAAAGACTTGCTCTAACCGAATGGCATTGCCCATGATGATTACTTCTTCTGGAGGAAATTGTAAATGTATAGCAATCTGACGCAGGCGCAGTTGTTCCTGCATCAGTGAGATGGCGCTATGCACGACCTGCTCTATATCGACAAGCTCACGACTCACTGGAGCTGCACGCCCAAAGGTACGCAGGTGCGAGATGATCTCTGTTGCTTTACGCACCTGCTGCATAGCGCTATGCAATTCCTGCTGAACGACCTCTGAGTTGATATCAGCCACGCCTAATTCAATGAAATCAATGGCGTTGCCTACGAACAGACCAATATTGTTGAGAGGGTTATTCAGTTCGTGAGCGACTCCTGCAGTCAATTCGCCAAGCGTCGCAAGCTTAGCTGCTTGTACCAATTGTTCTTGCTTCTCACGCAACTCTTGTTCGCGGTGCTGCACCTCCTCGGTCGTTACCTTGAGATCGCTCATGATATGTATCATAGCCTTGCGACCATTCTCCAAGCGCAAATTTGACTGGTGTGCATCCTGTAGAATGTGCATGAGTGCTCGCCGAGAGTTGTCCAAGCCCTCCGTCTGTTTGGCGAGACGGCTACGATCATGTTCATAATCGGCTAATATATGAATCATGGCCTTACGCTGATCGGCAAGTTTCTTATTGAGAGCATTCAGGTCACTGAGAATGTGCATAAGGGCACGCCGACGTGCCTCGCTCTTTAATACGTGAAGCTCAAGATTTTTTTTCTGCTCTTCAAGTTGTGAATACTCCTGCTGCAACCTCTCCAGCTTCGCTTGTAACAACGAGACTGTTTCCGCCTCATGAGTAACCAGCACTTCATTCATTTCCTCGGCCTCGTGCCTTGTCCAACTCACGCTTTAAGTTCTCGATCTCCTTCTCTAATGCGATCATCTTCAGTTCGCGTCCCACAACCACTTCCTCAAACTTTTCTAGGTCGAGAATCTTTTCCTGGAGTTCAGCCTTTGATGCTTGTAAGTCTCGCACCACCTTCTCGTAGGCACGCATATCGCGCAGAATACCAATCGCGCCAATCACTCTGCCATCGGCATCACGGAGCGCCGAGGCGTTGAGTGTAGTAGGAATGATTTCGCCCGAGGCACTGCGTGGATTAAGCCCCGCATTACGTGTGGCCCCACGCTCGATCACCTCACGCAGAGCCGCTAGAAACTCGCGGGTCTCTTCGGGGCTAATGAAGCGCGAGAGCGACTGCTCCAGGACCTCGTCTGGACGGAACCCTAGCAACCCATAGACGGCATCGTTGGCTTGCAGGATTTTACCTTCTAGATCAGAGACGAAGACAGGGTCAGGTGCGTTCTTGATGAGACTGTCTGAGTAGCCACGAGCCTTATCCAGTTCGCGCATGTCGCGTAGAATACCAATCGCGCCAATCACTCTGCCATCAGTATCACGGAGCGCCGAAGCATTGAGTGTGGTGGGGATGATTTCGCCCGAGGCACTTCGTGGATTGAGCCGTGTGTTACGCGTGACACCACGCTCAATCACCTCGCGTAAGGCAGCGGTGAACTCGCGGGTCTCTTCTGAACTGATGAAGCGTGAGAGCGATTGCTCCAGCACTTCATCAGTGCGAAATCCCAACAGTTCGTACACCGCATTGTTGGCCGAGAGAATCTTGCCTTCCAGATCGGAGACGAAGACGGGGTCAGGCGCATTTTTGATCAAGCTATCGGCGTAGGCTTGTGCCTTA
>Ga0213882_10000697_pt1 | contig 10807 bp, 9 predicted proteins | sample BarmaccoBMER_R09_FD_160106 | JGI IMG/M metagenome (GOLD analysis project Ga0213882, IMG submission 160106) | Barbacenia macrantha exposed rock microbial communities from rupestrian grasslands, the National Park of Serra do Cipo, Brazil - ER_R09 ...
TTAAGCCCGTCCCTCAGAAAATCGACAATCACCTGTTCAATAACTTTGGGTGTTTCTATATGCTTTTGTGCAGCGGGAGGCGTGAGTGCCTCCAAGGTCTCTCTGCAAATACCGCATCTGCCTTTCCCTTCCCTGCATTCGTTTGAGGGTATCTCAATGCCACAGTCTATACAGACATGCACAAGCTGATCCTCTTGCAGATCTGCGTCACAGTAACCGCACCGCCTCACATACATCGCATCCATATACCATTCCCGATCAGTTACTTCGTTCTTCATGGCGCCTGCAAAGGTGAGTGGATGCGGCGTGTCAAGGAGGAATACGGGAAGCCTGCGCCCCGTAGGAAATCCTTGACACCCTAGCCGCACCCACGAACTACACAAAGCGCTATGAAGAACGAAGTAGTCCGCCAAGGCAGAGGGGGGGAAGGCGAGGGTTTGTGCGGGCTTGGGGGGCCTGGGACTTGGCGCTTAGCGCCAAGATTACGCCAAGTCTGCGCCAGGACAAAGAAAGAACTTGGGGCCTTTTTTTGGTATTTGCGCCAAGTCTGCGCCATGAACAAGAAGAAAACAATCTGTCGCTCGCGCCCCCTCCCAGTAGGCGCAGGGGAACGGGTGCAGCGGGTTTTGCGAAATAACTGGATAGCCTCTTTGTCGTTACATACCGCTTTTGTATGCCGTCAGATGGGACATGGCGAGACGGAGATAGGTTACCAAGGATGGATGATGAAAGACGTAATGCAAGCGAGGGGGTTTTGAGAAACACGGGGGGCGGACAGGGGGCATGTCTTTCTACTTTTTTTCCGGAGGTTTTTGAGAAGGGAAAAGCTTTCCTCCCCTGTCTTTATCCAGGTAATTGCCCTTTGTGCCCAGTGCCGCCTCAAGCAGGCGCTCGTTACGGTAGAGGGCGCTCTCGGGAATAGAAATTTCCGTCGCTTCAGGATCAAACGGAATTCCGACCACCTCGGCGCAGGCCGCAAGCGCATTGCGCTGTTCAGGCGTTATCTCAATTGTCCGGCGGCCATATTGGTGGGCATATCCCGATAACGCATAAGCTGATACCGAGGCCGCAGTGGAAAACAAATTGAAGCGCTCATGGGCAAGTGCCTTCCATCCCAGGTTAAGGCCGAAGAAAAAATCCTTTCTCCGTTCCACAAGCTCCGGGTCGCTCGATGCCGTGAATTGTCCCTGCCAGCTTAGTTTATCGTGGATTATCTCCTCAGGCGTGCGCCTTTCAAGCGCCAGACCCGCTTCGAGTTTTTGCATATCATCAACATACGCCCGGACCCCCCTGACAAGCTGGTCATGCGTTAACCCTGCCGCATCCCATTCCGGCTCTGGCTTCACCAGGTTAGTTTGAGGATCTGCGTGTCCTTCCGGACTGGAAAATTTGGCTGTGAGTTTCCCCTGCGGTCTCTCCGGACGAAGTTTTTCTATACCCGCTGATTATACCATCCCCTGTCTACATAGAATTTCCGGACCCCAAATAGGGAGACATAACGTCCTTTATGTCTTGCTATTTTTGGTTAAAATGACACTAGACATCCGGGGTTTCGCGTCGCGCAGGTTAGATCACGACATCCGATCCATTTCTTCAAATAGCCCTCGGGCCCGACCTATGCGGACTTAAACACGCGTGACTCCGTCGTCTCGATCACTGAGATCCGCTCGCCCACCCCCATCGGTTTTTTTTGGACAGTTACGCGAGCCCAGGCTGAACCGAGAGCTAGCCCGCTGAGAGCATAACCCAGGAGAGATGCATAATCTGGATGCTCCCATGCGATGGTCCAGACGCCAAAAAACGCCTGCCCTAAAATAGGCTCGCTGCCCGTATGGGTCGTGTAAATATACAAAACTGCTGGAATAGCAATCGCTGCGATCGCGACGGGAACAAAAAAATTATTATAGAGTAACCATCCAGTTCTTGTGATGAAGTATCCAGCAAACGACCAGATCACGAGAAGGATACCGTGATCCATCAAGGGGACAAACGCTTCGGAGGGCTGAAAAGGTGTGCGCAAACGGATTAAAGTTAGGATGACGGTGATCGCCGCCAACGCGGTAAGAACGGTTGCCGCGGTGCCGACATTCGCGTTGTCGGCAAGTTTCCGCGATAGCCGCGCCGTCTCAAACGCAAGGATCATCGTCAATAGGCCGGTTGGGAGATACAGTTGGCTCCAAAATGTGAAGCCTAGAGCCGGTTGGTGCAGCGCTGAGCCGAATAACCGAGTCAACCCAATGTTAGCAAGCAACATGGTGGCGGTTCCGGCGTAGAAGGGGAGGCGGGGTGTCAGCAACGCTCCTAAGCCGGCAACCGCAGCCCACAATGGTAACGATAGTTGAAAAGCGATCCAAACGTGCGGCTGTCCCGAGATAAGGTCAGCACTTAGCGACCATGAGAGCGCGAGGAGAATGGCAAAGATCTGGAAAGGCGTTAGGACTAAACCTTGTAGGCAAAGACGCCATTCTGGCGCTGCGACCAATAGGGCAACAGCAAGTGACAGAACGTAAAGGCCCAAGTTTGAGGTCCATGCATATGAGCCATAATTAACGCCAACAACGAGAGGCAAGGCACCAATGGTGACCAAGACAATGGAGTCCCGCCCCAGCCATATGCCGGCCAAGGCGGTGGCCGGCATATAAGCGATCGGCAGGAACCCGAGTCCTAGCCCGGGATGGATTCCTATCAGCAGGAGCGGCAGTACGATCAGCCAGCGTACTAGAGCCGTTCCCGCATTCAAAATTATTAACCCTATTGCGCGCAAGGCGGGTCGACCGATAGCCCGCCAACCAGATCTTTCAAATCGGGTGAGCCGCGCTACCTCCGGAATGAGCAAGAGAGCGAGCACGGAAGCGATGGCAGATGCAATGGCAAATGCAATGGAAGCAGTAGCCCGTAATACCACTCCGACGTTGGCAACAGAGGCAAACAAAAGCATACCAATTACGGGAACCGTTAAGAGCCCGGCGACGAACAACGGCGTGTACGGTAGATGTAATAAGAACATGTCGCGAAAGAGTAGCGAGCGTGGCCGCTTGGGTTCGGCGCCGTAAACAAGGAGGAGATTGATGTAGATCGTAAAAACTATAATTGTAGCTGTCGGCAGAGGAGGCACAGCTTTGTACCACCCAGCCACCATGAGCGCCCACCCGCCCACTATGAGCAGAAACGGAACAAGCCGGCCCGGAAGGCGTAGCGTACCCTTGCTTCGAAACAGGAATGCCGCTCCGATTTGTGCGCCAATTTGCATACCCGCATAAAGAAGCGCGATCTGAGCAACCTGGATCACATCGAAGAAAGCAAGAGGGACGAGGAGTAGCGCAACCCCGCCGAGCAAGCTCGCTACCGCCGAAGACCAGGTCCGCATCTGAAACTCGCGCGCAAGCACCCAGCCGGACAAAGCGCAATCCAACGCCCACAGACCGATAATCTGCACCGGAACATCAATTGGTCCGTTAGCACTCAAGAATGCCATCGCAGTCGTGATTCTTGTGATAATGAGCGCAAGAACCACGAACGACGAGGAGAGCCTAGTTGCGCTGCCGCGAAGAAAAGACAGCGGCGTGACCGGATCGAGCGGGGCCGGCGAGACTGGTAGCATTGTGCAGACGACGCATGCGGCAGCGAAGAGCAGTAGAAAAGGGAAATCAAGGTTCGGATTTTTAACGCCTATCGTCATTGGCCCTATCATGCCCAAGGCAGCAACAATCGTAGGCCAAGGCCTGAAGGGACTGGGGTGCTCCGGAACGCAACGCTTCATTTGCCACAACCAACCGGCAACACCAATAGGAGGCACTAGCCACAAGACGAGTCGTATCCAATTCCAATACGGGTCTTGCTTTGGAATGGGGACGTAAAAAAATTCCGGAGAAAGTCTCGATACCGTCGCTGAAGAAAAAATGCCGGCAGCGGTCACGATCGCCGAAAGTAGGCCGAGTCGTTCAATGGAGAAAAATGGTGGCTGCAATTCACGGGCCATCGCTTCGGGCGCTTCGAGAGTGACCACGTCCTCCAGGCTCTCACCTCGGCTAAACCGAAGGAAGATCACGTCCCGTAAAGGGCTACCCGCTCGCCGAGATGCCGCGCCAACCGCTTTTTGGAAACTCCATCCGGTATCGCCGCGGTCCGTCGGTTGCAGCCAAGCGTCATAAATCTTACGCGCCTGCCCGAGCCGCTCGGGTTTCAGTTCGCTCACCAAATCGGCCCGTAGCCAATCCGGCAGCCGGCCAAAGCGAAACCACGGCGTGGCCGCGAGAGCGCCGATTGCCTCCTCGTCCAGTTTTAGTGACGCCTCACCGGATTGCGCGAGGCGCTCGGCTACGTACAGCGTCAGGTCAGGGCGTAGCTCAGGGAACAGTGCTAGTACGCGTGCCAACTCTAGCGATGCATCCGGCACCTCGAGCGCTAGTGCGTCGAGCACCGCGTCGCGCTCGCCGCGAGAAGGCGGTTTGTTCGTATGCCATCTGAGTGCCGTGCGGCTCTCCCGTGCCAGCGGGCCAGGGTGGGCCAACTGCTGGCGTAGGGCTAGCCGCGGTCTCTCAGCGTCGTAGCCGGCACGGAGGTAGTCGCCCAGCACCTGTAACCCGGTCGGGGTTGCCGGCAGCACAATGATGCCGCTCTCGGCAAGTTGGCGCTCCCGCCATGACCAGCGCCATCTCGGAAGCGGGGTGAGTAGTACTACCCCGGTCCATTGTTCGACCGCTGCCTCCATGACCTGGCTGATCGATCTGCCTCCCCGGCCGAGCAAAGCTTCGCCGTCGCCGATTAGGAGCAAGTAATCGGCGTTGTGACGTGCAGCGAGGTCACTCAACCGCCACGATGAGCCGTCCTCGCTTTGCACGAAGGTAAAATCGCCGCGGCTCGCGTAAAGCTGGAACGCGACCTGCCCCTCCCTGAAAGACGTCGCAAGCGCGTCGCCTAGCGCGGCTAGATGGTCGTTCGCACACAGCTTCTCCACGACCAGCGGGTAGTCGGGCAGCTGCGGCCGCTTGCCACAGACAGGAATGAACCGGCCGGCCGCGGCTGCGGTCGCACGAGCCGTCGCAGGGACATCGAGGGCAGCTGAGGTAACCAGCCGATGCGCGCGCAACGCCTGCAACGTCCACGTTAAATCCTCCGGTGCAAACAGCTTCAGCGCCGACGACGGCTCTACCAGCCCCTTTTCCAACAGTCCAGGGTCTGGCCAGCGGTCGATTATGGAATGACGCTGCGCGCGCCAGCATCGCAACAACCACCATACCAACAGAGGTGGCATACTAAACGGCAGGGCGATTGCGATTTCGTTCCAATCGGGAGCCACACGTTGCAGCGCGAGTATCCAACCCGGCACCATCATCTCATGTACTGGTCCTACGGGCAGCTCGACAGGCGGTATGGACACGGCCGGTAGATTGGATGAAAAGCCCCAAAACAGCGCCGCAGCGAGTAGGATTAGGCTTGCAAGCGCGAACAAGAAAGTGTTGCGAAAGCGAAGGCGCGACTGCGATTTCGTCGCGGGAGCCGGGTCGACAAGCACTTCACGTGAACTGTTCGTGGTCTTCTGCGCGCTCGAGACGGAATTCTCGTAACTTGAAAGGAGACTCGGCAAAATGTGCTGCTCGACTTCCGAGGTTGTGAGCACCGGTGCAAGCCATGGCGCCGCCGCCGCGAGGGTCACGGGTGCGTCCGGTCTCTTGCGCAGGGCCCGTAATACGGAGGTAGCACGCAATATTTCGCCGGTGCCGATACCAAACCCGCGTCGGCGCAGAAATTCGCCAACCTCAACGAGGTCGGGAGACTGCACCGTGTCTAGGCGGTCGTCACTCACCGCGGGCCCACGCGTCAATGCGTGCGTTGGCGGTATCCTGATCCTGGCTGTCTTTGGCGATGATGCAGACAAGCCGCTTCAGTCGCTCCGCCCGTGATGGGCGATCCGCCGCTTCAACCAGCTCTTCGTCCTCATCGGCCCTCTTCAGCCATTGGAGCAACTCCGCTGTACCTGGCCGCTGCCTCATTTGTTTGCGAAACTGCTCGAAGAGCGCAAGAAGCTGCCCGAGTAGACGCGGTGCCATATTCAGTTCGCCAAGCCGCTCGGCGATGATCGTTCGCAATTCGGAATCAGACGGAAATGGGATATGATGATAGGCGCAGCGGCGCAGAAAGGCGTGTGGGAGGCTCTTCTCACTATTACTAGTGACGATCACCACCGGACGGATCGCCGCGTCGCCTGATGACGGAGCGACTCGGAGCCCCAGTTCCGGCATGGCAAATGCTAACTTCTCAAACTCTTCAAGCAGATCATTGGGCGTGTCACGCGGTGCTTTGTCAATTTCGTCGATCAATACTACCCAGCGTTCCGGCCCGGTCCATTCGGGCGCATTAGGCAGGAGGAGTCTGGCCGTTGGAGGGCCCGGCAAGCGATGCGGACCCAACATGTCGTCGAGGAACGCTTCCCCACCGGTCAGATTGCGGCCGGAACGGTCGAGCAATTGCGCATCAGGACCGCACGCGCGCACGATCGCCTCACCAAAGGGTCGCAATTCCAGGTAATTCAGCATCGGGTTCTCGCGCCGGAGCTGCGCATCGCGGAACCGCCGCACGTCATCGATCCGATAAAGGAGGTCATCGCGGGCGGAGGTCGACTTGACCTGCATCTCAAGATACCGGCTTTGAAACCGCTCGTACGCTAATGCCCTGGCCAGGGTCGATTTGCCGGTGCCGGGCTCACCCGTCACCAGCAGCGGCTGTCCTAGCAGAAGCGCAACCTCCACAGCAGCCTGCAACGCCGCTCCGGGGACGTAACGCCCGGTGCTGCGGAGTTGTGGTTCGAGCGGAGGCGGTAGTTCCGGCTCAGACCGTGTCTCTTTGGCACCTGTGAACAGTGCCTCAGACATGGGTCACCTCTTTGAGTGCGGTTTGCAAGCTCTTGAGAGGAAAAGGATCGGAAAAGCGAACACCTAGCGCGTCCCACAAGCTCGTGAACAGGCGATCGCCAGATCCCATACCAAGTTGCTCCGGAAGCGATCTCGTAACCCAATTCCTAAGATGTAAGCGAGTGCAAGGCTGCAGGTCCTGAAGCACTCCCGGCGATTTCAGTTCCGGCGTCAATAAGGACTGCACGAGCGCCAACATTTCATCTTGCGGCGTTTCAGGCGCGAGCAGTACATGGATAGGAGGGCAGGCATCGTCGGTCGTGAGCTGGGCCCAAAATGATAGCCATTCACGCAACACCGCGGGCGCAGGCAGGCCATTGTTCAGGTTGGCCATCTCGGAATAGAATAGTCGTGGTGCACCAGGCGTGCTGAGTTTCTCACGGAACTTGGCCGGCTCGCGCGGTACATCCTCTTTTGTGCTTAGAAATCTCCAAAGACGTTCCCGTAGCCGCCCCATAGCAACCTCGGTGCCCGTTTTCTTGCCCGGCCACTCAAAGTAGTTGAATTCTCCGCCGTAACTCCATCCCAGGTCCGGCAACGTTCTTTGCCGGAACCGAGACAGTAGCTCCTCGGGCAGATGGTCCGGGTGCCCAGGTATCACGCAGATTAGCGACGATTTCGGGCAGCATTGCTTGAAGGCGTCGCGAAAATCGGCTTCGTGATCTTCCCGATCAACAAGCCAAAGATGCTCCGCCAGTTTTGGCGGCGGCGCGTTCGTGCCGGTGATCTCGAGATCAAGCTCCGCGCCTGGTGCAACCGCGATCCTAAAATCTTCGAATTGTCGCAGTAGCGGCTCCAGCCGCTGTGCCCGGAAGTCTGAGAGCGCATTTCCACGCAGCTGCGTAATGACAACGCCGATCAGGGCTCGCTCGGCCAAAAGCCCAGCCCCGGATATCCCATGCCAATCCAGGCGCGCCTTATCGGCGTTCAGTTCCTTAATTTCGTATAATCCGCCTCGCGCTCCCGAGAGAGGTTCGACACGGCCCGTCAGTTGCACGGTATCCCGTTTGTTGTTTTTATTCATGTCGGCAAATCCCGGAAATCCGCCGGCATGGACAAGAATCTCTGGCTCGTCTTCGCGTTCTTGCCGTGACCGACCAACCAGCACTTTAGCGGCCGCATCGGATGGTGTGGAGCGAAGTCGGATAAGCGCGACGTCTGGTCGTGTCCGGTCTTCAAGGTCTCTTGGATCGTTCGGCCAAATCAAGTCGGCCTGCTCAAGTAGCGCGCCCGGCCCTTGCGCTAGCGCGCGGGCGAATATGGTCAAGTTCGGCGGCGTTCCATTCCACTCTTCAGGCACTAGGACGTGTCGGGCCGTGAGCACAAGACCCGCGCCCAGCAGATAGCCAGTGCCGGCGCTTCCCCGCTGGTCATCCGGCTGCTTGGCTGAAAATATTTCGACTAGACGATATCCCGTGGACGGCACCGCTAATTACCGAGTAAGTTTATTTTCATCCAGCGGCCTCAGACGCACTCTCAGGTCGGCCTTTTTTCCCCAACATTGCTGACCTGGAACTCGCGCCCATCAATGCCGCGAGGCTCAAGCACAAGTTTAAGCTTATGCATCACCTCATTCTGATACTTGCCGTCAGCACCGAGTTCCACCACCCAAAACTTTACCTTACCGGTTGCCCCGCCCTCCTTAGTCACGGCAAGACTAAGTTCAAGCTCGATCGGCTTCAGACCAAAATGCAGATCTTTTCCCTGACCCTCGCTCACGGCATCCAGAAGCTCCGCGCGAAGGTCCGCAATTGCTTCGGCAAGCGGTATTGAGTTAGCCATGTGGAGTCCACCTCTTCTCTAAGTGTATGTCCCGCGAGAGAGACAAGCTGTCATTATATCATGCAGTTTTTTTGGAGGTGTGACTTAGCTCACAATCCCGATCATGCAAAAGCGCAAATCCGATATTCGGTGATCGCATGGACACCTTCTGTCATGTGGGGTGAGCTATCAAGGATACCGACGGCTTGGCCTGGCGAGCGGGGTTCATGCTTCTATCCGTGATCGATCTGCTGCTGCACAACGAGAAGATCCGTAAGGTCATTGATACCATTACCTCCAAGGCGGTGCTGATCCTTGGCCGCTTCACGCCGGAGCGGAAGAAAGTGCTTGATGCGCTGCGAGACGGATTGCGGCAGCGCAATCGTACCTCCATCGTTTCGACTTCAGCAGCCCGCGCAGCAAGAACACCACCGATACGGTCAAGTTACTGGCGCAGCTGGCCCGCTACGTAATCATCGATCTCAGCGACCCGAACAGTGTTCCCTACGAATTGGGGGTGATCTCGATACTGGGACTTGAGACCACCCCGGTCGTCCCGATCATCGTGAGCGACCAGAAACCCTTCCCTATGCTGGATGATGTGCTTAAAGAGCACTGGTCGACCGACCTCATCACGTACCGGGATCTCGACGATCCCCGGGCCATCCTTGATGTAAGGCCCGGATTCGCCAGATGGCCTTGCCGTTTCCTGGTACTCGAGGCTGATTTTTATTCCGTTTCAATGATTTGCAAGTTCGAACCGGAGAAAGTCAGCCGGGCAGCGGGTGAAAGTAGGAATCCACGTTTTCCCCAGGATTTTCAATCCCTTCGGCGGTGCCGCCTCGATCCATCTGGCGAATCCGGGGTAAGGCTTGTGAGCGCCGCGGAGAAGGTTCTGGAGCTTCGGGGGACAAAGCCGGGGTAGCAGTCCCAGATGGCCAGAATACTCAGCCTCGCGGTCACTGGGCCTACTTGACATACCGGTATAAGGTTGCCCGCGAGATATGCAGGGTTTTACAGATCTCCGCGATCGAATTGGATTTATCCGCATACAGCTTGCGGGCGTGCACGACCTTTCCGGATTTGGGGTTGAGCTTCGGACGTCCACCGAGGCGCCCCCGGGCGCGCGCGGCTGACAAGCCTGCTACGGTGCGCTCCTTGATCAAATTGCGCTCGAACTCCGCGAGCGCGCCGAAGATGTGAAAGATGAGCTTCCCGGTTGCGGAGGCCGTGTCGATCCGCTCAGTCAGGCTTTTGAAGACAATCCCCTGCCCGGCGAGGCGGTTCACGAGCTCAATAAGATGGGAGAGAGATCTTGCCAGCCGGTCCAGGCGCCAGACGACCAGGGTATCGCCAGAGCGCAGGTGGGAGAGCGCGTTCTCGAGGCCCGGCCTCTCGGCCTTCGTGCCGGTGATTTTGTCAGTGTAGATATCGGCGTCCAAGACGCCTTCCTTCTTGAGGGCGTCAAGCTGGAGGTCGAGGTTCTGCTCGTTGGTGGAAACCCGGGCGTAGCCAATATACATAAGCTATGTACTCGGTACTATGTACTAAGTACTCGGTACTAGAGTTCAGTGTCTAAAATATCGCCAGCTGCCCCTGTTTCTTCTGCTCCTTACGTTTGAAGTGCAGCCCCAGGACTGCCTTGTACATAACCCGGGTTAATAAGAACACCTGGTTTATCTCCTCAATCTTAGGAACTCTGCCCAATTCATCTTGCAGCGCAACCGCGATCTTGGCTTTGAGTAAGCGTTTCTTCTGCTCAGCAGTCGTACTCATAGAAAAATAGTATCATAAACTCATTTATTTTGTCAAGTAATGAGACTTTGTTTTTGAGATGGAAATATAAGACAGTAGTTCAAGGCTCTTTTGGGAGACAGGACACCCGGCTGGGCATTGTCTCACAAAACGAAGGTTTGTTGATACATTGCTAAGCAACAAGGTTCGAGATTAAACTATGGGGCGATCCGGTTCTGCACTGCTGCGCACCTGAAAAGCCCCGCCGTGTGACGGGGCTCTTCGTTTGCCGAACGGCACAGGGAGAAGGCGGGCGGCAGCCTACGAAGGCCGGCATCCTCGCACGCTTGAAGGAGCTGGATCAGCGACCAACCGCCCGGCGGTTCCGCGCCGAACATCCT
>Ga0213882_10000698_pt1 | contig 10788 bp, 5 predicted proteins | sample BarmaccoBMER_R09_FD_160106 | JGI IMG/M metagenome (GOLD analysis project Ga0213882, IMG submission 160106) | Barbacenia macrantha exposed rock microbial communities from rupestrian grasslands, the National Park of Serra do Cipo, Brazil - ER_R09 ...
CTTGGCGAAAATGGCAAGCCGGAGTAGTAGGACGTTATGCCACGAAACGACCAGTTTCCTACCACTCCATTCACAAAAGCGGAACCGCCCGATAGATACTTCCGGCCGTGCCCAAACGGGAGCTCAACGGTGTGGGCAAGCGTGAACGCGAATTCGCGATCAAAATCAGCGGGACCATAGTCCTGTTGGGCGTTGTACTGGTTAGTCGGGGTGCCAAATTCGCCAAAGTCGAGAGCCTTTTGCCAACTGAAATTTGCGAGCAGCGAGTAGGCCGCGCTGAAGCGCTTGTTGGCTTGAATTTGAAGCGCATTGTAATTACTGCTGGTGCAGTCGCATTTATCGAAGATGCCCTGTGACAGACCATACTTGATAAACAGCGGACGGCGGAGATTTGCATCGGAACCGGGGCCGGGAACAGCAGCGTTAAGGCCAAAGCCGCCGTTCAGGTGGCGTCCGATGTTGCCCACGTACCCTACCGAGAGGTTTAGTTGTGGCGCTATCTGGCGCTCGACGGTAAAGTTCCACATTTCCACATAAGGGATCTTCTGGTTCGCGGGGATATAAGAGACACCGATGCCGTTCGCAAGCGGTAGTCGTCCATTTGGCGGGATGACTGGGAAAACCACCAGTGCCGGTGCGGTCGTTAGCGGAAACACCGGAAAGAAGGATGACGTTGCCGTAATGCTCTGGTTGACAATTGACGGGTAAACATCAGCCGCAAGATCATTGAAGGTCCAGCCAAATGTGCCGAGAGTGTAGCCGCGTCCGTAGCCGGTCCGAATGACCGTTTTCTCATTGATGGCGTAAGCGATACCGATGCGCGGCGAAAAATTGTGCCATTGCGTCTCGGCGTTGCCGGAGCGAGAGACGCCGCCCACACCCGGGATATAGACAATGTTGTTCGTCACATCGTACCGGCCCCCCTGGCCCGCATTGAGAGAGAAATCGGGGAACCACACATCCCACCGCACTCCTAAGCTAAGCGTCAACTTCGAGGTAGCCCGCCAGGTGTCCTGGACAAAATAAAACATTCTGTTTTGGCGATCTTCTTGGTTTGTCGAGATCTGAGCGAATCTGTTGAAGCTGGATGGATCTCCCAGCATGAATGAGGCAAGCCCCAAACCACTGCTGGGAATGCTGGCGTCCGCTGTTACGGAGGGGTTGAACTGATACACGCCTGCGCGGTGTTGGTCACTGGGGAGACGCAGGTTCCAGGCCAGTTCGGCTGTGCCGCCGAAACGAAATGTGTGATTGCCCGAGACTTTGGTCCAGTTATTTACAAAGTCGAGAAGCGTCTCGCGCTCATGTAGGGGACAGTTGCAGCTATATCCCATCGAGAACCCGCCTGCACCGTTGAGGGTCAGATCGGGAAGCCCATTCGTGTCCGGCTTTCCCGGCAGATTCAAGCCCGGAATGCCGACTGTGTTTGCCAGTTGCGTGGTCTGATCCTGGGCGGCCACGGTCACTCGGTAACGCGAAAAGCCAAAGCGGACTTCGGTCAACAGGTTCGGGTTAAAAACGTACGTGCCGCCCGAGGCGACGTTCTGATTGAGCGCGTTCGAAAGGCCTGAAAAGCCCCATTGAGGAAATGCAGGCCCACCATATAGGCCAAACGGGCCTGGTGCAGTAATGTCGGCCCCGAGATAACTGTACCGTCCGAAAAAGCGCAGTTTCTCGGTCGTGAAATAATCGCCTCGCACGTCGAACTGATTTGTGTTGTAATTCTCGCCAGCCGACGTTGCGTAGTTTGGCGCCGCAGGATCCGTGGTTGCAAGGTTCGGAAGCGGAAGTGCCGCCAGAAGGTTGACGACCGGCGGCGAAATGCGTCCGGCGATGTTAGCGCCAGGAAAAATAGTTCGACCAGTTCCATCTGGATTGCCGGTGGCTGGGTCATAAATCGGAACGCCTAAATCGCTCAGATCCCCGGATCGTTCTGCGGCGGTGGGAACGCGAACCGATTGAGATGCGCCGATCCTTCGTTGAGTTCCCTGATAGTCACCGAAAAAGAAAAGCTTGTCCTTCTTGATCGGGCCGCCAATCGAGCCCCCAAACTGATTCCAACGCAGCGCGGGGATTCCCCGGTGAGGTGGCGGGGGTTGGCCGGGAGTTACCAACCCCTGTGTAAACGGATCACGAGCCTGAAAAATATTGTTTTGCAGGAATTCGAAGGCACTGCCGTGGAACTCGTTGGTTCCCGACTTTGTTTGTACCTGAATGACATTGCCCGTTGCCTGATACTCGGCATCGTAATTATTACTCTGAGCCGTAAATGAGCCGACGGAATCTACGGCTGGATTTACCATGGTGATGCCAAGCACGGTATCATTGTTGTTCATACCGTCCAACTGATAGTTGGTCCCGGCGAATTCCTGTCCGCCCGTGTTCACCAGCGTGGACTGTTGCGGGTTCTCGCTGGGCGCGTGTTGAAACGTGTTCACGACAGAACCTGGAGTGAGCAGAGCCAGATTCGTGAAATTGCGATTTGATATGGGAAGTGAGGAGATCTGAGCTGAGCTGAGCTGCGTTTCCACGACTGCGCGGTCCGTTTCAATGCCCGGAGGCGCCGAACTGACCGTTACTTCCTGGGTTGCCTGCCCGACCTGGAGCGAGGCGTCGACGCGAACGGACCGCGAAACATTTACAGCCACATTCTGCTGAACGAATTTCTGAAAACCGGTCTTCGTAATCGTAATTGTGTAGCTGCCCGCGGGCAGATTTGGCGCGGTATAGTTTCCCGATTCGTTGGTTATAACTTGAGTGGAAGCGTTAGTTGCAACGTTGGCGATTGTGATTTCAGCTCCACCTATAGCAGCACCGCTGGGATCGGTGACCGTGCCAATGATATTTCCTGAAACTGCTTGCCCGATTGAGATGTTAGGAAAGGCAGCGAGACAAAGCAAAGCAAGCGCATTTGCGCAGTGAAGTACGCGATACTGCATGGTAGCCCCTGATGGCTCGATTTTGCATCACGAGCTTTAAACAATCAAGACGCTTTGCGGGTCTAACGGCCCAGGGAAATTACGAAGCTGCGGAAAGATTCAAGCGCGAAGGTGACGTCTAACGAGATATTTACTTCTAGCCTATTACCCTCGCCATCACGGAAACGCCTCGCGAATTTTCACGGTCCGGTCGAGATCATCGAGTTCCTGAAGCACCTTTAGCCGAAGATCCTTGTCGAGCTGTGCGGAATTCGGCGATTGGTGTGATGGAGAGAATCCGCGATTCCGGCCGTATGATCTCTATGAATTGTGGAAGTGAATCCCGTGCTGGATGAAGCGGATCGAGCCCCGCTGCTCGGCTTGGTTCGTCCCCTGCCCCTCGAATGATCGGGACGGCCGTCTGCATCTGCCAGCGAGGCGAAAGGCTCATCTATCTATACTGTCATTCAGTGATGATCTTCACTCTGGAAGAGAAATGATGAAGCTCGACGACATACTGCCGAAGCTGAGTCCTGCTGAGAAGGCTTGGCTTACGATCGGGCCTCAGAAATACGGTTGGACTATCAATGATCTCTGTCAAAAACTACTTGAGAAAACTGGGCAGGACGTTGATCCGCTGAGCGTCGAGGAATACCTTCGCCGGAAGGGTCTGCCGGTTCTATCGGCTATGAATGCTTCAGACCCCTATGCATCGCCTTCCGGAACAGTCAGTCAATTCTCGGGTGCGATGGAGCGCGACATAGAGCTGGCCCTTGTATCTCAGCTTGACTCATTCGGACTGCGACTCTTCGTGGATTCGAACGAGCGCAACGGGCGGCAATATCCCGCGGGCGAGTTCGGCCGTATCGATTTGCTTACGACTGATTCGAATGGGGACTTCGTGGTCATTGAGCTCAAACGCGATGACGTACCACGCGCTGTAATTGGTCAAATCGCGGGTTACATTGCCTTCGTTAAGAATCACTTAGCCGAGGCGAGGAATCACTCGGTATCTGGCTGGATTCTCGCGCGACCGTCCTCCCCAGCAGATGACCGCGTTCTTGAGGAGGCCGCGAACGCCGTCGGCATTCTGGTTAAGTGGTATTGGATCAGGGTTGAACTGCTTGAGAATCGGATTTCATGATTTCCCTACGCACATACTCGGCCTCATCGCCGGCCCAGGTGCTTCATTCGAAAGCAGGAGTGAGATTAACCAGACGGAATCGTCTTACAAATCCCCGCTCTTGCTCTCTGAGAGATCGCGCCCGTGACTAGACGGGTTGCGAAGCCTGACGAGCCGACGCCCACGCTCACTGTCCCACTCGTTGATGAGCCGACTGGCATTGTCTGTTAGCCAGCACTTTAATTCGGGATGTCGTGGATCGGGCGAGTCTCTGCAGTCGTTAATCTCCCAAATCATTGTTCCAAGTTCGATGTTTCCACCTCCAAGATATTTGAGCAGTGGATCGTCCTGCTTGTGTTGAGCCGATGCACTGTTCAAAACTATCCGACGCTTTTCCCGACGGAAACGGTCGAATAGCCTGAGAAGCTCGCGCTCAGCGATGGCTGAAAAGTGTCCTGCCGCTCTCGAGCGGTTCTCGTCATACAGTTCATTACCGGACCAGATCATGTGAGCGGCACCGACCCATTCCTTCCTGCTTCGCTCATCCAGATACTTGAACTCCGGAAAATGTTGCATGACCACGCGATCTAAAACGCGCGAAACAACCGGGTGTGAATCGGCGTACTCACGCAACGGCTTCCCAAGGTCAGTTCCAGCGACTTCAGCAAAAGAAAGCGCGAAGGAGACAATCGGATCCTCACCAAAGCTGCGATCGACCTCTTCTTCCTTTCGTAGGCACTCGACTGCCCGTTGGAGGTCGGGAGGCATGGATAGCCGGTACAGGTCGGCGAGTTTTCTCCACAGGCCCTTTGTATTTGGGAATTCCTCAGTGCATTCCTGCAGAAGACGTATTGCCGTTTCGGTGTCGCCGGACTCTGCATAAGAATCGGCAGCACGTTGAAAAGCGCTCAGCCGGAAGGGGTTGCGTTCTGCCGTTTTAGAGGCATCAAGAAAAACATCGTACTCGTGCGCGGCTCTCCCAAAATCTTGGGAGAGAAAATAACACTTTCCCAAGGCGGCGCGGTACCAAATAGGCACAGCTGACAAGCTCCTAAACGCCTGTGCCCATTCGAGGGTGGCATCGGATATCCTATCCAATTCCGCCTTCGAGTACTCCTGCTTAGCGGATGGCTTCATGGCCCAGTCCAACAGCACCGCTAAACGAGTGCTCACCTCGGCGTCTAAATGCGGTGCCCACCACACTAGGCGCGAGTCTGGCTTAATGTCAAGGTGGAAACCGATAACGCTCCAGAGATACATTTGGCCAAGGAGCGCGAGATGTTCTTCGGGGGAGATGCTTCCCAGATACTTCAGACGATGATAGAGGTTGGCGGCAGTACCCCAGTCCTTAATAGCGCAGAAATTAACGATCTCCCACCGTATTGTCTTCGGGTCGTCGATTGTAGAAACATCGCGAAGCAGAACCGCACTCGCCAGACGCTCGGCTAACCATTGGCGTGTGATACCAAGGTCAAATTGCTTATCAATATCTGGCTGAGTCGCCAGTAGAAATAGAAGATTCAGAACCGTAAAGCGAACTGGAAACGCGCCGCCTGCCGCGATGATGCGCTCATAGAAGAAGTCCATCATCGCCTCTTCGGAACTCCCGTACAGCGCCACCCAAACCTCCACCATCAGTTCCGAGCGCTCGACTGTAACATCATCAATCGTCGGATAATCCGCGGTCGCTTCGGCTCTTTTCGCTATTTGCTGGACCTCGTTGTTAAATTCAGTTTCCAGACGTTCGAGCATCGCTAAATTTTACCAGCGCTAATCTCGATGATCTCGGCCCAATTTCCTCGTAAGGAAGGCACTCGTATGCGAAAAGGTTTCGTCTGCTCTCTGATGCCGACGGCGCGCGACCGCGGACTCGCATGGGCGTATGATGTGTAATCTGTCGGATATGAGATTCCGCCGGCATGAAACGGCCGGCAACGGGCATGTATCTACGAATGGCTCCCGCATTTTCGGCCACTCGGGGCCTGAGGCCTGGCGGAGGCAAAAATTAAAGCGAGTGTGAGGCCCGGACCCTCTAACATCACGGAAACGCCTCGCGAATTTTCACGGTCCGGTCGAGATCATCGAGTTCCTGAAGCACCTTTAGCCGAAGATCCTTGTCGAGCTGTGCGGAATCTAGCCATTGGTGCACCTCGGTGTCCGCAGCAGCAGACTGCTGGCCTCCGATGAACGCGCTCAGCCAGCGCAAAATGAAAAAGATCTTCCGCTGTTGCTTAAGCTGCGGCAACGCTTCGAGCGCAGGCCGCAGATAGGGTTCGGTCAGATCGGACTGATTCCAGAAGTTGAATGGGCCGAGGCTCTGCTCGATCCAATCTTCCTGCCGCGCGGCATCGTGAAGATAATCGTCGAAGTACCATTTCTTGTTCTCAGCATCCGGTTTGGCGGCACCCGCGACATAACTATATTTCAGGCGTTCGTCTTCGGGGCCTCGCTTCTGCTCGGCTTCGTAGAAGCTTTTTGCGGCGGGATCATTGTGCGCGAGCAGAGCGGTAACCATGCTCCAGCGATCCAAAGGGCGGAGTTCGACACCGGGAATGGACAGTTTGCCGCTGAGTAAATCCTTCAACTGATCGAGTGCCGGCGGGGTCGCAGCGAGACCGGTGAGCGTTCGAAACCACATGATTCGGAGGTCCTGGTCTGTGGAGTGAAAGAGTCGATCGATCGCGAGAGATTCGAATTGAGGCGTCAGCTCGCCTCGAATCTGAGCCCAGACGTATTTGTGAAGCGCGAAGGCCGAGCGTTGACCAATCGACCGCATCAGCGCTTCATCCGTTTCGGAGGGCAGATTCTGCAGCGCAACGGAGAGGTAGTCTTTCGGCGCCATTTGCACGAAGCGAACGGAATCCCAAAGCGCGCCCCAGAAGAGAGTTCGACGAAACGGATCGGAAACACCTCCTATGTGCTGCTCGAAATAGGCACGGCTTTTGGTATCAGGCGAAAACAGGCCATAGGAGTAGTCGTCGTTGTTGGCAAAAACGTATGCCGGGCAAGCTTGACCCTTGGCTGGCGCCACACTGGTGGTCGCATCTGAAAACTGCACTCGCAGACGGACCGGCTCGCTATTCGAATAGCCGAGCAGAACTTCAGTCGCGATCGGCCATGTTCTACCTTCGCCGAGCACATTTTGCTGCGTCAGAGTCAGGCCGATGAGGCGATCATCCGAGCAGGACCAATCTGTCGTGACCTCGGGCATACCGCGCTGGCGGATCCAGGCGGTTGCCCATTCCTCTAGATTCTTGCCCGAAGCACGCTCAAAGGCCCCCACGAGGTCACTCCATTGTGCGTTTCCGTAGGGGTGCTCGTGGAGATAGGTGCGTAGAGCATTGCGAAATGCTTCATCGCGAATCAGAAAGGCCAGCGCACGCAGAAGGCCGGTCGCTTTGTTGTACACGATCGCGCCATAGGCGGACTTGGCGTCCAGCAGATTTGGAATGTCCTGGTAAATCGGCGTCGTTCCAAGCGTCTCATCGATCGCGTAGGCGGCAGGCTTGATCTGCTCATAGAATCTCTTCCATACGTCTTGAGCCGGCGCAAGCGCGGCCATGGTCCGATACGCCATGTACTGGGCGAAGCCCTCCTTGAGCCAGAGATCGTCGAACCAGCGCATGGTAGTGAAATCGCCGAACCACTGATGTGTCAGCTCATGCAGCAGCGTGATGCTCCGGTTGAAGCGGTCTGTTTCGGTAGGCGCGGTGCGGAAGAGCATAGCGTCTTCGTTCAGAAATGTTGCTCCGGCGTGCTCCATGCCTCCGTACGGAAAACCGGGAATGAGCACCATGTCGTATTTGGGAAACGGAAACGGCTGGGCAAAATAGTCAGCCAAAAACTTCAAGCCGTTGGCGGTGACGGTTTGGATCTGGGGAATCTCAGGCACGGCTCGATGGACCTGGGATTTGCGAACCCAGACATTCGGCAGGCCTGCGGTACGGTTGAGAAGTTCGAATGGCCCCGCGGCGAAAGCAAACAGATAGGTGCTAATGGAACGTGTTTCGGCGAACTGTGTGGCCGTGATTGTACTCATCGTTTCCGCCATAAGACCCGGTGCGTTTGAGATGACGGACCAATCAGTCGGAGCGGTGACACCTAAAGTGAAGCGGGCTTTCAGATCCGGCTGGTCGAAGCACGGGAAAGCCATGCTGGCGTCCATCGTACGAACAGAGTGTAGACATACGTGCTGCCGTCATCCTTGTCGTCGTAGCGAGTAATAGCTGTGTTCGCGGACGCCACGGGCGTGGTGAAATCGATGAAAACAGCGTTTTCGCCCTGGCGAAGATCGAGCGGGTCCAGTTCGATATGACCGTTTTCCGGCTTTACCCGCTCGACTTTGCCGTTGACGATCAGGTCGCCAGTAACGTCTCCTCTGAAATCGAGCAGAAGCCGAACGTCGTGCGACAAACGGAAGCGAAGTTCTTCGTGCCCTTCAGTGCTGGTTGCACGCTGATTCAGTGTGAATTGCAGCTTATAACGAACGTCAGAGACGTATTGCGCGCGTTCGACCGCCAACTCCCTAGGAACGCCGGGTGGGGCACTCGCCGAGAGCGCAGGGCCAGTAAGCAAAAGCAGAAAGAGAAGGTGATTCACGAGCGGTGATTATTAGACAATTAGAGCAAAGCACTGGAACTTACTCATGAACGAACAGCAGCGCATGGCCAGACCTCTGTCAGAGGCGGATCCCGAGATCTACGATGCAATTCAACACGAGCTCGATCGGCAGAACACCCGGCTTGAACTGATTGCAAGCGAGAATTTCACCTCCGAAGCGGTGCTGGAAGCCGCTGGTAGCGTTTTCACGAACAAATATGCAGAGGGGTATCCAGGGAAGCGATATTACGGGGGCTGCGAGTTCGTAGACATTGTCGAGAACCTAGCGCGGGAACGCGCCAAGAAGTTGTTCAATGCCGAATATGCAAACGTCCAGCCGCACTCGGGATCTCAAGCAAACGAAGCTGCTTACGCCTCGGTACTGCAGCCCGGCGATACGCTCCTCGGTATGAATCTGGCGCATGGCGGACACTTAACGCACGGTCACCCGCTCAATTTCTCCGGAAAACTGTACAAGGTTGTTGCCTACGGCGTCCGGCGCGACGACGAACTGATCGACTACGACGAATTAGCGAAGCTCGCCGAAGAACACAAACCGAAGCTCATCATCGCGGGTGCTAGCGCTTATTCGCGAGTAATCGACTTTGCGCGGTTCCGGCAAATAGCGGACGCGGTTGGAGCCGTGTTTCTGGTCGATATTGCGCATTATTCAGGGCTCGTGGCAGCGGGCATTTATCCGAACCCCTGCGAACACGCCGACATCGTCACTTCCACTACGCACAAGACGCTACGCGGGCCCAGATCAGGCATGATTCTGGCGAAAGAGAAGTTCGGAGCGGCTATCGACAAGGCTTTGTTTCCGGGCGCGCAGGGCGGCCCACTAGTGCACAAGATTGCGGCAAAAGCGGTGTGCTTTCTCGAGGCCGCATCAGAGAGCTTCCACGAATATCAACGGCAAGTGTTGGCGAACGCACGCGCCCTGGTGAAATCTCTGCAACACGAGGGGTATCGAGTCGTCAGCGGGGGAACCGATTCGCACATGTGCCTCGTCGACGTGTTCGCCAAAGGAGTAAAGGGTAGAGAGGCGGAAAAGGCCCTCGATGATGCGTACATAACGGCAAATAAGAACGCCATTCCCTTCGATACGAATCCTCCGCTGAACCCAAGTGGAATCCGCCTTGGCAGTCCGGCGGTCACGACGCGCGGTTTTCGTGCGGATGAGATGCAGGAAGTGGGCCGGCTGATTGCGCTGGTCCTCAACGATGTTAAATCGGAGCAAGTCAGAGCGGAGGCGCGAAAGAGAGTCCGTGCGCTCACCGAGAGATATCCGCTCTATGCATGGAAGACTCAAGCTGCCACGGTTTAGCTTGAAGGTCAGGAGTGGCCTAGAATGCGATGTGGGCGGTAACACTGTTCGAGCTTCTTGATCTCATCCGCCGAAAGCTTCATTGATACCGCCGCGAGCGCCTCTTCCAAATGGTGCGGCTTGCTTGCGCCGATGATCGGTGCGGTAATTCCCGGCTTGGAAAGAATCCAGGCAAGCGCGATTTGCATATTCGATAAGCCTCGTGCCCGCGCAACTTCGGCGAGGCGGTCTGCGACTGCAAAATCGTCGTCCTGATAATACATCTGCTTCGCGTACTCGTCGGTTTTTGCCCGGGACGTTTCTCCACCGTTCCGGTTGCGATTTCCGGCCAAAAAGCCACGCGCCAACGGGGACCACGGGATGAGCCCAACACCGCGCTCGCGACAGAGAGGAATCATCTCGCGTTCCTCTTCGCGATAGATCAGGTTGTAATGGTTCTGCATGGAAACGAAACGCGTCCAGCCTCGCAGCTCGGATACATAGAGCGATCTTGAGAATTGCCAGGCGAACATGGAGGACGCACCGATATAGCGCGCCTTCCCTGCCTTAACGACGTCGTGAAGCGCTTCCATTGTCTCTTCGATGGGCGCTGAGTAATCCCAGCGATGAATCTGATACAAGTCGACATAGTCGGTGCCGAGGCGTCGCAGACTGTGGTCGATTTCGGTCAGGATCGCCTTGCGGGATAGACCGCGGCCATTCGGATCGGGCCGCATCGGGTTGAACACCTTAGTCGCAATCACAACCTGATCGCGGTTGGCGAAGTCGCGAAGCGCACGCCCGAGGACTTCCTCGCTAACGCCGTCGGAATACATATTGGC
>Ga0213882_10000699_pt1 | contig 10783 bp, 8 predicted proteins | sample BarmaccoBMER_R09_FD_160106 | JGI IMG/M metagenome (GOLD analysis project Ga0213882, IMG submission 160106) | Barbacenia macrantha exposed rock microbial communities from rupestrian grasslands, the National Park of Serra do Cipo, Brazil - ER_R09 ...
CAACTTTCTATTAATGCGGCGCCCATTGCGATAGAACCAAATTCCAGGCCCTTTCACGCTGTATGTCAGCGGCAGCCCAGTCGCCGTTTTGAACTCCTCTCCTTGATGGCTCTCGACGCGTTTCCAAACCGAATCGGCAGTAATCGGCGCAGGATGCAAACTGCTCGGTTTCGGCGGCTCATCTTCCGATCGCAGCCGGTCCACAAATGCATCGCCCGATTCCTCGCGCCACAACGCCTGTCCAACTCCGAGCATCGACAATACCGGGTCGTTCGCGTCGGCGAGTTTTGTGTCTCGATTCAGATGATCAGTTCGTCTTTCGGCCTTCACAGCACCTCTTCTTTTCTAAGTTTTGCATAGAGACGATAAGGAACAGCTCAGGATCTCTATAACAGGCGATTGTCCCAAATTTTTAGGCTGCTTCCCCCAATCCCACTCGAACCTGCTCTTGAGGGATCAGCCCCGGGCCGTTACTTCCCAGATCGAAGCCGATCCCCATATTGACGCTGAAGCCCTGCCTTATTGCCCAATCGCCTCCCGCGAACAGTTGATGCAGCTGCGGCTGCGCGCGCGGAGGGACGTTGATACTGGGGATCTCTCCGGTAATATTCAAGCGATGGCGCGAACGGCTCGCGCTTCCAGCGCAACAGGAGAGCAGGTTCGAAGTTCGACCCGCGATCTTGGCGCCACGATGACGGGTCCCATATTCGTAGATGTGAATTTCAACCGGGATCTTGGGCGGAAGCTATGGACGCGCCAACGCAAAGCAGACAACTAGCGAGAGGAACGCTCCACGCTCATCGTGGCTTCTCCGCTCCGGACATCTTGCGGTACGGTCCGTTGCTGCCGTTGGGAAGGATGGTCGATTGATCGGTCAGGGCCTGCAGAAGTTGCTCGGAATTCAGTTCCCGGGCGCCCCTCAGATTCGCCCCGCGAAAATCGGCCATTTTCAACTGCGCGTCCCCGAATCGCGCGCCCGCAAGCACGGCGCGATTGAAATCCCCGCCCAGCACGTTCGCTCCCCGAAAATCGCAATCGGCCAGGGCGGCATTGTGAAAACGGCACTGCACCACCTCCGCGCGCGAAAATTTGGTCCCGCGCAAATCTGTTTCGGAGAAGTCGCAATGGTCCATTTTCGAGCCGGAGAAATTCGCAAAAACCCCAATGCCGGCCACGAATTTTACATGCTGCAGAATCGAGCGCTGGAATTGCGAATCGCTTATGTCGCTGCCTTGAAGATCGACGCTCAACAAACGGGCCTGCTGAAATACCGCTCGCACAGCGTTTACCTGCCGCAGATTCGCCTCGCGGAAACACGCGTCCGGCATGCGGGAGTCCAACAGCTTGGCTCTGCGCATTGAAAAACCCGTCCCCGCGGCTTCGGCGAGAATCGAATCCTGCAGCCAGGCGCCGCCGAGATCGGCTTGCGAGATATCCGCTCCCGAAAGATCGCTGCCGGCCAAATTTGCCCGTTGCAAATCTGCCCGGTTGAACTTTGCCCCGGATAGGGTTGCGCCCGAAAGGTTCGCATCCAGCAAAGTTGCCCCGTAGAAGAGCGCGTTTCTCAGATCCGCCTTCGCGAACATGGCCTCATTCAAAGTAAGTCCGCTAAAGTCCGCCCGTCGCCCCTCTCCGGTATTTTCCAGCCACTTCTTGTGATTGACGAGAATGCCCGGAAGGGGTATGTGCGCCGTCATTGTGAGCCTCGTACAGAGGACTTATCGGCAGGGGAGGATTACTTTTAGCGCACACCGCCCAGCGCCGACGCCGCAGGCCGGGCGCGATGCCACGCCTGGGCCGCGCTGTGTGCAAGTTATCAAGAGAGTTTCTCGACGAACCGCCGGTGGACGCTCGAGTCGGCCGTCAATTCGGGATGAAACGTAGTGACCATGTGCCGGCCCTGCTCCACCCATACAGGATCTCCTTTGTAACGCGCGAGCACTCGCGCATCGGCGCCGACGCGCCGGATGATGGGGGCACGGATGAACACCGCCTCCAACTCGCCTCCATCCTCGCCCTGTACTTTAGTTATGCGGCTGTCGATCTGCCGCCCATACGCATTGCGCTCGACGGCAATGTCCATCAGCTCTAAGCTCGGCTGCGGCGGATGCGAAACTTCGCGCGCAAGCAGGATCGCCCCCGCGCAGGTTCCATAGATGGGCTTTTCGCGGCCGAATGCCTGAATGGGGTCTAACAGACCCTCGTTCTCAAGCAGCTTCAGCATTGTAGTGCTTTCGCCGCCGGGGATCACCAAGCCATCGCATTGGGCCATTTCCGCCGCGGTGCGGACTTCCACGGCGCGCGAGCCCGCACGCTCAAGCGCGTTGCGATGCGCCTCGAAATCGCCTTGCAGAGCCAGCACTCCGACGGTCTTCATCTACCATCCGCGCGTTTGCAGAAGCTCGCCTTCGGGCAGTTTCGCGACGTCCAGCCCGCGCATTGCCTCGCCCAATTCTTCGCTAGCTTCAAGCAGCTTCACCGGATCGTTGAAGAACGTCGCGGCTTTCACCATGGCCTTCGCGCGCGCCTCGGGATCTTCGCTCTTAAAGATTCCGCTGCCCACAAACACCGCTTCCGCGCCCAATTGCATCACCAGCGCGGCATCGGCCGGGGTAGCGATTCCGCCGGCGGAAAAATTCGGAACCGGAAGCTTGCCGTTGCCGGCGACCCATTCCACCAGTTCCAGCGGAGCGCCCAGGTTCTTCGCCTCATGCACCAGCTCTTCCTTGCCCAACACCGTGAGCTGCTTCATCTCCTTCACGATGGTGCGGATGTGGCGCACCGCCTCGACGATGTTGCCGGAACCCGCCTCGCCTTTGGTGCGAATCATCGCCGCGCCTTCGGCAATGCGCCGCAGAGCTTCGCCGAGATTCCGCGCGCCGCAAACGAACGGGACTTTGAAGTTCTTCTTATCGATATGGTGCTCCTCATCGGCCGGGGTCAACACTTCGCTTTCGTCTATGTAATCCACCCCGAGCGCTTCCAAAACCCGGGCTTCCATAAAATGCCCGATGCGAGCCTTGGCCATCACGGGAATGGAAACCGCTTCCATGATTTCGTGGATGATGCGGATGGAAGCCATGCGGGCCACGCCACCTTCCTTGCGGATGTCCGCGGGCACCCGCTCGAGCGCCATCACCGCCGTTGCGCCGGCTTTCTCCGCGATCTTCGCCTGCTCCACGTTGGTGACGTCCATAATGACGCCGCCCTTCAACATCTCCGCCAGCCCGGTTTTCAACCGGAAATCGTCTGTCATGTAAGTGTTCATCCCTTGATCTCCTATACCAACATCGCCGCAGGCTCGGCGCTCTGCACTGCGCGCGCCCGCTTTAACTCAGTTGTGAAAATACGTCCGAGCGTCGCGATCCCGCTGCGAATGTGAGTGGGATCGAGGCCCGCAAAACTTAACCGCAATCCGCGTGTCTGCGGCCTCGACACGGCAAAATATTTTCCAGCTAGAAAACTAACGCCCTCCAGCGCCGCGTGAGCCGCCATTTCGGAAGCATCCAGCGGCTCGGGGAGCTTTACCCAAATATTCATCCCGCCCTCGGGATGTGTGAAGCGGCTTCCTGGGGGCAGGTGCTTGGCGCATGCTTCCAGACACGCTTCCAGCCGTTGCGCGCCGTTTTTCAACATCCGTTGCTGGTGCGCGGCGAGCCGGCCGGATTCGGCGAAACGCAACAACACCGCCTGCGAAAGCTGATCCGAATGCAGATCGCAAGCCTGCTTGGCTTGTGTCAGCCGCGCGATAAAATGGCTCGGACCAATCGCCCACCCGACGCGCAAGCCGGGAAACGCGATCTTAGAAAAACTAGACAACAGAATCGTATCGCCGGAGACATCCAGTTTCTTGATCGAAGGAACGGGTGTACCGCTATACCGCAGCTCGCCGTACAGATCGTTTTCAATCACCACTACGCCCGCGCGGCGGGCGATTGAGAGCACAGCCTGCCGCGCCATTTCCGGCATCGTGGTTCCAGTCGGGTTCTGGAAATTCGGCGTAAGCACCACCATCCGGGCCCGTTGTTTCTCAACAGCACTTTCGAAGCCCGGGACGTCGAGTCCGTTTTCACCGGCGGGAATACCGATCACCCGAGCTCCGCCGCGCGTAAATACGTTGCGCAGGCCCGGATAAATCGGGTCCTCGAGCAGCACGGTCTCGCCGCTCGGCGCAAGCACCCGCTGAATCAAATCGAACGCCTGCTGGCAGCCGCTGGTGATCAAAATATCGTCGTCGGCGCCAGCCGTACCTTGGCGGCGCGCCTCTTCGAGGAGATATTTTCGCAGCGGAGGATAGCCGCCCGCGGGACCTAATTGGAGGATCTCCGCAGCCGCGGGCGAATCGATGACCTCGCGGCAGGTGGCGCGGAATTCGTCCAGCGGAAATAAGGCCTCCGACGGCCGCGATGCCGCAAAACTGATGCCGGTCGAAGGCGCGGGCGGGGGCCAGGCCTCCTCGCCGCCCGGAAGCAGCGCTTGCCAGTCCAATGTTGCTGTTCCCTGGACAAAACTTCCCCGGCCAACATGACCACGGATCAGCCCTTCGGAGTCGAGAAGCTCGTAAGCTGCCGCTACGGTGGTCCGGTTCAAACCCAGCGCCGTAGCCAGTTCTCGAGTCGGAGGAAGCTTCTCACCACGCGTCAGTTGCTGATTAACAATCGCGTCTCGAAGCTTCCCGTACAACTGCCTGTACAGCGATTCCCCCGACTCGGTGTCCAGATGAATTTCCGGAAACATCGGCAGTCCAAGCATACCATATTGGATGGTGGATGGGCGCGCTTGGCTTACTGGACGACCCGCTCCTCAAATCTCCTTCCCGGGCCGGCTCATTTCAATTCGACAATCGTCGCGCCCGAGCCGCCCTCTTCCGGGGGGGCGAGATAGTATTTCGCGACGTGCGGATTATGTTTCAGCAAATCGGCGACGGCTCGTTTGAGAATGCCCATGCCGTGGCCATGTATGATGCGAACCCTCTCGACTTGCGCAAGCGCCGCGGTGTCGAGAAATTTTTCGATTCGATCGCAAGCCTCCTCTGCGCGCTGGCCGATCAGATTGATTTCGCGGAACGACCCTTCGAAGCTGGGGCGCTGCTGGAAAGAAATTCCGGACGCGCGCATGGGCTTATCGGAGGGCGGCAAAACTTCCTCAACATCGGAAATGGGCACGCGCATTTTCAAGAATCCCGCATCCACTTCGATGTCGTCGCCCGTTATGCGGCGAACGGTTGCGGGCTGGCGGATGCCCTTGAGCCGCACGCGCGCTCCGTCAGCAATGGTCAGACGCGTTGGACGCGCCGGCGACGGAGAAGGCGGCGACAGTGCCGCCACCGCATCTTGATACTCACGCGTTGTCTTCGCGATCTTCGCTTGAGCTTTATTTGACATCGCCCTCTGGGAGAGCTCTTGAATTGCATTTTGTGCACGCTGCTCAAATTGCGAGGCTAATTCGCCCGCGCGATCTTCCAACTCCCGCACCTTCGCCGCATATTTGCGCTCCCAGGTTTGCTCGAGGGAATGCTCTTTAGCCGCAATGTCGCGCTCGCGGCCGGCGAGCGTGGCTCGTTCTTCCTCGACGGCGTGCAGTTGCGCCTCTAGCCGCGATAGGAATTGCGCGATATCGCGCTCGGAATGGCTCATTCGCTCTCTCGCAGCCTTGATCACCGCGCGATCGAGTCCCAGGCGGGTGGCAATGTCCAGCCCCGCCGATTTTCCCGGCGCGCCTAGACGCAAAACGTAAGTCGGCTCCAGCGTGGCCTCGTCGAAACCCATCGAACCGTTAAGGACGCCTTCGGTCGTCGCGCCGTACATCTTCATCGCCTGCAAATGCGTGGAGGCGAGAGTGAACGCCGCGCGAGACCGAAAGGCTTCCAATATAACCACTCCCAAAGCCCCGCCTTCTTCCGGGTCAGTCGCGCGGCCCAATTCATCGAGTAAAACCAGCGAATCCGATGTCGCATTCTCGAGCATCGAGCGGATCGCCATAATGTGTGCGGAAAACGAGCTGAGACTTTCCTGTATCGATTGATGATCGCCGATGTCTGCCAATACGCGGTCAAACAACGGAAATTCGGCTTCGGCGGCGGGCGCCGGGAGACCGGCGTGCGTCATTAGCGCGAGCAACCCTGCCGTCTTCAGCGCCACCGTTTTGCCGCCGGTATTGGGTCCGCTGATCAGCAGCGTGCGGGTGCCGCCACTCAGCGATAACGATACGGGAACGACTCTTTTGCCCTGCCGGCGGAGAATGTCTTCGAGCAACGGATGGCGGGCCTCGCGTAAGATAACGCGCCGCTCGGTATCCGGACTCAGCCGGGGCACGATGCAGCCGAAATCGGCTGCGAAATCGGCCTTCGCGAACAGCAGTTCCAGCCGCCCTAGCGCCGCCACGGTTTCCGCGATCGCAGGCGCATGGTCACGCAGCCGGGCCGTAAACTCACGCAGCAGCCGGTGCACTTCGCGAAGCTCTTCTTCGCGGAGCTGAACCAGCTCATTATTCAGGTGAATGGTTTCTAGCGGCTCCACGAATACCGTGTGCCCGCTGCCGCTGGATCCGTGAATCACTCCATCCACCCGCTTCTCGCGGCCTGTGACCACGGGCACAACAAAACGGTCGTTGCGGATAGTGACGAAATTTTCTTGAAGCGTACGATCTTCCTGGTGAAGGCGAAGGAAACGGTCCAGCGATTCTTCGATCAGCCGCCGCTGCTTTTCCGTATCGCGCCGCAAACGGGCGAGCAGTGGGCTCGCATCATCGGCCAGGGCGCCATCCGGCAGGATTTTGTTGCGCAGTTGCGCGGCGATCTCATGAAGGTCCGCCATCGCAGACGCATGCGCGGCCAGCCGAGGAAATTTTTCGCGTGCACCCAGAATTAACGCCCGCGCTTCCGCCGCCAAATCGAGCAATCGCGTCAAATCCAGAATTTCCGCACCATCTAAGGTCGCGCCTTCAATTCGCAAGCGCGCGACAGCAGGAGCAGGATCGCCACCGAAATCGAACCGCAGTCGCACCGCCGCTCCTCGCGCGGCCGGCTGTGGCTGCGACGACGTCCGCAGGTATTCGATCGCTTCGGCGGTATCCGCGAGCGCGGCTTCGATCGTAGTCCGATCCGATACCGGAGCGATTTGAGCCAAGCCGGTTCTCCCGAGCGGACTGCGCACATAGCGCCCGAGCAGCTCGCGGAGATCGTCGAATTCGAGGACGGGTTCGGAGTGCATTATCCCGCAAACGCCCGTTCGATTACTTCGCGCGTACCCTCGGTCAAACGGTAGCGGCCGAGCTCCGAGCGGCGCGCCCAGACAGCGCGGCTTACGTCGTCGCCCGCGCGAAGCGTCCCGCCCAAGACTTTGCACACATAATCGGCAAGCACGTAATGGTATTCCGCGCGCCCGCGCGCGTCGCGCATGATGCGCTCGAAAACTTCGAACAACTTCACCGGCTGCACGTGCAGCCCCGTTTCCTCGCGGATTTCACGGCGCACCGCTTCTTCGAGCCGCTCGCCCGGTTCCACCAAACCTCCCGGAAGAGACCAGTAGCCCTTCAATGGCTCGTGCCCTCTTTCGACCAGCAGAATAGGGCCCCGCCGGCCGGACCGTTTGAAGATGAGCGCGCCCACGCCGAGCAAAGGATGTTTAGGGTACCTGCGGCGCATATTGCAACGCCCCTTTCACGCCCATGCGGATACGGTAGACGTTGTTTCGCGCCGTGACATATAGCGTTGCGAAGTCCGGATCGCCGAAGGCAAGATTAGAAGGCGCTTGAGACAAATGAATATCCTTTAGCAACTCGCCGCGCGGGGAGTAAACCGAAAGATATTTCGCGGCTACGTATAAATCGCCTTTTTCATCCGCCCGCAGGCCGCCTGGAACTCCTTCCGTTTTGTCGATAAACACGCGTTCGTTTGAAGCGGCCCCTCCACGGTCGAGATCGAAAACGCGAATCAGCCTGGCATCGGAATCCGACACATACAACAAGCGCCCATTCGCGGAAAGCGTAACTCCATTCGGCCGGGTTTGCCACTTCGCGATCGCCTCCAGCTCGCCTTTGTTTGTGATGCGGTACACGCCGTAAAAATCCAGCTCGCGCGTATCCTGCTGGTTTCCGAACGCGGGATCGGTGAAGTAAACATTGCCGTCGCGCCGCACCGCCACATCGTTAGGCGCGTTCAATCGTTTGCCTCCGAAGCGGGCCGCGAGAATTTCAGTTTTGCCGTTTTTCGCCATTCGCACGACGCGCCGCTCGCGAAATTCACAGGTGTACAAACGCCCCTGCTCGTCGAAAGCGTTGCCGCTCGCGCCTCCGGAGTGGGTGGCGAAAGCGGTCATGCCCTTCCCGGGCGTCCACTTCTTGATCTGGCCGGTTACGGTATCGCTGAACAGCAGGAATCCGTCGAGTGACCATACGGGCCCTTCCGCGTAGTGGAGGTCGCGAGCAAGGGTCTCAACGCGGACATCCGAGAAATCTTGCGCTGCGACGGGTATGCTCATGAGCAGCGCGATTTGGAACAGCGGAGACGGGCGCGCCCGTTTACATTTTTCCCCGAAGCTTACACGCGTCACGATACCCTAATTCTAGCGGGTTCATAATAAAGGATCATGAGCGACTTGGAGCAGGTGCTATTGGAAATCAAACAGAGCTTGCAGCGGGAAATAAACGGCTTGAGGCAGGAGATGCATCAAGGCTTTGCTCAGCTCAACTCGCGTTTTGACATTCAAGCTGCAAGACTCGACCGTCATGCGGGTCTATGGCAGGCGGGAACTCGTTGGAGCTCCCGCATGGATGCCTGGGCCGAAAGGGTCGATGGCGCGATCGAAGCAAAAGACCGCGAGATCCCAGAGCTTCGCGAGCGCCTGCTCAAACTCGAACGCAAGCTCCAATAACCTCCGCTCATGCGCATCGGCGTCGATGCTGGTGGGACCTTTACCGATTTCGTAGTTCTCGACGATAACGGGAGCTTGACGACGTTCAAGGTGCGCTCGGATCCGAAATCGCCGTCCAAAGTAATCCTTGCGGGGCTGAAACAAGCCGCTGGGGCGCAGCGTGCGGAGGTCATCCATGGCTCGACCGTCGCCACGAACGCGCTTCTTGAGCGCAAGGGTGTTCGCACGGCTTTTGTTACGACGGCAGGGTTCGAGGATCTGCTCGAGATCGCGCGCCAGAATCGGGCCGAACTATACAATCTGACCCCTGCGCCGCGCCGCATATTGATCCCGCGTGACTTGTGCTTTGGAGTTCATGAGCGCGTTTATGAAGACGGGACACTCGCGCGCGCTCCGTCCCGATCGGAGTTGAAGAAGCTTGCCGCGCGGCTGAAGCGGGCGGGCGTACGGTCCATCGCGATTTGTTTCCTGCATTCTTACCGCAGCCCCGTAAACGAACAGTCCGCCGCGAAAGCTCTTGATGGCTGCGGCGCCTATCTTTGCGCCTCGCATGAAATCAGTCCGGAATTTCGCGAATATGAGCGTGCATCCACGACAGTGGTGAATGCGTACGTCGGGCCGTTAATGGAAGCCTATTTGGGCGAATTGGAGCGTGCGCGGCAATTTCGGATCGCCATTATGCAATCGAATGGCGGGTTCCTTTCCGCACGGGATGCCCGGCGGCAAGCAGTGCGCACCGTGCTTTCGGGGCCGGCGGGCGGAGTTATCGGCGCCCTTGAAACCGCCCGCCTGAGCGGATTTCACCGCGTCCTCGGATTCGACATGGGCGGCACTTCAACTGACGTGAGCCTCGCCGACGGCGCGCCGCGCGAGACCACTGAGGCATCCGTCGACGGCTTGCCAATCCGCATTCCCATGCTCGACATCCACACCGTGGGCGCAGGCGGCGGCTCGATAGCGCGTGTCGACGCAGGCGGGCTGCTGCGAGTGGGGCCGGAGAGCGCGGGCGCGGACCCTGGTCCCGCCTGCTATGGCACCGGCACGGAAGCTACGGTCACCGACGCGCATGTCGTTCTCGGCCGCTTGGAAGCGCTGCTTGGCGGAAGCATGCCGGTGGACGCCCAACGCGCCGCCGCCGCCGTGGATCGCATTGCCGAGCGATTGCGCCTCGACAGGCACGCCGCCGCGGCCGGCATTCTCCGAGTCGGCAACGCCAATATGGAGCGCGCCATTCGCGTCGTTTCCGTCGAGCGCGGCCACGATCCTCGAGACTTCGCGTTAGTCGCGTTCGGCGGCTGTGGCGGCCTGCACGCGTGCGAAATCGCGCGCGAATTGGGAATCGCAACGGTGATCGTGCCGGAGCACGCCGGGGCGCTATCCGCGTTGGGAATGCTGATGGCCGACGCCGTAAGGGATTATTCGCAGGGAGTGCTGGGGACGCGCGATATCGAATCCGCCTTCGTTAAGCTCGAGCAGCGCGCCCGCCGCGAGTCGCCGGATGCCGCGATCGAGCGATCTGCCGATCTGCGCTACCGCGGTCAGAGTTACGAACTGAACGTTCCGTGGTCTGGAGGTCGAGCGACGAATCTTTTCCACGGCGAACATGCAAAGGTGTACGGCTATTCAAATCCCGGCCGCGAGGTGGAGATTGTGACGCTTCGTGTCCGCGCGCGCATTCGCGTCTCGAAGCCGCGCCCCCGGCGCAGTAGGCGGCGTCCGGGAAAGCCGGCGATCCGGCGCGTATGGATCGACGGGTCTTGGCGCGATCTACACGTTTGGAAGCGCGAACAACTGGGGCGCATGGCGCAGCAGGGGCCGGGGTTGGTGCTCGATTACGGCTCTACAACTCTGATTCCGCAGGATTGGCGATATTTCGTCGATGCCGGGGGCAACCTCACGATCACGTACAC
>Ga0213882_10000700_pt1 | contig 10782 bp, 9 predicted proteins | sample BarmaccoBMER_R09_FD_160106 | JGI IMG/M metagenome (GOLD analysis project Ga0213882, IMG submission 160106) | Barbacenia macrantha exposed rock microbial communities from rupestrian grasslands, the National Park of Serra do Cipo, Brazil - ER_R09 ...
TTGGCGGGAGGTCTCCTCGCCGTCGTGCTGCTCTCGCGGCAGGCGCGCCGCTGGACCGCGGCGGGATTCTGCTATGCCGCGGCGGCGCTGATGGCCTCGGTGCTGGTGCGCCACGATGCGGTGATGGGATTTATCGCACTCCTGTTCGTGCTCGGGGTGGTGTGGGCGAGCGACATCGGCGGCTATTTTGCCGGCCGCGGTATCGGCGGGCCAAAGCTCTGGCCCAAGGTCAGTCCCAAGAAGACCTGGGCCGGCGCGATCGGCGGTCTTTCCGCGAGCCTTGCCGTCGCGGCGCTGTTTGCGATCTTCGATCCGCACCCGGGCGATACCCTGCTTGCGCTGCGAACCGCCCCGCTGCTTGCGCTGGCCGCAGTCCTGTCGATCGCCGCCCAGTTCGGTGATCTCTTCGAATCCGCGGTCAAGCGCCGGTTCGGCGTCAAGGATTCGAGCCACCTCATTCCCGGCCATGGCGGTCTGATGGACCGCCTCGACGGATTTATTGCCGCCATTGTCCTGGCGGCTATTGTTGGTGTTCTGCGCGGCGGCGCCGATGGCATCGCCCGCGGTCTCATGATCTGGTGAAACAATGAGCGCAGTCCCATTGCGTAACAACAAGGCCGCGGCGACCGCCGTGCGCAGCATCACCGTGCTCGGCGCGACCGGTTCGATCGGCGATTCGACGATGGATCTGCTCCGGGCGTCACGCGACCGCTACCGGGTCGAGGCGCTGACGGCGAATTCCAACGTGCAGGCCCTCGCCAAGCTGGCCCGCGAGTTCGGCGCCCGCTTTGCCGCAATCGCCGATCCCTCGCGCCTTGCCGAATTGAAGGACGCGCTGTCCGGCACCCGGATCGAATGCGGCGCCGGCGAGAGCGCCGTCATCGAGGCCGCCACACGTCCGGCGGACTGGGTGATGGCCGCCGTCAGTGGTGCCGCCGGCCTGAAACCTGCGCTCGCCGCGGTCGATCGCGGCGCGACCGTCGCGCTGGCTAACAAGGAATGCCTGGTCTGCGCCGGCGATTTCTTCATGCAGCGCGCGGCGCGGGCCGGGGCCTGCATTCTGCCCGCCGATTCCGAGCACAACGCGCTGTTTCAGGCGCTCGGCTCCGGCAATCGTGAGGAACTCGTCCGCGTCATCATCACCGCCTCCGGCGGCCCGTTCCGCACCTGGGTTGCCCGCGACATCGAAGAGGCGACGCTCGAACAGGCACTGAAACATCCGAACTGGAGCATGGGGCAGAAGATCACCATCGACTCCGCGTCGATGATGAATAAGGGCCTCGAAGTCATTGAGGCGTCTTATCTCTTTACGCTCACGCCTGACGAGATCGACGTGCTCGTGCATCCGCAATCGATCATCCACGGCATGGTCGAGTTCTCGGACCGTTCCGTGGTCGCGCAACTCGGAACCCCGGACATGCGCACCCCGATTGCCCATTGCCTGGGCTGGCCGGAGCGAATCATGGGGCCGGCCGCCAAGCTCGATCTGGCCAAGATCGGGCAATTGACCTTCGAAGCACCCGATTTCGAGCGATTTCCGGGACTGCGGCTGGCGTACGAAGCCTTGCGGACGGGCCGCGGTGCAACCACCGTCTTCAACGCGGCCAACGAGGTCGCGGTGGCCGCATTCGCCGCCGGCAAGATCCGATTCGGTGCCATTGCCCGGCTCGTCGAGGCGACGCTCGAGGACTGGACGAGGTCGGGCAATCTGTCGCCCTTGTCGTCAGCCGACGATGCCATTACCGTTGACAATGTCGCGCGAAGTCGCGCCGCCACCCTCTTGCCTCAAATTGCCTCAAAGGCATCTTAAGGGTTGGGACAGGGCCTCCGGCCCAGCTTAGGGGAAATCGGATGTCCGAAGCTTTTCTTCATGGTTTCAACACGTTGAGCCATGGGCTCATCGGCTATGCGGTCCCGTTTTTGTTTGTTCTGACCATTGTGGTGTTCTTCCACGAGCTCGGCCATTTCCTGGTCGGGCGCTGGGCGGGCGTGAAAGTCCTGACGTTTTCGCTCGGCTTCGGTCCGGAGCTTTTCGGCTTCACGGACCGCCACGGCACACGCTGGAAGATTTCAGCCGTTCCGCTCGGGGGCTACGTCAAATTCTTCGGCGACGACACGGAGGCCTCGACCCCGTCGGCCGAGATCCTGTCGCACATGACCTCGGAGGAACAGGCGCACAGTTTCCACCACAAGAAGGTCGGACCGCGGGCCGCGATCGTGGCGGCCGGGCCGATTGCCAATTTCGTTCTGGCGATCGTCATCTTCGCCTGCATGTTCACCTTCTTTGGCAAGCCGAGCACCTCGGCGCGGGTCGACAAGATCGAGGCGAACAGCGCGGCGGCGGCGGCCGGGTTCCAGGTCGGTGATATCGTCACCATGATCGATGGCACCAAGATCGACGGCTTTGCCGATATGCAGCGTATTGTCAGCACCCGTGCCGGCGAACGCATGAGCTTCACGGTGAAGCGCGGCGAGACGACCGTTCAGCTGGAGGGCACGCCGGAACAGCGCACCATCAAGGACAAGTTCGGCAATGCTCACCGGCAGGGCATTCTGGGCATCACGCATGAGACCGCGGCCGGCGAAATTTTGACGGAAAGGGTCGACCCGGCCACGGCCGTTTGGCTCGGGGTGAAGGAAACCTGGTTCGTGATCGACCGGACGCTCGCCTATGTCGGCGGTATTTTCACCGGCCGGGAGGCGGCCGATCAGGTCGGCGGACCGCTGCGAATCGCCCAGATCTCCGGACAGGTCGCAACCATCGGTCTTGCGGCCCTCATTAACCTTGCAGCAGTACTTTCGATCTCTATTGGGCTCTTGAATCTGTTCCCGGTTCCGCTGCTCGATGGCGGTCACCTGTTGTTTTACGCTGTTGAAGCGGCTCGCGGACGGCCCCTTTCGGAGCGCGCGCAGGAAATGGGGTTCCGAATCGGGCTGGGTTTGGTGCTGATGCTGATGGTGTTTGCAACCTACAACGATATCCTGCATCTGGCGGCGTCCTGACCGCGGCTTTTTTGTGACGTTGCCAATGGGCAACGTCTTGGAATGAAATTGGAATTACACAGGCCTCCAGCGTTTGCCACACTCGTAAAATTGGCTACAAGCGAAGCCAACGATGGGAATCTGTCGGTCCGACGGGGGGTTGGGCCGAGATTGGAATGACAAGGGCGCGTGGCGCATGAAGTTTGGAATGCGAGTGTGGGGGGGCTTGCGGGCCGCCTTGGTCATGTTCGCGGTGGTGGGGGCCGTCTCGCTGGCGGCTGCGATCGTTTCTACCCCTGCGGCTGCCCAGTCGGCTTCCTCTATCGTGGTGGAGGGGAACCGGCGCGTCGAGGCCGACACCATTCGTTCCTATTTCAAGCCGGGCCCGAACGGGGTCCTGGATGCCGGGCGGGTCGACGACGGCCTGAAGGCCCTGATCGAGACCGGTCTGTTCCAGGACGTGCAGATCAGCCGTCCGGGCGGCAAGATCGTGGTCACCGTGGTCGAAAACCCGGTGATCGGCCGCATTGCCTTCGAGGGCAACAAGAAGGTCAAGGACGAGCAGCTCACGACCGAAATCCAGTCCAAACCGCGCGGCACGCTGTCGCGTCCGATGGTGCAGTCGGACGCGCTGCGAATCGCGGAAATCTACCGCCGCTCCGGCCGCTATGACGTGCACGTCACGCCCGAGATCATCGAGCAGCCGAACAACCGGGTCGACCTCATCTTCACGATCCAGGAAGGGCCCAAGACCGGCGTCAAGGTGATCGAGTTCGTCGGCAATGTCGCTTTTTCGTCCTACCGCCTCAAGGACGTCATCAAGACCCACGAATCAAACCTCTTGAGCTTCCTCGGCGGCAACGACGTGTACGACCCCGACCGGGTCGAGGCCGACCGCGACCTGATCAGGCGCTTCTACCTGAAAAACGGCTATGCCGACGTGCAGGTGGTGGCCGCGCTCACCGAATACGATCCGGAGCGCAAGGGCTTTCTGGTGACCTTCAAGATCGAGGAAGGGCAGCAGTATCGCGTCGGCGCCGTCGACTTCCGGTCCACCATTGCCGGCCTCGATCCCAACGCACTGCGCGCCTTCTCCCGGGTCAGTGTCGGTTCGCTCTACAACGTCGAAGCGCTGGAGAAATCGGTCGAGGAGATGCAGATCGAAGCCTCGCGGCGGGGCTTTGCCTTTGCCGTGGTGCATCCGACCGGCGACCGCAACTTTGACGCCCATACCGTCTCGGTGGTGTTCGCCGTCGACGAGGGGCCGCGCGTCTATATCGAGCGCATCAACATCAGAGGCAACACCCGCACGCGGGATTATGTGATCCGCCGCGAGTTCGACATTTCCGAGGGCGATGCCTACAACCGCGCCCTGGTCGACCGCGCCGAGCGGCGGCTGAAGAACCTGGATTTCTTCAAGAGCGTGAAGATCACGACCGAGCCGGGCTCATCGAGCGACCGCGTGGTGCTGATCGTCGACCTGGAGGAGAAATCGACCGGCGACTTCTCTGTGTCGGGCGGCTACTCGACCACGGACGGCGCGCTGGCTGAAGTCAGCATCTCCGAACGCAACTTCCTCGGCCGCGGCCTGTTCGCCAAGGCGTCCGTGACCTATGGCCAATTCGCACGCGGTTACGCGCTGTCCTTCGTCGAGCCTTATTTGCTCGACTATCGGGTCGCACTAGGTCTGGACCTGTATCAGCGCCAGCAGCTCGCCAACAACTTCATCGCGTACGGCACCAAGACACTCGGCTTCAGCCCGCGGCTCGGCTTCCAGCTGCGTGAGGATCTGTCCTTGCAGCTGCGCTATTCGATCACGCGGCAGGAGATCACGCTGCCGCAGACTCTCGCGAACTGTAACAACACCATCGGCGGCTCCCAGGTTGGTAACAACTTCCTTCCGTTCAATCCGACACCGGCTTTCGTGCAGGCGAATGGTGCGAATGGCGCCGTCGACCCGACGGGCTTGGGCCTGTTCTGCTTCAGCGATGGCGAAGCATCGTTGCCGGTGCGTAAGGAGCTCTCACAGGGCGCGTCGATCACGTCGGCGATCGGCTACTCGCTGAACTACAACACGCTCGACAACAACAAGAACCCGACCGAAGGTCTGCTGGTCGACTTCCGGCAGGATTTCGCCGGGCTCGGTGGCAATGTCAGCTACCTGAAGAGCGCCATCGACGCAAAATACTTCACCCCGCTGGTCTCCGACATCGTCGGCATCGTTCACCTGCAGGGCGGTATTCTCAACAAGGTCGGCAATACCGAACTTCGCATGCTCGACCATTTCCAGATGGGTCCGAATCTGGTCCGCGGTTTTGCGCCCAACGGCATCGGTCCGCGCGACATCAACCCGTTTGGAACCCAGGATGCGATCGGCGGCACCAAGTACTGGGGCGCGTCATTGGAAATGCAGATGCCGTTCTGGTTCCTGCCCAAGGAAGTGGGCCTGAAGGGCGCGGTTTATGCCGATGCCGGTGGTCTGTATAATTACCAGGGCCCGACGACCTGGACCGCCACCAGCGAGTTGACGACGCCGCAGAACTCGAACTGTATCCGTCCGACCCAGACCCCGCCGACTGCGGGAACCTGCACCGGACTGGTGTTCGACGACAATAAGGTGGTCCGAACTTCGGTGGGTGTCGGCCTTGTTTGGGCATCGCCGTTCGGGCCGCTGCGCTTCGACTACGCGATTCCACTGACCAAGGGCCAGTTCGACCGCGTGCAGCAGTTCAGGTTTGGCGGCGGTACATCGTTCTGACCTTGCGTGCTCACCGGACTGCGAAGGGTGGAATGGCGCAGCCGACATTCTTCGAGCAACCGCCTCCGTCGACGCTGGCTGACATCGCCGCGTTGACGAAGGCGCAATTGGCCGACCCCGCGCGGGCCGGCCAAGAGATCAAAGGGCTGGCCTCGCTCGACGAGGCCGGGCCGATGCATCTGACGTTCTTCGACAATCTCAAATACGCAGATCAGCTCGCGGCGACCAAGGCCGGCGCCTGCCTGGTCAGCCCGCGCTTCGAGAAGGGCGTGCCGGCCCATGTCGCCGTGCTGCGCGTGGCCCAGCCGTTCAGGGCCTTCGTGCTGGTCGCGCGGGAATGGCATCGCGACGCGCTGCGGCCGCATTCCTGGTTCGGCTGTGCCGGCATTGCCCCCTCCGCGATCATCGATCCCTCAGCGAGGCTCGAGGACGATGTCATCGTCGAGCCCTTCGTCGTGATCGGCGCCAATGTCGAGATCGGCGCGGGAACCGTGATCGGCGCGGGTGCGATCATCGGTGCCAATGTCAAGATCGGCAGGGATTGCAATGTCGGCGCCCGCACGGTCATCCAATGCGCGCTGATCGGCAACAACGTGCTGATCCATCCCGGCTGCTGCCTTGGGCAGGACGGCTACGGCTTTCTGTTCTTTGGGCCCGACGGGCACCTCAAGGTGCCGCAGACGGGGCGGGTCCTGATTCAGAACGACGTCGAGATCGGTGCTGGTACAACCATAGATCGTGGTAGCCTGCGCGATACCGTGATCGGCGAAGGAACCAAAATCGACAATCAGGTTCAGATCGGTCACAATGTGACCATCGGCCGGCATTGCCTGCTTGCGGCTCAGATCGGTCTCGCGGGCAGTCTGACGATCGGCGATAACGTGGCGCTCGGTGCGAAAGTCGGCATCAACAACCATCTCAAGATCGGCGACGGGGCGCAGGTCACGGCGATGAGCGCGGTCAAGGACGATATTCCGCCGAACGGCCGGTGGGGCGGTCACTTCGCCAAACCGACCAAGCAATGGTTCCGCGAGATCATCGCCGTGGAGCGGCTGGTGCGCGATGCCGCTGTTGATCCGAAGGGCGAGGGGCGGGGGTGATGGAGGCGGCAGCGGTCCGGTTTGCGGAGGTCGACATCGATGACATCCTCAAAACCCTTCCTCATCGCTATCCGATGCTGCTGATCGATCGGGTGATCGACATTCGGACCGATTACAGCGGCATCGGCATCAAGAACGTGACCTTCAACGAACCCTGCTTTCTCGGCCATTTTCCCGAGCGACCGGTCTATCCCGGCGTGATGATGATCGAGGCGATGGCGCAGACCGCCGGCGTGATCGGCATCAAGTCGGTCGAGGGCACCGAGAAGCCGCGCGCGGTCTATTTCCTGACCATCGACAAGTGCAAGTTTCGCAAGCCCGTCAAACCCGGTGACACCATCGAATATCACATGCGCTCCATCGGCCGCCGCAAGACCATGTGGTGGTTCCATGGCGACGCCAAGGTCAGGGGCACGACCGTCGCGGAAGCCGATGTCGGCGCGATGCTGACCGACTGAGGCGACAATGACTGCAATCGACTCCACCGCGCGCGTAGAAGACGGCGCCGTCATCGGCGATGGCGCGGTCATCGGCCCCTATTGCATCGTCGGCGCGCATTCCGTGATCGGTGCCAATTGCCGCCTGACATCCCATGTACAGGTGATGGGGCACACCACGATCGGCGCCGGCTGCACGATCTCGCCGTTCGCCGTGCTCGGCGGGGCGCCGCAGGACTTGGGTTATCGCGGCGAGCCGACGCGGCTCGAGATCGGCGCGGACTGCACGATCCGCGAGGGCGTGACGATGAATGTCGGCACGATCAAGGGCGGTGGGCTGACGAAAGTCGGCGAGCGCGGCTTCTTCATGAACAACAGCCATGTCGGACATGACTGCTTCGTCGGCAACGACGCGATCTTCGCGACCTCGGCGACGCTTGGCGGCCATTGCGAGATCGGCGACTTCGTCTACATCGGCGGACTGTCGGCGGTGCACCAGTTCACCCGGATCGGATCGGGGGTCATGGTCGGCGGGGTCTGCGGCGTTCGTGGCGACGTGATCCCCTACGGTCTCGTCAACGGTCAATATGCCGCACTGGAAGGCCTCAATTTGATCGGAATGAAGCGGCGCAAGTTCACGCGCGAACGGATCGCAACCGTGCGCTCATTCTACCAGGCGCTGTTCCACGGTGAGGGCATGTTTGCCGAGCGGCTCGAGCGGGCGAAGGCGATGGCGAAGGACGATCCGGCGATTGCTGAAATCCTGCACTTCATCGCGCAGGGCAAGCATCGGCCATTGTGTCTTCCCGACAGCGGCAAAGCTTGATACAGGGCATCATGACCGATGGGGACACAAAAGTCATATCACCCGTCGGCTTGATTGCGGCGGGCGGGGTGATGCCCTTCGCGGTCGCCGATTCCCTGATCAAGCGCGGATTGACGCCAGTCGTCTTTGCGCTCAGAGGCCTTTGCGATCCCGCACGTGCTGAACGCTATCGCCATCATTGGATCGCGATCGGCCAGATCGGCCGCGCCAAAAAACTGTTTCGAGCCGAGGGCTGCCGCGATCTGCTGTTCATCGGCTCATTGGTGCGTCCCGCGCTCTCGGAGATCCGGCTCGACCTCGGCACGCTCCGCGTCATCAACGAGGTGTGGTCGGCGTTCCGTGGCGGCGACGATCATTTGTTGTCGGGCATCGGCCGCATCCTCGAGCGGGACGGCTTTCGCATGGTCGGCATCAAGGATATCGCCCCCGATGTGCTGATGCCCGAGGGCAGCCTGACCAACATCAAGGTAGACGAGCAGTCCTCCTACGACATCGCGCTCGGCCGCGAGCTCCTGCGCGCTTTGAGCCCGTTCGACATCGGGCAGGCCGTGGTCGTGATCGACGGCCACGTCGTGGGAATCGAGGACATCGAGGGCACCGACGGGCTGCTCGCGCGGATCGTCAACCTGCGTGCGCTCGGCCGCATTCGCGCGCCGTCGAAACGCGGGGTGCTGGTCAAGGCGCCAAAGAGCGGCCAGGACCTGCGTTACGATCTGCCGACCATCGGCGCGCGGACGGTGGAGGGGGCATCGAAGGCAAGGCTCGCCGGGATCGCCGTCATCGCCGGCAACACGGTTTTGGCCGAACCGCAGCCGACCATCGAGGCCGCCGACGCGGCGGGCATCTTCGTCACCGGTCTGCCGGCGTGATGGCGCGCAGCCCCACAGGTCATGTCGCCCGGAAAATCTTTCTGATCGCGACGGAGGAATCCGGCGACCGGCTGGGCGCCGGGCTGATGAAGGTGCTGCGGCAGCGGCTCGGGGATGCCGTCACCTTCGAGGGCGTTGGCGGGCGGGCGATGGCGCGCGAGGGACTAACCTCGCTGTTTCCGATCGAGGAGCTGTCGATCATGGGGCTCGCGGCCGTACTGCGCCAGCTGCCAAAACTGCTGCGGCTGATCCGGCAGACCGCCGAGGCGGTCACGAACGCGTCCGCCGACATCCTGGTCATCATCGATAGTCCCGATTTCACCCATCGCGTGGCCCGCCGCGTGCGCGCGCGCGATCCATCGATCCCGATCGTCAACTATGTCTCGCCGACCGTCTGGGCCTGGCGGCCCGGCCGGGCACGGGCGATGCGTGGCTATGTCGACCATGTACTGGCGCTGTTGCCGTTCGAACCCGACGCCTATCGCCGGCTGAACGGGCCGCCCTGCAGCTATGTCGGCCATCCGCTGATCGAGCAGATCGACCGACTGCGTCCGAATGCGGAGGAACAGGCGCGGCGCGACGGTTCGCCGCCGATCGTGCTGCTGCTGCCGGGCAGCCGGCGCAGCGAGATCGCGCATCATCTTGGCGTCTTCGGTGCGGCGCTCGACCGCCTGCGCGGCCAGGGCGCTGACTTCGAGGTGATGCTGCCGACCATGCCGCATCTGGAGGCCGTCATCCTCGCCGGCATCGCGAACTGGCCGGTGGTGCCGACCATCGTGATCGGGGAGGCCGAGAAGCGCGCCGCGTTCCGGATCGCGCATGCCGCGCTCGCAAAATCCGGCACGGTGACGCTGGAGCTCGCGCTATCCGGCGTGCCGATGATAACCGCCTATCGTATTGGCGCGGCGGAGGCGTTCGTCCTGCGCCGCGCGATCAAGGTGAACACGGTGATCCTCGCCAATCTCGTGCTCGGCAAGGAGGTGATCCCGGAATTTCTGCAGGAGAACTGCACGCCGGAGAAACTGGCGCAGGCGCTGTCCGAGCTGTTGTCGGATTCGGCGATGCGCCGCAGCCAGTGCGAAGCGTTCGCGACGCTCGATGCGATCATGTCGAGCGGGCACGCCTCTCCGAGCGTGCGCGCCGCCGACATCGTGCTGGCGACCATGCGCAAGGGCTGGCGGGGGAGTTGAGCGTATGCTGTAAAGATCTGTAGGGTGGGCAAAGCGCAGCGTGCCCACCATTGCGGACAGCACATGCGGAAAGATGATGGGCACGGCGCAAGTGCGCCTTTGCACACCCTACGCACTGTCAGCCTTTTCATGGAGCTACGCCTCTGACAGGATCGCTCAGGCGGTGTCCGCCTGGGACGCCGACGCAATGGACGTTCTCCAGTTCGCTCATCATGCTGCAGGCCAAAACGGCGTCAGCTCCTTGAAGCTCGGCTGTACCGGCGGATCGGGTAGCCGCAGCGCACGCAGTCGTCCCGGCGTGCCGTTCGCAACCGCATAGGGTCGCCAGCCCAGATTGGTCTCGAAATAGCGGGCCGCCGTAGCGACGCCGGGCCACCAATGATCGTCGAGAACAATCAACCCGCCGGGCCGTACGATCGTCTGCAGGTAATACAGGTCGACAAACACGTTGTGAAACACGTGACTGCCGTCGACGAACGCGGCATCCGCCGACATCCCCTCCGCGGCAAGCCGCGGCAGCGCGATCTGGGATCGTTCTCTCAGCAACGTCGCGACGCAATCCAACCGCGCCGAGCGGATCACGTCCCAGCCCGCATCACGAAACTCGCTATCCTGGAACG